>Ga0182013_10007458_pt1 | contig 12054 bp, 5 predicted proteins | sample 612S2MmetaG_FD_120487 | JGI IMG/M metagenome (GOLD analysis project Ga0182013, IMG submission 120487) | Permafrost microbial communities from Stordalen Mire, Sweden - 612S2M metaG | ecosystem: Environmental > Terrestrial > Soil > Wetlands > Permafrost | place: Sweden: Stordalen | collected...
CGGTGCAGCCAGGTGGAAAATGCCGAGTCCCCTCGGAAGGTCGAGATCTTGCGGTGCAACTGCAAGAATGCCTCCTGGGTCAAATCCTCCGCCTCCGCAATATTGCCCACCATGCGCAGACATAAGGAGTAGATGCGTCTTTTGTGCAAGGAGTACAAGTGCGCGAACGCATGGTGGTCGCCCGCCTGGGCGCGCGTCAGCGCATCTGCTTCGGCCGGGTCCGGGGGCGCAGCGCGCGCAAATGTCACTCGCTTCGCCGGTTGAGCGGGTGCCGGCGTCGTTTCGTCCAACACATTTGGCCTGATTTCCGGCGTTGGGGAGGTTAAACGGGAACGGGGCATGAGTTTCCTCGAGGGGGAACCCCTCTTGTGACTGGGCTCAACCGCGCTAGGCTCCCGTCCTCGTTAGTATAAGGGGAAAGGGGAAGATGCGGGGAGAGGTCGGAGCTTCGGCGTGAGATGACCGGGGCCGTCGGAGTTAGATTCTTGCGCCGAGGTCGCACTTTCGCGCAAAACGGGACTTAGGCCCCGCGCTTTTTGGGAGATATCGTCTTGAGGAGAAAGTCTGAAGGGAAGTGCGGCAGTCGCGGGTTGGCTCTCTGGGAAATGGGGCTTGCAAGCGCACTTGTCTTCGGGCTCCTCTTCGCGCCATGCTCCCAAATTCTTTGCCTGGCTCAGACGCAGGCCCTTTCCCGGTCCATCGCCGGACCCCTGTTTCAATGGAGTGGTCGGCCAGTCCGGACCATCTCCTTCGAAGGCGTTGCTGCGGATCGCCTTGACCCCCTACCGGATCATCTGGCTCAACAAGCAGGAAAACCTCTCAACCCGGAAGACCTCAAGGAAAGCCTCCGTCAGCTCTATTCCACCGGCCTCTACGAGACCATTCAGGCGGAAGGTATTGAAACAGAGCAATCTCCCAATCAGACGGTTCCGAACCAGACGGCCCCGAGTCAGGCGGTCCCCAACCAGGCGCCTGTTGACCTGATCTTCCGCGGCGTCCCCCGCACCTTCATCGGTACCGTAGGCGTCTACGGCGCCAAAGGGCCCACACTCAATACGCAGTTGCAACGCGCCAGTCAGCTCCAGTCCGGCACCCGATTTACCCAGGCCAAACTCGCCGACGCGCTCAATCAGATGCGCCAGACCATGGCCGAAAACGGATTCTACGAGCCGGAAATTACTCCCTCCCTCACGCAGCACCCCAACGACCAGCTCGTCGACATTGTCTTCAAGATCGTCTCGGGACCGCAGGCTCGCGTCGGCAAAGTCGAGGTCTCGGGTGACTCTGGAATGAGCGTCGCGGAGTTCCGCCATCATGCTCACTTGAGAATCGGCGCGCTCGTTGACCACGACACCAGTAATCGCGCCCTCAGCGGCGTCCTTAAACGCTACCAGGGCGAGAACCGGATGGAGGCTGAGATCAAGATCGTCTCCGAGAAATACGATCCGGTCGGCAAGAAAGTAGACTTCAGTTTTTCAGCCAATCGGGGCCCTGTGGTAAAAGTGCTGGTCCAGGGCGCGCCGATCGGCGAGGACCGCATCAAACACATCATTCCCGTCTTTGAAGAAGGAAGTGTCGACGAGGATCTTCTCAACGAAGGGAACCGGCGCCTGCGGGATTACTTTCAGCGCCTAGGTTACTTTGACGCCAAGGTCAGTCACCTACAGCAATCAGCCAACGAGCGCGAGGTCGTTATCCTCTTCCGCGTAGATCTTGGACCGCGCCGTCGCGTCGACAAAGTCTCTGTCGCGGGAAATCATTATTTCAACTCCGCGACTCTAAAAGAACTGCTCAGCGCTCGTGCCGCCGATACGCTCGACCACCACGGCGCCTACAGCCAGGCTTTGGTCTCCGCCGACGTCAGCGCGCTTCAGGCTGTCTACCACAACAATGGCTTCTCCAGCGTCAAGATCGTTCCGGAGACCAGTACTCCAGAAACAAGTTCGCCGGACGTGCCCGCCCCTCTAAAATCTGCTGCGTCCGCTACCGCAAAGCGTACAGCTCCCCTTGCTGTCATTTACCGGATTGAAGAGGGCCAACAAACCCGCGTCGGCAATGTGCAGATTCAAGGAAACGACCACGTCGATGCCACCAGCCTTACTCCGCTTCTGAATACCGCGCCTGGGCAGTTGCTCTCGCCGCAGAACCTGGCCGGTGATCGCGACGCGCTGCTTACCGACTACCTGAGCCGTGGTTTTGAGCAGGCCAATGTCGATGTCGCGCAGCAGATCGAGGCCGCCGACTCCAGCAAAGTAGATGTTGTATTCCACATCGCGGAAGGCCCCCAGATCTTTGTCCGCAATGTGCTGCTCACCGGCCTCCACTATACGCGTCCAGAAACCGTCGCCCGTTCCATCACCCTGCACGCCGGTGACCCGCTCGATCAGACCGCCCTGCTCGACACGCAACGCAACCTCTACGAACTTGCCCTCTTCAACGAGGTGGACGCGACAGTCGAAAATCCAAATGGCGGCGCCACCCGCAAAACCATACTCCTCCAGACCTCTGAGGCCCGCCGATGGGCCCTTACTTATGGCTTCGGCTTCGAGGCCCAGACCGGTACACCCCAGAACAACTGCGCCGGCGCACTCGCCGGCGGTGTTCCCTGCAATCCCAACGGAATAACCGGAGTCAGCCCCCGCGTGCTGGCAGATCTCACCCGCAACAATCTCTTCGGCCGCGAACAATCCGCCTCGCTGCAGGGTACCTACGGCTTGCTCGAACAAAAAGTTGATCTGCTATTCCAGATCCCGCATCTCGCAGGCAACCGCAACTTCGGGATCACTTTCACCGGCGGCTATGCAAATAGCAAAGACGTCACCACTTATGTCTCGTCAAGGCTTGAAGCCGGGTTCCGATTCACTGAGAACTTCCAGGCGTCCGGCTCAAGGCTCTCGAAGGCAAATACCTTCCTCTACGAATACGACTTTCGCCGTGTCAAGGTGGCCGCCAGCAGCTTGCAGGTATTTCCCGGCGAATTTAAGGCGCTTGCGACTGCAGCCCGCGTCGCCGGCTTGGGCGTTACATGGATTCGCGACACCCGCGACTCGCCTCTCGACGCCCATCGCGGAACCTACACAAGCTTCCAGGAGTTCTTCTCTCAGAAGTCGTTCGGCGCCGATGCCGAATTCAACCGCCTCGATCTCACCAACTCAAGTTACTACGGCTTCGATAAAGGCCGATTCGTGTTGGCCCGCAATACGCGCTATGGCCAGATACGCTCTTTCGGCTCAGGCTCCAGCCTCCTGATCCCGCTCCCGGAGCGTCTCTATTCCGGCGGTCCCACCTCGCTGCGCGGTTTTTCCTTCAACGGTGCCGGACCCCGCGATCCCGAAACTGGCTACCCCATCGGCGGTGCCGGCGCCCTCGTCAACAGCACCGAGTTACGTCTCCCGCCGCCCACCCTGCCCTGGCTTGGCAATACCGTCAGCTTTGTTATCTTTCACGACATGGGCAATGTCTTCACCAATGCCGGCGACGCCTGGGACAGCATCGCCCGCTTTCACCAACCCAATCGCGATTCATGCAAAGTACTCTCCCAGGCCACGGTCGATAGCAAGGGCAACATCACTCCACCCAGCCCCACCGGTCCAACCCTGGGCCCCAATACCTCCACAGGACAACAGGGAATCTGCAGCTTCAACTACTTCTCCCATGCGCTCGGTATCGGCCTGCGCTACCACACCCCGGTCGGGCCCATCCGCGTCGACTTCAGCTACAACCTCAACACACCCATTTACCCCGTCAACATCAACTATTCCACCGGCTTCTCGACTGCGAATCCCTTGGGCCCCTACTCTCAGCCGCACGTCGGCGAGGCTACCCACTTCAACTTCTTCTTCAGCCTGGGGCAAACCTTCTAGTGACCGAGTCCCTTCCAATTCGGCGCTCTACAACCCCCGAAAGCACCGGGCACCCCACCCTCGCGGCCCGTCGCGGCGGATTTTTGTCGCTAGGCTGGGATGGCAAACAATTCCTCCGCCCACCGTTCATCAAGTCAATCCTGATTCCACTTCTCTTCTGTATCGTCCCCGCCTTCTCGTTTGCCCAGTCCCCCGTAGTCCTCGACACCGTAGTCGCCATTGTTAACCGCCATGTCATCCTCGCCAGCGACATTGACGATGAGATCCGCCTCTCGGTCCTCGACCCCGGCCGTGCCGGACAAGGTGACCTCACCCCCAAACGCGCACTCGACCAACTCATTAGCCAGGCCCTCATTCAGCAACAGATTCGCCGCGAAGACGCCCAGGCCGTCGAGCCTTCCGACGCCGAAGTCAACGCCCGCCTGATAGAAATCCGCAAGGAACTCCCCGCCTGCGTTCACCAGAACTGCGCCTCTGACGCCGGTTGGGTGGCCTTCCTCCTCGAGCACAATCTCACCCCCGAGCGTATCGATGCCTATCTCCGCTTCCGGCTTGAGATCCTTAGCTTCATCGAGCAGCGTTTTCGTCCCGGCATCCGCATCACCCCGCAGGAGATCGATTCCTACTACCGCAAGACGCTCCTGCCTCAGTACAGCGCCGGCGAGGCCATTCCAACTTTGGAACGAGTCTCTCCCCGCATCGAAGAGATCCTCCTCCAGCAGCAGGTCAATCTCCTCTTCGACGAGTGGCTCACCAACCTGCGTAAACAGGGTGATGTCGAAATCCTCGACCCAGCTCTTGAATCCGCAGATACTCCTGCAACCAGCCTCAGCGCTCCCGGAGATTCAAAAAATCAAGCTCCGCCCGGAGAAGGGAAGGGAGGAAGCCAATGAGCGATCTCGATTCCCAGCTTGCCATTCCCGATCCCTCGCCGGACCCTGCCGAGCCGCCCCGCCAAACCCGTCTGCGCCGCTTTCTTCTCCGCCATGTCCCCCTCACTTTGGCCGGAATCGTCCTGCTGGTCACCCTGGCTTCCATTGGCCTCTGTCTCTGGATGAGCACCGGGCAATTCGAAGGCCTGGTCCGCAGGCGCCTGATCGCCGCACTCGAAGAGTCAACTGGTGGCCGCGTTGAAGTCGCCTCATTCCACTGGCGACTCATTCACCTCGAAGCCGAAGCCGGCGGCATAGTCATTCATGGCACTGAAGCACCCAGCGAAGCACCCTACGCCCGCGTCGACCGCCTCAGCGCGCGCTTCAGCCTGCTCGGCTTTTGGAGCCCGAGCGTTCGCCTCAACAATCTCGAAATTGACCGCCCCGCCATCCATCTCATCACCAATCCCGATGGCTCCACCAACCAGCCGCATCCCCTTCGTCCCCCCAACTCGGCCACTCAGAACCTCAACACTTTCTTCGACCTTCAAGCCGGCCATGTCTCCGTCGAACAAGGTACCTTCCACTACGACAACCGCGCTGCCTCTTTCGACTTCCAGAACCGCTGGATACCTCTCGATTTCCAGGCCAACGACGTCTCGCTTCTCCTGCGTTACATCCCCACCTCGGCCGAAAGCCCGGGCTCGCAGAAAACCTACCGCATTGAAGCCGGCGCCACCGACCTCGCGCTTTCCCGGACCCCAACCCGCCACTCCTCCAAACCCGGTGCCTCCAACCCAGTCCACGGCTACTTCCAGGCCACCCTCGATCTCACTCGCTCCGCCGCCTACCTTCGTTCTCTGCGCCTCACATCCCAGGCACGCGGCGCTGCCAGCCACACCCTCCAATTTGCCGGATTTCTCCAGGACTTCACTCGTCCTCACTGGCAAGCCAAGGCCCAGGGCGATCTGGACATGAAGCTCCTCGACCCGGTGCTCGGCTATCCCTTTGCCCCGGAAGGCATCGCCCACTTCGATCTTGACGGCGCGGGAGAAGGCGGCCGGTTCCGCACCGATGGCGCCGTCCACATTGACGGAGGCTCCTACATCGGAACCGGCGTAGTTGCCACCGGCATCCGATTCGATGGGCATGTTCACGCAGATTCGGAACGCATGCTCGTCTCTTCCATCGTTGTGCGCCTTCGCCAGGGCGGCCAGATGGAAGGCGTCGTCGATCTCAGCCCATGGCTCCCTTCCGTCCAGGGTCAGGCACTGTTGCAAGCCTCAGGCCCTTCCGGTGCGCTGTCTCCCAACAAGAGTGCTCCTGCATTCCTTCGGCCCGTGCCGCCCACCGTCCCCGTCAACGGCAAAGTCACAGCCCAGTTCAAAGATGTATCGCTCGACACCATCCTCGATATGGTCAGTCAGCCACCGTTTCAGCGGCTGGGAATTGGTGCCCTTCTCAACGGCCCCGCCACTGCCCTCTGGTCCAAGGGAGACACGCAAACCGTCACCGTTACTGCCACGCTCAGCCTTAGTCCGCCCACCCATCCCCTCGCCGGCGAAGCGCCCGCCAACGGTGTTGTCGATGGAACCTACACCCAGCACAATGGAGCTGTCGATCTGCGCAAGCTCGAGCTCAACATGCCCGCGAGCCATCTCCTTGCCCAAGGCAACATGGGTGCCTACCCGCTTACGATCCCCTCAGTCCTCACCGTCGATTTCCATTCCACCAATCTTGGCGAATACGACACCGTCCTCCGCAGTCTCGGCCTCAAGCGCAACGGAAAAATTGGAACCGAGGCTCTCCCCGTCGCACTCACCGGCCAGGGCGACTTCCACGGAACCTGGACTGGCTCACTCGCCAACCCCCGCATCGCCGGAAATCTCAAGGCAACGCAACTGGCAGTTGAAGTGCCTTCGGCTCGCCCCACCCCCAGTGGGCAACACCCGTTCGTCAATCTCGATTCGGTCGATGTCACCGGCAGCTACTCCGGAGCGCGCATTGCCATTGATCACGCTCTCCTGCTTCGCGGCAACTCGAAGATCGCTCTCAGCGGAACCCTGCTTGCAGCCTCAGCTGAAACCTTGCCCGGCCGAGTTTCAGGGCATTCCTTCTCAGTCCTGGGCCGGGCCGCAGCCGCTCCGTCATTCGACGCCAACTCCCTGCTCCATCTCCGCCTCGATGCCAGCCAGGTCGCCGTCGCCGACGTCCAGCCATTCCTCTCCCAGAACCTGCCCCTCACCGGCATGTTCGACGCCAATATTCAGGCCGATGGCCCTGTCCATGCCCTCGGCGGCTCCGGCTGGGTGCAGCTCAATAACGGCAGCGTCTACGGTGAGCCAGTTAACCGTATCCGTGCCCAGGGCACAATCGCCAACGACGTCGTTAGCCTGGCGTCCCTCACCGTCGGCGACGCTGGAGGAAACATCGCCGCCACCGGCAGCTTCGATCTCAACTCCCGCCGCTTTCAGCTAAGCGCGCACGGCGCAGGCCTCGACATCTCAAGAATCGACTGGCTCCGTCGACAGGGATGGTCCGCAACCGGCAAGCTCGGATTCGCTGTTCAGGGCTCCGGCACGTTCGCTGACCCGCAACTCAAGGGCAACGCCACGCTCACCACCCTGGTTCTCGGCGGGGAACCGGTTGGTGCACTCGAGCTTGTTGCTCATACCGCCAACCACTCCCTCTTCTACGACATGACCACCCGGCTCGACACTGCCGAACTCACCCTTCACGGCCAGACCGCCCTCAATGGCGACTACGCAACTCAGGCCCGGCTCGAGTTCTCGCACTTCAACATCGATTCGCTGCTTAAGCTCGCTCACGTCAAGGCCCTCAGCGGCGAATCCGCCCTGGCCGGTACCGTCACCTTGGAAGGCCCTATGGCCCACCCCGAGCAGCTTCGTGGCGAAGCCCGCCTCCAGGAACTCGAAGCAACAGTGGCCGGCGTTCATCTCAAGAGCCAGGGCGGCGTCCATGCCACACTCGCCGATGAACGCGTCCGCCTCGACCCCCTGCACGTAACCGGAGAAGACACGGATTTACGTGCCCAGGGCAGCCTCGCGCTCCGTGGCGCTCGCCAACTCGACCTTGCCGCCAGCGGCTCCATCAACCTCAAGCTCGCTGAATCCCTGGACTCCGACCTCACTGCGAGCGGAACAACAACCTTCCAGGTTGAGGCGCATGGCCCTCTCGCAAATCCAGGACTCCAGGGGCGTGTCGATTTCCAAAACGGTGCGCTGTCGTTTGAAGACCTCCCCAACGGCCTCAGCCAGCTGCATGGCACGCTCGAATTCAACCAGGATCGGCTCGAAGTAAAATCCCTCACCGCCATGAGCGGCGGCGGCCCGTTGAACGTCACCGGCTATCTTGCTTACCAGCACGGCATCTATGCCGACCTGTCAGTTTCCGGCCAGGGCGTCCGCATTCGCTACCCGCAGGGCGTCAGTTCATTGGCCGACGCCACATTCCATCTGCAGGGCACGCAGAACAACCTCCAGCTCTCCGGAAATGTGCTCATTACCCGCTTCACTGTAAGTCCCGACCTTGACTTTGCGGCCCTCGCTGCGCAGGCCAACTCGGGGCCAACCATTACCTCGCCCGACGCTCCCTCCAATCACATTCGCCTGGACGTCCGGATTCTCTCCTCCCCGCAGTTGAATTTTCAAAATGCCTTCGCCAAACTGGCCGGCGACGTCGACCTCCGCCTGCGCGGAACCCTGGCCGCTCCTTCGCTCCAGGGCCGCGTCTCCATCACCGAGGGAAGCGCCATCATAGCCGGCACACGCTACGATCTTGAGCGCGGCGACATCTCCTTCAACAACCCCGTTCGCATCGAGCCCGTCATCGACCTCAGCGCAACCGCCCGCGTCGAGGATTACGACATCACGCTAGGCCTGCACGGAACCCCCAGCAAGCCCAACGTCACTTATCGCAGCGATCCGCCCCTCCCGGAGTCCGATGTAGTGGCACTGCTCGCCCTCGGTCGCACTCAGAATCAGCAGCGCATCTACACTCAGCAGCAGGAACAGGCCCTCTCCAATCCCACTACCGACGCCCTTCTCGGCGGAGCTCTCAACGCCACCGTCAGCAGCCGCATTCAAAAGCTCTTCGGAGCCGGTTCGGTCAAAGTGGACCCCAACTACCTTGGCCCCTTCGGCAACTCCACCTCCCGCATCATTGTCGAGGAGCAGTTGGGCCGCAACCTCACCCTCACCTACGCCACCGACGTCAACACCACTGGCCAGCAGTTGCTCCAGGCTGAAATCGCCATCAACCGTCACGTCTCCCTCCTCGTAGCCCGCGACGAATCCGGCGTCTTCTCCATGGTCGTTAAAGCCACCCGCCGCTTCCGCTAAGAGGCGACAATCTAGCGTCCCAAGTCTGAGGTTCGCATCAGAATCGCCCTGTCATCTTGAGCATCTTGACGCGCGTCGGCGCGTTACGGCGAAAGATGAACGAGTTGTCTTGCATCCCGGAGGGATGAGCGAGAATAGCCCAGGACAAGTCCGCTACGGCGGACGCAGTCCTGGGTTACGGGCCAACAAGAGCCTAAGCCCCGTAGGGGCGCCCGAACTACTTTCAGACTCTGGTTCATCAGGAGGGAAGTTTGGCCGTTTTTTGGCCAAACGGAGTCGAAAGATCTGCGGTTGTTCTTCAACAAACCTCATTAGATCTTCTATTTCCTATTCCCTGGCCCCTTTTCCCTGCTCTATCCCTCGCAACCTTTTTGCCTCTCGCGTGTCTATTCATGACGGTTATAGCAATTCCTGGATTGGTATAGCTCGAAGGCAATACGCAAAGTTGACGCGACCATCAGGGAGCGGCAACCTCGCAGGAATTCCGCCAGGGCACAGTAATCCTGGAATTGCTCCAGGCTGCCGGTCGAATCCAACCTCGGCGGCTAACCGGTCATCGAACAATATGCAGGAGGATTTTCACAATGACAAAAACAATGCGCAGTTTCGAACTCAAAATCGCGGCAACCTTCTTTGCCGCGGCTCTGGTATGCCTTCCCCAATTCTCAAGAGCGGCAGCACTCCCCCCAGGCGCGGGCGCGCAAGCGCAGAGCCAGGACCCCGCGTCCTCCGCCGCTGCGGCCAAGCTTGACAAAAAGCAGTTTCGCGACGTGCACGTAACCGTCGACAACGGTGTCGCTACGCTCACTGGCGCCGTCGACCTCTTCGAGTACAAGGCCGACGCCGCTAAGTCCGTTTTGCACGCAAAAGGCGTCACCGCCGTCCGCAATCAGATTGAAGTGGCCGGCCCGGCCATCCCCGATCAGCAGTTGCAGGCCAAACTCGGTGAAAAGCTCGAGTACGACCGCGTTGGTTACGGCAACGTCTTTGACGCCATTGGTGTCGGCGTCGATAACGGTGTCGTCACCCTCACCGGCCACGCGCACAACTACGTCAATCGCGACTCCGCGCTCGCTCTGGTGGCCACCATGCCGGGCGTCAAGGACATGGTCGACAACATCGAAGTCGATCCCGTATCCCCCATGGACGATCAGTCGCGTGTCGCTGTGGCCCACGCCATCTACAGCTTCCCAACGCTGAACAAGTACGCCGCCGATCCCGGCATGCCCATTCGCGTCTCGGTTCAAGGTGGCCACGTCGAGCTTTACGGCATGGTCAACACCCAGGCCGACAAGGACACCGCTTATATGCGCGCCAACGGCGTCCCCGGCATCTTCAGCGTCAAGAACTACCTCCAGGTAGCCAACCAGCCCACAGAAAAACCGTAACCAGATTCAACGCGCAATAAATGCAGGGATCCCAGGCCTCGGAAGAGACCTGGGATCTCTCAACTCCAGAATTACAAAGTCTAACCATCTCTGCCGCACAACAAGAAAAATCAACGTCTGAATAAGTCAACACTTGGGAAGGGCATCCAGAGTCAACCGCTATCGCCTCAGTTGCGCTCAATTACACTTCTAGATAGACCAACCATGCCCGGCATCCTCTCCAAAACCCGCACCACTCTCGAAATGATCAAGTGGGAGCACTCCATCTTCGCGCTTCCTTTCGCGCTCACTTCCGTCCTGCTCGCCGCCAATGGTTTTCCCGCCTGGCGCACCGTCGCGCTCATCCTGGTTGCCATGGTGTCCGCGCGATCCTGCGCCATGGCATTCAACCGCTGGGCCGATGCCGATCTCGACGCCGCCAATCCCCGCACCAGCAACCGTGCCATTCCCGCAGGACTCCTGTCGCGCCAATTCGTCCTCGGTTTCACGGTACTGATGGCTCTCGTCTTTGTAGCTGCCGCCGCCGAACTCAACCGCCTCACCCTCTACCTCTCGCCGCTCGTGCTTACCGTTCTCCTCGGCTACAGCTACATGAAGCGCATCACCCGTTGGTCGCATCTCGTCCTCGGTCTCGCGCTCGGCCTCGCTCCTTCGGCCGCATGGATCGCCGTCCGCGGCAGCCTCGACGCGCGCATCCTGGTGCTCACCGCAGCGGTCACGTTGTGGGTAGGCGGATTCGATGTCCTCTACGCCTGCCAGGACTACGACCACGACCGCGAAGCCGGCCTCTACAGCCTGCCCCGCTCCATAGGAATCCCCAATGCTTTCCTGGCTGCTCGCGCCATGCATCTGGCCATGCTCGGCCTGCTCATCTGGTTCGGCGTGCTCTTCCACTTCCTTGCCCTCGGCTGGGCCGGTATCGCCGCCGTGGCCCTGCTCCTGGCCTATGAGCACTCCCTTGTCTCGCCCCGCGACCTGCGCCGTCTCAATGCCGCCTTCTTCACCATGAACGGCGTCATCGCCACGGTCTTTCTCGCCTTCGTCGCCGCCGACCTCTGGATCCACCTCTAGACCAGTCTGTCCTTGTACTATGGTCCCAGAACCATTCCATTCATCGCCAGACAGGAGCACCGCAAGTCCGCATGAACATTGCAATCCAGGGAGAACCCGGTTCCTTCAGCCACGAGGCTGCGCTCAAGCTGGTTCCCGGCGCCACCATTGTTCCCTGTGCCCTCTCTGCGGAAGTGTTCGCTTCGCTCACCGAAGGAAAAGTCGACGTCGCGGTTATTCCCATCGAGAACAGCCTTGCCGGCTCCGTCTCCGAACACTTTGATCTGCTTCTCACCCACGACGTCAAAGTCGAGCAGGAGACGCTCCTCCGCATCCGCCACAACCTGATTGCGCTCCCCGGCTCACAAATCTCCCAGATCGAACGTGTCTACTCCCATCCGGTGGCCCTTGCCCAGTGCCGGCACTATTTCGCCCGCCATCCTCACATGAAGGCCTGCCCCTCCTACGACACCGCCGGCAGCGTTAAGCAACTCGCTCAACTCAACGATCGCCACGCCGC
>Ga0182013_10007459_pt1 | contig 12052 bp, 8 predicted proteins | sample 612S2MmetaG_FD_120487 | JGI IMG/M metagenome (GOLD analysis project Ga0182013, IMG submission 120487) | Permafrost microbial communities from Stordalen Mire, Sweden - 612S2M metaG | ecosystem: Environmental > Terrestrial > Soil > Wetlands > Permafrost | place: Sweden: Stordalen | collected...
CCGGTATGGCCGATCGAAGAGCGCCCTGTGCCGCAGACCGACGTCCCTGGCGAAAAGACTTCACCCACGCAGCCTTTCCCGACCAAGCCGCCAGCCTATGCCCGCAACTTCCTGAAGGTTCCGGACGATCTGGTCGATTTCACCAAGGAAATGCGCGCGCAGGCAATCGACAACATTTCGCGTTACAAGGTCACCAACCAGATGTTCACGCCTCCGATGGTTGGCGATCCGAAGGGTTTCCTCGGCGCGATCAATCTCGGCAACGCCAGCGGTGGTACCAACTGGCCGGGCGCGGGCTTCGATCCCGAACTGCATACGGTTTTCGCGCAGGCGCAGCAGTCGGCCGTTACGCCGATTTCGCTTCGCACTCCGCCGCAGGGCTTCTCCGACATCAAATACGTCTCCGGACGTAATGACCAGGAATTCCGTGTAGCGGAAGGTCCCGGCTTCGGCAGCGCGGCGGATGCTCCGCAGCGTCCCGCAGGCGGTGGCCGTGGCGGCGGACCGGCAGCGACTCCTCCTCCGGCAGCGGCTGGTGGCGGACAGGGTGGGCTGCTTGTTGAAGGCATCTCCATCGTGAAACCGCCCTACGGCGTTATCTCGGCGATCAATGTTGACAAGGGTGATATCACCTGGTCTGTTCCGTACGGCGAAACGCCGGATGCGGTTCGCAAGGTGCTCGCTTCGCACAACATTAAATACGGCAACACTGGCCAGCCCGGCAGCGTCGGGCTTCTGATCACGAAGAACCTGGTTATCCTCGGCGACAGCCAGCTGACAACCACCACCGGCGACGCAACCGTTCCCGCGGAAAAGCAGCATCCGCGCGGCGCGATGTTGCGCGCTTATGACAAGACGAACGGCAAGGAAGTGGGCGCAGTTTACATGCCCGCTCCGCAGAGCGGTTCGCCGATGTCATATATGGTCGATGGCAAGCAGTACGTCATCGTAGCGGTTAGCGGCGGTTCGTATTCGGGCGAGTACATTGCGTACGCGCTTCCGAATAACTAACCGTTATTTGAAGAAGTAAAAGCGCAGGCTTCGGCCTGCGCTTTTTTTTTGCCCATGAGATCTCTTATTCTTCTTCTGGTCGTTGCTACCGCGTTCGGCCAGGATTACTACAACACAATCGACCTCTATTTCCACATGCCTGCCGGAAGGCCCTGGGGATCGACCACCGCCGTCGATATCGATCCGGACGGCAAGACCATCTGGATAGCCGAGCGATGCGGAGCAAACACCTGCAAGGGGTCCCCGGTCCCGCCCGTACTCAAATACGACACGGCAGGATTCCTCCTCCGGTCGTTCGGCGAAGGACTCATCCAGTTCCCGCATGGCATCTGCGTCGACAAGGATGGTAATGTCTGGGTGACCGATGGGCAGGGCTCGCAGAAGGTATGGAAATTCAGCCCGGAAGGCAAGGTGTTAATGTCCCTCGATGGCTTCAGCCAGCCGAACGATGTAGCGATCGCGCCCAATGGCGACATCTTCGTAGCGGAAGGCCATATGGCAGGTTCCGGGACTGCACGCATCGTCAAATTCGACAAAGACGGAAAACGTCTCATGGAGTGGGGCAAGGGTGACCTCGACGTACCGCACGCGCTGGCATTCGACTCCAGCGGCCGCCTGTTCGTAGGCGACCGGGAAAACGATCGTATCCTCATCTTCGATCAGAATGGAAAGCGCCTGGCGGAATGGAAGCAGTTCGGCGGACCAAGCGGCCTTTACATAGATAAAAACGATGTTCTTTACGCAGCCGATGAAGGGATAAGAATTGGCAGCGCAAAAGACGGCATTGTGAAAACCTTCATCCCCAGCGACGCGGAAGGAGTAGCAGCAGACGCCGCTGGAAACATCTTCGGAGCCCAGGTGAATCCCCCAGGCATGAAAAAATACGTCAAAAGATAAGGTACCCGCGACTTTAGTCTGCGGAATTCGGATATTAATTCAACCGCGCACACTTCATCAACATCTCAAGGGTAACCACCTCCAGCGCCCGCTCATGCGTGGCCTCCAACCGCACAACGGCCCGAACCCCGGCATCGTAAGACTTCTTCCATGGCTCGACGCAAACGCACCACCCGTCGCCCGCCTTTAAGCCCGGAAATCCATACTCCGGACGAGGCGTAATCAAATCATTCCCGATTTGCTTCTGATGCCGCAGAAATTCATCGTTCACCAGCACGCAAATGGTATGCTGCCCAACATCTTCCGGCCCGGAATTGCACTTCCCATCCCGATAAAAACCCGTCAAAGGATCCGTGCAGCAGGTCTGTAGAACACCGCCCAAAACATTCTTCACCATAATTTATTCCTCGCCGCGCCGACCCGGGGGCGTCTTCAATTCATAACCCTTCGGAGGCTCCGCCCCCAGCAGATATTTCACAAAATAGTCCCAGCGGCGCCTGACCATATAAGGCTCATTGCCGAAACCGTGCGAACGGTTGGGCAGCATGATCAGATCGAAATCCTTATTCGCTTTAATCAGCGCATCCACCACCAGCAGCGTGTTGTACGGCGGCACATTAGTATCCATCGTTCCATGCGCCAGTAGCAGGTGCCCCTTCAGGTTTTTCGCGATATTCTCGTTCGCCTGATCGTCGTAGTTCGTGGTGCCATCGGCGTTCTTCTTCAGCAGCCCCTGGTAGCGTTCGCCCCAATCGTCTTCATATTCGCGATTGTCGTGATTACCGGCTTCAGAAATACCTACCTTAAAGAAATCCGGATAACGGAACATCGCATCCGCCGTAGCAAAACCGCCGCCGGAATGGCCATAAATACCCGCGCGATCCAGATCCACATACGGATATCGCGCGGCAATCTGCTTCATCGCCGCAATCTGATCGGGCAGCGTATTGTCGCCCATGTTGGCGTAATACGCGTCATGGAACGCCTTCGAACGAGTCGGATTACTCATGCCATCCACTTCGATCACAACGAATCCCAGTTCGGCCAGCGCCTGGGCGTCCCCGCGCGCCGCCGAGAAATTGCGACTGCCCACACTACCGCCCTGCGGACCGGGATAGATGTGATTCACGATCGGGTACTTGCGCGCCGCATCGATCTTCGTCGGCTGATACATCAACCCATAGAGGTCAGTCTGACCATCGCGGGCCTTGACGGTAATTGGCGTCGGAGGCTTCCATCCCGTTGCCTGCAGCTTTGAGATGTCGGCTTTCTCCAGTGTGGCGATCAGCTTTCCGTCCAGGTCGCGCAGTACAGTCACGGGAGGAACATCGGGTTTCGAAAAGCTATCCACAAAGCAGCACCCCGAAGCCGAGATCGAAATATCATGATTGGCGTCTTCCGGCGTCAGCAGCTTGAGGCCGCTGCCGTCGAAACCAACCTTGTAAAGATGCGAGAAATAAGGATCGCGCCCCTGCTCCCGGCCCGCCGCAAGGAAGTAAATCACCTTCTCGTTCTCGTCCACGCGAAGAACCTGGCGCACCGGCCAGTCGCCCGAAGTAACCGCTCCGATCTGCTTGCCGGACTTCCAGTCCCGAAGGTAAAGATGCCCCCATCCCGAGCGCTCCGAAAACCACAGAAATTGATCCGATTTCCAAAGCACCTGCCAGTTCACTTTTCCGTCGCCGGATTCGAACTGCGTCGACGCAGCCTCCTCCATCACCTCACGAACCACCCCCGTCGCCGTATCGGCATCACGAAGGCGCTCCTGTTTGTGATCCCGCGAAGTGGAAACAAATGCCAGATGCGAAGCGTCCGGACTCCATTGGATGTCGGCCCACTCGCCACCGCGGCATTCCACGTCGTCGCAAAGAGTCGACCGATGCTGGTCAGGCGCAATCTTGAGACGCACCACTTTCTTGCGATCGACATCGATCACCACGCGCTGAATGGTGGTCACCACATCGTCGCCCGGCAGAGGATATTTCCACGCCTCCAGCTTCGGATGCCCCACGGCCGTATTGACCAGATACATCTCGCCGACTCCGCGCTGATCCTGCTGGAACGTGGCAATTTTCTTTGAATCGGGCGACCATACCAGGATGGCTTTATCGCTGTGGACCCAGCCGGCATTGTCGGTCGCATAACCAAAGTCCTTTACGCCATCGGTGGTGACCTGTGTTTCCGCGCCAGTAGCCACATTGCGGACCCAGAGGTTGTAATTGCGGATAAAGGCCGCCCGTTTCTTGTCCGGCGAGAGCACGGAATCAGTTTGGGGTTTACTGTCGGTCGCGCACTTGTAGTCAGCGAGGGTACACTTCCAGCGCTTCACCGAAGCGGTGAACGAGATAGTCTTGTTGTCCGCGGAGAGATCGATTGTCTGAAATGGCAACCGGGAGCCTTCAACAGCCTTGCCGCCCCCCGCCACAAGAGCTTCGGACAGACCCGCCGCCAGCTTCGTCCGGTCGAAGGCAGGAGTGCGAGCTCCGCCCTTCGAAGGATCGACGATCACAAACTCCGGACCATCCTGGCGCACCACGCGATACCAGAAGCGGCCATCGGCCATCCAGCCCGCGCGTCCGGTCGTCCCGAATACAAGCGGAGTGGTGTTGTAGCCCATAAATTGCTCGGCATGGGCGTAGTCGGCAGTAGTCAGGGCAGGAGGATTCTGCTGCGCGAGAAGCGGACAGCAAAGGACCAGGCTGGCGAAAGTCAGTGAACCGCGCGAAGAGATGAAGCGCGAAGTGGGAATGCGCATAGATGTAGCGTAACCCGTCGATAGTGCGCGCGGTAAAGGTTTATGAAAAGCGCCTTCAGTCGCCGTCTGATCGGGGTCCCTGACCGAATGAGCCAGGTTGCGCAGGCAGTGCGGCTTACGGCGCATTTTTTGATCATGCGTATTCACCACGGGCGTAAAAATCGGTTTCTGCGCCGCTGCGGGGCTCTGGCCATTCGGCACCTCAAATGCTGACTTTCCAGTACATTCACAAAATCCACCGACTGCGGACCGGGTCGGAGCCGCAGCCTTTTATGGGTGGTCGGGATCGCGGTATGAAGAAAAATCATAAGCGTGCGTTCATTTGCGCGGCGATCGCCGCAGGCAGCGTGATCCTGACGATGCTTATGGCGGGCATTCAGTTTTTTCATCTGGTCGATCTCAAGGCGCAGGATGCGCATTTTGTTCTGCGCGGACCGGTCCCGACAAAAGACATTGTCCTGATTGGCATTGACGATAAAGCGCTGAATCACTATCCTCAGCTTCTGTCATTCTGGCAACCTTATTACGCCGACGCTATCCGGGCCGCCGGGGAGGCGGGCGCGAAAGTATTTATGCTTGACGTCGCGTTCGGTGTGAATGTAGCGGAATATGCTCCCGAAAACGATGCTCTTCTCGCGCAGGCCTTCGCCGAAACGTCGGCGAACACGCCGGTCATCTGCGCTTTCGTGCCAGGGACGCTCTCGCAGCAGCAGGATCCGCGGTTCGCCGTGCCCCTCAACATGATTGCGTCGGCTTTCGGCACCTCGGCGATGGCCAACCTCACAGCGGACAGCGACGATTTCGTCAGGCGGCAGGTATTAATTGAAGCACCTAAAGCCGGCGTGCCAACTGAAACCCTGATGCGAAGCATGTCGCTGCGGGCGGCCGAGAAATTTCTGGGGCGCGACGCCGAGTTTCGCGGCAGCAAACTGTTTCTCGCGGGCCGCGAGATACCGGTGGACCGGGACCGGAATCTGACGATTAACTACGCGGGTCCGGCTGAGACGTTCCCGTGGGTTTCGCTCTACGACGTTGTCACGGCATATCGCGCCGGGAATCGGGCGCAGCTGGAGAAATGGATGAAGGGCAAAGCGGTGATCCTCGGCCGGGATGACAACGAAGACCGCTTTGCCACGCCCTATTACACTGCGTTCGTGGGCACGAAGTGGCGCACTGCAGGAGCGGAAGTCCACGCTAATGTGCTGCGAACCATACTGACAGGTCAGTTCCTGAAGCCCGTTCCGGAAGGGGCGCGCATAATCGCACTGGGAGTGGCAGCTGCATTGTGCGTGGCGGCAGTCACATCGTTTACGGTCGTCTGGACGGCGTTCTGGTCAGCAGCCGTGCTGTTCTTCCTGCTGCTGGGCACTCACATTCTCTTTCGTGGGGGACTGCTGCTTTCCACGTCGCAGATGCTGCTTGCCTTCTCCTGGTCGCTGGTTGGCGGCATCGCTTACCGGTTCGCCATGGCGGAAAAGAAAAGCACGTTCTTCAAACGCGCAGTTTCGCTTTTTGTGGGTAGGGAAGTGGCAAGTACGCTCGAAGAAACCGAGAAGATCGGCTTGACTGGCAAACGCCAGATGGTGACTATCCTTTTTACGGATATCCGGGGGTTTACCGCGTTTTGCGAATCGAAAGATCCCGCCGTTGTCGTTGATTTACTCAACGTTTATATGTCAACCATGGTCTCAATCATCGTCAGGTATGGTGGTCAGGTGAATAAGTTCATCGGAGACGGTATCTTAGCGGTTTTTTCAGACAGCGATCCCGGAGCACAGCCAGGCGATCACGCATTGCGCACGGTTCAGTGCGCGACCGAGATTGTGCAGCAGGTGATCGGTGAGTTTCGCACCGGCGCGGGCCTGCATTCGGGCGAGGTTGTTATCGGCAACATCGGGTCATCCGACAAGATGGAATTCACCGTCCTTGGCAATACGGTCAATCTGGCGTCGCGCCTGGAAAGCCTCAACAAAGAGGAGAAAACCAGGTTACTGATGAGCGAGGAATCGCGCGCAATGCTGGGAGGGGCGATCGATACTATCTATCTGGGTGCAGTGCCGGTCAAAGGGAAGACGGATAAGATGAAGCTTTATACGGTGACGGCCCTTCTTGATGAATCCCGCATTCAAGAGATCAGAGCCACCGAGGCGATCGCCCGTTTAGGGCAGGCAGCATAACTGCCGTGGCCTGCAGGCGGTATTCGACTGAGCGACCACCACACAATTGAAGCTACGGAGCTACGAACATAGGCAAACCCCGAAACGGGCGAATAGCGGAAACGGAACTGGTTGCCACAGTCTGGATAGTAATCGGTATGGTCTGGACAGAGCTGCCGCTCACGTTCACGGAAGCGGTTATCAGAGCGGGCGGCGTCGTATCTGAAGAAGACCCGGTCGTTGGTGCTGGATACAGCATGATGGCGCCCGAAAAGAGTTCCCCCGGACCTGCAGGTGAGGTTGCGGCGGCCGGAACCTTAAACTGAAGGCACGGGCTGGGATGATACGGGTCAAATGGTGAAATCGGCAACGTAATGCTCTGCTGAGCTATGGCCGCACCAAGCGGGACATCGACGATCTGTTCCGTGACAGTGACCGGTCCTGCAGCTACCGGGCCGGTTTGCCAGTTAAACGCACAGACGGAAATCGTTTGCCCCGGCAATGCAAGCACGGGCGCCGTGAACCCGTAACCGAGGATCGGATTGATCTGACCGCGCACGAGCCCTCCCAGCGCCAGCGTAAGGGCACACGCGCCTATCAACCATTTTCGCTTTTCCATGAGGACCCTCCCTGTCAGCGTCGCAACTTACAAAACCGTGTTAATGCCACGTGACTCCAAACAAAATCAGCAGCTCGTTGTGAGAGGAGTTGATCCTGTAGGAGCCCGCGCTGCCGGCCGGATTGACATCGAGAAACGCGGGGCTCCAGTGGATGTAGCGCAGTTCGGGAGAAATGTGCACAGGACCTGCAACAAATTCCACGCCGCCGCTAACCACCGCACCATTACTCACCGGGTAACTGGTAGGCGTCCGCTGGTTGATCAGATATGTGTAAGTGACAATGCCCGACGTGATTCCCGATGCGTAGGCACCGTTGGTCAGGTCGTTCCCGTGCACGAAGCGCGGTTCATAACCCGCGCCGAGGAACGGGTGGGCCCAAAAGCCGGTATAGCGATACTTGAGCAACACAGGAAACTCCCAGGAGTTCGCTCTCTCCCGCGTGATTTCGTTAATGCCCCCCGAGACGTCGTAGGTTGTGAATCCCAAAGTCCGGTACAGAGCCTCGCCCTCAATGAAGAAGCCTTTTGACAGGTGGACATCCACTCTCGGGCCGACGATATAGCGTTTGGATTCGCTGCTGATATCGCCGATATTGCCGAAAACGTCATTCGAGACCCGCGCGCCGCCTGCGACTCCAAGACCGATAAGCTGAGCCGCGGCAGGATTCGCGCTCGAAAACAGGAACATGAAAGACACGGCAACGGGAAGGAGACAGCGCATGATGAAGACCCAATTATAGGCGATTTATTGAGTAGCCGGTTCAAAATCCGCATTGGCCGCACACCGAAATCCATCGATTGCGAGCCTCTCGGCGGGATTACTGGCTCCGCGATTGGACACGCGAACGAGGGCCTCGAAGTTGTACCATGAACCGCCGCGAAGTACGCGCATGGTGCCCGTCGCCGGTCCTGTGGGATCGATTTGGTCCTTGTCCGTGTAAGAGCGTATGTCAAACCAGTCCGAGACCCACTCCCAAACATCGCCGAGCATATCGTGGAGCTGCCAGGCATTTGGCGTCTTCTTTCCCACGGGCTGCGGGCGGAGACCATGGTCAAAGGCGCTCTGAAAATAGTTTTTTCGGTCCTTCTTAAACAATGCCATGGTGTCAATGTGCTGATTGCCAGTGTTATCTCCGAACCAGGCAATTTCGTCCAGGTTGCCGTAGCGGGCTCCAGTTGTACCCGCGCGCGCCGCATACTCCCACTCCGCTTCCGTCGGGAGCCGCATGCCGGCCCAGCCGCAGAAGTTTTTCGCCTCGTCCCAAGTCACGAAAACGGCCGGGATCCTGTCGTCCGGAGAAGCTTCATTAAGCTGGTTTGTCCCGATGCCGTCAGCGGTTGGCAATGCGGCGACACCCGTCGCGCTCCGGTAGCGCTTCCATGCCGCTACTGTGACGGGAGTCTCGGCCATCCAGAAACCTGAGGTCAGAGTCACCTTGTGGACCGGTTTTTCGAAGTCCTGGCACTGCTGATCGCCCCCGGAGCAACCCATCATGAAACTTCCGGGCGGAATCCACCGGTAGACCATGCCGTCCTTTGGATTGGCGCGAGCCGCTCCGGCTTCATTAGGTGGCAGGGCCCAGCCCTGGTGTGCGCAAAGCAGAAACGTAAGAAGAAAAGCGCGCCTCGAATTCCAGACGGCCGTCCAATTCGAGATGCGGACAAATCGTTGCGCACTTCGATCCGGGAATGACGCTAAGAATATGTCACTCCCCTGCGCCGGACAGTAAGCCGGGCGCAGGAACTGCAAACCGATCCGGCTGATCACGGACCTGCTGGTCTCAGTGCCCTGACTTCGGGCGGCGTGGCCCCGACCGGCAGACTGCGCTTGATCCTGTCCGAGACGCGATCGCTGAGGGGGATCGGGTTATTCATCGTGACATAATTCGGAAAAATGTCGAACGACATCAGATCGGCGCCAAGTTGAACCGGCCCGTTATAGCCGGCATCGTGGATCCGGTTTACCAAATCCTCGCCAGTTGTTCCCGGCGGGATGGCCTGGTGCGTCAGAGCGGTGAGCTTCGGCTGCGCGACTGTCAGCAATTTCGCAAGATCTTCGGGATTCGTGTGGTAGTTGAAAACCTCCGGAGACGTCGCCGGGTCAAAACCGTAGATTTCATGAGCGAGAAGGTCGACACCCGTAGCCATTTTTGTCAGCAGGGTGGTGGGATCGTATTTGGTGTCGCCGGAATAAACGAACGAATGACCCTGATAGTCCACCCGGAAACCGTACGCCGGGTTCACAGGCATATGATTGACCAGAAACGCCGTGACCGTCACTCCATTGCTTTGGTATACGACGCCTGGTTTCAGCTCTGTCACGATCGTGGCCTCGCCCGATACCGGAAAAGTGAACAGAGTGAAGAGGCAGCAGCGGATATAGATATCAGCATCGTCCACCGCCCGCAGGAGCGGCATAATCGAACCCATTCCGAACGGGCTGTTGGGGCCGGGGCCCGGTCCCCATACTTCCAGCGGATCGCCGTCACGGTAAAGCCACGCGAAATTGTAGAGCGCAGGCAAATCGGCATAATGATCGCTGTGCAGGTGGCTGATGAACACTCTGTCGACGGCGACGTTCGGGCTTGCGCTGGGTCCACCCGATTCGAGAAGGCGGGTCAATATGCCCTGCCCGCAATCGAACAGCATACGCTCGGTGCCGGCTACGACCAGCAGTCCAGCGGTTACCTGTCCGGAAGCCTGGTAAGCGGCAGGATCGAGGAGGGGCACGCCGGTCCCGAGCAGCGTGACCGTCATAATCGGCGCTGGCTCGCCCGTGCCTTGCGCATTCAGCGCGACGCAGGAGCAAAGGGCTGCAAAAACCGGCAGAAGCATTGTCCACGTTTTCTTCATCTCATATCTCCCGGCGAGCCGTGTTTTGAATTTCCAAGTGGAACAACCAGCATACTCTGGATCGACCCTGAATAGACGTCCTTTAATGCACCGTTGCCGAGAAAACATCGAACTCCCTTTTGGGTTCAGCGATCATCGGATGCCTCTGTTGTACGGCGATTTCGTCCGCCTGCTGCTGGAGTGCCGGCCAGATGCCGTTCACCAGGCCGGCAACCATACTGAGATTGAAAAGGGCCAGCGCGGTGCCATTGCCGGCGCCAAGCAGGAATACGGAAACCAGGGAAACCAGTCCAGGACCGAAGGTAGTTCCCATCAGTGTCTTGAGGTTGGCATTATATTCGGCTGCGATCTCAAAAATCCGCACAAGTTGCCGCAGGCTCTCGTCCATAAGAATGATCTGCGCCGTGTCGGTGGCCAGCGTGGAGGCGCCGCGCAACGAGACGGAAACACTGGCCGTTTTCAGCGCGATCGCGTCGTTGATACCGTCTCCTACAAAGCAGACCCGCCGGCCTTCCTTCTGCAGAAGTTCGACTTTCGCCGATTTGTCCTGCGGGAGCACCTCGGCGAGAAAATGATCCACGCCCAATTCCGAAGCCAGAGCCCGGGTGGGAGCCGCATGGTCGCCCGAAATTATGTAGACGGTGAGGCCGCGGGCCTTTAGTTCCTGGATCACCTGTTTCGCTTCCGGACGAAGCGTCGGGCGAAGTTCGATGGCGCCGGCCATTTCGTCGTTGAACGCCACGAATACGACGGAGGATCCCTGCTCCTGCAACTTCGCTCGCCGGGCTTCGAAATCGGGTGGCAGAGGGATTCCCTCCATGGCCATGTAGCGCGCACTGCCAGCGCGGATGAGGCGACCGTTGGAACGAGCCTGAATTCCGTAGCCCATTTCGTAACGCGAGTCCTCCAGGTCGGGCATGGAGAGGTTGCGCTGCCTGGCGGCGAGCACGATAGCGGCGGCGATCGGATGGTTTTGCCGCGCCTCAACCGCAGCGGCATAGGTTAACAACTCATCGGCGCTGACATTGCCCCAAGTGAAGATGTCTCCGACCTGCGGCTGGTTCTCGGTGAGGGTGCCAGTCTTATCGAACACCACCGTGTCAATCTTGCCGACAGCTTCCAGCGCACGCCCGTCTTTGATCAGTATTCCCGCCAGCGATGCCCGCTGCAGAAAGTTGAGCATGGCAAGCGGCGAGGCGACTTTCATGACCGCGACATAGTTCGAATTCACCACGGCCAGCGCGCTAATTGGCCCCAGGAAGATCAGCCCGACCCCAGCCAGGCCGAGAGTGGGGAGTACGCTTCTGTCGGCAATGTCTCTCCACCGGATTTGGATGGCACTTCGAAAATCCGTCGTATTCGTAAGGACATCGCGGATCTGGGCGGCCGCGGTTTCGGCTCCCGTTTTCTCGACGCCCACCTCGATACGTCCAGCAAGGACGACGGTTGCGGCGAACACCTTGTCGCCAGTCCCCTTTTCGGCAGGCTGAGCTTCACCGGTGAGAACGTGCTGGTCGACCGCCGCAGTGCCTGCCTTGACGACTCCGTCAATCGGGATCGTCTGTCCCGCGCTGATTACCAGGGTCGCTCCGGCCGCGAGTTGTTCAAACGGGATCTCGATTTCCTTGCCATCGACAATCACCCAGACCGTCTGCGGCTGTTCGCCGAACATGTTCGCGAGCAGTTGGCGCGACCTGTCTTCGGTCTTGAGCATCATCTTCGCGCTGGCGTGGAAGATCATCACCGTGACCGAGCAAATCA
>Ga0182013_10007470_pt1 | contig 12041 bp, 10 predicted proteins | sample 612S2MmetaG_FD_120487 | JGI IMG/M metagenome (GOLD analysis project Ga0182013, IMG submission 120487) | Permafrost microbial communities from Stordalen Mire, Sweden - 612S2M metaG | ecosystem: Environmental > Terrestrial > Soil > Wetlands > Permafrost | place: Sweden: Stordalen | collected...
AAAGGACGTTGGCAAGTTTGGCGCCGTCGTACGGGCGACCTTGATGCGCACGGGTCTAACTCCCGAGGCCGCAACCAGTTACGCGGTCTTTTGCATGGATATTTACAGGTACATCCTCCAACACCCCAAGACAGCGGCTGCCATCAAAGGCGCCAAGGACACCTATGATGTCTTTGATAACTCACAAAAGGCATTCAAAGCCGCAGGCTATATCGAACGGGGAGCCGCCGTCGGACTTACGTCGGCGGCTGCAGGCTTCAAGGCCTACGGCGCCAGCGGCGGGGCTGGCGTTTTGCAGGTTTTCGTAGACCGCTTCGAAAAGTTGGCCGAGACACAGGGCATCGAACTGAACGACTGCAGCATGGCTGTGGTCAAGGTAGCCCTGGATATCGCAGCGGCGGGAGTGGGATCGGTAACGGCTCTCAGCGGGTTCGGGCTGGTCGTGGCCGGTGTGGCGGTGCTCGAAACCGCCAAAGACGGCTACGCCCTCGGCCAAGTGTGTGTCGCTCGAGGCGCATCTCGCTGAGGAACTCCCGCGCGGCGATAGAATCAAGTGCGACAAATCTCGGAAAAAGGAGACCTTGGAATGGCTGCTTCGGGTGACGCACAGGAAGCGCGAGCGAGGGACTTCGTTAGGCGGCTCGGTTATGAGGTGGTTCTTGGGGAGGCCAATATAAAGGCTCTCCTACAAATAAAGGTGGTCCAAGGTAAAGAAGACACCAATTGTGCGGACATCGTTGGCTTCAAACCGAATTTCAAGCAGGCGGCGAGCGCGTTGGTCTGTGAGTCGAAGAGGACGAATGTAGAACATGCGTTGGTTCAACTCGGTAACGTTGCGGCCGCAGTACTTGAACACTTCGCGATTGCCCGCAAGCCGTGCGAGGTGATTCTCCTCGTATATGGGTCAACTCTCCGCAAGGTGAATATCGGCGATTCTACGGATTCTACGGCCGATTCTCCGGGCAGCATCTACATCGTGGGCGAGCCCAATGCCGGAAGAATGCGCCCCCTCATCGACGCTGGTACGGACGATAGGAAAGCAGCTCCGGCCTCCGCTTGCGTCGACATGAAACGTCTTGACGTGCGCCTGACAAAGTGGGGCGAACGGGTCGCCAAATTACCCGTGTACGTCTATGTAGAAGAGTAGCGCGCTCTTGGCACACCAGGTGCAGCACCGTGTCGGGGTGCCCGCTGCCCTAGCGGGCCGGTCTCCGCGTCAAGGATTCGTAAATCTCCACCAGCCTCCGCGCCCTTGCCTCCGGCGCATGCCGTTCCAAGACAATCTCCCGCGCTCGCGCCGCCAGTCTCCGCGCCAGATCCCCATCGTTCAGCAGCGCCGCAATGGCGTTCGTCATCGCCTCGCAATCTCCCGGCTTGACCAGCAGCGCGCTCTCGCCGTGCGTAACCATCTCCGGGATGCCGCCCACCGCCGTCGCCACCACCGGCACGCCGGCCGCCATGGCCTCCAGCAAGGCGTTGGGCGACCCCTCGCTCAACGACGACAAAACGCAAATATCCGCGATGCCGTAAAACGGCTCGGCCGACGGAACCTGCCCCGCCAGCGTGACCGATCCCACCAAGCCGAGCCTGCGGACGGTTTCTTCGATCCTCGGCCGCTCCGGCCCATCCCCTACGATCGCCAGGTGAGCATCCGGGGCCGTGCCTCGCACGCGCCGCATCGCCTCGAGCAGCGTCCCATGGTCTTTCTCGGAGGACAACCGGCCCACGATGAGAACCACGCGCGTCTCCGGGCCGATTCCCAGCCTGGCGCGCAAAGCCGCGGACGCCTCCGGACTCTTGTCGCGCCGCCCCCATTGCGGATCGATGGCGTTATGCACCACCTCGATGCGCTGCGCCGCCACGCCCCTGCGGACCAGTTCCCGGCGAAACGGCTCGCTCACCGTGAGCACGCAATCGGCGCCCCGCAAGGACCAGCGGTCCAACTGGTTATAAATCCTCGCCCGCAGGTCCGGCCAGGTATACCCGTGATGAAAGGCAACCCAGGGCGCCATGCGGTGCAACCCCGACGCCCGCGCGAGGAAGTGCGATTTTACGGCGTGACTTTGAACCACGTCCGGCTTCAACTCGCCGGCGAGGGAGCGCAGCGCGCGAACCACCGTGAGGTCGAAGCGGCCCGCTTCGGGCATGGTATGAACGGGGATGGCCAGGCGCCCGGCTGTCTCGATAAACAGGTTCGACTGGCCTTCGCGCCGGAAAACCGCGATCTCCACGTCCACTTGCCCGCGGGCGCATTGCGCGAATTGCAGCAGGTTCTTCGCCGGCCCCGTGATGGTGTCGGCCTCTAGAATCGCCAGCAGGCGTAGGCTCTTCATCGCGGCGTCCACAGCCAGCGGCAATACGTCTCATACAGCGCCTGGCCCAGGGCCTCCCAGTCGTACCGCGCCGTCACCAACCGCCGGCCCGCCTCGGCCAGGCGGTTCCATAAATCGCCTTGCGTGGAAAGCGCGGTCATGAACGGCAGCCAATCTCCGTCCTTTTCCGCGATCAGGATGTCCACCCCCGGAGTCACCGCCAGGCCCTCCGCGCCCAGCGGCGTGGAAATCACCGGCACGCCCGCGGCCATCGCTTCCAGGATCTTCAGCCGCGTCCCCCCGCCCGTACGCAAGGGGACGATGGCGGCGACCGCCTCCCGGTAATATGGCCGTACATCCTCCACCGTGCCGGTCACTTCCACGTTGGCTTCGCTGCGCAGCGCCAGAACCGCGGGCGCCGGATCGAGTCCCGCCAGTGTCAGCCGCCACTCCGGAAAGCGTTCCCGGATGCCCGGCCAGACGGTGCGCGTGAAGGCTACCGCCGCTTCGATGTTCGCGTGGTAGCTCATCCATCCCACGAAAATAATGCGGCGGCGCTCGGCGGCCGGCTGTGCCTCATTGAAAAAACTGAGATCGGCGCCGTTCTCAATCGTGGCGATGCGCGCTCCGGGCGCAATGCCCAGCAGCGTCTCGCGCTCCCTTTCGCTGCAAACGATGTGCCCGTCCGCCGTACGCAGAATTTCCTTCTCGAGCGCCGCCAGCCGGCCCGCGGTCATGGAGGCGTAGAGCCTGTGCGCAACCGAGGGCGCGTTCGCGCTGTAACGCCGCATGGCTTCGGATTCGATATTGTGCCAATCGTAGACCATGGGCGCGCCGGCGCGCCGCAGGATGGGTTCATAAGCCGCCATGTGAATGCTGTCGACGTGTACCAGGTCGAACGGCTGCCGGTCCACCAGGACGGCCAAGACCGCTTTCATTGCGTCCGAAGTGTAATTCACCAGCGACAGGGGTTGGCCTCCCAGGATCCCGCGGACGATTTTCGCCGGAGTGTAGCGCCGCGGCGCCGGCGCGGACACGGCGGTGCGGCGGAAAGGCGCATCGGCCGCATCGCGCGCCCCGGCCTGCGAGAAGAAGACGTGCGTCAGTTCCGCCCGTTCGCCCAAAGCTCGCGCCAGATGATACTCCCGCAGCGCCGCCCCGCTCTGGGGCGGCCAGCACTGGCGCGGCGATACGAAAAGAATACGCATGGTGAGCGGGCCTTCTTACAACCGGATCGTATACTCTACGATATATGGCCGAAGGGATCAAGGCGCTCAAATGGATTCTGCGTGGAGCGTCCCTGCTCTTGATGTTCCTCCCCGCCGCCGCTTCGGCCTTTGGGCGCTGGGAGCTGCCGTTCGCGTTTTTCGCCCAGGCCTGCGCCACCGTCCCAGGGATTCCGGGCGACTATCTGCGTATTGCATTCTACAAACTCACTCTGGAAGAATGCTCGCTCACCAGCCGCGTCTCCTTCGGCTCCTTTTTCGCTCATCCTCAAGCCCGGCTTGGCTCCGGCGTGTACATCGGCAGCTACTGCATCGTCGGGAAGGCCGTGATCGGCGAACGCGCGCAGATCGCCTCCGGCGTTCAGATCCTCAGTGGAAGCCGCCAGCACGCGCGAAATTCGGCCGGTGAGATTTCCGGCGCCGAAGAGGGCGCGTTTACCACCGTCACCATCGGTCCCGATTGCTGGATCGGCGCGGCGGCTGTTGTGATGGCGGACGTAGGGCAGGGAACTACCATCGGGGCCGGTTCGGTGGTCACCCGGCCGATTCCGGATCGCTCCGTTGCCGTCGGCAGCCCGGCCCAAGTAGTTCGCGCCGCCGCATCGCGCGATACCATATAGAACTCAAGACATGGCAAGCCTCAGGCAGTTCTTCCGCGACGGCGTAGACCGCTGGTTTCCCGCATGGGGGCAATTCTATCGGGATTATCGCGACGAACGCGCCGCTTCGACCCCCATCGATACGCCGTTTGGATTCAAAATCGCCGTCCCTCCCACCGCCATGGTCGGGGAATGGTTCGCCGGGCAACTGCGCTCCGGCGCTTACGAGACCGACGAAATTGCCCTGCTTACCGCCCTGATCGACGATGCCGAAGCCTTCATCGACATCGGCGCCAATATCGGCTGGTACGTTTGCCTGGCGGCTACCCGCGGCAAACGGGTGCTGGCCTTCGAACCCCTCCCTTCGAACCTTCGGTTTCTCCTCCGCAATCTTGCGTACAACGGCCTGGAGCAGGTGGAACTCTACCCGCTGGCGCTTGGCGCGGAGCCGCGGATGATGAAGATGTACGGCGGAGGACCGTCGGCCTCCTTCTTCTCGGGCTGGCACGGCGCTTCCGCCGCGCGCTTTACCCTGGTCCCCGTTACCACGCTCGATACGATCGCCGGGCGTCGCTTCGCCGGCGTCCGCCTGGCGATCAAACTCGACGTGGAAGGCTTCGAATACGAAGTGCTTCGCGGCGCCACGGCCACCCTGGACCTCGATCCAAAGCCGAGTTGGCTCGTCGAGAACCACCTGAGCCCGAAATTTACCGGCATCGTCAACGAGCGCTTCCTCGATGTGTTCGAACTCTTCTGGGAGCATGGTTACGAGGCCCATACCGGCGACGCGGAACGCCGCCCGATCTCTCCCGATGACGTGCGCCGATGGGCTTCGAAAGGGGCTGTGGATATGGGGTCGATCAATTACCTGTTCACGCCGCGAGCGTCCCATGACTAATCCAAACCCGCCGCGGGCGGAGCCCGATTGGCCCCCCGCCGTCGTCGCCGGGGCGTACCAGACGGGCGTGGTTCTCATGCGGAACCTGGCCCGTCGCGGAGTGGCGGTCTCCTGCATCGACTGCGATTCCCGCAGGCCCGCCTTTAAATCCGTTTATGGCAAAGCCCATCTCTGCCCCAACCCGGACGAGGAGCCTGCCGCATGGGCCGCTTTCATGCGCCGGCTTGGGTCCCAATTCCGCCAAAGGCCGGTCCTGATTTCGAGCTCCGACCGGTACGTTTCCGCCATCGCGGATCACGTGGCCGAACTCAAGGATCTCTTCGTCTTCGCGGACTCTTCCGCGGCCATCCAGGGACTTCTGGCCACCAAGCGCCGTCAGTACGAATTGGCCGCGGAGCACGATCTACCCGTCCCCCGCACCCAGGTTGTCGAATCCGCCGGGGACCTCGAGGCGTTTGCGGCCGGGGCGCGCTATCCCTGCCTCATCAAGCCCATACACTTTCGGGACTGGCAGCGTTTCCCCAAGGGGCACCCTCTTTTCTTCGAAAAAATCGCGGTAGCGTCTTCGCGCGAGGAACTGGACCGCATTTACAAAATGGCGGCGGAAGCCAACCCGCACGCCGTCGTGCAGGAGATCATCGAAGGTCCGGATACCGCCAAGCTGGTTTACGTGTCGTGTTATGCCCAGGACCGGCGGCGGCTGGGATCCTGCGTGTTCCGGGAAATCAGAACCGACCCGATCTATTTCGGCTCCGCCAGCATCGTGGAGCCCGTCCAGGACGCGGCCACGGATGCGATGTGCGACCGCTTTTTGCGTTCCATCGGTTATGCCGGGATTTGCGAAATCGAGCTGAAGCGGGACGTGCGCGACGGATCGGTGAAGATGATCGAGGCCAACCCCCGGTACAGCGTAACTTCCGACGCCGCTCCGTATGCCGGCGTGGATCTGGGTTGGCTGCACTATCTGGATCTGATCGGACAGCCGGTGCGTCCGGTGGAGCCCGAGTTTCGCGCCTTTCGCCATATTGTGCTGTACCGTGACGTCAACGCGTTTCGCAGCTATCTCCGCGACGGCCTGCTCACCTGGAAGGAGTTGTTCCGATCCTATCGCCGCCCGGTCTATTTCTTCGACTTCGATCCCAGAGACTGGCGCGTTACCGCGGAAAACCTTTACGCCCTGCTGAAACTTCTCCTCCGTCCCTATTTGCGGCGATAGAAATTCAAGAGCGAGTGCAGGCCGCTGACGCGCATGCGCATCACCCCCGGAGGAGCGTGACCCGCCGCCGAAATGCGCGAGATCAGGAAGCGATTGCCTCCCAGCCGGTGCAGCCGTTCGTCCACGATAAAGCCCAGCTCGTATCCGGCCGCCTCCGTTTCCGCGACCACCGCCGGTGAAATATCGCCCGGCTTGCCGTTGGGATACGCAATCGCGAAGCAGGGTTTTCCGGTGATCTCTTCAATGCGGCTCTTGCTGTCGCGCAGTTCGCGCCGGAGCGCCGCCGGATCGAGTCGCGAAAGAATGGGGTGGTCCACGGTGTGCGAGCCGATTTCAAACCCCTGGTTTGAGAGCGAGCGAACTTCATCCCAGTTCATCGGCCGGATGGTCTCCCGCTCGGCGTTCTCCAGGCGCCACTCCGGGGTCTCGCGGCGGACGTAGTCCGTGTACTCCAGGCGCTCGTTGTTGGGGATGGTTTTGCAGGCCGTGGAGATTCGCTGCGCCAGAGCGCGCTGCGCGCGCGGTTCGGCCGGCCACGATTGGCTCTCGCTTCGTCCCGGTACGAGGATGTCGCGGCCCCGCCATGCCAGCAGCCGCAGCCTCAATTCGTCATACCAGTACAGCCGGTCGGCTTCCATGTATCCGGTACTGACGAAGAATACGGCCGGGACGCCGTACTTTCGCAATATCGGCGCCGCCAGGGTGAAGTTGTTCCGGTAGCCATCGTCGAAGGTGATTAACAGAGGATGGCGCGGCAAGGTCCCCAGGCCGAGATGCCAGTCGCGCACGGCCGCCGCGGTCACAGGCGTGAACCAGCGCGGAAGCCACTCGATTTGCTCCGCGAAATCGCTCGCGGAAACCGTCGTCAGGAACCGATGGTGTTCCGGGCCCAGACGCTGCTCGACGACGCCGTGGTAGCACAAAACGGTGAGCGTGTTCGCGTGGGTGAGGTGGACCATGCGGTTCAGCGCTTCGCTTCTCAAGCCGCGGACCAGGATTTCGCGAAGGATGCTCATGCAGTCGCCATTTTACCTAGCGGTACGGGCGGTACAGTTATAATTCTGCTATGAATTCGGGCGCGGCTCCGGTTTCTCTGCTTCTGGTCTGCTATTCGTATCCACCGCATCTGGGCGGATCGGAAATCGAAGCGCAACGCGTCTCGAAGGGGTTGATGGAGCGCGGCCACCGCGTCACGGTTCTGTGCGCCGGGGGTCCGCCCATGCCGGACGTTGCCAGATGGGTCGATCCGGTGGGCGTCCCCGTTCGCATCTTTGCCCGTGGATTGACGGGGCGGCTCAAAGATTACGGGTTCGCGCTTGCCGTGGCATGGACGCTGCTGAAAGAGCGCCGCAACTACCAGCTTGTGTACTTTCTGATGCAGGGGGTGCACCTGGCGGCGGGATTGCCGGTGGCGCGTTGGCTCGGCAAAGCCATTGTCATGAAGATTTCCGGCAGCAGCATCCCCACGCTGATGAGCCGCTCCTGGATGGGCCGCCTGGAGCTGCGATGGCTCGATCGATGGGCCTATCGAGTCATGATCCTTAACGAGGGGATCTCCGAGGAAGCGCAGGCCGCGGGACTGAAACCGGAGGTCCTGCTGTGGATGCCCAATCCGGTGGATACCGATGTATTTACTCCGTGCGATGCCGGCAGGCGGCGGGAACTGCGGGCGGGATTGGATCTTCTCCCCGATGCGGAGGCCGTGCTTTACGTGGGCAGGCTTGCTCCGGAGAAGGAACTGGCCTCTTTGATAGGAGCCTTCGCCGCGGTTGCCCGCCGGAGGCCGCGCGCCGTTCTGATTCTGGTGGGGGATGGACCCAGCCGGGAAAGTCTCGAAGAGCGCGTCCGGCAGTTGGGCTTGCGGGAGCGCATCCGCTTCGCGGGGAGACAGCCGGCCGGCAAGGTTCTCGAGTGGCTGCAGGCGAGCGACCTGTTCGCGCTGGTCTCCTCGAACGAAGGATTTCCGTGCGCTCTGTCGGAGGCCATGTCGGCGGGGCTCGCCGCGGTGGTCAGCGATATTCCGGGGAATGTTCAGTTGATCGATTCGGGCATTCATGGGCTGCGTGTTCCTATGGGCGACGAGGCGCGCATGGCGGAGGCCATCGCGGAGCTGCTGGGCGATCCGGAAGCGCGCGCGCGGATGGGAGCGGCCGCCCGGCGGCGCATCGTGGAAAACTACTCAACCGGGCGAGTGGTGGACCGTTATGAGACGCTTTTCGGGGAGGCGTTGCGCGCTTCCGCCGCGGCCAGGGGCTGACTGCGATCATTTCGGCGCAGCCAGTGCTCGAGCACCAGCAGCCGCCACAACTGGCCCGGGACCCATTGTTTTTTGGCCGCATCGCGGAGCGGCTGGGCGAGCGATCCGCGCCGGGTGAGCGCAGCCAGCATGGCTTTGACCGGCTGGTCGGCTTGCGGAGAGGGCTCCCGCGTGATGTGTCCGGCAATGCCACACATGATTTCACTATAGCTGCCCGTGCTTCCGATTGACCGGGTTTGAGGGGTTGTTGGGCTGGTAAGTTATGTATTTTGTGATCGTTATGGGGGATTTGGGTTCGTTTGGTGAAAGGTGCAAACGGGACCGGGCTGCCCGGGGTGGGGATTCGGGAATGGGTTCGTTCGGGATTTCTTGGAGAGCGCGGGAAGAAGACGGCCTTCGCACGGTTGGCGGGATTGGGTTCGTTTGGTGAAGACGCAAGGAGGTGAGGCTTGAATGGGTTGGAGGTGAAATGGGTTCGTTTGGCGTGGACTAGGAGCGACCGGAAGAACGCAGACGGGCCCACAGGGACGGCGGGCACCCCGGCCGGCACCCCGGCCCGCGCCACTGGAAACACCGCCGGCAAAGACCGGCGGCGGTACGGATGGAATTTCGGCACGCGGTTGTCCTCCCACCTTCAGAGTGGCACGGGGATGGGCTTGAGTTTGAATGGGGGAAATGGCAAGTGATAGGAAGGAAATGGGTTACTTGGGTTAATTTACTGGTGACTGTTAAAGGTTTCATCAGATTCGCGGCCGAAAAAGCTGCCACCGGGAACGAGCGGACCGGGGGGCTGTGCGAGGGTGTAAGCCCTGCAGCTCCAATGGGATGCGCTCAGTGACTTTCAAGGGATTGGGTGTTGGTGGCGGGGTTGCTCTGGGGTTGCCGAGGTTCCTTGGGGGAGGGTTCAGCCGGTCGCCGGGTTTCAGTTGTCGAGCGGCGTGCGTTCGATATGGTCAATGACCAGGAGATCGATCTCGGTTGTCGCCGGTACCAGCCTGAGGCCAAGCTGCGATTCTATTGCCTGGAAGAAGCCCTGCCCCTGATCCAAGGGCGTAACCGACTGACCCCCAGTGTTGGTTGATCCGCCGAGATCGTTCCCGTAGTCGAGATAGAAATCATACACGCCGGTGAGCCCGGTCCGGTCTATGCCCGGACGATTCGTGGCCCCCCGCGTACCGAGCGCGAACTGATCCATGGAGCGCCGAATGAACTTTTCGCGAGTATGACCGGCCGTTACGTTGTTGAAAAAGCCGCTGTAGCCAGGCGGCGTGACGGGGAAACCGTCCTCGCCCCGCTTTCCTGGCCTGCCAATAGCCAACCCTTCTCCCCCTTCCACGCCGGCGGGCAAAGGCGGAGACTCTTTGATTTTCAGGCCGCCCTTCGCGACGACCAGCGCATAGGCTGGCACCTCTTTCTTCTCGCGGTGCACCTTGAGACCGAATCTTTCCGCGAGAAGGTTCTGCATCATCAAGCTGTAGTCCGCTTTGGAGGCCACGGCTGGAAGTATGGCGTCGATATCGAAGTTATCGGCGCACATCGGGTACTCGGCCTTGGCCCAGGCGGGCCCCACCACATCTAGGCTGGGAACCGAATACGCCTCGGGGATGAGCCACGACATTGGCATGTCACGAATGATGAGGCGGGTAGGCTCGTTGGTCCCAGGGCCACCCCGCTCCTGGGGAAGCGGGGGCATCATGCCTTTGGGCGGCGCCGAAGGCTTAAGCGAGGCCACTTCAAACCGGGGGGATACGGCGGTCTGGCCAGCGAGGATACACGCGGCGCTACACATCAGAAATGCGGTTCGCATGACGGTGCTCACATCCGTTTCATTGTAATGCCGACCCGAACACGGCGACGCGGCCGGGCGCGAAGAGGAGGGGAGACCGATGGGCGACGAGGCGCGCATGGCGGAGGCCATCGCGGAGCTGCTCGGCGACCCGGAAGCGCGCGCGCGGATGGGAGCGGCCGCCGGCGGCGCATCGTGGAAAACTACTCAACCGGGCGAGTGGTGGACCGTTATGAGACGCTTTTCGGGGAGGCGTTGCGCGCTTCCGCCGCCGCGTCCAGGGGCTGACTGCCATGGTTCCGGCGCAGCCAGTGTTCGAGCACCAGCAGCCGCCACAACTGGCCCGGGACCCAGTGTTTTTGGGCCGCATCGCGGAGCGGTTCGGCGAGCGATCCGCGCCGAATCCATCCATCCCGCTCCAAAACCGTGTCTCCTTGAAGTTCATCGAATAGGCCGCTCCACCGGCCCGCCAACCAACGTTCCACGGGGACGGTGAATCCTTGCTTCTTGCGAAGCGCCACTTCAGGGCCCACCCGGCGCCGCGCGATTTCGCGGAGCACCGCTTTCAGCCTGCCGCCGTGGAAGCGGATTTCCGGCGGCAGCGCCGCGGCGAACTCCCAGAGCTTGTGGTCGAGAAACGGGGCGCGGGCCTCGATGGAGTAATACATCGTGCCGCCATCCACCTTAGGCATGAACTCGCTGGTGAAATGAATTTGGCGGTGATGCGTAAAAACGCCGGCCAAAAGCCGTTTGGCGGAGGGCAGGGAATCGGCGATGTCCCGCTGGGGCAGCGTCGCGCCGGCGAGCCGTTCGCCCAATAGGGAACGGCGTTCGTAATAGGGGAGGCCATCGTGGGCCCGGAGATGCGCGCCGAGGCCTCCGGTGGCATAATCCAGCAGACTCTTGATGCGGCGCCCCGGGCCGGCTTCGGGGAAAGCGCCGCGAACGGCGCGCCAAATGGGCGGCGCGGCATTGGGCAGGCGCCGGGCGAGCCGCTGCGCGTGCCAGGCGTTGCGGAAGAACGGGTAGCCCAGGTAGATGTCGTCGCCTCCGTCGCCGGTCAATAGAACCGTGGCTTTCGGCTTCACCGATTGGGACACCCACAACATGGCCTGCGCCGATGCGCAAGCGAACGGTTCGCTGTAGGCGGACGCCAGGTCGTCCAGCGAGAAACGCGCTTCGGGCATATCCACAATTTCGTGAGCGATTCCGAGCGCGCGAGCGGTGCGCGCCGCATCGGCGCTCTCGTCGGAGGGATCGTCCGGCGCCCTCACGGTGAACGCTTTGATGTTGGCTTTCCACTCGCGCATGGCCCAGCAAACCAGCGCGGAATCGATTCCGCCGCTCAAGAGAACGCCGATGGGCACGTCCGAGATCAAGCGCAGTCCGACGGATTCCACCAACAGCCGCTCGGTTTCTTCGACGGCCTCTTCAAACGTAATGCGGGAGGATTCGTCGGTTTCGGGCAATTGCCAGTACTGCCGCTCGGTGATTTGGCCGCCGCGCCATTCGAGGATGGTGGCGGGGGCCAGTTTGGCGATGCCCTCGAAGATGGACCGGTCTTCGGTTACGTAGCCGTACTCGAGGAACTCAAGCACCGCCTGCGGGTCGATCTCTGCGCCGAAACCGGTCGCGCGCAGCGCCGCGACGGTGGATGCGAAGGTGATTTCGCCATTGCGCACGCAATAGGCCAGCGGCTTCACGCCCAGGCGGTCGCGAACCAGGGTGAGGACGCCGCGCGGGTGGT
>Ga0182013_10007479_pt1 | contig 12025 bp, 5 predicted proteins | sample 612S2MmetaG_FD_120487 | JGI IMG/M metagenome (GOLD analysis project Ga0182013, IMG submission 120487) | Permafrost microbial communities from Stordalen Mire, Sweden - 612S2M metaG | ecosystem: Environmental > Terrestrial > Soil > Wetlands > Permafrost | place: Sweden: Stordalen | collected...
ATACATTCATTCTTTCATCTAGGCAGATTCGGATGGAGATGTCAAGCGAAAGGTGCAGCCTGCAAGGCGCACAAGTATGGTGGGTGGTGCTCTAACCCTTCAAAAGTGCGAAAGTCGGGCTAGTGACGCCGGAAAGTGTGAAGTTGCCCGAATGAATTTCGAACGAATGTTTCGGCTCGCCGTCGGAGCCGTCAATAATGCACGTTTCCTGACGGACCTCGAATCCCCGTGGAGACTGCAGTCCTATTTCGAAACTGTAGTGCCCTTGCTGCCTGCGGTCCAATACGAAATCGAAACGCATTGCCAAGCTGTCCGGGTCAGTTGGCGAGTGATGGAGCAAATGGTGCAAGTTGGTGTAGCGCTTCTCAAATACCTGATCGAGCGGAGTACGGAGTGCGTCCCGGCAGAAGCGCATCGCATCCAAGAAATTGCTCTTTCCTGCCCCGTTAGGACCCACCAGAATGGTCAACGGCCCCAGCGGCACATCGCAGGTAGCGATGCTCTTGTAGTTCCTCAGAGCTACACGGGTTATTCTACTTTGAGTAGTCATGATTCCCGACCATCTGGCTGGCTGCTGCCATCAGTATACACCCTTAAACCGCCGCGCCCGCCCGCTGCGTGAGGTCCTCGCATTTGATCATCGCCGGAGCCGCGAACACTCGGCTCGTATCCCAACGGAAGCCCACGCAGCCCAGGCGATCATATAAGTCGGCCACCTGGCTGTTCTTGGCGGACGGGATGTATTCGCCGGTGATATGCGTGCAGCGATTCTCCGCCGCGTACCGCACCAACGCCGCAAACATCGCTTCTTCCAGACGCCGCCCCAGCACGCGGCAACTCATCAACCAGGTGTCCACGCGGAGGCCGCCGTCTTCCGGAATCGCGATTAACACGCCGGTCAAGCCGCTATCGCCGAAACGATCGCTGGCCCGCATGGCCTGCGTGTAGGCCCCGGCCGCCAGCAGCCCGCGCACCTCGGCATCCCCGCGCCGCCGCGTGGTCAGATTGAACTGATTGGTCTTGTTGATCAGTTGCACGATGCGCGGCAAGTTGACTTCATCGAAAGGCGTTAACTGAATCTTGATGTCCAGTTGCGCCAGGTAATCGTCCACGCTGCCGGCAGTCGATTCGAGCGTCTTGCGCTCCAGGTTTTCCCGGATCGATGCGGTCCGCAGCCGGTCTTCCCTGGTGATCGCCAGTGTTTCGAAAAGCGCCAACCGGCTCACCGCGGAAATGTAGAGCGCCGGATCCGCCGGCATCTCCACCACCTCCACTTGCGGCAGGTTCTGCCGCACGCGCGAACGCTCCGCCGGGTTGTCGTCCACAAACACCATGGCATCGAGCCCGATGTTCAGCGCCGCGGCAATCTTGCGCAGGTTTTCGTCCTTAGATTTCCAATTGGCCGTGAAGACGGCGATGTCCTGCTCGCGCAGCACCATCTCCGGATGCTGGCGGAAAGGGAGCACGGCATCGTCGAAGTTGTTCTTGGAACATACCGCCAGCAGCACTCCCGTGCGCGTGAGCGACTGCAGGTAGCGCTGAAAGGCCACGAATGCCTCGCCCGCCGGGCCGCCGCCCAGTTGGATGCCCGCCAGTCCGTCCTCGCCAATCACTCCGCCCCAAAGCACGCCGTCCAGATCCAGCGCCAGGCACTTGGAAGTGAGTCCCAGAATCGCGCGCAGCAGCGCTGTGAGTTGATGTCCCAGCGCCGGCATGGCTTCAGCCGATGGATATTGTTTGGCGGTATGCCACAGCACCGGATCGTTCCAGCGGCCCTTGCCGAAGCGTGCCGCGATCTGGTCCACATCCAGAATCGTGACACCCTGGGTCCGCCCGGCGGATTCCCAAAGAGCTAAGTTGATGGCGCGCAGCAGGTGGCCGCGTCCTCCGGGCAGGGCCGCGCTCAAATGGCCCAGCGCTTCGAACGGAGGCACTTCATAGTTGAACTGAATCACTGTGGCGCCCAGACGCTCTCGCGCCTCCCGCCAGAGCGATTCGAGCCGGGCGATGTGCTCGCCAACGATGCCGCCGGGTGCGTCTTCCTCGTCGCGGAGGCCGACGGAACGCCAGTCCGTGCCGATCGCGATCACATCCGGCCGGAAGCGCGTCAGGCCCGAGTCCGGATGGCGGATCTCCTGCTCGCATTGGTTGAAGGGGCCAATGTAGATCTCCGCGTCGATCCCGGCGCCGAAGCACTGCGCCCGTAAGATGGGAGCCAGGAAGTCGATCGTAGTGCTGCTCACGAGCGCGATCCGGCAGCGCCGGCGAAAGGGTGCCGCTGCCGTCTTCCGCGCTTGTGCCAGCAAACGCGCGGCATTGCGCAGGGTGCGCGGCGTGGCGCTCGATTTGCACGCTTCGGCCAGCGGATGCCAAGCCTGGTCCGGGTGCCGCGCGGCAAACAGGTTGCGGGCCGAAGCCAGCATGACCAGAGCGCGTTCTTCGCCGGTGGACTTTTCGCGCAGGAAGCGCAGCGCTTCGGCCGCTTCCTCAAAATGGCCGCACGCTTCGAGCAGCGCGGCGCGTAGCCAGCATCCGCAGTCGCTCCGCGCCGACACCAGCCGGGACGCCAAATCGAGCGCCGATTCGGCATTGTCGGACGCAATCGCCCCGGCTAGGTGCTCCAACCGTGTCAATTCCGCCGCCGCGCACGGTGTCTCGCGCGAACTGGCGAACAGCAATAACTCGGCTATCTTGGCGGCGGAGTAGGGCGGCTCTCCTAACTGCAGCAAACGAAGTTCGAAGGAACCCTTATTATTCATCGGCTCTGGTATAGAACCCATCCTACTTGTATCGCGTGTGCAGGATCAAGAGCAATCCCAGGGGCAGCCGGCCCTCGCCGGATGTTACACTGAAGCGACGAAGCACCGGCTTGCCGATGTCATGACTCCGCTCCAAATACAGCAGCTGCGCGGCAGTAAACCTGCGAGCGCAGTCAAGCCCTCTTGGCCCGTCAGTCCGGAGGCCGCGCCCCGCCCGGCTTTCTATCTCACGGCGCTTTTTGTATTTGTGGTGTATGCCCGGGTTCCGGAGATCATGGACATCGTTACGGGGTCCGCGTTTCGTTCGGTGCGGGTCATCATGGTGCTCGCGCTCTTGGCCGTTCCGTTCGGCGCGGATATACGTGCCGCCTTTTCGAAAGTCGGCATCTGCCTGATGGCCTTTACGCTTTGGATGTGTGTCTGTATCCCATTCAGCGTATGGCGCGGCGGCAGCGCCAGAATGCTCCGGGATTCTTGGGTGATATCGCTTTTCTCCTTCGTCATCATCGCATCCGCGGTACGTGGGCTGGAGCAGTGCCGCAGGATCATGTACGCCCTGGCGGCTGCCACTGTTTTTATCGAGACCTTCACCCTCGTGACGGGCCGCGTACAGGGAGGCCGTGTGGCCCTGCTCAAAGGTACTTTGGGGAACGCCAATTATCTGGCCCTGATACTGCTCATGGGTGTGCCGTTTTGTCTCTTCGTGATGCGCACCAAGCGCGGATTGTCGCCCTTGAAGTTCGCTTGTCTGCTCATGGTCCTTTGCATCCCCGTGACTGTAGTGTCGACCGGCTCGCGTGGCGGCTTGGTGACCCTCGCCGTCATGTTCGTGATTTATTTTTGGCCGCTGCCGGCCAGCCAGAAGGTAGTGGTGAGTATCGTAGCTCTGATTCTTTTGGTAGTTGCCATCGCCTGGTCGACGCGGAGCGCCTTGGATCGGTTTAGAACCATCTTTAGTAATTCCACCCCGGTGCATCTATCGGAATCGGAACAATCTGCCATAGAATCCGCGGACCTACGGAAAGAACTGTTGCTTTCCAGTTTGCAGTTGACCCTGCGGCATCCGTTGCTTGGTGTCGGTCCAGGGATGTTCTCGCTCGCTAACGCAAACTATGCCGTGGCCGACACGGGACGGGCCAATGCGAATTTGTGGCACGAAACGCATAACACTTTCACACAACTGTCCTGCGAAGACGGCCTACCTGGACTGTTTCTGTACTGCCTGGCGCTGCTGTTCTGTTTCAAAATCGTAAACGCGGCCGGAAAGCTGGCCCGCCAGTATCCCGCATTGGACTCCTTACAGCACATGGCGTTCGCTCTTCGGCTGGCGCTCGTCGCGTTCGTCGGGACCGCCCTCTTCGCCAGTAATGCCTATATGTATTACTTTCCAATGCTGGCCGGTTTATGCGTGGCCGTCGGCCGGGCCACCGGTGAATTCTCGTCCCAAATGCCCGCCGGATCGGAGCAACCCGATATCTCGCCACAGGCGGCTAAAACGTGGCGCAGTTACCGCCCGGGAACACCGGGCGGCCGGTAAGGTTGTGGCGTCGAAAAGGCCGCCCTTTACATAAGCAATGCCTGGACAATCCGCGGGCCGTGTTCCGGAGCGATCTGTGCGACAGCCACACAGCGGTGGGACGAGATACAGGTGGTAACTATGCCACAAGCGTAAGCGAAGCTTGGCTTAACACGAACTAGGGACTGGTTTCGGATACCTGCGCTTTCTGCAGCGAAGGATCGTAGGTGATCACCACCCACGCTGGCCGTCCCAGGGCTCGCGCTATCGCCGGCCGGGCGTCTGGGCCGGGGTCGGGAGCGAAGAACAGGGGTCCCGAGGGCCAGTCGGCGCGATTCAGGTTGAAATGCTTGGCGACAAATTCCGGATCGTGCGGCTGGAGAAAAACCACGGCGTTGCTCAGTTTCACTCGTTCGGCCGCCAGCCGCACTTCGGCATACGGCTTGACCTCATGGAAGATAACCGGGAGAGTGAAGAGCAGAGTTGCAACCGAGCTGGCGGCCAGCGGTCCGAGCCATCCTGCGGGTCGCCAGGCGCCCCGGTCTTGGGTGAGCAGAGTCAGGCCGCGCGCCGCGAGCAACGACACGGCAAAAAAGCCCTCGAAGTAGAACCGTTCGCCCAGAAAACTACCCGATGAATACCGGTCCGGGGCATATCCGGCCACTAGGCCGAAGAAGAGCAATGCGAGCACGACGGACTCTCCCCGCTTTTCGCGGTCGCGAAGGACCGCGTATCCGGCGGCTGGAAACAGCAGAGGGAAGGAAAACACCCACGTAGTGAGCAGACCCCAGCGAAGGTTCCTCGCGGCGATGGACGGGTCCGCAATCAGTTCGAGCGGAATACTCCGTCCGCTGGAAGAAGCGTAGGGGAACTTCGTGAACACGGCGGTCGTCGCGAGATTGTAGGCGCCGCAGCAAACCACTGCGGCTGCCGCGAACAAACCGCCTAAGGCAACCGTTTCAAGAAGCCGCCTGCGGCAATGGCGCGCCTCCCAGACGGAGGACAAACCCAACACCAGCCCGAACAGCGCACCGGTCAGCGGGCGCACCTGGATCGCTGCGACAATGCAGGCCAGAGCCCCGGCGAGCGCCCACAAGGAGCCTTCCCGGCGGGTCCGAAAGTAGAAATACGCGGAGCCGGCCAACAGGCATCCGCACAATGGATGGGACATCCGGCCGAGGCAGTTTCCCCAGAAAAAAGGCGAAAATAGCATCAGGAACAGCGCGACGCGAGCTTCACGCTCCGCATAGAGTTCCCTGGCCGTGAGGAACACAATCGCCAACGTCGCCAATCCCAGCAGAATATTAGTCTCCGCTTCGAGGTGAGCCGCAGAGGATAGTGCGAGGAGCGCCGGCCAGCCGGGAGGAAACTGGGTAAACCAGCGGCCGTCGCGAATGACATGATGCTCGTAAAACACGCTCGCCGGGGGTGCTGGAGCTGTAATATGGCCGCTGGCGAAGATCCTGGATTGAAATACATACGCCAACTCGTCGCCGTTCACCCGACCCGAAGTCACCACACGGCTCACGGCTGTGCCGCCCAATGTAAAGACCAGGAGACATACGGCCAACGCCCACCCCGGGATGCCGGACTGCCGCTGGTCAAGCAGCCCCCTCGTTGGGAGCCCGGTGTGTCGGCGTTCCTGCGCTAGCCCGAACAGCAGGGCCGGCAGCAGCAGCCCCAATTGCAGCCCCACCTCCGCTGCCATGTAATGGCCGGGCTTTAGCCAAAACAGCACGACATGGGCAACCAAATACAAAACGCCTGCGATTCGAGCGACCACGATTGATTATAAGCGGTCCGCCTCCGGCCACGTTCCCGCATCCCTCTCCGGGTGCCCGATTCGGTCGCCGGCCGAGCGCGCTCGTCCTCAAGCCCGCGAAGTGCCGCCCGGTTCCGATCCGTCGGGGCGCGGGTGTTTTAGGATTCAGCGCCCGAGCGGTCCGCGATCACGGAACCACCACGGACATAAGCGGGCTGGTGGCCAGCACGGCGTTAGTCGCGGTCCGATACCGGATCTGGTAGTAGAGAATCCTCTGCGAGATCGCCGGAATAGTGATCGTGCAACCCGAGGTGCAAGAAGCGCCGGCAGGATTTTCCGAAGCGAAATAGAAGGGCTGATTTCCGGGTGTCACCGTGCTGGCGGTCGCGATGCAGGCGTCGTTTCGCGTGGTGCAGTCGACGAGTTGCGGCGCTCCATACTCCTGGTAACCAAATTCGACGATAGCGTTATTGGCGCCGAGGCCTGCCGGTGGTGTTAGGGTAAGGGCCACCGGAACAAAGGTCCCGCGCGCGACCGAATCTGTAGCTGGATACGGTGGCAATTCTGCCATCCACATCTCCTGCCGCTGGTAGTTTAGAAATTCCTGCCGGTAGAGCAGCCAGGAATTATCCGGCAGGAGCCTATTGTTTTCGAAGCCACTCACCATACGGACGCGGGATGTGGCGCTGGCCAGCATGCGGGTGTACGCGTCGTAGTAGTCCGTATGGTTCAGCGGCAGTTGTATGATCGCATCGGCCACCTTAGAAATATTCCCCACGCATAGATCGTTCCCCACGCCCAAGGGCACTCCGCCATGAATCGACAGGCCCTCACAATAGGGCCACGAAACGCCGGGGCAGTTGACGTAAACATCGCCAGTCTGGCTGCCTGAATAACATTCCCCGTTGGCACGAACCATCCCATAGGTGTATGAACTGGCCGCGCCGGTGCCGACCATGCAACTCGGGCCGCTTACGTCGATCAACGGATGCGAACCACAAGACGCGCCCGTTGCCATGAGCTTACGGTTGATTGTGGTCACACCCGAGCCATTGGAGCCGCCGCTGACGCTATAAAAATCGTCGGGGTCCACGACATTCGTGGGACGGTATCTGTAGAGCTGGCCGGACACCGCAGTAAATGACGGCTCGAAGCTCCCGCCCTGCAACGGTAAATTGTCGAAGGCTTGCAGCGCTTCGTATGCGGAAGCATTGGCTCCCGGCGCATTCGGGTGAGTGCCGCCGTCCGGTTGGAATGGCACGCCGAAAGCCCCGGCGAACGGCGGGCCGCCACTCACGTAGTTGACGCCCGCAACCGCATAGGGTGTCATGTTGGCGGACGGTAAACTGAGAATGCCGGGAACTGATCCGACAATAGTCTGATAATCCGTGGGCCACGGGACATTTATCCCAACAGCCGAGGTGGGCACCGCCCACTCTGGCACGTTCATTCCTCCAGCCTCACCGCCTTCTCGCCATTCGGAATGCGCCAGCCCCCAGTTAGTGTCCTGCCGCATGCATGCGCCGTGCGGGTCCGGAGAGCCCCCGCACCCTGCGGTGGGATTCCACCAGAGCATCATAGAGATACTCTGTCCAATGGCCTTCATGGGTATGGAAGTCTGAATACTCTCCCACCACAAGGTGATTGGCGTAGAGGCGGAGATCGCCAGCTCCGTGCCGTTTGAACCTCGTTGCAGCACCCAAGCGCCATTGATTGATTCGTAGTTCTTTGCAACCAGGGTCATCAACTCGTTTGACGCAGGCAATCCGGTATAGCCGCACGATTGCCCGGTAGAAATACATGCCGTATCTCCGATCTGTACTGTTCGCTCCTCGCCAGGGGTTCCCAGCCATGGAGAAGGCGGGGTTGCCAGATACGGTTCATAACCTGTCACGCCATGAGACGTGTAGCTGTTAATGTTGACTAGGATGCAGTCATTTGTATTTCCGGAGATTCCGTAGTATGTGCAAGGATGCGGACCACTCGCCGGAATGCCGGCCGAATTCGCGGAAGTATTGACTGGAACGTAGGTATTCGCCCAGTTGAGCGACGCTGTAATTCCGAGCCACCCCGTCTCGCCGCTCTCCCCAATTCCGTGCAGGGATCTGCCGGTCATGGCAGATTGGCCGGGAGCCACGGGCCCGGCGGGCGTGTTGAAAGTATTGACCGCTCCAATGATTTGCGGGCCTCCCGGTTGCCCCGCGTGCGCTGCAACTCCATCTCCAGGGGAGAATGCGAAGATCCACGCGGGGCTGTCGCCTCCACCCGAGTAACAAGGGAAGTAGAATATTCCCTGAGATGCAGCCGCTGAAAGGCTGCAATTCCAGCCACCTGTGGCCGATTGGTTGAAATACGACGGAATAAACGTCGGATCGAATGCGGCCATTTGCTGCACTATTCCGCATCCAGGGCTTGTAATTCCCAGGCATGTCGAATTGGAACTGCTAACCTGCGGGCTCAGGTTAGTCCATGTCATCGACCATGGGCTAGGAGTGGTGGCCGTCCATGTCACCGAGTAAGCGTCGCTGGCAGCAACCGGCGCATTCTGAATCTGCGCGATGCCCACACCGCTCTGCGGGGTGGTCGGCTGTACCGGGGAGGCGCTCGGCATAAACACTCCTTGAATCGCCAGCGGTGCCCCGGGTGGGGTGCTGGCCGGGTCGCCTCCGGTCATGTAAAAGGTAAAGTTACTTGCTGTCTGATTCATGGCCGCGCTCTCCGCGGTTGGGGCCTGTACGCGCGTCCAGGAGTTGGCGATGGGAGCGTTCGAACTGTTAAGACCGGCGGCCACCGGAGACCCGAAAGAGACCGTGCTGGGACCGCTGGGATTGATCCAGTACATGCCGCCATAGAGACAAAAATACCCGCCGTATACTGCCTTGTTGAAACAAGCCGTGCCGGCGCCGTTGTCGCTGTAACTGGGTGAAGAGCTGCCCAGCACATTCAGGGTGGCGCCTGTCAATGTGACAGTGCTGCCGTCCGTGGGCAACTGGTCGCGCCACACCATGATTGAAAAGTTGTCCTCGCACCAGTAGATGTTTGATCCAGTCGGAGGCGCTCCAGACGCCAGAAGGAGAGTATTGCCGTTGGTAAACGAAGCGATCCGGTATTCAGCCGAGGTCGTGCTGGCGGGCGGCGTCACACAGGCATCGTTGTTGGACGAGAGACGGATGGTGCCGTTTCCGTTCGTGATCCAGTACAGGCTGAAGGAGTCGCCAGTGCCGTTATTCGTTACGGTGTAGGTGCCGGAATTGTTGGTCACCATGGCCGTGCCGGAATGTGGCGAGGTCTCTTGTGAGTTCAGGCGGGGATTGGTATCGAGCAACCACGGGTCGACGCCGAATTGCGTGGCAACCCAGATCGATGTTGGCGCCGCTCCCACAACGGTTGTGCTGGCGGTCTGGCCCATGGTGATCTGTCGGATGCCGGTGGCGCACGAGGCGCCCCCGTTCAGCGAAAAACAAAAGTCCAGGTTGCGGAAGCCCGCAGTGTTGGAATTCACATAGCCGGAAAGCGATGCGCCAAGCTCTTCAAGTGAAAAGCCCGAGTTATAGTTGGTATTCCAAGGATTATTCACCGCCGCCAGGGACGGGCGCAGCACCAGCGGAGCGGTACTGTTTCCCACCGTCGTGCTGCCGGAGCCTGCTGTCACATTGCATGGCGACGTCCATGGGCCGGCGGAATCGCAGGGCGCCGTCTGGCCTCGATTGAAGGCTGACCCAAATGCGAGATTCCAGACCGTCGGAAGATTCCCGCGCAGCCCGATGCGGTATTCGTTTGCGCCGGTCAGTGGGTCGATGAACGACTCCGGAGTCAAGCCGCCAACCCACTCCGGCCATGGTTGGTCGCCCGGGTGCGAAGGGTCCGAAAGCCAAGGGTCTCCGTAGGTCTGGCCCAGCGGTATGTTGCTCGTGGTGAACGTGAAATTTAGGATATCGCCGGTGGAAGGGCAAGTAAGCAGTCCGTAGTACCGCGTGTAGGCTTGGAGCGCCCGCGAGAAATGGCGAACGCCGGAGTACGTCCCGGCGGTCGCGTACTGCGACGTGCGCTGGCCGAGCACTACCGTGCGGGAAAGACCGACAGTCAATGTGCCGGACCGGCTGAGGTCAGAGTTGGAATTAGCGAAGGTGCCCGGGTCCACGTCCAGGGCGAGCGGCGTGAGACTGGAACTCTGGCTTAGCTGGATCGTGCAGGCATTTCCGTCGGGCGCTGTGTAGGAGATCAAGGCTTGAGTAGCGGTCGTGCCCAGCACCCTAAAGTTGCCGACGGCAGCCTGGCACGCACAGGCGGAGACGATCGACAGGGCGATAAGTTTCATCGCGCCAACCCCTGAATCTTCATAGCCCACCAGTCCACGAGCATGCTCTCCGTGTTGCTCCCGGTTGTCAGAACGAGGAACTCAGGTGCCAGGGGGACGGTCGGCGCCGTCAAGACGCTTCCGGAGTTCGCACCGTTAATCTGAAATTGGATGGCACCCGGAGTCGTGGAATATATGCGTGTATGGTACCAAGTGTTCGGAGCTACCGCCACGCCACTATTGACACAAGTCTGTATCCCGTTCACGATAACTTCATACACCCAATTTGTGACACTGTCGCCAGACGAGCATCCACCGCCTGCCGAGTCGAAGCGCGCCGCAATCTCGTTGCCGCCAGAGGGATGATACGCCGATTGATTGTCGCTGAAGCCAACTAAATAACGGGCGTCCGTCACGGTACTTGAATCGGTTTCAAAAATAGCCTGAGACTCCCAAGTGGACCAAGCTCCCCCTAAACCCATGTTGGCGAATGGATAGAATGGCCCTTCAATGGGATCGGATAACGTCATTGTGCAACCGGAACCGCTGGTCGTTCCCGCAGTATACAATAGAAAGTTACCTGGGTGGTTGCTGGTTCCCGCCATCATCGAAGTACTGCAACTTCCGCCTACCGACGAGATACCCCAATGTAAGGCGCCAATGGTACCATTAGTGTCCTTGCCGGGCAGGAAATCGTCCACCGCGTTCATCACCGTTGAATCGAGCGGGGTGAAATCGACCGTACTCGATGTGTTAGTCAGGTTATTGCGAAAAGTATTGCTCCCGCCGCCCCCGCCGCTCGCGCACGACCATGCTCCGTTCACGTACATAGCCATAGACCCGGAGCCTCCAGCCGCGCATGCGGCGGTCGGCGTGCAATTCGAGCAATAGAGGATAGCGCCGTTAGCGGCGCTCCCCAGGTTCGCGAATGTAGAACTGCCGATCTGCGCCGAGTTGCTCAACGTCAGATTGGTCGCCGCCAAGTTGCCGGTCTGGGCCGGATCGCCGATCACCGCCATCACGGCGTTGCTTTGCGGGAACTGCGGCGACCATCCGGCCACGTGCACGGTCCCAACCGGCAGCGAGGTGTAACGGTTGGAGGCGCTGCCGCCAAAATCGAAAAAGACGACATCGGCTGCGCCTGGCGCATTGTGGAACATCGTGCCGGTCGCGGGATTTGCGGAGTTGGCGAAGATTACGCTGGGCCCGACTTCATTCGCGAAGTCGATCTGATACCCCGCATTATTGAACATCTGCAGCGAGAAGTTCCCCGAACCGCCGTTCAGCCGCAATCCCGCCGTAGTCGTGTTTACTACGTTGCCCGCAATGATCTGGCTGGGGGCCCGCACCTCCAAACCCGTGGGGCCGGCAAACTCAGCCGCCGAAAAATTATGGCTGCCGGCGCCGCTATCGATCAGCATCCCCCATCCGGAGGCCGTCGTCGCCATGATCTGGCTGCCGTCCAACGAGCTATTGCTGTATACACCGCCCAAGGTGTTCAAAAACGCATTAATGTTCGAAAGGTGACCGTTGCCGTTGTAAGTGCTGGAAGTCTGAACCTGCAATCCCCAGCCGCCGTTCTGATAGAGTACCAGCTCTACGAAATCGGAGTCGTGCGGGCCGCGAAACGTCCATCCGTTTCCGTTGTTGAAAGCCGACCGGATCCCGGTGAAATAGCCCTCCAGGTCCAG
>Ga0182013_10007480_pt1 | contig 12025 bp, 8 predicted proteins | sample 612S2MmetaG_FD_120487 | JGI IMG/M metagenome (GOLD analysis project Ga0182013, IMG submission 120487) | Permafrost microbial communities from Stordalen Mire, Sweden - 612S2M metaG | ecosystem: Environmental > Terrestrial > Soil > Wetlands > Permafrost | place: Sweden: Stordalen | collected...
AGAGTTTCTGCGCTGCATCAACCGCACGCTGCGCGAAGTCTTTCCATCTGTCGTCGCCATTCCAGGAGAGACGATCCATTTCTTTGCCGCAACGCGCCCAGACGTTTTGACGGACGATCCGCATACGCTGGTCGCGCGGTTACTTGAACGGAATCTAAAGACGCGCTATGTTCGCGAATACTTCATTCCATTTCGCATGATGCCCGATCGCATGGAGCAGGTGCGCGACGAGTTGCAGCCAACGGCCACAACGCAAGCCAATCGCGATTTTTCGCCGATTGCTTATTACTTCAACGTTGTACTGTGGAGCACGCAGTTCAAGCCAGACTATGCCGTTTGGCTGCGAGCCGCGGAGCATGTGGATTTCACCGTTGTGCTCGGGGTGGTTCTTATGGCCTTGCTTTCTGTGGCAGCGCTTCTAGGTTTTGTGCCCGCACGTGAGCAACGCATCCGTTCCGCGGCGGCATACTCGATGGCTACGACGGGCTTTACTTTGATGGCATTGCAAATCTTCTTGCTGCTTGCCTTCCAATCTATCTATGGCTGCATCTATCACCAACTCGCTATTCTCATTGGTCTGTGCATGGCCGGGATAGCTTTTGGAAGCTGGCTAGGTATGAGGCGTGCGAGGCGTGACGACAGTTCCCCTTGCCGCACCGTTCTATTCATTCAGCTATTGCTCGCGCTCTCTTGTCCAGTATTAATGCTTCTTGTCAGCCTGCTTGCGACGGTCACAGGAATGGCGACATCCTGGTTTGCTGCGCAGTGCGTCTTTCCTGCATTGGCCGCCCTTTCGGGCATCTTGGGCGGCTACCAGTTCCCCGTGGCGACTGGGTTGTATCTTTCTGAAGGCAGCGGTCGCCGAAGACTTGGCATGATCTATGCCATCGACTTACTAGGCGGTTGTGCTGGCGCTCTGGTGCTGAGCGGCTATCTGATTCCGGTATTCGGATTCTGGAAGACGGCGTGGCTCTGCGCCGCATTGAATCTACCCCCGTCTCTACTAGCCGCACGGGCTATCCCGAGAGCTAAGATCAGCCGTCCCTAGGCTCTCACAGTTTGTGCTCGTTGAAGACAACCGCGGTGAAGCTGAAAATGTCGGTATCTTCATCCTTCCAGCAACTGGAATCCATCCGCGCCTTGCGGCAGGTCTGCTCAAGAAAGGTCTGTCGGTCCCATTTCTCTTCCACCGGCACCTGCGGAAGCAGCAAGCCCTCACTGTCGCCATTCTTCATAAGTAGTCCATGTTCACCTATTCTGATCTGTTGAACATCGAGCACGCGTCGCAACGGCGAGAGCACGGAGATTTCATATTCGAGGTGAGGCAACTCCGAAACCGATACTGGCTCGAAGCGCGTATCGCGCATGGCAGCCAGCATAGCCGTGTCGCGCACGGTGAGGTAGAGAGGCTTGGCGGCGGAGGTATAGCCAACACATCCGCGCAGCGCGCCGGATTTGGTGAGAGTTACAAAGGCCCCGCGCTCCTGGTTCAGTGTTGCGCTCGCGCTTGCAGCAGGCTCATACGCCTTACCCTCTTGAACTACATGCTCAACCGACTTGCGAGCCAGCGCGAGTAACTCTTTCTTCTCCTCTTCACTTAGCGCGAAGGGAGTTATCGCCGCCTTTTCGTGTGGCGCTTTCACAAAAGCATCGGCGCTGTAGCCAACGACACGCGAATGGTCTCCAGTAACATCGCCGGAATTCTCGTACTTCAGTACGAGCGCTTTGTTAGCTCCCATGCGCTCGGCGTAAATCATTGCGGCCACGATGGGTGCGCCGCCGCAAGCCTCCCAAACTCGCGACTGGAAGTTACGCGACATGCTGAAGTAGTCCCACGACTGAAGAGCATTGAGCGTCTTGTGGTCTATCTTCACCGCATCATCGTATTTGTGGTAATGCGATAAATCCGAACTGGCAAGAACAAGCGTGTCGCCTTCCTTGCCGTCTGCCTTGATCAGTTTTGCCAGAGCGAATCCCAGAGCACGGCTGTTCTCGTAACTCTGATCTCCCATGATGATGGGAACAACCTCAAAATTGCCCAGCACCTTTTGCAGCCACGGCAACTGAACTTCAATCGAGTGTTCGCCGCCTGCCGATGTAGGCTCGTGTCCCTGGCTGGAAAGCCGCAGGGTCGAATTCATCTTGACAAGCTGCCGCGCGAAGGCCTTGTCCACTGGCACATTTCCCAGCGGCGTCGCATAGGCGTCACCCTCATAAACTGAGGTGTAATCGAAGGATTCATAATGCGACGGCGCAATCACCACGACGCGCGCATACTTGCGTCCCTTCAATGCGGCATAAGTGTACGCGGCTGTAGGACCCGAGTACTGGTAACCAGCGTGCGGAGCGACCACGGCGAGGAGTGGATCAGTAACAGGTGGTTCCGAGACACGAGCCAGCAGTTCATCAATCATTGCGGAAAGCGTCTTCGGATCTGCCGGATAAAAACTGCCTGCGACAGCGGCCTGCCGTACCTTAGGCACATCTGCCGAGTGAAGGTGCGCGAACGGCGTAGATACCAGGAAGGCGATGAGTGGCGCAGCCAGCCAATAGGCGTTCGGGGTTATGGCGATACTCATATGCGAAGCCTCTGCTTTCTCATGCGTGCCAGATGCCGGGAATCTGCTCTTGGCAGAATGGGCACTTGTTCTTGCGGATAAGCATCTTGCCCGCGGTGAATCCAACCCGCTCCACAAGCATCTTCTTGCACTTGGGGCAATATGTGTTTTGCGCCGGATGTCCCGGCACGTTTCCAATATAGACGTAATGCAGCCCTTCTGCATCGGCAATCGCCTTGGCGCGTTCGAGCGTGGGCACCGGCGTGATGGGCAGATTCTTCAATAGATACTCGGGATGAAACTGCGTGAAGTGCAAAGGCACATCCGCGCCCAGGTTCGCCTTGACCCACTGTGCCAATCCGCGAAACTCTTGATCGCTGTCGTTGAGCGTGGGCAAGACCAGGTAGACAATCTCTGTCCATTTGCCCATCTTTCGCAGAGTAACTAGAGAATCCAGCACCGGTTTCAACTGGCCTGTAACTACCTGACGGTAGTAGTTCTCGGAGAAGGATTTTAGATCGATTTTTACGGCGTCCATCTTACCGTACGCCGCCTTCAGCGCATCCTCCTGCATATAGCCGTTCGAGACCACAATGCTGCGAATGCCGGCAGCGTGACCTGCATCGGCGGCATCCATCAGAAATTCGCTGAAGACGACCGGCTCGCTGTACGTGAAAGCAATCGTAGGGCAGTTATATTGCTTTGCTAGTTCGGCAACGCGTTGCGGAGGAGCGTACTGGGCAGGAACTTGCTCTGGCCGCGACTGCGAGATATCCCAGTTCTGGCAGAATTTGCAGTTAACATTGCAGCCAGCCGTGCCCAGCGAGAAGGCAACCGATCCTGGCAGATAGTGGAAGAGCGGCTTCTTCTCAACCGGGTCAACGTGTGCCGCGGCGACCCGCGAGTGGACCAACGTGTAATAGGTTCCGCTGCGATTTTCGCGCACACCGCAGTAGCCGCGTTCCTTGTCTCCCACTGTGCATTCGCGCGGACACAGCTTGCACTTGATCTTGCGATTCTGAAGCTTCTGGTAAAACTTCGCTTCGACAACGAATCGCGCGTTGTCTTCGGTCTCGGAGGCCGCGCCGGACGGAATCGCAGCGGCGGGCTCGGCAACGCTAGTCATGCCCAGCGCCGCTCCTGACGCCAGGGCGCACTTCAGAAACGAGCGGCGATCAAGTGCGCTGCCGCCTCGGCCATTTATGATTTCCTCGATTTTCAAATCACAGGACATATTGAACCTCTCTGCTACTCTTCCGTCTACACTTCCACAATCGAAATCTTCCTGGGGTCATTCCTTCCCAGATGGTGCTCGGCATCGGCTGCCGTGGCAATGTAATGCGGTGCGCGTTCCTCGGCCTCCAGCGTTTTCAACCCTTTTTCGGCGCGCTTGCGTTCGATAATCTGCCAGCCCGTGTGATCGAGCGCGACTGGGTCGGTGGAAACGAGCAGGGAATTGGCATTCCAGCTGTGTTCCGGCTTGTAGCCCGGCCCGCCTTCGTACATTGCCGTGGTCGCGTCGCAGATGGTGAGTCGCATCCTGCTTCGGATCTCCGGCAGCATATTAAGGTCTGCGACGTAGGGATTGCAGCCGTTGGGATGGTACTTATTGGGGTTATTGATGATACCGTACATATTCTTGAGAGCGATGGTTACGCCCGCACCGTCGTGATCTTTCAACACGGGAAGGTTGATAAGAAGGTTTGAGCGCTGGGTCAGGATCTTTGACAAGCGGCTGCCCACGTTGCCATAAGCCGCAAGTTCCTCTTCGTAGCCGACACGGTCTGTGCCGAAGCATTGCACGCGCTCCCCGCCCATCGCCAGATGAAAGCCGGCACGCTCCAACTCGGTGCTGTCGCGATCCCAAACCACTATGTCGCTGGCTTTGATTTCAGCCTCCTGCAAGCGTTCGCAGATGGCCGCGACTAGCTGCACGTTGGTGGAGATTCCACGACCGCCAAGGGTATTCACCTTCAGGCTCACCATCTCTCCAGGACGAACCAGATTTCTCCACGCCTCGACTGCATGATCCAGGTGCGCATGATCCCGGCTGAAAAGAGCCTGCATGGCGCGGTCGAGCAGAGCCAACATGCGATGCGAATCGACCGTTGAGCCCGTGCCGCGCAGCAACTCATCCCGAGCAACTACGACTCGGGATTTCATGCCCGCCGCGCTGGATTCAGTCACAACCGGCTCCGCGGCTGCCAGTGCTCCCGTCGCGCCGCCGGCGCATAAGAGCGCAGCCCCGGCGAGGGATTTCCTTAAAAAGCTCCTGCGGCTGTCTTTATCTAGAGTGCTCATTGGCGTTCTCCGCCAGCCCTACGGCCCGCCTCAACGATCAGTCATTGAAACGAAACTGCTTTGGGGCCGTGATCAAGCCGATCCTGACAAGGCGTCTTTCCTCATAGCGGAGCTCGATACCGCAGGTCGCATCGCCTGTATTAACGGCTACGGCAACCCGAGGGGAGTTGCAGTGATGGCTGGCACTTGAGGTGGAAAACCGGCCGAACTTAGGCTTGGTTTCGGCCCGCCTGTATCGCGTATCCCAAGCGAAGAGATAAACTGCGCAAGAGGACTGTTCCCTTGACCATGAACGCCGACGCTTCCACGAACCTGCCTGCACCTATCTCCCTTTCTTCCAAACGCGGCTACAACCTCTTTCTTTTGCTTGTTGCCGGTCTAGGCGGTTTGCTGTACGGCATCGATGTAGGCATCATCGGCGGTGCATTACCTTACCTGGAAGCAACCTCGCACCTGGATGCCGGGCAACTGTCGGTCATCGTCGCGGCGGTCCTGTTGGGCAGCGTCATTTCCACCTTGTTTGCCGGGTTGCTTGCCGACTGGATGGGACGCAAGCCGCTGATGGTCCTCTCTGGGCTCACGTTTGTCGTCAGCATTCCGATTATTGCTCTCTCGCACGGATACGAACCACTCTTCTTTGGCCGGCTTTTGCAGGGCATTAGCGGCGGATTTATCGGCGTGGTGGTTCCGTTGTACCTTGCCGAATGCCTCTCCGCCTCCCAACGGGGCAAGGGAACGGGCATCTTTCAGTGGTTGCTCACGCTTGGCATTGTGGCGGCAGCAGCGGCTGGCATGTACTACAGCTATCGCGTTGCGGCAGTCGCCAGCACCGCCGATGCCAGCACGTTGTTTGCCTTCAAAGATCAGGTCTGGCGGCGGATCTTCTGGGTTTCCTTTCCTCCCGGCGTGCTCTTTATGCTGGGCAGCTTGCTGGTGAGCGAATCGCCCCGCTGGCTCTTCAAGCGCGGCAAATCCGCCGCTGCTCACGCCGCGCTGCTCCACTCGCGTAGCACCGAGCAGGCCGCCTTGGAACTGCATGAAATGGAGATGCGCGCGACAGAAGAGACAACCCACGCCGCCGAGACCGCGCACTCAGGCGGGCAAAAGCTGCATGACTCTCTGCTGCGCCGCAAGTATCTCATTCCCTTTCTCCTGGCCTGCCTCATTCTCTGCTGCAATACGGCCACCGGCGTCAACTCGATCATCGGCTTCAACACCAGCATTCTGTTGCAAAGTGGCCTCTCCGACCTGCAAGCGCACTGGGGCTACGTCATCTTCACCACCATCAACTTCGTCATGACTATGGTGGGTATGATGCTGGTTGATCGCAAGGGCCGTAAGTTCCTGCTTACTCTGGGCACCTCCGGAATCATCGTTTCCATCATCACGGTTGGCATCCTGTTTCTCAAGACAGAGGCTCTGAGTCTGGACAGCCGCGTCGCCGTGCAATCCCTGGTGACTCCCGGCCAGGAATTGACGCTGCACTTCGATCAGGCCGAAGCCAACCGGCTACTCGCATCCCAGGGCAAACCCGCAAGCATGATCGACAGCGGCCGCGCCTCGCTGGCCATCATTTACTCCTACGGTGACTTCACCGCGGCCACCAGTTTTGTTCGCTCCGATGATGCGGCTGCTGCCCCCATTCAGATCACCCGCGCCGGTTGCGTTCCGGCCAATAAGATCGAAGCCCTGTTCAAAAATCCCTTTGCCAACCTCGCCGCTGCTCAGACCGCTCCGCTGCGCATCGATAAGGCCCTCATCGGCCAGGTGCCACCAGCAAGTCATGGCTGGTTGGTGGCCATCGGTCTCTACTTCTTTATGGCCTTCTTCGCCATCGGACCCGGCGTTTGCGTTTGGCTGGCGCTTTCTGAATTGATGCCCACGCGCATCCGCTCCAACGGCATGAGCATCGCACTGGTCATCAACCAGTTGGTTTCCACCACGCTGGCCGGCATCTTCCTGCCCTTTGTCAGCAAGCACGGCTACTCGTCGATGTTCTTTCTCTTCGCCGGCTGCACAGTGGTCTATTTCATCGTTGCGGCGTTTTTCCTACCGGAGACCAAGGGCAAAACCCTGGAGGAGATTGAGGCTCATTTTGAAGGGCAGGCAGCCGACTGAGTGTAGAAAATGACGAGGGTCGTCGGCTCTCGTTATTTCCATATAGAAACAGTTGTTTAGCGTATTTCTCCAGTTGCTGTAGAGGAGGTTTTGCATCCCACCCTAGCCGCAAAACCAAAAACGCGGCGAGGGTGGGGCACCCAAGACTCTACAGCAACTGGAGAAATGCTCTGTGGAGGCTTCTGAAACTACTAGTGGCCCATCTCGATTGCGCCTTCGGGATGGCTGGCGGAAAAGAAGTGTGCCGCTCTTTCGTAAACTAGAAGTATGAAGAAGATTCGCTCCCCGTTTTTTGTTACGACCCTGATCGCCGGAGCCTTCTTCATGGAGATGCTCGACGGCACCATCATCGCCACTGCCCTTCCGCAGATGGCGCGCAGCTTCCATGTTGGTCCCGTCAGTCTCAACATGGGCATGACCGCATACATGCTCACTCTAGCCGTATTCATTCCCATTAGCGGCTGGGTGACGGACCGCTTCGGTTCCCGCTCCATCTTCGGCACGGCAATCGGTGTTTTTACGGTGGCTTCTGTCTTCTGCGGCCTCTCCAGCACGCTCACGCAGTTCATTCTGATGCGCATTCTGCAGGGCGTTGGAGGAGCCATGATGGTTCCCGTCGGTCGGCTCATTGTTCTGCGAACCGCGCCGAGAGAAAAACTGACCCAGGTGCTTGCCTATATCACCTGGCCTGGTCTCTCCGCCCTGGTCATTGGCCCTCCGCTCGGCGGCTTTATCACCACCTACGCCAGCTGGCACTGGATCTTCTTCCTCAATCTGCCCATCGGCATTCTCGCGCTTGTTCTGACGCTGCTCTGGATCGAAAATGTGCGCGGTGAGGAGGTACATCCCTTTGACTGGCTGACCTTCGTGCTCGGCGGCTTCGCCTCAGCCGGAGCCGTTTACGCCATGGAGAAACTCGGCAGCGAAGGGGGCCACTGGCAACTTCCAGCCGCGATTCTCGCGCTTAGCCTGCTCAGCGGAACGGTTGCCGTTCTCGTCGCCCGCCGACATCCCGCCAAGTCGCTCATCGACTTCGAATCGATGAAGCTGAAGACCTATTCGCTCTCGATCTATGGGGCGAGCGCCTTCCGCATAGCAGTCGCAGTGCTGCCTTTTCTTCTTCCCCTCATGTTTCAGATTGCCTTTGGGCTGTCCGCTTTTCAATCAGGCCTTTACCTGCTTCCATTTTTCCTGGGCGATCTCACCATGAAGGCTCTCATCATTCAGACCCTGCGCCGCTTCGGCTTCCGCCGCGTCCTCATCGTCAACGGTGTCATTACCTCGGCGTCGATGGCCCTCTGCGCGACTCTATCTCCCTCCACGCCCGTCATCCTCATCGTCATCATCCTGTTCTTTCACGGCGCTTTCCGGTCGATGGAATTCACTTGCCTGACCACGCTGGCCTACTCGGAAGTCGAATCGAGCAGAATGAGCCACGCCAACAGTTTTCTCAGTACTGTGATGCAGCTTAGTTCGGGCTTGGGCGTCGCGGTCGGCGCTATCACTTTGCGCCTCGTCGCCCACGCACATGGTCACTCGGCGGCCGTTCCCCAGCTCCATGACTTTCACATGGCGATCCTGCTCATGTCTGTTCTGTCACTTGGCCCCGTCATCGACAGCCTTGGCCTCGCACAGGATGCAGGTGCTGACACCAGCGGCCATCGACAAGCGGAGCTGGAACCCGCCCACTGAGTAAGTCCGCAGCGCAAAAAATGCAGTGTCGTTGAGCAATATTCCGCTCAGAACGACACTGCATTTCTGGAACAAACTTCAACAGGCAGGCTCTACGCCTCCACAACCGCTTTGGAGAGATTCCTGGGCCGGTCCACGTCCACACCGTGCTCCAGCGCCATGTAATAGGCAAAGAGTTGCAGGGGCACCACCTCTGCGATGGGCAGCAGATACTCAGAGGCTGGATCGACCTCAACGCAATCGCTGACCAGCCCAGCTACTTCGCGGTCGCCCGTATTGGCCAGGGCGATGACCGTGGCCCCTTGCTCCTTCATGTCGCGCAAGAGCTGTACTGTCTTTTCATAGCGCACGACGGAAGCTTCGAGATCGCGGTCCACGGTAGCCAATACCACCAGCGGCACGTTATCGCTGAGCAGCGCATTTGGTCCGTGCTTAAGCTCGCCCGCAGGGTAGCCCTCGGCATGAACGTACGAGGCTTCCTTCAGCTTCAAAGCTCCTTCGCGCGCAATGGCGTAGTGAATGCCGCGGCCTAGGTAGAGAAAAGTGTGGGCAAAGGCGTACTTGTGCGCGAGGGCGGCCATCCGCTCCCGCCAGCCGTCTAGCTGCTTTTCAATGCTCGTGGGCAGGGCTTGCAACCGAGCGATGTCGGCGGCGAGATCCGAGGCGGGCATCCGTCCCAGGCGCTGCGCCTCATAAAGACCCAGCAGAAAGAGTACGGCCAGACTACAGGTGAAGCTTTTGGTAGCCGGTATCGCCTTTTCCACTCCCGCGGCCAAGGGCATGGAAACGTCTGCCTCGCGCGCCATGGTGGAGTGGGCGACGTTGGTGATGGCCAGCGACTTGTCACCGCGCTGGCGCACTTCGCGCAAGGCCGCCAATGTGTCAGAGGTCTCGCCCGACTGAGAGATGACGAGCACCGCCGGACGGCGCAGATCGAACCTGCCGCGGCAACTGTACTCGCTCGAATACTCCACATCCACGGCAAATCCGCACGAATCTTCGAGCAGGATTTCAGCGGCCAGGCCGCTGTGACGACTGGAGCCGGAGGCGGAGATCAGCACCTCGCCCGCCGGGTTGGCCCAGCCCACAAGCCGGGCTGCCACTTCGCTCTTCAGGTTGTTCTTTTCCAGATACAGCGCCAGGGTGCGGAGAAGCGCCTCTGGTTGTTCATAAATCTCGCGCAACATTTCGTGCGGAAAACTCTGCATATCACTCATTCCGTTACAGCTCCCCAAGGACGCCAATTTGGCCCCAAAACTTGATCCTATCAAGTTCGACTCAAGCATGAAGGAGTTGCCAGCTTGCGCAACCGGCCGCGAGCGGTGAAAATCAATGGATTGAGCGGGAGGCGAGCTTCTTCCGCCGGTCATAGCCCATGCGCAAGCCCAATCCGGCCGAAGTGAAATCTCCCTTGCAACGAGGCCGCTGGAGCTGCCGCGACTTTGTTGCCGCGACCGGCCTGTTTCTGGCCAGCGCCGCTGTGGTCCTCTGGCAGAACGCGCATCTGGCAATCCTTTGGGACGCAAGCTACACACTGGACTCGAGCTTCCGCATTGCCTTGGGCCAGATGCCGTATCGCGATTTCCCCTTCGCGCACGCGCCGCTTACATTTCTCATCCAGGCCGCCATCATTCGACTCGCCGGGCGCGTCTTCGTCCACCAAATTTTCTACGCCGCAATCGTTGGCGGCCTGGGCACAGTGTTGGCTTGGCGGATCGTGCTGGAAACTCTGCGAGGACGCATGCGCGGATGGTGGGTGGTTTCTTTCTTGCTGGCCGCGCCGCTGACGGTTTTAGGCATCTACAGCATCCTCCCCTTTCCTTCTTACGACTGCGACACAGCCTTCTCCATTCTTCTTGTCATCCTGCTCTTGCAGCGGCTCCCGGAGAATTCCGTCTCGTTGCAATCGAGCCCTAACAGGGCGCTTCTGCGACCCTTCATCGCTGGTGCGGCGCTTCCGCTTCCGCTCTTTTTCAAGCAGAACATCGGACTCCCTCTTCTCGTCGCAGCCTTCGCACTGATCCTTTTGCTGTTGATGGCGAGGCAGTTGCTCCGCACTCCGGCTGCACGCGGAAGCGCGGAGTTGGGCGCCGTTCTTGGCGGGACCGTCGCAACGCTTCTTGCTGCTGGGCTGCTCTTGCACTTCACCGCAGGTTTGGGCAACTATCTCCACTGGACAATTCAATTCGCTGCGGAGCGCCGTTTGCCCGGCCTTCCGGTGATGCTCGACGTCTATACGGAGTCCTCATTGCTATGGTGGCTGCCGGCCGTTGCCGTGGCTCTCTTGCTTTTGAGTAGCCGTCTGGCCAAGGCTCTGTGGGTGCGCCTTGTGGCGCTGGGTCTGCTGGCCGCGCCGTTCGCCTGGACGCTGGCCGGTCTCTTCCTCTCATCAGACGCCGACGATCGCGCGACTGATCTCCTCATCCTCTGGCCGCTGCTGCTTGTGCTCTCCGGTGCGATCACGCTCTGGAATCTTTTCCATGAATTGAGCCTGCGTGCCGTGTTGCCCGCAATTCTGTTGGTCGCCATCAACGGAACCCTGCTCTCACAGCAGTTGTGGGGCTCCACCTATGCCATCTGGCCGTTGCTCGTGATTCTTGTAGCCGAGATGATCGTCTTCCTGGCTTCGATTGAGCGGGCGGACGGAAGCGCGGAGGCAATGCCTCGCAGGCAGTTCATCGCTCCTGCCATGGCCACGGTTATCTCGGCAACGCTCCTCGTCTGTGGCGGCCTCTACACGGCGAGCGAAGAGCGGCTCTCCTACGCGCAACTGCCAGATAGCCCAATCGTTCATTCCGTAGTTCCCGCGCTGAGGGGGATGGCTGTCCCGGGCCCGTATCTGCCTGACTTTGAAGAGCTGCTGCGCTTTGCCGCCAACGAGATCCCGGTCTCTGACGGACTGATTCTCATTCCTGGCGAAGACCCGTTCTACTTCGCTACCGGCCGCATTCCGCAGTTTCCTGTGCTGCTCTTCGACAAAGCTACCGACCCCTATTCGCCCGCTCAGCTTGTCGAAGAGGCGCAACGTCGCAATATTCGCTGGCTGATCGTCAAGCGAAAACTGCAAATCAAGGAGGATGTCACTCCGCAGCGCGAGGCAACGCTCAAGGCACTTCAGCAGATTTTTCTGCCCTACCGCAAACTGGGCAGCTACGATGTCTACCGCCGCCCATAACGCTGCCTCCGATGAGACTTCGCCGGCCTTCCGCTGCCATTTCTCTGCCGTGCGTTCCCCAGGGGCGACGCATATCAAATTCCCAGTATTTTGAGCAGGTAGGGGTGGTTCCATGCGGCTTTGAGGCGTTTTCCCTTGACTCCGCGTTTGGAAGATTTGTCCTGTTTGAGCAGGTTGAGTG
>Ga0182013_10007481_pt1 | contig 12025 bp, 12 predicted proteins | sample 612S2MmetaG_FD_120487 | JGI IMG/M metagenome (GOLD analysis project Ga0182013, IMG submission 120487) | Permafrost microbial communities from Stordalen Mire, Sweden - 612S2M metaG | ecosystem: Environmental > Terrestrial > Soil > Wetlands > Permafrost | place: Sweden: Stordalen | collected...
GACGGCCGATCTGGCGGACCAGAAGGTCTTTTCAGGGAAGATCGATATCGTTGCGCGTAGCATACTCGAGCTCGTCAACCTCGCGACTCCGGTAGGCCTGAGCCGAGATAACGCCTTCGTCGATACGAAGCGCCCGCGATATCCGTTCGCAGCATTGCGGGAACTGATCATCAACGCGTTGATCCACCGGACTACGAGGGCGGCAACGCACCCGTTCGAGTTTCGCTTTTCGACGACCGTATGGAAATTTGGAATGAGGGCGGACCGTACGGCGCCGTTCGGCCGGACATGTTCGGGTATGGCGGAGTTACCTCGTACAGAAATCCGACTATTGCGGACGCCATGAACACGCTTGGATACGCGCAGCGCTTTGGCTACGGCATTCCCTACGCTCGAAAGGCGTTGGCGGAGAACGAAATCCTGCCCCCGAATTTCAAATCGAACTCGGATATGTGAACGTTGTGGTAAAGACGGCGCCCGTTCGCCCTAGACCCGGAGACGGGGCGCTCGGGGCTCAGATGCATGCCGTCCGTTCATGCTACGATGACTTCCATGCGGTCACGACAACCATCGCGAATCGGCTCGGAATCGTCCTGCCGCTGATCTACCGGACCACGAAGTAACCGGAAAGCAACGGTTCGACACCGTCGGATGGCAAACGCCAGTAACGCCTCGTAGCGAAGCCCCGTGACACCGCTCAGCGGTAGCGCGACGGGAAGACCCTGGATGACGACCACGATCGGCCGCAGCATTTCTTGTATTTTCGTCCGCTGCCGCACAGACAGGCTGCGTTGCGGCCGGGCTGAGGTTCTCGGCGCATCGTGCATGGCGGCGTGCGTTACCGTTCCCGCCAATAGCGATGGATTGCGCACGCGGAGCTGGGGATCAGCGGCATAAGATTGAGATAGACAACTATATCATACTTAGTGTATGATATGAAACATGCCGCCAGCAAAGAAAGCATCGAAAAAGAGCTCCAAGAAAAAGTCAAAAACATCACCGACTTTCCCGCGCAAGCTGCTGAGGACCGCAGAGACACTTTCGCGCCGAACGATCACCATTCGACCGGACACAGAAAAGTCGATTGACGCACTAGTCGGGCCGCGTAAATTCAGCGCGTTCGTCCAAACTGCGCTCGATCACCAACTTCAGCGCGAACGCATCGACCAATGGCTCGCAGAACAAGAGGCAGCCTACGGGCCGCTTAGTGCAGAGGATTTGGAGTTTGCAGAGAAAGCATGGCAAAGCCGCAAGTAATCTTGCTGCTCGACTCGGGTGCCCTCATCGCCGTCGGCAAAGACCGGAAAGTCGAGAGTATCATTCGGCGGTGGCGCGAGGAGGACGCGCAGTTTGTCCTCGCAACGCCGTCACTAGCAGAAGCAATTCGCGGAGGACCGAGAGATGCTGCTGCAAACCGACTCATCAGCGCAATCGATCGTGTCGTAGCGACGACGGAAACGATTGCACGACGCGCTGGAATGTGGTTAGGAGATTTGCAGTCCGATCAGACCCTCGATGCGATTATTGCTGCGACCGCCCACGCATCACGTGCGACCGATATCCTCACGAGCGATCCCTATGATATGCAACGTTTCGCCGGAAACGCGATCAACATCCACCCGTTATGACATGAGGTGCTCAAGTTTCTGGAGAACCGGCAACTCCGAGTATTTGTCGCTTACTTACTATGGGAGATTTTACCCGTCAGCCCTAGCTCCGATGTTCGGGCACTTCAACAAGACGTCGGTTGCCTGGGCGACGAGGAAATACAAACGGTTCAAAGGGCACAAGACACGGGTTTCAATGTTCCTCGCAACAATCGCGGAAACGCAGCCAGGTCTATTCGTGCATTGGCAACGAGGTGTGCGAGGAATGTTTGCTCGATGGGAGCGGTGTGAGCTGAGAGGTCACGCACCGTTCTGAGAGAGGCTGAGGGTGCGATTCCCTCGGCCCACTTACCACTGTCGGTTCCGCGGGTCGGCGTTGCACACTGTGGCCTCAGATATCAATCGCGCCCTCGTCAATTGGGCGATGCGGAAGTTCAAGAGCCTCCGCGGTCACAAAGTCCGTGCAATCGGGTGGGTTCAGCGCCGCGCGCAAGAGCGGCCTCACCTCTTCGCGCACTGGAGTCCTGGGGGTGCGATTCCTCCAGGCTACTCAACCCTGGTCCTCACTAGTCCTCACTACTAGAGAAATCGCCGAATGCTCTCACGTTGCCTGAGACGCCGGACAGTGCTGTTCGAAGCTTGTGGCTGCACTCTTCGCAGCGGTTTCGGGCCATTGCGCTCGTGCGACTCCCGCAGTGCGTCTGCGCGCGATGATTTGAGGGAGAGAAGCTCACGCGCTACCTCAGCGAAGACGGAGTTCCAATCGTCAGCGGTCGGCTGGCGAAACAGGCGCATCGTTGGATACCAGGGCGAATCGGCACGACCGAGCAGCCAGCGCCAGTCCGGATTGAACGGGAGTAGCGTCCAGACCGGTACGCCCATCGCTCCGGCCAGGTGAACAATTGACGTGTCGACGGCGATGACCAGGTCGAGCTGAGTGAGGATCGCGGCGGTATCGGCGAAGTCGCCGATCTCCGCGCCGAGCGGATCGAGCGTTAACAAACCACACGACCGGAGCTCTTCGTCACGTCCCTTTTGCAGCCCGAACCAGGCGATGTCGTCGATCCTACCCAACGCCGCGAAGTGCTCGAGACGCACGGAGCGGCGGCGATCGTTGTTGTGATTGGGATTGCCGGCCCAAACTATCCCGACGCGCAAGCGTCCTCCTGCAATTTCCAGACGTGGACGCCACCGCTCGACGAGGTCTGGCTGGGCCCGCAGGTACGGGATCGGCGCGGGGATTGAGCTGAGGTCCGTCGCAAGAGCACCCGGGAGCCCAGAAAGCGGAACATGCAAATCCACGTCGTCTGCCACGGCTGCGACCTCCGAGTGAACGCGTAGTTCATCAACGCCCGGGAGACCCGAAAAAAGCCGGACGAGCAGCAGGCTCACTTCGAGGATGACGCGACCACCGCGCGCCTTGACCTCGGGTAGGAAGCGGACTAACTGGAGCACGTCTCCGAAACCTTGGTCGAACGTAATCAAGAGCTGCTGCCCCGCGAATAACTCCCCATGCCAGAGCGTCACGCGGTCAAGGTGAGCGTAATGCGAGCGCCTGTCCGGAAGGCGCCACATCCAGACGTACTCTTCCCAGCCGCGTGCCAACTCGCCGCAGACCAGGAGCGAGAGTGCCAGGTTCATGTGCGCCTCGGCGAAATCCGGCCGCAAAGCGATCGCCGCTTCGGAAGCGGCGATCGCTTCGTCAAAGCGGTTGGTTATGTGATAGAGCCAACCGAGATTACTATACGCTTCGGGGCACGTTGCATCGAGCTCGAGTGCTCGCCGAGTCGCATCAAGCGCGATGTCGAGTGCGCCGAGGTTACTCGCCGCGACGCCAATGTAGACATAGGCATCCCGATCGGGCCGCAGTTCTGTCGCACGTAGCGCCGGCGCGAGCGCTTCGCGAACACGGCCGTCACGACGATAGGCTTGGCACAGACTTGCATATGCCTCGTAAAGATCCGGCGCAAGCCGCAGTGCCGTTTCTGATGCCGCAATGGCCTCATCGCAGCGCTCCAGATCGATCAGAACAGTCGCAAGATTACAATAGACCGGAGCGAGATTCGGTTTCGCATCTATCGCCTTGGTATAGGCACGCAACGCGTCGTCGCGGCGACTAGCTTGTAGGTACAAGTTTCCGAGATTGCTATGTGCCTCAGCAAAATCCGGGTCAAACATGACCGCTGCCTCGTAGGCTAAGATCGCGCCACTAAGGTCGCCTTGCAAAGTATACACTTTCGCGCGTTCGTAGTGCGCGCGCCCGATGTTCGCACGTTCGGACACCCGGACTCTTTGAACGATCCGCCAGGCTGCCCCAGATCGCCGAACGGCTACGCGATTGGTTCGAACATCAGCCCGTGCAAGCCCTCCCGTGTGCGATTGCTGGTCGTCGCCCGAGGTCGCAATCGCAGCGACCGTTTCCATCCAATTCTGTTGATAATCCGTTGCCTGGTAGGAGCACATATCCGTTGTATCGGCGCACGACCACGATTCACCGCCTGCATCGGAGATCTTAGCAGTCGGTAATCCGACGATCTCAGCTTCTCGAAGTTTGCATGAGCGTTGGTCGGACACAAGCGAGCGTGCCGGTCGAACTGCGAGGAAGGGCGCTGAGTTCTCTGGTGGGACATGCGTGTCTTGATTCGTTAAAGGCTCCTTAGCGATGTACTACTACGTGGATACATCGAGAACCGCAGCGGACGCGAATCGCGTCATCACATTCACCGGCTGCCAGCGGAGCGTACGACGGTTCACGATTCTTAAAAGGCTTGTGCATCGTTTACTTACGGGCCCAACAGCAGCTGACCGTTGCATTCTTTTGCGTTTGCAGAGACTTTCCTCAGCACCACACCACGAACTTGGCTTAAACTTAGCGACTAATCGTCGAATTATAATATCTTGGCACAAGCGCTGCTTCTTGATCACGCTTCTTTCTGCCATGAATCGTGTTTTCACGTTTGCTACGAACAGTAAATCAACCGCCGCAACAGCACGAAATGAGCGCAAGTTACTAGGATTCCTGTGGTCCAAAGTCAAAACACGTACTAAGATCAATGCTAATGAAAGCAGGCTGTTTACGTGGGCAATGAGTGTAGTAAAGCAGTATTACGTAGGATTCATCAGCAAGGCTTTGTGGCAAAATATTTTGTTGGTCATGGCATTGATATTGGCGCGGGCAGTGATTTAGCGGGAAACTCTGATGGATTAGGAAGATATACTCAACAGTTTCCACGAATGTTATCGTGCAGAGGTTGGGATATGGAGCATGGCGATGCCCAGTACATGAGCGGCTTAGCAAATGAATCGTTTGATTTTGTGCATAGCTCGCATTGCCTGGAGCATATGAGAGACCCTCATGTCGCTATCCAGAATTGGTTCAGGCTTATCGTACCCGGCGGCCATTTGATAATAACTGTACCTGACGAAGACTTATACGAACAAGGTGGAAACATCGTAAACGGGAACTTTCATAGCTGCTATAATTCCGATCATAAAATGTCAATTACTATTTTTAAACATGCTTCTTGGTCACCTAATTCCATAAATGTCTTTGATTTGATTAAGTCTTTGGGTCCCGAAGCAAAGACGATTAAAGTCGAATTGCAGGATGGGACTTATCAGTATGACATGCCTAAGTACGACCAAACTCTTGGAACCGCCGAATGCTCGATTGAATTTATCGTCCAAAGAATCAAATTTACCGAGCATGATAGTTGAAGAGCAACTTCCGTCGAGACCCGAACGCACACTGCGTTTCTCATGAGATCCTTCAGCCGCAACGTGGCCGGCTCAGGTTCCTTCAGGCTACCTAAACAAAGTCCAAGAGTCCTGAAGCGCCATATTGAATGGGGCGTGGTGCCTCCTATAATCGTGGCGATGCGAGTGTTCAGTTGCTCGTCTGCGCCGCCCAACAGTTCGTGTCAATTTGGGCTTGAATGTGCAGCTCGCGCGCGACCTCGGCAAATACGGAGTCCCAGTCGCCGGCGGTGGGCTGGCGAAACAGTCGCATCGTCGGGTACCACGGTGAATCGACGCGCCCGAGCAGCCAGCGCCAGTCCGGATTGAACGGAACTAGGGTCCACACCGGTATGCCCAACGCTCCCGCCAAGTGAACGATCGACGTGTCGACGGCGATTACCAGGTCGAGCTGAGCGAGGATCGCGGCGGTATCGGCGAAGTCGCCGATCTCCGCGCCGAGCGGATCGAGCGTGAACGAACCCCACGACCGGAGCGCTTCGTCACGCCCCTTTTGCAGCCCGAACCACGCGATGTCGTCGATCCTACCCAACGCCGCGAAGTCTTCGAGGCGCACGGAGCGGCGGCGATCGTTTTCGTGATTGGGATCGCCGGCCCAAACTATCCCGACGCGCAAGCGTCCTCCTGCAATTTCCAGACGTGGACGCCACCGCTCGACGCGCCCGGGCTGCACTCGCAGGTAGGGGATCGGCGCGGGGATTGAGGTGAGGTCCGTCGCAAGAGCGCCCGGGAGCCCAGAAAGCGGAACATGCAGATCCACGTCGTCACTGGGGATCGCGACGTCCGAGTGAACGCGTAGCTCGTCGACACCCGGAAGATCCGCAAAGAGCGGCACTAGTGCCGCGCTAACTTCGAGGATGACGCGACCGCCGCGGGCACTGACCTCGGGTAGGTAGCGGACCATCTGGATCGCATCTCCGAAGCCTTGATCGAACGTAATTATGAGCTGCCGCCCTGCGAATGACTCCCCGCCCCAGAGCGTTACGCGGTCAAGGTACGGATACTGCGCTCGCCGCGCCGGAAGCCGCCAGATCCAGACGTACTCTTTCCAGCCACGTGCAAACTCGCCGCAGACCAGGAGCGAGAGTGCCAGGTTCATGTGCGCCTCGGCGAAATCCGGCCGCAAAGCGATCGCCGCTTCGGAAGCGGCGATCGCTTCGCAATAGCGGCCGCTCATATAATAGATCCAACTGAGGTTGGTATGGGTCTCCACACTCGTTGCATCGAGCTCGAGTGCTCGCCGAGTCGCATCGAGCGCAATGTCGAGCGCGTCCAGGTTAGCCGCCGCGGCACCAAGGCACGCGTAGGCGTCCCGATCGGGCCGCAGTTCTGTCGCACGTAGCGCCGGCGCGAGCGCTTCGCGAACACGGCCGCCACGACGGTAGGCTTGGCACAGACTTGCATATGCCTCGTAAAGATCCGGCGCAAGGCGCAGTGCCGTTTCTGATGCCGCAATGGCCTCATCGCAGCGCTCCAGATCGATCAAGACAGTTGAAAGATTACAATAGACCGGAGCGAGATTCGGTTTCGCATCTATCGCCTTCGTATACGCACGCAGCGCGTCGTCGCGGCGACCAGCTTGTAGGTACAAGTTTCCGAGATTGCTCTGAGCCTCAGCAAAATCCGGGGCGAACATGACCGCCGCCTCGTAGGCTAGCACTGCGCCACTAAGGTCGCCTTGCAAAGTACACACTTTCGCGCGATCGTAGTGTGCGCGCGCGATGTTCGCACGTTCGGATATCCGGACTCTTTGAACGATCCGCCAGGCTGCCCCAGATTGCCGTACGGCTACCCGATTGGGTCGAGCATCAGCCCGTGCAAGCCCTCCCGTGTGCGATTGCTGGTCGTCGCCCGAGGTCGCAATCGCAGCGACCGTTTCCATCCAATTCTGTTGACGATCCGTTGCGTGGTAGGAGCGCATATCCGTTATATCGGCGCACGAGCACGATTCACCGCCTGCATCGGAGGTCTAAGCAGTCGGTAATCCGACGATCTCAGGTTCTCAAAGTTTCCCTCAGCTTTCGGCCGACAGGCAGAGCACGCTGACGAGAGGCAAAGCCCGCAGAGTCGGACGTGATGAAAAACGATGAGTCCTCAACTCGACAGCATTGGTTTTGACGTGGTGGTCCGTTGATGGTATAAGACGCAACTACTCAGATGTCAAAACGGCGGCTCTTACGTCCACGCGACTTTACACCGAGTGCCCTTTCACCAATCTGTCAGCTTCTAGCCCGGAGTTTCGTGCCCAAAAGCGCAAGAAAGCCCGTTGTCACGGGCTTTCTTGCTCGGAATTGGTGGCTGGTGGCTGTCTACGGGGTCGGAACCGTCTTGGCATACTCCAAGGCGCGCGCTTGGATCTCAGTGGGTTCGGCGATTCGATAGCAACTGCCAGATCCGGCGATGGTCATGGTGGCGCGCATCTGGCGGCCCAAGTGGTCCATCAAGGTGCGGAACGAGTGCGCCGGATCGCCGAACTTGGTTTTCCGTGAGCGTGCCTTACGGATCGCGTCCGCCGACCGCGTCGCGTGCGTAACGGGATCTTCGGCCAGCTGGGGATTCTCGTCGGCGAAGAGCAGCGGCGCCCAAGCTTTGCGCAGATGCCACTCCAGGTAATAGGCCAGCATGCATAAGAACACGTGCGCGCGCACGCGATCTTCGAGCCGATGATGGATTGGACGGATCGCCAGATCATCACTCTTCATGGTCCGAAACGCGCGTTCGACTTTGGCCAGTTCTTTATACGAGCGAACGACATCGCCGGCGCTGAACTGATCATCAACCGTCGTGCGCAGAATGTAGATGCCGTCGAGCGACGCTTCCTCGGCAATTTGTGTTTCTTTGCGTGAAAAGCCAAACTTCGCGTCGTCGATTTCCAGTTCGATGTGCTTGCTCATTTTGTACTTATCGCGGACAGCGCCAACCGCCAAGCCAATCTTGCCTTCGCCACGAAGTGTTCCGCGTTCGACGCGTTCTCGGATCGGCTGTAATTTGGCTTCGGTCGCTCGCAGCAAAGCCTCGCGCTTGCGCGCACGTTCATCGGCGAGCAACGGATTGCGGCAGACGATGAGCCGTTCGTCGGGATAATCGGCGTGATCGATCTCGGCCAGATTGCGATCGTCAAAGAGCGAGAGCGGGAGCACGCCAGCGGCGTTGAGGGCTTTAACCTGCGGTGCTTTGAGCGCGGTGATCCAGTCGATCTGTTTCTCGCGCAAGGCGGATAGATTCGCTGTGGTTACCATGCCTCGATCGGAGACGAACACTACGCGGCTGAGATCGAAGCGGCTCTTGAGCTTCTCGATCTGGGCCAACACGGTCTGGTGGTCGAGCTTGTTGCCCTCGAAGACTTCGACGGCAACCGGACGTCCATCGCGATCGCACAGCAGCCCGTAGACGATTTGCAAACTGCCACGGTATTCATCGCGAGAATAGCCGCGCATGGCGATCGGGCACGTCTGGCCCTCAAAGTACGAAGACGATAGGTCATACAGAACCAGGGTCGCATCACGCAGATGCCGCCGCGCTAAGCGCTTCTCGATCGCTGGTTGCCGCTCGAGTAAATAATCCATCGCGGCATACAAGTCGTCGGTCCGGACCTTGCCCAGATCCAGTTCGTCACATAACGTTGAATCATCGAGCGATCGCGAAGTCGCGAGCTTGGAGTCCGCGGCCAGAAGCCGTTGCACCACCAAGGCCAAGGCCAAGCTGCGCTTGCGCGATGGTGTCCGATCGATCAAACGCTCGAACTCCAGCGCGCGTGCCATCGAGAGGAGCGCGCTGACATGGCCATGCGGGCGCGAATCGGTCAACTTGAAGGCGTCGTCGATATTGACAAGTTTTTCGCCCCGCAGCGTTCGCCGGAGTTGCTCGACTTTCTCGACGCCTAAGTGGGTGAGGTTCGCCAACGTCTCGTTGCGTACGTGTTCACCATCGCGAAACGAGCGCCGCAGCAGGTCGGTGCGGTATTCCTTACCCTTGACGGTTTTCTTGATCGTGACGACGTGAGCAGCGCGGGTTCGCTTCGCCATGCACCGTCATTGTAGGGATTCATAAGTGAATAGTCAATCGCTTTCTTACTACAAAGCGCAGCGGCCCATAAACGAAAAAGCCCGTTGTCACGGGCTTTTTCATGGTTGCGGGCCGAAATTTGCTAGGCCGTGTTTTCAAATGAGCAGCTTCAAGAGGTGCATCGAGCTAACGATGAGTAAAACCGATATATAGTTGACGCCATGCTTCTCGTATCGTGTCGCTAAGCGCCGCCAGTTTTTGAGTTGATTGAAGCACCGCTCGATCACATTGCGACCCCTGTAGCGTTGGAGATCGATGACAATCTTTTGCGTCCGATTCGTTCGTGCTGGAATGACGGGGACAACACCACGCTTGCAGAGACCGCGAATCTGGTTGCTGTCGTAAGCTTTATCGCCAGCAACGTGAGCAGGCCGGAGGCGCGGACGCCCACGCGAAACACGTTTGATCTTACCGATGTCCATGAGTCTCAGCAGGTGCGGTGCATCATGTTCTTGGCCGCCAGTTATCTTGAACGCTGTGGGGGTTCCGCGTGCATCAGTTCGTAGATGTACCTTCGTACCGAACCCGCCGCGGCTCCGTCCCAGGGCGCGAGGGGCCCCTTTTTTCCACCAGCTGCGTGCTGGTGGGCGCGGACTACCGTGCTGTCGACGCAATGCATATCCCAATCGATGAGACCTCGCGCGTCAGTCATTTCGCGTAGCTGCGAGAAAATAAACTGCCACGTGCCGTTCTTTTGCCAACGATAAAACCGTGTCGCTATGCTTGGCCACGGACCAAAGTCTCGAGGTAAATCGCGCCATGGCACTCCAGTTCGGCAAAGCCACAGGACCGCGTTGATGACGCGCCGATGGCTCATCGACGGTCGACCTGCAGTAGGCCGCTTTTCCGGTGGGAGTAACGGCTGCAAGATGACCCATTGTTCATCGGTTAATGCATGACGTAACGGCATGCCTCGTCAAATTCGAACCTATCCGTACCAAAATCCTTCGAATTTTTTGCCCAATTTGAAAACACGGCCTAGTAGCTCCGGTCTAGCCTGTCTGAGTAACACGCGAACGACGACGCATTTCTGCGCGATCAGGCTCGTGGAAACGCGGAAATAGGAAAGCTGCGAACGCGTGATCTCGCCGTCCTGGCAGGACTTTGCACGGAATGAGCACCCAGTCGCACTATTTCCATGCCTTCAACGCGCGAAGCTCGCGCGCTACCGCAGCGAAGACGGACGCCCAATCGCCGGCGCTCGGCTGCCGAAACAGGCGCATCGTCGGATACCACGGTGAGTCGGCACGGTCGAGCATCCAGCGCCAGTCCGGGGCGAACGGAAGCAGCGTCCAGACCGGCAAGCCCATCGCTCCCGCCAAGTGAACGATTGCCGTGTCGACGGCGATCACCAGGTCGAGTTGCGCGAGGATCGCGGCGCTATCGGCGAAGTCGCCGATCTCGGCGCCCAGCGGATCGAGCGTGAACGAGCCGCACGACCGGAGCTCCTCATCGCGTCCCTTCTGAAGTCCGAACCACGCGATGTCGTTGATCCCGCCCAAAGCCGCGAAGTCTTCGAGGCCCACGGAGCGGCGGCGATCGTTTTCATGATCGGGATTGCCGGCCCAAACGATGCCGACGCGTAGGCGCGCTTGACTTTGCAAGCGAGGACGCCACCGCTCGACGTGCTCCGGCTTGGCATGCAGGTAGGGGATCGGTGCCGGGATCGAGGTGAGGTCGGTACCGAACGCACGCGGTAGACCGAGTACCGGGACCTGCACAAAGTCGTCCGAGACTAGGGCGGTGTCCGAATGAACGCGCAGTTCGTCAACGCCCGCAAGATCGGCAAAGAGCGGGACAAGCGCGGCTCTCGCTTCCAGGATGACGCGACCGCCGCGCGCCTTGACCGCGGGTAAGTAGCGGACCATCTGGATCGCGTCTCCGTAGCCTTGATCGACCGTGATCAGGAGCTGCCGCCCTGCGAATTCTTCACCGTTCCAGAGCCTCAGGCGGTCAAGGTACGGATACTGAGCGCGTCTGGCCGGAACGCGCCACATCCAGATGAACTCCTCCCAACCGCGTGCAAAGTCGCCGCAGACCAAGAGCGAAAGCGCCAGATTGATGTGCGCGTACGCGTAGTCCGGCCGCAAGGCGATTGCCGCGGCGCCGGCAGCAATCGCTTCGGCGTGGCGACCGGTCGAATAGTAGAGCCAACTTAGATTGCAATTCGCATCCACGCACGTCGCATCGAGCTCGAGCGCTCGCCGATTCGCCTGGAGCGCGATATCGAGTGCGTCGAGGTCGCAAGCCGCGACGCCAAAGTGAACGTAGGTGTCCCGATCGGGCCGCAGATCTATCGCGCGCAGCAACGGCTCGAGCGCTTCGCGAACACGGCCGCTGCGCCGGTAGGCTTCGCACAGATTCACATGAGCCTCGTAGAGATCTGGCGCGAGCCGCAGCGCTGTTTCTGATGCTGCAATCGCCTCATCGTAGCGCTGCAGGTCGATCAGAACGGTTGCGAGATTGCAATACAAGGGGGCGAGATCCGGCCTGCCACAGATCGCCGCCGTACAGGCACGAAGCGCGTCGTCGCGCCGACCGATCTGCAAATACAAGTTACCGAGATTGCTGTGTGCCTCGGCAAAGTCTGGGGCGAA
>Ga0182013_10007482_pt1 | contig 12025 bp, 8 predicted proteins | sample 612S2MmetaG_FD_120487 | JGI IMG/M metagenome (GOLD analysis project Ga0182013, IMG submission 120487) | Permafrost microbial communities from Stordalen Mire, Sweden - 612S2M metaG | ecosystem: Environmental > Terrestrial > Soil > Wetlands > Permafrost | place: Sweden: Stordalen | collected...
CCGCGACGGCGAGCACGCGGCAGCACCATTCTTCGCGACCCTCGCCGACTGGGGCGAGACCGAGGACCGCGAGACCGAGATCCCGGTCCTGTGCCTGTGGCGCCACATCCCACCCGACAACCACGGCTTCGGCAAGCACCGCGGCGGAGCCTCGGTGGAGTGGGCATACGCGCTATGGGGCAGCCAGATCTTCGCCTTCATGGTCACCTCCACCGGAGCGCGGTTCCCCGTCACCGGCGGCCTCTTCGGCGGCTACGGCGGCGGCTGCAATCCGCTGACGATCGTTAAGCCGGAGGGAGGCGCGGGGGCGCTGCGCGAGTGGTTCGCAGCCGGCGCGCCGGGGCTCACCTACGACGCCGCGGACATGATCGCCGACAGGCCCCTAGCCGGTGAATACGAGGTCAGAAACCCGTCCGTCCCTGCCGCCCCGATCCCCGAGGGCGAGATCTGGATCCAGCGCATCGGAGGCGGCGGCGGGTACGGCGACCCGCTTGAGCGAGACCCGGAGGCGGTCATGGCCGACCTGCGACGCGGCCTGATCAGCCCCGAGGTCGCACGCCGCGTTTACTGCATCAGCTGGGACGAGCAGCGCGCGCAGCTCGACGCCGGGGCCACTGAGAGCGCACGGTCCGCTGAGCGGGCGGCGCGGCTGGAGCGCGGGAAGAGCTACAAAGAGTTCGTGGCCGAGTGGCGACGCGAGGAGCCCCCCGAGGGCGTGCCCTACCTCGGCTCCTGGGACTGGATGCCCGGCGAGAGCAGTTGACGTGCAGCTCGCGCCTGTCCTTCAAGAGGTGGCGGCCAGCGTCAACCCGATGGCGCCCGAGGAGCGCCTTCGCCAGCCCGCCCGCTGGGCCTACGCGCTGCGCGACGCCGTCGCACTCGCGCGTCCGGACTGGGTCGTGACCCATCACGACCTTCAGCTTGAGGCGCTCGCCGCCGCCGAGCAGGTGGACACGGTCGAGGATGCACCCGACGCCGACCTTGCCGTCTCGGCGCTCGGCGCCGGCGCACTGGAGCTCACACAGACGCTAAGCGGCCTCTACCCAGCCGGGATCATCGCGGCCTCCGTGACCGGGCCGGCGACGATGGCAGAGCGGCTGGCCGCGCAGCTCGGGGAGACCGACATCGCACTCGACACCGCGGCGCTCGACTGCGGCGACGCGCTCGCCGCGCTCGCCGCGGCGCATGTCGAGCGGGGCGCGAGCCGCATGATCGTCTGGGAGCCGAACGCCGGCTGCCTCGAGCCCCGGGCGCTGGCGCAGGCGCACGAACCGCTGCTACGCCGCCTTGCCCTACTCGGCGTGGACGCGGTGGCGGTCGGCGTGCAGGGCCTGCGCGCCTGCGGCTACGCCGCCGTGGCCTGCACCATCGGTGGGCGCGGAGCGGCCCTCTTCGGCCGAGACGCCTTCGCCGACAGCGCGAGCCTCGAGCTGGCGCTGGCCGCCGCAGAGCAGAGCGCGGGAGCGGACGCGGTCCTGATCAGCGACGGGCCCGTGCCGGGCGACTGCGACCTGACAGCACTGCGCTGGCTCGGCGAGCGCGCAGCGGAGAGGAACAGACCAGGAGGAGCAAGATGATCGGCAGGTCTTTCGGCAGCGTGCTCGACGCGTGCGCCCACAATTACCCAAGCGAGACCGCCCTCGTCCAGGGCGACGTTCGACTCAGCTACACCGAGATGTTCGGGCGCATACGCCAGACCGGCCGAGCACTGCGGAGGCTGGGACTCGGTCCCGGCGACAGGCTCGCGTTCGTGATGGCCGACTCACCCGCGCTGCTGGAGGTGATGTATGGGGCATTGTGGGCGGGTATCACCACCGTCCCGCTCAACGCGCGCCTGTCACTCGAGGATCACAAGTACATGATCGAGGACGCCCGGGCGCGTGCGCTTGTGTTCGATTCCACGACGGCCGAGCGCGGACACGAGCTCCTGGCAGGATGTTCGATCGAGCTAGCGATCGCGACGGATGAGGCCGCGGTGCCCGAGCGCGGCGAGCTGCTCGAGCGCCTCATCACAGCAGAGGACGGCGGCGCGGGGGCGCCCGTGACCGACCCCGACCGCGAGTGCATCATCCAGTACACGGGGGGCACGACCGGCTTTCCGAAGGGGGTGCTCCACAGCCACCGCACCCTCCTGGCGTCCCTCTACTCGGCCACGCTGGAGCTCGACGTCCGCCCCGGTGAGGTGAGTGCGCACATCGCGCCGCTCACCCACAGCGGCATGGTCTACGTGCTCCCCGTCTGGGCCCGCGGAGGCACCAACGTAGTTCTCGGCGGATTCGACCCGGCGCAGCTCCTGCACACCATCGAGCACGAGCACGTCACGAGCACGCTGATGGTGCCCACGATGCTCTACTACCTTCTCGACCTCCCGGGACTCGCAGATCGAGACCTCTCGAGCCTGAGGACGCTCACCTACGGCGCTGCGCCGATGGGCCCCGAGCGGATCGAGCAGGCGCTGGAGGTGTTCGGGCCGATCTTCATCCAGGTCTACGGGCAGAGCGAGGCGCCCGCCCAGATCACGGTCCTCACCAAGCGCGACCATGTGCGCGCGCGCGAGAACCCCGACCTGCTGCGCTCATGTGGGCGGCCCGTGGCGATCGTGGACGTGCGCTGCGCAGACGACGCGCTCGCGAGCGTGCCCGACGGAGAGCCCGGCGAGATCGTGGTGCGAGGCCCCAACGTGACGCCGGGCTACATCAACAAGCCGGAGGAGACCGCGGCCGCTCTGCGGGACGGCTGGCTCTGCACCGGCGACATCGGCATCCGCGACGAGCACGGCTACTTCTACATCGTCGACCGCAAGAAGGACATGATCGTCTCGGGCGGATTCAACGTCTACCCCAAGGAGGTCGAGCAGACGCTCTTCGCCCACCCCGCCGTGCGCGACGTCTGCGTAGTCGGCGTACCCGACGAGAAGTGGGGGGAGGCCGTCAAGGCCGTCGTGGTCGTGGACCGGGACGCTGCGACCAGCGGCGCTGAGCTGATCGAGTTCGTCAAGACACGCAAGGGCAGCGTCCTCGCCCCGAAGTCCGTGGACTTCGTGGAGTCGATCCCCCTCTCGAGCCTCGGCAAGCACGACAAGAAGGCTCTCCGTGAGATCTACTGGGCCGGGCGCGAGCGGGCCGTCAACTGACAGCCCGCCGGCGCCAGACCGGCCTGCGTGTCATAGCCGTGACCCAAAACTCGCAAAACCCGCCAGGATCGCAATCGATGTCGGCCGGAGCCCGCAGCCTCCAACGGCCCCACGACGGACACTTCCCCTCGGCGCGCTCAGGCGAGTGGCTGCTGCTGGGTGCAACAGTGGATGCCGCCCCCGCCGGCCGCGATCGCGTCGATGCGCAGCTGCTCAACGGCTCGGGTGGGGAACAGCTCCGCGACGAGCTCGCGCGCGGCCTGGTCGGCACGTCGGTCCCCGAATGCCGGCAGGAGGACCGCGCCGTTGCAGACGTACCAGTTGACGTACACCGCGAAGAATTCGAGCGGGTTCTGGCCGGCGGGGAAGACTTGGGTTCACGGCACACGATCTCCCGCTGGCGCCGGCCGCGCGCGTCACTAGCGCCTCGCAGGCGGTGCAGCGCCGCCCTCTCCGATGCCGCCCGGACCCCTGGTTCATTCGTCTCGGCAGGCATGTCGACGACGCTCCCGCCAGGAGCGAATCGCGCGAGCCCATCGACGTGGTCGTCGGTGATGTCGTGCCCGCGCCGGCCCGCCGGTGGAGGTTAGGAGCCGCTGCCGGTTTGCAGGAATGTTCCGCATCCGCGTCCGCCGGCGCGAAGCTGCGCCAGTGTGGGTGGGTCGTCCTCGACGAGTTCCGGGATGGTCACGGCGCGCAGGTGATGGCTTTCGAGTGCCGCGAAGATCGTCAGCAGCGCCCGGATCGTTTGTCCGCGGTTCTCGTGCATCAGGATGATCGAGCCGGGGCGCAGGCCCGCGAGCACGTTGCGCTCGATCCCTGCGTAGTTGGCGCCCAGTGAGTCGGCGCTGTCGACGTTCCACAGCACCTCGAGCATTCCGAGCGACCTCGCCTCGCTGTCGATCGTCGGGGTGCGGCCCTCGTATGGCGGGCGAAACAGGACCACCGGTTGGCCGACCACGTGTTCGATCAGCGACTTGTCGCCGGCGATCTCCTGCACCATCTCGGCATGCGGCAGCGCTGGGAGGAAGGGGTGCGTCATGGTGTGGTCGCCGATCGCGCCAACCGGCTTCTCGAGCGGCGCCAATCCTGGATAGGCGCGGATCTGCTTGCCGACGAGGAAGAACGTGGCGCGTACGTGATGCTTGCGCAGCTTGGCGATCGCGAGCCGTGTGTATGGGCCCGGCCCATCGTCGAACGTCAACGCGACCATCTTCTTTGAGCGCCCTCCACAGAACAGCGGCAGACCGTGCGCAGCCAGCCTCTGGACCGCCGCCAGCCGGGCCTCCACGCGCGATTCAGGCGCCTCGGCAGGGGAAGCTCTACTCGCGGAGCCAGCAGTCGCATGAACCACGGCGGGACCCGCCGACCCGCGCAACAGGAGCCTGTCCGCGACCACGGCGACAGCGAGTGCTGCCACCAGCGCGGCCAGCACCCCGAGTCGACGGCGGCGCAGCTCCCTCGAGCGTGCGGCGCGGCGAGCTTTCAGCTGGGCGCCAGTGAGCGGCGCGGGGGCAGGTTCCCGGCCGGAGCGGTCCGTTCGGGCGCCGGAATGGTGTCTGGTGCGGCGCCGAGCTGCAAGGCCGACGAGGACGATCAGGGCGAGCGGAAGCGCGAACAGGATCCCCGGCGATCTCCCCGGGGAGGATGCGGGTGGGATGGACGGTGTCGCAATCGTCCTTCCGCTGGCGCGCACGAGTGAAACCGCGGCGAGGATCGCCGTACGGACCAGACCATAGGAGCCGTGCTGCGCATCGACCCGCAGCCCAGAGAGCGCGTTCGGCGGGCCGGCCGCGACGACGCCGAAACCCGCCGGCATCACCACCAGCAGCGGCGGCCGGTCATTGAATGAGATCTCTTTGTCCAGGAACTGCGCATACTGCTGTGGGTGCCCGAAGAAGTTCGGCACCGCGCCGAGGTCCTCACGCGTGCCGATGACCGCCACCTTCAGAGGCAGCCCAGCCCGTGCGGCCGCGCCCAGAACGTTTTCCATCGACCTTTCGAGCGCCCGGGACACTGGTGGCTGGTAGGGGAAGAAAGCGTTCTGGGCAAGCAGGACGTCGCTGGCCGGGTCGGCATCCCCGAGCGCTGACCGCGGGTGCGCAGCAAACATGAACACGAGCGCAATCGCCAGCGCCAGGCGACAGACCCCAAGAGCCCGCCGCTCATTGGAAAACACCCGGACGCGCCTCAACCCAGTTCTCCTCGGCCCAGACGGCGAGAGATTGCAGGCTGCAAAGTCACGAGTCATCTCGCTCGTGCGACGGACGCAGGCGACGGGAACGTGTAGATGGTATGGGGAGGGACGTACCGGCCCACCTCGATCGTGATCTGCGTCCCAGGGGAGACCGGTGCAGCGTCCGGACTCTCGCGCCACGGCACCCCGTTGATGAACACCGACACTCCCTGTCCGGCACCCGCGCTGAAAGCGGCCACCCTGCGGCGGGTCAGGGGCTGTCCCCACAGATCGAAGAACTGGCCGAGGGTCCTCGTGGTACCGGCCCCGAGCAGCACAAGACCGGTCGGTTCGAGGGTCCGCATCGGGTAGACGCACTCACCGGCGCTGACATAAGCGCCGTCCCGGACCAGCGGCGGCGCGAAGCCGATCCCGGCTGGGACCTGGACGACGTGACCAGCGGCGAACACTTCAACATGGGCCAGCGAAACGACTCGGGACGTCGACTCGCACCTCATGCCGTCAACTGGTTCCGCTCGCGCGACAAACGTACCTGCGGGGCTCGGGCGAAATCGTCGCCCGGGGCCAACGGTGCGCGGCCCTGTCGGATAGACGACACGCAGCGGACCGCTGCTCACGGCGGGTTGAGGGGCCCCTGCGCAGCCCGCTGCAAGAAGCCCACACAGAAGAACCCCTCCGGTGCCTGCAATGATCGACCGAGGTCTACGGCAGGTGCCGAGACGCCTCCTGTCAGGGCGCACCGGCAGTCCCGATCTGGCGTGAGGGCTCATGCTGCGAGGTTGGCATTCTCGACGCCCCGTGGAAAGCCCCACGCCGCAACGGTCAGCAACCAGGCAGAGATAGACGACAGCCTATACAGCTTCCGGCGCGGGCCGGCGAGTCTGTTTGGCATCACTTACGTAAGATGCCACTTACGCAGGTGCGTCAGGGATGCTGGAACCTTGTTGGCAGTCTGTCCCCAGCGGTTCAGCGTTTGGGACGGTGACTCGTGGTGGTGACGCCCGCGGGAAACTCGATCTCCGATGCGGAGTTGAACAACGCCGCGAGGGCATCGACGAGCTGATCGAACTCCATCCGGAGGTCGCCGAGCGCCCACTCGATCGCGAGATGGTTGGTGCCGCCCACCAGGGCGAGTACGACTGCGTGCTGTCGTGAGCCCGGCAAGTATTCGCGCATCGGGTCGAGCTCGCGTGCTGAGCTCTCGATGAACGAGGCCACCGTGTGCATCACCTCGAACCGTCGGCGCTCCAGGGCGGGGCTCCGGCCGACGACCTCCACCAGCTGTACTCGAGCACGGCGCGGGTCCTCGCTGAGAGCCCCCAGAAACCCCTCGAGGCCTGCCCGCACCCGCGCATCCAGCGTCGGCGGCGCAGCCTGAGCGGCCGAGAAGGCTGCAGCGAGGACGATTTCGACAACGTGCTCGAACACCCCGACCAGCAGTGCTTCGCGGTCCGGGAAGTGCTCGTAGAAGTATCGCTCGGTCAAACCCGCGCGGGCACACACGCCCTTGACTGTCGTGGCGTCGAACCCGATCGTCCCGATGTCCTCGAGGCCTGCGGCTATCAGCCGCTGGTGGCGATCTGTTCGCCGCTCCGCCAGTGTTGCGCCGCGGTATGTACGCCCCTCCGTCACCGCTCAATGTTGACACGGCATCAGACGGGGCTAATATGACACGGAGCGTTGTCAGATCGCTGGCAGGGAGGGAGAGATCGAATGCGGACCAAGCACGCTGGCTTGAACATCAGGGCGACCGGCCTGGCGCTAGTCCTCAGCGGAGCGGCACTGCTGCTCGGCGCCCGGCCGTCCGTCGCGACGGCGGAAGTCTCCATCGGCGCCGAACAGATCACCCTCGCCGCGCCCGGCGCAGGCGCCACCATCACCCGCGACCCGTTCCACATCAGTTTCACCGGCCCGGCCGGTGAAACGGTGCTCAGCGAGGTGGCCAACGCCTCTCCGATGCCTCTGATGCGGTCGGTGATCGACCCGGCTCCGGAACCATCGGGCTCGACGCTCTACTCGCCGCTGTCGTTTCTCGTCGGAAGCGACCAGCCCGAGTCGTACACGAACACCAAGTTTGTGGGCCGCGAATCAGGCCAGCTGTCAGGCGACCTGGAGTCGGTGGAAGAATCCGGCACCGAATACTCGGCGCGGGGAGTGCTCAGCGCTCAGGCAGAGGGCGACGGCGTACGCATGGTCCTCTCCACGAACGACCCGAGCGGCCGGACCCTCACGGTGACCGTCAGCCCGCAGGAAACCGCGAGCGGCGAGCTGATACGGGTTGCAGTCTCCCCCAGCGAAGCGCAGGGCGTGGCCGCGATGTCCGACTCCTTCGCGTCGTCGGCGGATGAGGCCTTCCACGGCTTCGGGGGACGGCACGACGCCCTGGACCAGCACGGACAGGAATTCTTCAACTGGGTTGACCAGGAGAACGAGACGACCACACCCGAAGAAGTGACGAACCCGAGCATGTACCCCGACGGCCCCGAGGCCGCGTACTACGTGCAGTCCTCGCTCGTCTCGAACCAGGGCTACGGGTTCTACCTGAACACCCCTGCCCTGTCCCGTTGGAGCCTGGACGCGAGCCACCCCGAAGCCTGGCAGGCAGCCACGGCCACGCCGACGCTGGAATACGTCGTTGCGCCAGGAGACATGAAGCACGCCGCTGCCGCGGTCAGTGCAATCACGGGGCGCCAGCCGGTGCCCCCTTCGTGGGCGCTCGGGCCGATGATGGACCGCGAGGTGGAAGAACCGGTTGAGTCCGCCGCCGACTACCAAAAGTCGGTCAACAAAGACATCACGAGGTTCGAAAAGGGCCACTTCCCGATATCCGCATACCGCATCGAGGGCTGGGGCTTCCTGCCGGCGGAATTCCTCGAGCAGTCGATCCAGCGGCTTCGCGCAAAGGGCATCAAGCCACTGCTCTACTTCCGGCCGTTCGTGGGGCTCGAGCAGATCGGAACCGAAAAGCCGGGCGAATACGCGACCGCGGTTGCGGACGGCTACGTTGCAACCAACGAACAGGGCGACCCCTATATCTTCACCGACAACTTCGGCGCGGACGCGGCGGTCATCGACCTCACGAAGCCGTCGGCAGTCGCCTGGTGGAGGTCGCGCATCGACTCCGCGCTCGAACTCGGCGCCGAAGGTTTCATGCTCGACTTCGGTGAGCAGGTCCTTCCCGGCATGCGCTTCAGCAACGGGATGACCGGTGCGGAGATGCACAACATCTACCCGGTGCTGGTTCAGAGGGTGACACGCGAAATCGTCCAGCAGTTCGAAGCCGAACACCCCGGCCGGAGAATCGTGTTCTACACGCGCGCCGGCTACAGCGGCGAACCAGGCAGCGCCGCGTACACGAACTTCAACTTCCCGGGCGATGAGACGACGGACTGGAGCGACGCGTCGGGACTGCCGTCCCAGACGCCTGACATGCTCAACCGCGGGCTCACCGGCGCGTTCGGCTTCGGCACCGACATCGGCGGCTACCTCGACGTCTACAACATCATCAACGGCCAAGAAGTCTTCAGGGTCTCGCCCACAACACGCGAACTGCTGCTGCGCTGGGCGGAGTGGGCGGCGTTGACCCCGGTGTTCCGGCTGCACGGTGCGGTGGTCGTCGAGCACACCCCTTGGAGCTTCCCCAAGACACTCCCCATCTACGACGCGATCGCGAAGCTTCACGTTGCGGCTGAGCCGCTGATCGAACAGCTGTGGAAGCAGGCGGACGAAACCGGCGTGCCGGTCACGAGACCGCTCTACCTCGAATACCCCGAAGACCCGCAAGCCGCGCAGGAGGACCAGGAGTGGATGCTCGGCCCAGATGTGCTCGTCGCGCCCGTCGTCGAACAGTCCGCCACCTCGCGAGAGGTCTACTTCCCGGCGGGCTGCTGGCATGACCCCGAAACCGGCCAGACCGAGACCGGCCCAGTGACTGCGGTCGCCGACGCAGAAATCTCACAGCTCCCGTTCTTCTTCAGGTGCGGCACCCGACCCTTCACGCCTCCGCGGCGCAACAACAGGGCACGTGAACGCTGACCAGTGCGTTCTCTGCCCTCAGTCCTCGAGCCGGATGCCGCGGCGTCGCCCACCGAGCCGACCATCAGGTCCGCACGCGCGATTGTGCCCCCAATCGACTAGCTGCTGATCGCGTGGGTGTCACGCAACTGCTGCCAGCCTCACGTCGCCTACCGTAGCCAATCCACCTGCGGATTTCTACCGAGGATCCTGGCGAGGGTGCCGCCGTGAGGACCCGATGCCGCGAGGAGCGCGGAAGGACCGGCGATGGTGGGCGGGCTTGGATCAGCTCGGCCGGACTCAAGCCCCGAACAGCTGCCGCGCGGCCTGCGCGAGACGACCGCCGTCGTCGGAGTTCAGCGCCGACCTCGGCGCGTGCAGCATGTCGGCGACGAGGCGGTGGCTCATCTGATCGATCAGGGAGCGCTCCTTCTCCGATAGGCCCGGAAGTCGGTTGAAGAGCCAGTCGAGCTCGGCGCGGCGCTGCTCGTCCGCCGCCTCGCCGATCGCTTGGATCGCCGGGGCGGTGTGGCGCGAGCGCAGCCACCGAACGTACGAGTCCGCGGACTCGGCAGCTACGTCCTCGAGCTGGCGCCGGAGAGGGTCCTGCAGGTCTTCGTTTCTCTCCCACGCGAGATCGTCGGCTGAGAGGAATCGCCCGCCGAGCGCGACTTGCAGTGCTTCCGGGGCGGCCACCGGCGAGGACATGTCAACGACGACGGCCTCCGCGTCCAGCAGCGCGCGCGTGTCCTCATCAGAGAGTGGCCACGGCCCCGCCAGCGCGACGATCGCGCCTGCGATGTGGGGCACGGTACCCCTCTCGCCGAACGGGATCGTCCGTCCCCCCACCTCTTGCGCGACGGCCAGCGCTCGCTTGTGCGATCTGCTCGTGACGATCACGTCGGCCCCCTGGCGCGCCGCGGCGACAGCCGCGAGGCGTCCCATCACGCCTGCTCCCACGACCAGGATGCCGCGCCCCGAAGGGCTCCCGTTCTGCTCTTCGATTCGCTCGAGCGCGGCGTCGGCGAGCGAGCGAGGAGAGCCCCCGAAGCGGCTGCGCGCTCGCCGGCCGGCCTGGAGCGCCACCTGGAAGAGCCGGTCCAGGGCCGGGTCGAGCGGGTGCTCGCTGCGGCGCCGGCTGAGCGTCTTGCGGAGCTGGTGCAGAACCTGGTTCTCGCCGAGCACGGCGCTGTCCAGGCCGCACGCGACCGAGATGAGCTGCCGCGCGGCCTCGATCCCCTCCAGGCGCCGCGTGCCGGACGGCGGCTGCGGGAGTTGCTGCTCGCTCAACGCCTCCAGTGATGCGTAGAGCTCGACTCGCTGGCAGGTGTGCACGACGATCATTGCCTCGTGGTGGCCGAGCGCCACGAGCTCGGCCGCGAATGCCTCGCGAGCGGCCGTCGGGACACTGCGCGCCTGCGCGACGAGGGCGATGAGGGAAGGCAGCGGAGCCTCGGCGGGCGCCACCGGGCTCGGCGCACGGAGCGGGGCATCCGCGGGCTTGACCCGTGGTACGGGCAGGAGGTCGAGGATCGCCGACCTCGCGAAGCGACGGTGGCCGCCTGGTGTTGTGAAGGTCGCAACGTCGCCGTTGTCGCTCCAGCGTCTCAGCGTGGCGGGGGAGACGCCGACCAGCGAGCAGGCTTCGTTCAGCGTCAGCCACTCCTCTTGAACGGTTGTCGATTGGCTGCCCGTCATTCGAGTTTCCCCGTTACTAGCGGTTCGACTTCGTCGGTGAAGATGCTGTCGTGTTTCACGGCGCCTGTCGCCCCGGGCTTGTGGCACCGCTCGCAGAACGCCTGCTGGTGGCAGTAGAAGCACTCCTGCAATCCGGCTTTTTCGATTTCGGCCGGGTGGTGGTAGAGCATTTCGTCATGGCTCACCTTCGATAAGCCGGAGCCATGACAGTTCGCGCAGAAGGCGCTGTTCGAGGAGGGCTGGATCGCGAGCGCCAGAGAGGAGTGGTTGAAGACCCACAGCGGCGACAGGTGGTCGGGGGGAGGTGCCATCACGGCCAGACTGGTGACGGTCTTGCCCTGCTGCGGAAAGGTGTGGCAAGTGGTGCATTCCCACGGGACCGTCTTCTTGAGCAGGCGCCCGCTGGAGGCGACGGCGAAATGGGCGCCGTCGTGGCAGCGGAAGCAGCCGGGGCCATTCTGATGGCCGAGGTTGTTCGGGTAGTCGGCCGCGATCTCCTTCATTTCGGGGTTTGCGACCAGGTGATAGATGATCTTGAGCTGGTGGACAGCGTCGTTGATTTCGTGCGCGCGGGTCACCGCGACGTGCGGATAATTGAGGGCGTACGTCGCCCGGATGCCTTCTATCGCCTTATACGCTTCAGCGTCCGACTTGTAGTTCTTGCCGAGGAGTTCGACGCTCTGGCGCTTGATGTAGGGGAGCGATGAGCTGATCTCGCCTGCTTCCATCGCGGAGTCGATCGCTTCGTTGGGGGTCTGCATTTCGTGGCCCGCGCGGTTGTGGCAGCTGATGCAGTTCATGGTCTGGATTTTCTCGGTCTTCAGGAGCCGTTTGATGTCGGGCTCCACGTCGGCCGAGACGCCGACCTGCGATCGCGCGATGAATTCTTCGACCTTCCCGTTTTTGTACGTGACCTTGATCCAGTTGATCGTCTGGGCGTCCGTCTCGGGGGTCGCGTATTCGACCTTGTCTTCGACGTGCCA
>Ga0182013_10007483_pt1 | contig 12023 bp, 11 predicted proteins | sample 612S2MmetaG_FD_120487 | JGI IMG/M metagenome (GOLD analysis project Ga0182013, IMG submission 120487) | Permafrost microbial communities from Stordalen Mire, Sweden - 612S2M metaG | ecosystem: Environmental > Terrestrial > Soil > Wetlands > Permafrost | place: Sweden: Stordalen | collected...
CTCGAAGAAATCGACGGTATTCAATTGCACGACCCGATCATCGCGCGCCAGTCCGAGTCCCGTGTAGCTGTAGGCTCAGAGCTGATCGGCAGGGTCATCGATGGGTTCGGTCTGCCCCTCGATCGCCAGCCCCGAATCCGTCCGGCGGCGATGTATCCGCTGTATCACTCACCGGTCAGCCCCATGGACCGTGAACACATCGTCGAGCCCATCACGACCGGAATTCGCGCGATCGATACAATGACGCCCTGCGGCAAGGGTCAGCGCATGGGTCTCTTTGGGGGAAGCGGTGTTGGCAAGAGCACCCTCCTCGGAGCAATGGCGCGCCACAACTCGGCCGATGTCACCGTGATCGCACTCATCGGCGAACGTAATCGCGAAGTGCGCGCATTTCTGGAACACGAAATGGGACCCGAAGGTCGCAAGCGTTCGGTAGTGGTTTGCGCGACCTCGGATCGCCCGGCGCCATTGCGTATCCGGGCATGCTTCGTGTCGCTGGCGATCGCCGAGTACTTCCGCGATCAGGGAGCGAACGTGCTGCTCATCATTGACTCGGTAACACGCCTTGCCATGGCCCAGCGTGAAATCGGTCTGGCCGCGGGCGAGCCTCCCAGTCAGAAGGGCTATCCGCCATCTGTGTATAACCTTCTGCCCAAGGTGCTCGAACGCGCGGGTAACTTCCGCGGGGGATCCATCACGGGTTTTTTCACGGTCCTCGTGGAGGGCGACGATTTTAACGAGCCGATCTGCGATGCGGCCCGATCGATCCTCGACGGGCACATCATTCTTTCGCGCCGTCTCGCCGCAGCCGGACACTACCCTGCCATCGACGTTCTGAATTCGGTAAGCCGGCTTTCTTCCCAGCTCACCACTCCTAAAGATCTGACGTCGATGCGTCGCGTCCGCGAAGCCCTCGCGGCGTGGGAAGAGTCGCGCGATCTTATTGAACTCGGTGCTTACGTTTCGGGAACCAATCCGCGTCTCGATGCCATGATGCGCATTCGTCCGGAGATAACGGATTTCTTCCGTCAGGACGTCAATACTTCTTCCGCCCGCCGCGACAGCATTGAGCATCTCGAAAAGATCGCGCAACGGCTCTAGACTTCCATGCCAGCATTTAAATTCCGTCTGGCACGCGTCCTCGGATGGTACCGGAAACAGGGACAGCTCGCGGAAGAACGTCTGCGTGCGGTCGTAGCGGACCTCGCGCGCGCGGATGAGTCGATAACGCATCTGCGCCAGTCTCGTGAAAAAGTCGAACGCGGGATTGTTGAGTCGGAGTCGATAGAGGCGTCGGACCTGGCGGCGTTGCACGGTTACCGGGAAGGTTCAAAACGCGAGGAATTGGCGCTGGAGCAGACGAGGGCCGGAATAAAGAAATGTATTGTAGAACACAGAGCCCGCGTGACGGCTCTACGTACACGGATTCGTCTGCTTGAAAAATTATGCGACCGCCGTCTGGGCGAGCATATTATCGCCGAAGAGCGCGAACTGGAAGAACTTGCCGCCGATGCTTTCCGCTCCGCGTCTTTCCACGCGCGCGCCGATGCACCGTAAATTTATTGGGGTGCGCGTCAGCACCGGTGGGCATGGGTATGACTGCCCAGCGCCAGACGAGCGATATCGCAGTTGATTCGCGCCTGTTCCACGCGATTCCAGCGATAGCTCCAGTCTTCCTCGCGCTCCTTGCCAAGGGCGTCGAGAAGCAGTTCGGCCTCAACGGCAAGGGCTTGGGTCCGTTCAAGGTAATCGGCTAAAAGCTGTCGCTTCTGTTCGCAGACCATTGGGGGCGCTCTTTGCGATTATGCCCTGAACATGGCGCCTTAGGGCAGTACATCCAGCCAGCACGGTACCATTACCAAACGGGACTGAGACCAGGTTCCGCCTATTCCGGATTGCAGTAGGATAAGTGCCAGGGACGAACTTGTTAGGCATCACGAAACTTTCGGCTACGGTTCCGGACGCCAGGATCAATTCCGGGCGTCGCCGCCGGACGCGATACGAGCTCCAGAAGGAGCTTCGCTTTTCGTATCGCCAGGGAAATTCTGTCTTCTTCGGCTCCGGCCGGACAAAAGACCTTGGCGATGATGGTATTCGGTTCGAAGCAGATCACGCACTCCCGCGAAATTCCGAGATTGAGCTTCGTATCTCGTGGCCGGTTCGCTTGCAGGAAGTCTGCGCACTGGAACTGGTTGTTCGCGGCCCTATTGTCCGCTCGGACCGGCACGGCTGCGTAGTTCGCATCAAGAGTTGCGAGTTTCAGACGTGCGGCGACCGTTCCTTCGATCAGTATTCCGAAGACGAAACAGCTTGCTCAGTTTTCGCCTGAGTTTCGCGATCCGGACTCGGGAACTAAACTAACAATCGGGATGAAAAAGTTCGCGACGCTGCTGTTTCGCGCGGTGATGATCGCAGTCTGTTGCTTCGCCATATGGATGTCGGTCCGGCATGCGCGTGCGAACCTCGCCGCGGCGGGATGGCCTAAGGGCCCAGCCATGGAGCGCGCAGTTCGCATCGAGCCCGAAAACGTGGATCTCGTTGCCGGGAATGCAGTGCTGAAAAGCGATGATGACGATCCGTCGCCGACACTTAACGAGGAACTGCTGCAAGCGGCGCGCCTCGACCCATACAATTCCCAACTCCTCATTGCACTGGGACTGCGCGCGGAGTTTCGGGGCGATAACTCTCTCGCGGAAAGCTACCTTGCCAAAGCGGCTGAGATCGACCATTCCTTTACGCCCGGGTGGACCTATGCCAGCTTCTGCGTTCGCAATGGCAAGCCGGATAAATTTTGGGGGATGGCAAAGCGATGCCTCAGTCTCGACCCGCTTCTGCTCGATCCACGGCCCGTATTCGATCTGGCATGGCGGGTCACCGACGATCCGATAAAGATCCGGAGCATGTTGCCACAAAAAGGGCAGCGGCTGGTTGACTATCTGAACTACCTGATGGATACGAAGCGGATAGATGCAGCAGCCGGAATCTGGCCGGAAGCACTGAATGCACTCGATCCCTCGCTTCTTTCCAACGTGGCTCTGGCCCTCGCATATTGCGACTTCATGGCCGCAAACAATCGGACGCCCAATGCCGTGGAAGCGTGGAACCAGCTTGTAAACCGGAGTCTGATCCGCTCCGGGCATCTCGATCCGGCAACTGGCGTCTCCATCGCCGATCCCGATTTCACTTTTCCTCCGGCCAAAGGAATATTCGGCTGGCAGGTAGCCGGAACCGACGGCGTCTTCGTCACCAGCGGGGCTTCCGCCCTCCGCTTTGAACTGGACGGTAATGAGCCCGAGGCAGTGACGCTGCTTTCGACCACTGCAGCCGTCCTTCCCCGCAAAGCCTATCGGCTGGAATGGAAATACGATTCCTCGCAGCTCAGTTCTCCGCGCGACCGCGGATTTGAGCTTCATATCGTGCAGCAGCCGGGTAGCGTCGCCACCGCTTGCGGGCCATTTCTGGGCGCCGGAGAGGGTGGAGCGTGCGCATTTACCGCCGGGCCGGATATCCAGCGCGTGCGAATTGAACTTCGATATGCGCGTGCTTCCGGCACCACACGGGCCCGCGGCGCGCTTTTGATATCCAGTGTTCGCCTGGGTTTTGGCTCATGAGCAGCGACCGGGGCTTCCAGTCGGTTCTGCCCATCGCCCTGGCGGCCGCCATTCTTGCGAATATTATGGTCTCCTGGACATCACGATACTGGCCTGTCACCGTGGGGATAACGGGAATTTCCCTGGTGGTTTTGGCATGGGCTCTCTCGGTCCGCCGGATCACGCTTCCCCGCGAGGCCATCCTGGCAATCGCGATCGGGATCTGGGGTCCGATGCAAATACTTCTCCACATCAGTGTCCTTCCCTCGCTGACTATGCAGAGTTCGCTGGTTTGGATTATGGGTGCAATCGTATTTATACTGGCGTCGCAAATTTTGTGCGATTCGTCTGGCCGGCGTTCTTTTCTGCGGTTGATTCTTTGGGTTGTGACGGCACTCGCAGTCGCTGCCATGCTGCAGGCCTACACCTCTCCCGTCAGGGTTTTTGGAATTTTCCCGGCTGAAGCTTCGGTGGTCGGAACGATGAACTACAAAAATTACTTCGCGGCGATGATGGAATTAGTCGCGCCGATTGCGCTCTGGGAGGTGCGAAACGGGAAGGTGCTGTCCGGAGGCCTCTGTTATAGCGCGATGTTCGCCGCCACGCTGACCAGCGCTTCGCGCGCGGGTGTGATCGGAATACTCGCCGAATTGCTGGTCTTCATGGCTCTCATGGTTTTGGAACGGCGCCTGAAGGCGTCGCCCGCCCTGGCGGTGGTCGGAGTTCTGGCCCTGCTCGTCACAGGGGCGGGGATGATCGCGGGCATAGACCGCACTTGGTCGCGCATGCAGGAATCCAGTCCCTATCACCTGCGTGAACAGCTCACGCTCTCCACGATGGACATGATCAGGGAGCGCCCCGGGCTCGGTTTTGGCATGGGTACATGGCGATCCATCTACCCGCGCTTCGCCAGGTACGATGATGCCTTGATAGCGAATGAGGCGCACAACGATCTGATGGAGTGGGCCTCCGAAGGTGGAATTCCCTTTTTGCTGCTGATGACAAGCCTCGTAGCGTGGCTGGGGAAACGAATCTTCCAGTCGGTCTGGGCGATCGGTCTGATCGCGGTATTTATTCATAGCTATGTGGATTACCCCCTGAGGTCTTCGTCGCTGCTGTTCTTGTGGTTCGCAATCGCGGGTGCGGTAACGCAATTTGACGCGCGTTCGCAACGGCGAGGGTAATGTGCAGGGGCATCCGCGCTGACCTTGACAATGGAACACACGGAACCGGAAGATAGATACTATCCGGTCCATAAGGACGGAAGTGGCTGAGGAAAGCCGGGTTTCGCCAGTCAGGCGGTTGTCCGGATGTAATTTCCAGGACCTTTGTTGGGACTGACAATGCGTGAGCTATGCTCAAATTTGCCGTTTTCGGCAGTACCAGGGCTTGGTCGCATGTTGAAACATCCCGGCCCGGTCCGTACACTCAACATAAGCGAGAGAAACAGTAACGGGTTGGCGTAATTCGACGCATGCGCAACGAACAAAGAAATCTTTCCCTGCCGGCACCCGATGATTCGGGTGCTTCGCGAGCCCTTCCCGAGCGGTATGCGGTGTATCAAGCCGCTCCAGAGAGCGGGGATTCGCAGGAGCCTCTTGTTCCGCTTTCCCACTACCTGTGGATGCTGCGGCGACACAAATGGAGCCTTCTTGCGTTCATAGCTGTCGCCGTGACGGCCACTACCATCGTTTCGTCGCGCATGACGCCTATCTACCAGGCAACTGCGACGCTGGACGTCGATCGCCTGGTTCCAACGGGCGTCATTGGCCAGGAAGCGAACAATTCGCGTATTGGCAATAACGATACGGACCAGTTCCTGACTACTCAGGTTGAGCTCATCAAGTCGGATTCAGTTCTGCGGCCCGTGGCCCGGCATTTCAAAATGGGCCTGGCTGAGACCGGCAAGCCAGACGCTGCCTCAGTTCGTGCGGAAGCGGCGCCAATCGGACTTGGCGGACTTACAGTCACCCGGCCGCCGAAGACCTATCTCCTGAAGATCCAGTACCGGTCGCCCGATCCCCAGTTTGCCGCCGATGTGGCCAATGCCATCGCCGAGAGCTATCAGAAACATACTTTCGAGATTCGCTACCAGGCCGCCAGTGTTTTAACCACGTTCATGGACCGGCAGTTGGAAGAGCTGAAGGCCAAAATGGAGAGTTCCTCCGGTAACCTCAGTCAGTTCGAAAAGGAATTCGACGTCATCAGCCCCGAAGCGAAGGCAAACATTCTGTCGGCCCGTCTGCTCCAGCTGAATACTGAATACACCACGTCGCAGGCAGATCGAATCCGCAAGGAGTCAGCGGCGAATTCCGTAAAGGACGGATCGTTCGAGGCTCTCGAAGTGTCTACCCAAAGCGACCAGCTTCGCGCTATCTCGCAAAGAGTAGCGGACGCCACCGAAAAGTTTGGGGCCGTCAAGAATCAATTCGGAAGCAATCATCCGGCATACAAACAGGCAGCGAAGCAACTGGCCCAGCTGGAGGCTGAGTTTGAAGCTGCCAAAGCCGACGTTGCAAAGCGGGTTACGGAAGAGTATCGGGGCGCAAAAAACCGCGAGCAAATGCTCCAGCAGGAAGTTGCTCAGACTAAAGACGAGTTCGATCGCATCAACGCCCGGTCTTTCGAATACGCCGCGCTGAAGAGAGATGCCGATGCGGACAAGGCTCTCTACGAGGAGTTGACCAAGAAAATTAAGGAAGCGGGTATCAACGCCAGCTTTCAGAACAGCTCCATACGGGTAGCGGATCCCGCGCGACCGGCTCTGAAGCCGTATTTCCCGAATATCCGCCTGAACGCACTTCTTGCCCTGTTAGCATCGACGCTCCTCGGTATAGCGGCTGTATTTGTGTCCGAGGGTATGGACCACACGCTGCGAGATCCGGATCAGATTCAGCGCTCTCTCCAAACCGAAGTTCTGGGTTCGCTGCCAGTGGTAAAAGCATGGCGTGGCCATCTCCCGAGCACTGTGCCGGGGGCGGCGCACCGGCCATTTTTCGGAAGTTCCAAGGGCGCTGCCAATGCCTATGAAGAGGCGGTCCGCACGTTGCGTGACTCAATCCTGCTTCCGAATGCATCCAGCCGGCCGCGGAATCTGCTGATAACGTCGGCGACACCTCGCGAGGGCAAGACTACTACCGCGGTTCATCTTGCGGTCGTCCACAGTCAGCAGAAGCGAAAGACACTTCTAATAGACGCTGATCTTCGGCGCCCCGGTGTTTATCACCACGTCGGGTTGAAGAACGATGCGGGATTGTCAAATGTGGTTAATGGAGAAGGAGCCTGGCGGGACCTCTTGCAGACCCCCGAGGGCCTTCCCTGGCTGTCCGTGCTCCCTGCCGGCCCTCCCTCGCGTCGTGCGGCTGACGGTTTGGGTGAAACTCTTCGGACTCTGCTTTCCGAAGCGGTCAATGAGTATGACTTGATAATCTGCGATGCCCCGCCACTGCTTGGTTTCGCGGAATCTCTCCAGATTGCCGCCCTGGTGGACGGGGTTGTCGTGGTCGCGCTCGCTGGACAGACGGAAAAAGCAGCGGTCGCGAGCGTGTTCACAAACCTAAAGCGGTTGAAAGCCAATGTTATCGGGCTGGCATTAAATGAGGTCCGCGCCGATATGAGCGAGCGTTACTATTATTACGGTTATTACGGGAAGTACTACAGTCGTTACTACAAGCCTCTCAGCGATTGATCCTCCAGGTCGCCACACGAAGGTTCATCTGACGCTTGATTTATGCTGCTCCCGGTAGAGAGGCCCACAATTTGACTGACAGTCCGGAATTTCTTGATCTCATTCAGCAGGAGCCATGGCCCATTTCCCGTCATGTCTTCATCATCGCCGAGGTTGGCATCAACCATAACGGCGATGTAGGGGTCGCCAGGCGCTTGATCGATATGGCGAAGCAAGCCGGATGCGATGCGGTCAAGTTTCAAAAACGCACCGTAGACATCGTTTACACGAAAGAGCTTCTCGATTCTCCCCGCGAGAGTCCATGGGGTTCGACCCAAAGGGCCCAGAAAGAAGGGCTCGAATTCGGGAAAGCGCAATACGACGAGATTGATGCCCACTGCAGGGAGGCAGACATCCCCTGGTTCGCGTCTGCCTGGGACGTGCCCAGTCAGCAGTTCCTGAGGCAATATAATCTCCCCTACAATAAAATCGCTTCCGCGATGATTGGCCATCGAGACTTCGTGAATGAAGTGGCGAGCGAAAAAAAGATGACCTTTTTGTCTGTCGGAATGGCATCCGACGCGGAGATAGATGGGGCAGTCGCTGTGTTTCGAAGTCAAGCATGTCCCTTCGTTCTGATGCACACCGTTTCGGAATATCCGGCGCCGGAAGGCGTGCTCAATCTCCGTTGCATTAACACTCTGCGGGCTAAATACGGGTGTCCGGTGGGGTACAGCGGACACGAATCTTCAATGATGCCCAGTGTAGTTGCCGCCTCCTTTGGGGCAGTAGCCGTGGAGCGTCACATCACGCTCGATCGCGCCATGTATGGGAGCGATCAGGCTGCGTCTTTGGAAAAGCGCGGGCTGGAGCTCATGGTGGCTTACATAAGAACCATAAGTGAAGTCGCCGGCGACGGCATCCGCCGCGTCACTGAAAAAGAAAAAGATGTCTCCCGTAAACTTCGGTACTACGCTGTAAATGGATAGACTCCGAAAGATCATCTTTCTGTCCCTGGCACGCTGAACTTAGGGGAAATAAGACCTGACCAGTAAAGATCCCCATTCCCCGCGACCGGCGCTGGTTTGCTTTGATTTCGACGGGGTTCTCACCGACAATACTGTTTATGTATCCGATGACGGCTCTGAAGCTGTCAGATGCAATCGAGCCGATGGCCTTGGTTTTCAGATGTTCCGGACCGCCGGCATTCGATGCCTCGTGCTTTCCACTGAGACCAACGCGGTAGTCTCAAAGCGTTGTCAAAAGCTCGGCCTGGAGTGCATCCAGGGGAGTAAGGACAAATTGGCTGCGTTTGAGCTGTTATGCCGCGAGCTTCATCTCGATGTCAACTCCACGTGGTATGTGGGCAACGATATTAATGATCTGGGTGCCATGAAAGTGGCTGGCCGGGCAATCTGCCCGTCTGACGCCCACCCGTCGATCCGGGCTATCTCCCACACCGTCCTCTCAGTTCCCGGTGGAGGCGGCGTCGCCAGGGCAATTGCAGAGGATATTCTCGGACTCACTCTTTGAATTCTTGAATCACTTGATTGGAGCGAAAACCAGTAAATTTTTATGACCACGACTACTGTGTCCGCGGACGCGAAGTATAACGGAAATGAGAGTTCATATGTCCTCGAATACCTCGATTCTGAGAACCTGAGTAACAAGAGACAGCCTTGGGTGGGGCGTTTCGAGGCAAAGTTCCGCGAAGTCATGGGTGTCCAGTATGCGATCGCGCACAACTCCGGGACCTCAACTCTCCATAGTTGCCTGGAGGCTGCAGACGTCGGCTTTGGCGATGAAGTCATTATGCCGGCGCAAACAGTAGCCATGCTGGCGTTTGTCACCATCGCTCAGAACGCGATTCCGGTATTCGCCGATTTAGATCCGGATACCTTCAATCTGTCTGCTGCGGAAGTTAAGAGGCTCATAACTCCCCAAACGAAAGCCATTATCGCCGTACATATGCATGGTGCGCCAGCCGATATGGACCCCATTATCGAAGTCGCCAGGGAACACGGTATAACCCTGATCGAGGACTGTGCTCAGAGTTTACTCGCGACTTACAAAGGCAAACTTGCAGGCACGATGGGGGACCTCGCAAGTTTCAGTTTCGAAACCAAAAAACATGTTTCGACCGGCGAGGGCGGAATGGTCACCACCAATGACGAACGGCTGGGCACCGCCGTCCGCAAGTTTGGCGGGCTGGGATACAAAACGCTCAAAGCCGGTGCCGGTCTGCGCGCCCTGCTACCCGAAGAGTTTCAGAATCCCCATTACAAAAGGCACGATACTCACGGACTCAACTACCGAATGCCTGATCTGTGTGGCGCCCTGGGGCTGGCACAACTCGAACGTGTAGACTTTCTTGTCAAGCGAAGGCAGCAGGTAGCCCAATACTTTCTTGAAGCGCTCGATCAGTGCTCGTGGATAGTTCCGCAGCGGGTTCTGCCCGGTTGTCAGAGCACTTACTGGACTTTCACCGTCAAATATGACGGTCTTGAAGCGCGTGGCGTCTCGTGGGAGCAGTTTTACAAGGCGTATAAAGCCAATGGCGGCGACGGCTTCTACGGCGGCCTGAGTGTCACCTACATGGAGCCGTTTATGCAGAACAAGACCTTTTTGCGGCGGCGGCTTCCCGCCGAACATCCGGCTTTCAAGGGCAAGTTTGAGTACCCTGTGGGTCTGTGCCCGGTCGCTGAGTCGGTCCAGCCAAGAATGATGCAGTTCAAGACCAACTACCGGAACCTGGAAACAGCGAAACGTCAGGCCGGTATCCTGAAAAACACTATTCTGCAATTTCAGGAAAGTCGGAGTTGACATCAATAGCGCCTCGCCCGACTCTTCGCGAGTGTCCAACCTGTCCCGCGGGGGACTACCCGTGGGAAAAGTATTCTGGCGGCGACCTTCGCCCCGCTTCCGTATTGAATCGGATTACTGGGGTAAGGTTCTCGACCCTGACGGCGTCGAGCGCGATCTGCGGAGCGAGAGGGCTATGCTTTACTCTGTCGGCAATCGACTCTGGTTGAGTATTTCGAATGCCAAGTCTTCCAACAACATCACCACCTGCTTATGGCATCTTCATCACGCTATATGCAATGTAAAAAATAAGGCGGCGGAGAATAAATAAGTGAATTCCAGTATATTGCTGTTGGCGCGCAACGGATCCTCCCGGCTTCCCCGGAAATTGCTTCGGAAGGTCCTGGGTCGGCCCATCCTTGAATATCAGATCGAACGTCTCAGAAGAGCGAAAAGCATAAACCAGATAGTTCTCTGCACAACTCCCCTCCCGGAAGACGACGAGCTCGTCGAATGCGCGCGTGCCTGCGGGATTGAGGGTTTTCGTGGCAGCGCGGACGACGTCGTGGAACGAATGGCTCAGGCCGCGCGGCATTTCCATGTAGATGTGGTAGTTTCGATCGGCGGAGACGACGTACTGTCAGATCCGGTTTGTACCGATACCATCGTCGAACGCCTTGTGCAGTCCGGCGCGGATTTCGCTTACTGCGAAGGTCTGCCTGTGGGCGCATCGCCTTATGGAGTCACGACCGCGGCACTGGAGCGCTTGCTCAGGACCAAGACGGGCGGATCAGACGGATGGGAGCGCTATTTTCAGGAGGGGACAATGTTCGGGGTCGAGCGTATTCACTCCGATAACATTCGTCTTTGCCGTCCGGAACTCCGTATGACACTGGACTACGCTGAGGATTTCGAGTTCTTCAAGCTGACGTTTGAGGCTTTGTACCCCGGAAAGCCGGACTTCTCGCTTCAGGACGTAATCGAATTAGGCGACCAGCGGCCGGATATCAGACAGCTCGGCCAGGCGAGGGCACAAGAATGGCTGAACAAATGGTCAGCTTTTGACGTTACGGTGGAACCGAAATCGTCATCGGCCTAGCCCGCTTGGGGTGATGTTGCGCTCCGGTTCACTGAAGATAAACTAACTAGATTGGCCTGCCTGTGTACTCACGACGGCTTGCGAATGTCTACGCGCGAGGAGAGTGAAACCATGAATAAATTTGACTTGGGCGGCGTAAGCGGTCATCAATTTTATGAACAGGTGTTTGAGCAGCAACTTGACCGCGCGTGGAACGAGGCGCCCGGGAAAGAGATCATTCTCAATGCGCTGGGTCGGCATCGCATTCACTTCCCGCCCTCAGGCACGCTTATCGACATCGGTTGTGGTACCGGATTTCTGTTGCGGCGCATTCAGAAGGAAGTATTGCCGGATTATCGTTTTGTGGGCGTTGACTTTAGCCTGACCGCGATCGCGGAGGGCAAAAAGCTCTTTCCGGAGATATCTTTATTTGCCGAAAATGGCGCGGCAACAAGCCTCCCGGGCGCGAGTTTCGATATCGTAGTCAGCTACGGTTCCTATGAGCACTTTCCAGACCCGGCGCTTGCTATAGCAGAGATGCGTCGCCTTCTTAAGCCGGCAGGTCATTTTTTTACCATGATGCCGGCGCTGGAAGGGTACTGGGAAAATACGCGCGCCGACGAGGGTTGGTACCCCGACAAGACCGGGCAGCCCCAATGGAATTTTTCGCGTGTCCATTGGGAGTCGTTCTTCCGGAACAACGGTTTGTCCCTTTGGGACAGTGCTCTGATCTCCCGGTACGGCGCCCGAAATCCGGAGGTGTTTTTCTTCGGTACGCCGCTGAACGATCTTTAAAATTTGAACATGGTGCGTCCTGAACGAAGACGCGATGTTCTAACGGGTGGAAGTCCCGTCCGGGTAAGCGCCGGAGCGCCCGGTAGCAGAC
>Ga0182013_10007488_pt1 | contig 12019 bp, 12 predicted proteins | sample 612S2MmetaG_FD_120487 | JGI IMG/M metagenome (GOLD analysis project Ga0182013, IMG submission 120487) | Permafrost microbial communities from Stordalen Mire, Sweden - 612S2M metaG | ecosystem: Environmental > Terrestrial > Soil > Wetlands > Permafrost | place: Sweden: Stordalen | collected...
CAAGGAGCCCGTGGCGCAGTCCGACAAGGGCTACAGCCGCACATCGTAGAGGGGTCAGGCCTCCTATTACTTCAGCCAGCCGTTCTATTCGGTTGAGGGCGAGCTGGTCATGCGCGGCGCGCCAGTGAAAGTCTCCGGCCGCGCCTGGATGGACCGGGAGTGGAGCAGCCAGTCCCTCGCACCTGATCAAAAAGGCTGGGACTGGTTTTCCCTGCATTTAGCTGGTGGCGAGAAGCTGATGCTGTTTCGCCTGCGCAGCCTTGCGGGGCGTGATTTTCTCGCGGGAACATGGATCGGCGTGGACGGCGCGCCCCAGCAATTGGAGCAAGACGACATTTCGATCGACCCCTTGACGGTGACAAGACTTCCCGTCGCCACTCTGCCGACGCGCTGGCGCCTGAACGTGAAAAGTCATGGCCTGACGATAGAGACGAAGCCGCTTAACGAAGCGAGCTGGATGGGAACCAGATTCGCCTATTGGGAAGGCCCGATCAGCTTCGAAGGCTCTCAGAGGGGCGAGGGCTATCTCGAAATGACCGGGTATTGAGGGCCGCCGCTCCGGCTCAGTAACCAAATTGCTCGCGCAAAATGCGTTCTTCCAGCGAATGCCCCGGATCGTGCAGCAGCACCAGCTCGGTCGCGTGGTCCATGGCGACGTCGACGCTGACCACCTCGCGAAACTCGTCATGATCGGCGACCACGGAAACGGGCCGCTTTGTGGCCTCCAGCACCTCGAACCGCAGCGTGGCGTCGTCTGGCAGCAGCGCCCCGTGCCAGCGGCGCGGACGAAAGGCGGAGATGGGCGTCAACGCCATAAGGGGCGCATTGAGCGGAAGGATTGGCCCGTGCGCGGAGAGATTATAGGCGGTGGAGCCAGCTGGCGTCGCGACCAGCACCCCATCGGCGACGAGTTCGGCCATAGCCTCTTTCTCGTTGACGATGATTCGCAGCTTGGCGATTTGCGATGTCTGCCGCAGCAGCGAAACGTCGTTGATGGCGTGCGCCCGGAATTCGCCGCCGCGACGGTCTATTGCGTGCATCAGAAGCGGATGAATGATCGAGCGCGTGGCCGCCGCGATGCGCTTGCGCAGGCCGCTTTCCCGATATTGATTCATCAGAAAGCCGACCGAGCCCCGGTTCATGCCATAGATCGGCTTCCCGTCGCCGAGGAAGCGATGCAGCGTGCGCAGCATCAGCCCGTCGCCGCCAAGCGCTACGATGCAATCAGCGTCTTCCGGCGTGACCTCCCCGTATTTTTCGATCAAACGTGCGCGCGCTTCCTCCGCTTCCGGCGCGCCCGAAGACAGAAAGGCCAAAGCCTTGGGCTGGGCTCGCGGTTCGCCGCCCGTCCCAGCCTCCGCGTCTATGATCGCGCCCGAACCCATGATCTCAACTTCCGCGTGCGCCGCCCCGGAAACGGCAGGCTATGGCCGGGATTGAAATACACCTCTGACGCAACGAAGGAAACGGGGCGCCGAACCGCGCCAAATTTTCTCTTGGCGCGGCGAAGGTAAGCCGCTATAAGCCTCTCTTCGTGGCGCGCGGCCGACTGGCTCCGCGCCGCGATTGTTTTGCGGAGGGCTTCTCTCCCCTTCTCCAATAGTCCCAGGTTAGTCGCATGGCCAATCCGATACAATTCCTGCAGGACGTCCGCTCCGAGGCGAAGAAGGTCACTTGGCCGTCGCGTCGCGAAACGATGGTCACCAGTGGTCTCGTCATCCTTATGGTGCTGGCCGCCAGCCTGTTCTTTGTCGTCGTCGATTGGGCGCTGCGCCTCGGGGTTGGGTTGCTGCTGCGCATTGGACAATAATTTTCTTTTCAGGAGTTGATCTCGCCGCCATGACCATGCGCTGGTACATCGTCCACGCTTATTCGAACTTCGAAAAGAAGGTGGCGGACTCCATTCGCGAGCAGGCCGCGCAACGTAATTGCGCTGACCGCTTCGAGGAGATTCTCGTGCCGACCGAGCAGGTCGTCGAGGTGCGCCGGGGCCGCAAGGTCAACACGGAGCGCAAGTTTTTCCCCGGCTATGTGCTGGTGAAATGCGACCTCACCGATCAGGTGTTCTCACTCATAAAGAACACGCCCAAGGTCACTGGCTTCCTTGGCGCGGACAATAAACCCATGCCGATCAGCGAGGACGAGGCCCGCCGCATCAAGGGCCAGGTGGCCGAGGGCGTCGAGAGGCCCAAGGCGACAATTTCCTTCGAGGTCGGCGAGACGGTGCGCGTCGCCGACGGGCCATTTGCCTCATTCAACGGCGTCGTCGAGGAAGTCGACGAGGATCGTTCGCGGCTCAAGGTGGCCGTGTCGATCTTTGGCCGCGCCACACCGGTCGAACTGGAGTTCGGCCAGGTGGAGAAAGTATAGTGAGAATTCGGAGCGGCTCGCCGCTCCGTTTGAGCAGTGTGGCGGGCGCCCCCTTTAAACGCCATGAGGGGCAAGCGTCGGACCACGCGACTGCAACCGGTCATATTCGGCTCGGCCCGCAATGGGCCATGCCCAACTGGCCTAACGTTGGAGAAGAAAAATGGCGAAGAAAATCGCGGGCTACATAAAGCTCCAGGTGCCGGCAGGCGCGGCGAATCCATCGCCGCCAATCGGCCCCGCGCTCGGTCAGCGCGGGTTGAACATCATGGAGTTCTGCAAGGCGTTCAACGCCAAGACGGCGCAGACCGAAAAGGGGACGCCGATCCCCGTCATCATCACCGCCTATCAGGATCGCTCCTTCACCTTCGAGATGAAGCAGCCGCCGGTCAGCTTCTTCCTCAAGAAGGCCGTTGGCTTGAAGATCGGCAAGAAGCCTGCCTCGGGCTCGAAGACGCCGGGACGTGGCACGGTCGGCAACATCACGATGGCGCAAATCCGCGAGATCGTCGAGAAGAAAATGCCCGATCTCAACTGCTCCACGGTCGAATCCGCAATGACGATGATTGTCGGCTCGGCCCGGGCGATGGGTCTGCAGGTGGTGGAGTAAGATCATGGCGCATATTGGAAAAAGAATCGCCAAGGCGCGCGAGGGCGTCGAACGCACGAAGCTCTATCCGCTCGGCGAAGCCATCAAGCTGGTGCGCGAGCGCGCCAAGGCAAAATTCGACGAATCAGTCGAAATCGCGATGAATCTGGGCGTTGATCCCAAGCATGCGGACCAGATGGTGCGCGGCGTGGTCAATCTGCCGAATGGCACCGGCCGCGTGCTGCGCGTCGCGGTTTTTGCCCGCGGCCCGAAGGCTGACGAGGCCAAGGCTGCTGGAGCGGATGTCGTCGGCGCCGAGGAGCTGGTGACCATCGTGCAGGGCGGAACCATCGATTTCGACCGCTGCATCGCGACGCCGGACATGATGCCGCTCGTCGGCCGTCTGGGCAAGGTGCTCGGCCCGCGCGGCCTCATGCCGAACCCGAAGGTTGGCACTGTGACCATGGACGTCACCGCCGCCGTCAAGGCTTCGAAGGGCGGGGCGGTCGAGTTCCGCGTCGAGAAGGCCGGCATCGTGCAGGGCACGGTGGGTAAGGCTTCTTTCGACGAAGGCAAGCTCGTCGAAAACATCAAGGCTTTTGTCGACGCTGTGGCCAAGGCCAAGCCGGCAGGCTCCAAGGGAACCTATATTCAGCGCGTTGCGCTGAGCTCCACGCAGGGACCGGGCGTCAAGATTGACGTGGCGAGCCTCGGCGCGCAGCAGCAGTAGGACTTAGGCTCTTCGCAAAAAAAAGCCGGCGGGAAACCGCCGGCTTTTTCATTTCATCGCTCAAGGGTGGGCGGCAGGCGTCAGCGCCTCACGGATAGCGGGCAATGCGGCGGCGACGGCGCCGCGCTGCGCCTCGGACAAGTGCAGGCCGATCTTCGAGCGACGCCACAAAACATCCTCGGCCGATCGCGCCCATTCCTCCTGGACAAGATAGCGCAGCTCCACCGTCGTCAGTCCATGTCCGAAATCTTCGCCAAGGTCAGCCATGCCACGCGCCTCGCCGAGCAGGCGCCAGACCCTCGTCCCATAAGCCCGAGCCAACCGCCGCGCGACAGCCGGTTTCAGGAAGGGTTTTTGCCGCGTGAGCTGGGCCAGGAACGAAGAAAAGTCCGCCCCCACGATTTCGCCGCCCGGCAACGCCGCGTTCTGCGTCCAGGTCGGTCCCATGTGAGGAAAGAAGCGCGTCAACTGCTCCAGCGCATGTTCCGCGAGTTTGCGGGCCGTCGTGATTTTTCCGCCGAAGACCGACAGAGCGGTGGCGCCGCCTTCGGCGTCGAGATCGAAGGCGTAATCGCGCGTCACGACTGACGCGTCGATGGCGCCGTCGTCGAACAGAGGGCGAAGCCCCGAGAAGCTCCAGACAATATCGCTGGAAGTGATGACGCGATTGAAGCAGCGATTGATCGAAGCGGTCAGATATTCCGTCTCCTCCGTGCTGATCTCCACGGGCGAAGGCGCGGCTTCATGGACGACGTCGGTCGTGCCGATGAGCGTGAAATCCTGTTCATAGGGAATAGCGAAGATGATCCGCTTGTCCGTGTTTTGCAGGATGTAGGCGTGGTCGCCCTCATACAGCCTGCGCGTCACTATGTGCGAGCCCTTCACGAGCCGCGCATGTTTGCGGGATTTTATGTGCAAGGAGCCATCCAGAACGCGCGACACGTAAGGTCCGGCGGCGTTGACGATGACGCGGGCCTCCACATCTTCGCCGCCGCCTTCGCCATCCAGCGTCGCGATCCAGCGATCGCGCATGCGCAGCGCGGACACAAACCTCGAGCCCACGCGAATTTCCGCACCATGTTCTCGCGCGCAGAGCGCATTGGCGACGACAAGGCGGGCGTCATCCACCCAACAGTCGGCGTAGGTGAAGCCCTTTTTATATGACGGGCGCAAGGGTGCGCCAAAGGCATTGCCAAGCAGCGAAACCGCATGCGAGCCTTCAAGCCGCTTGCGCGTCGCCAGATGGTCATAGAGCAAAAGGCCAAGCCGTATCATCCAGGCAGGACGCAATCCCTGCTCGTGCGGAAGGACAAATTTCAGTGGCCAGATGATATGGGGCGCGGCGCCAAGCAACAGTTCGCGCTCGGCCAGCGCCTCCTGCACGAGTCGAAATTCATGCGTTTCCAGATAACGTAGGCCGCCGTGAATGAGTTTGGTCGAGGCGGAAGAAGTGGCGCAAGCAAGATCGCCCTGCTCGACAAGGAGGACAGATAGGCCGCGCCCGGCGGCGTCGCGCGCGATGGCGCAACCGTTAATGCCGCCACCCACAATAAGAAGATCGTAAATCATACATTCCACCCGAATCGAGCCTTTCGGCAGTATAAGCGCTGCGATCGAGAACGGTATCGCCCCCTACTCGACAATTCTGCGCTTTTTTGCCCTCGGATCAGCCAGGCGACCGTCGTCGCGCGAGCAAGCGAAACGCCTTTGCTATATTGTCGGCAACCGCCTTGCGCGACTCGTCGGACCAGCATTGAAGACCAGCGAGATTGGTCGCCGACGCCTCCGTTCCAAAGCCGATCTCCTCAAGCCGTTTCGATGCGGGCGCGAGCTCGCCAATGTCGCCGATTGAGGCGGCGGCGGCCAGATAAACAAGCGCGACCGAGGGCGACGCCGATTGTGAGGCGGCGTCGCGCAGGCTGGCGAGATCAGGTTCCGCGCCCCTGCGCAGCGCGTCCACCGCAGGGGCTAAGGCGTCGACGGGCATCAGTCTGGAGGTTATCTCGCGCGCCCGGGCGATCAGCGGCAATCCCTCGGCGGGAGCATTTGCGCCGAGCACCAGCCTTGCGCCAAAGTCGGTTAGTATCAGCGGATTATTGGGATAGTCGGCGGCCGCCAGGCGCCCGACGCGGCGAAATGTCGTCATGTCCCTCTCGCACATGGCGGCGTTGTAGCGCGCCAGTCGGGGTATGAGTCCCAGAGCGTTGAGTTCGTATGCCTTTTTTGAAAGGCGCGTGGCGTCAGCGAGGACATCGTCGCGTGGTCTCGCTTCGCGCGCGGCGTTTCCCGGATCGAGCACAAGCAGCGAAAGCGTCGCGAGACTGTTAGGCTCTGGCGGCTCGCTGTTGCGCATCGCTTCCATGCATTGGCGCGCCGGAGCATAGTCCCGCTCCATGAACGTCGACCAGTACTGGAGCGCGCGCAGGTGGCAGCGGAAGGCGTCGTCAGATCTGAACTCGTCAAGCGCCATGCGCGTGCGCTCGATGTTGGCGACGATTCCAAGCGGATGACCGAGGTCGGAGCCGATCTTCGCGGCGATGTCGCGCTCCATCGCGATGACTTCGCTGGCCCGAAAACGCAGATCGTAATTGCGGGTCCACATGACTGCGCCGCTGCGTCCGTCCAGCAGCAGAACCGTCGTGGAAAGTGCGTCATTCGCCAGCCGAACGGACGAACGGAGCAGAAAGTCAGCGTTCAAAGCGGCGGGGTCTTCGTCGGCGCGCTTCGCCGTCTCTGGAGTCAGCGGGACCACCACCAACCAGTCAAATTCCGATAGCACGCCCGCCAATTCCGCCTGCAATCCTCCCCCTAAGTAATTCTGCCCCTCTTTGTCGGAAGCGAAAGACAATGGCGCGATCGCGATCAGCGGTCCCTTGCGGGCAGGGGCTTTTTCCCCGAGTGGCGAATAGATTCTAGCTGCGATGGCCGCGATGATCAGAAGGATCGCCCCGACGCCCCAAGCCGCCGCCATCACGCTCCGGCTCAAGCGGAAGCGAGGGGGCGTCATTGGCGCCGGCACAGGCGCCGGAAAGGAGAAATTTGGCCTGTACTGGCCTTTCGGTATTGAAATCAGAACCTTGGCGCCGGCGCCGGAGGTCAGGTAATAATGTTCGAGGGCCTGCCGCAAGCGGCCAACTTCGACGCGGACGATGCTGTCGGTTTGAGCGTCGAAATCCTCGGGTCGATTGAGAACCTGGGTGGCGATCGCGTAGGCCTTGATTTTCGGGCCCCGCCCTTCGAGTTCCTCCGTGACAAGATATTCCAGAAGCTTGCGCTGCCGATCGCTTGCGGCGTCAAACCCCTTCTCCAGAGCGCCGCGCAACTCGTCGAGAACCAGAGGCTTGAAATCGTCCCGCGCCGTCGTCGAGGCCTTGCCCGCTTTCTCCACGATAGACCCTCCCAGAAATTGGCGCGTTTTCATAGAAGCGCCAGCGTTAAAGCGGCGCACGTGCTTGTTCTCGACCGGCCAAACCCAGATTTTGCGGAAGTTATCAGCAAGATTTGAGGACAGCTTCCCCATGAATGGCAACGCCAGGATCAAAGCAACAATAAAGGGATCGACCGAACGCTCAAAATTGGAACAGGCGGTCATCGACGCATTATATCTCGGCGTCACGAATCCGGATCAGGCGGAGGCCGAAGCGGCCAAATCCTCGGACGACGTGACCTTCGTGATAGATATTCTGGTTGACGAAAAGGGAAAATATTCCGCCAGGGTCAACAGGGACGACGAGTCTGGCGAGGAAAAACCCGCCGCTTCGCCCCGCATGCGCCGTCTCAATAAATCGAGCTTGAAATCATCAAAGAACTGAAACGGCGCCTTGGCGGCTAACACTTCGACTTAACAACAGGCCCGCAAAGGGCGCCACCCCCTCCTCGACGTCGAGGAGGGGCTGTTTCGACCGAATATCAGACCGTGCGTCCGTTCGATCCGCCGCGCGGGCGCCCGCTGGCTTGCGCCGAGCCGGGCTTTCCGCTCCTTAGAGGCCCACCGAATTTCGCCTGTGGGCGGCCTTGCGCGTGTTGCGCCGCGCGGGGCTGATCCTGACGTGTCGCGCCCTGCGGGCGGTGACGCTGCTGCGGACGGAGCGTCTCCTGAGGCGGCTCGTCGTAGCGCGCGCCCGGCGTGCGCCGGTCCGTGCTTTCGATGGTCTGGCGTGTCAGCTTCTCGATCGCGCGCAGCAAGGGCCTCTCGCCATTGTCGCAGAGCGAAATCGCCCGCCCCGTCGCGCCGGCGCGCGCCGTGCGACCGATGCGGTGCACATAGGCCTCCGGCACCTCAGGCAGTTCGAAATTGACGACATGGGACACGCCGTCGACGTCGATGCCGCGCGCGGCGATATCTGTCGCGACCAGAACGCGTGTGCGCCCGTCACGAAAGTCCTTCAACGCACGCAGGCGCTGGCTTTGGCTCTTGTTGCCGTGGATCGCGGCGGCGCCGATGTTGGCGTGCTCGAGATGCTGCGCCACGCGATCGGCCCCGCGCTTGGTGCGCGTGAATACGATGGAGCGTGACATGTCTGGGTTCTTCAGTAGTTCGACGAGGATGTCGCGCTTGGCGCCGCCATCGACGAGATAGACATGCTGCTCGACCCGTTCGGCCGTGGTGGCGACGGGAGTCACCTTCACTTCCACCGGATCTTTCAGCATGTCGCCGGCCAGGCCCGCGATCTCCTTGGGCATGGTCGCCGAAAAGAACAGGTTCTGCCGGCTTTTCGGCAGCCGCGAGACGATCTGCTTGATCGGCACGAGGAATCCGAGATCGAGCATATGATCGGCCTCGTCTAGCACGATGACTTCGGTCGTCGCGAGCTTCAGCTTGCCAGCGCCCATATGGTCGAGCAGCCGGCCCGGCGTCGCGACGAGCACGTCGAGACCGCGCGCCAGCATGTCGAGCTGCGGCCCGTGCGAGACGCCGCCGACGATGACGCCAACGGCGGGACGGAAGAACTGGCCATAGGCGCGAAAGCTGTCGGCGATCTGCGCCGCGAGTTCACGTGTCGGCGCCAGCACCAGGGCGCGGGTCGTGTGCGGAACGGGGCGGCGCCGGTCGTTTAGCAGGCGTTGCAGAATTGGCAGGGCGAAAGCGGCGGTCTTGCCGGTGCCGGTCTGGGCGATGCCGAGCAGGTCGCGGCCCTGCAACAGCGAGGGAATTGCCTGCGCCTGGATCGGGGTGGGGGTTTCATAGCCCTCATGTTCGAGAGCGCGCAGAAGAGTCTCGGCGAGGCCGAGATCGGAAAATTTAGTCACGTGAGATCTTTCATATGCGACCGACGCCCGGACGCGGCTTAACGCCGCCCTGTTGGGTCGATCAGGGAAGGAAGGGACATGCCCCGCGTATCGGGCCGCCTGATGTCTTTAAAATGAGGGACGCTCGACAGATCGTCGGCCACGGATAAACGAGGCCTGTTTACGCGACTGGAGCGTCTCGCGCTGCGGCGCAGCAAACGCATCGATACAGCAACGCAGCGGGGTCGTCAATAAAATCAACCGAGGGTCAATCGGTCGCACGTGACGTCTTGCCGCAATTCTTTCTGCCCATTTCAAGATAAAGTGCAGTCGCGGAATTTAACGGATCTCATCCTGAGCCTTGGAGCGATCATGCCGGTCGGAACGGATAAGTTCGCCTCCCCTGGGGCGTTCAGATTGATATTGGCCTTGGTGGTCTTTTTGCACCACACGACGAATTTCAACCTCGGCATGTCGGCCGTTCTCGTCTTCTTTGTCCTCAGCGGCTATTGGGTGGCCGTGATGTGGACGGAGATTTATTCAAAGACCACTAGCGCATACTGGACTTATCTCGTTTCACGCATTTGGCGTGTGCTGCCGGTCTTCGCCTTATGCTCGGCGATTTCCTGGGCGCTTCTGGTGGCGCGCGGCGCCACCCCCGAACTAGCCGGAAGCATGCCGCATCAGATTTTCTCGAATATAGCCATCCTTGGCTATAATTCACTGCCTTTCCAGGCCAACATTCCTGGATGGTCTCTAGACATGGAGATGCAGTTCTACCTGATCGCTCCGGTCGTTATCTCTCTCGTTTCGAAAAACATATGGGTCGTATTGGTCTGCGCCTTGGGCTCTCTTTTCTCGCAAAAGCTCGGCGGCTCAGCCACGGTCGCACCGTTTCTCTTCTTCTTCGCGATCGGGGTCACAGCCGCGCGCCATAACATAAAACCCAGCCGGACATTGGCTTACAGCTCAATGTATCTGACCCTCGCTATGCTCTTCCTGTTCGGGATGATTCTTGTAAAGAATATCATGCTCGACGAACCCCATAGGGCGCCGCTGCTGGCGTTCAGCACCGCGACAAATGGTCTCGTCGCGTTGATGATGACGCCCTGGGCGCTTTACACGACGCGGCAGAAGGGTGGCTCCAAGGACAGAATGTTCGGCGATATGTCGTATATCTTTTATCTGCTGCATTGGTCCGTTCTGGGCGCGCTCAGAACCGGAGAAGGATCGTATGGAGACAGATTTCTGCTTTGCACCGAGGCGCTCGTCTTGATTTTTGTGGCGTCTTTCGTGATCTGGGGCCTGTTTGATCATCCGATCAACCTCTTGCGATCGGCATGGGTTTCCCGCCGTCGAGTTCGACCAGCTCAGGCGCTTGAGAAAGGCGCGGACGCGGGGGGCGTTCTACGTCAGGCGCAACCTGTTTTTTAGTGGCCTTGCTTTTCGCTCGGAGCGCGTCCGGGCGCCGCGACAACCGCCTTCATTCTCGTCCGATGTGTGTTATCAATTCTTTGCTTATGCAGGGCGGGTGCGATCGGTAAGGGCGAAGGTTCACAATGCTCCGAGGAACGCGGCGACTAGGGCTTCTTCTGGCGGCGTTAAGTGGCGTTTTGGTTCTTGGCTTGAAGCGGTCCGACGCGCCGACGCTGGACTGTGTGACTGTGAGCGGTGGCGATCGCGATTACAAAATCCTTGTCGTCGGAGAGTCCTGGGCTTGTTATGGGCGATTGTTCCCCGAACTGCCCCAGACGGTGTCGGAGAGGCTTCAGGGAAGGGGCGTCAGGGCTTGCAGCCTTTGCTTTCCGGGGCGCAATACGAAGCACCTCTACTCAGAATTGCGCGAGAAACTCTCCAAGGAAAAACTCTATGAGTTCTGCGGCGGGGGAACGCCGGACAAGCTTATAATCATGACGGGTGTGAACGACGTCATCCAGCACGTTGGCGAGAACAGCTACGTCGAATACTCTAGAAAGCTGATTGATTTCTTTCCAGATATCGAGGCTAAGGAAATCATATCAATCCCACGAGTTAATGAACTGAGGTTCAGCAGTCCAAACTTATTTAGCCATATCAAGAGATCTATACTCAGATGCTTAAATGATAGTTGTGATTCAGTTGTGAATGACAAATACAGGACGGCTCTATGGAGAGATCATCCTGAGTTATACACAATAGAGTATGATGATTTTATAGAACGGTATCAAGGTCATGAGCATTGTTACGCAAAAGATGGCGTGCATCTGACCGATGAATGCTCGCATAAATACGGAATGTTCATAGGAAACGCCACATCGATCAGACGCCAGGCCCAAAACTAGCGTCAATGCACTGTGCGGTCAGCCGCCTTTAGAGGCCGGCCCTCGGCGTTGCCTGCGCCGGTAGTCCCGCTTTTTCGGGTGGGGATGCTCGCTTCCGCCCTCGCCCAAAGCATTCTGCGACAGAGCGGATCGGTATCGCGACAGCATGCGCGCGAAGCTTTCGCGCAGGACAGTCTCGATCTGCGGGCGCTGCTCCAATCGGCTGAGCGCCAGCGCTGCGGCTTCGATAGTCGAAAGACCTTCGCGGCGCGGCTCGCGGCGAAGTTCGCCGTAGAGAGACGCCCGCCGTGGGTTGAGCACGATACGTTTCGCCTTCAAGACCCATGCGTTTCGCCACCACAGCGTTTTCGCCTGGCTCCAGGTTCCGTCGAAGATCACGACGCCCTTTACGCCGGCCAACGCACGATCCTGATCGGGAATGGCGACGCCCTTCTTGTCGAGCAGCACGAGTTCGCGATCCTTCGGCAAATCGCCACTTTTCGTGGAGCCCAGATGCAGGATCGCCCATTCGGCGGGATCGGCGCCCCGGCCAAGCGCCTTGGCGAGGCTCGGCCATGACAGGCCGATCCTGAAGGCGGAATTTGTCAGATGGAGCGTGGCGAGCCGGGCGGTGCCGAGCAGCCGGTCCTGCTCCTGCGGATGCTGCAGGACGAGCAGACCGACTTTGTTGTCGATTGGCGTGACGCCTTCACAAACGCAGAGCGTCGTGGGTTTCAGGCAATGGGGACATGGAGCTGGCGATTCCGCAGAGGCGGTCGCGTCCTCGGACGCGGGAGCAGGCTG
>Ga0182013_10007494_pt1 | contig 12012 bp, 11 predicted proteins | sample 612S2MmetaG_FD_120487 | JGI IMG/M metagenome (GOLD analysis project Ga0182013, IMG submission 120487) | Permafrost microbial communities from Stordalen Mire, Sweden - 612S2M metaG | ecosystem: Environmental > Terrestrial > Soil > Wetlands > Permafrost | place: Sweden: Stordalen | collected...
AAACGTCCGGTAGTTTTGCAATTTGACCGCGTCGATCGCCCCCGCCGCCTGCGTGGAATTGCGGACGTACTCGTCGCGGTAAGCCTGCAGTTGTTCGAGCTGCCGCTCGAGGTCGGTGACCTTGCGTCCAGCCTCCGCCATCGCGATGCTCAGATCCTTCGCCGAGGTGGAGGCGATTTCCTGGATCGGTTCGAATCGTTTCGATTTCATCATGAGCGTCGCACTATCGGCCGATTGCCGGGGCCGGCGCCGAGAACTGCGTCACGAGTTGCCTAAGGTCGGCGTAGCTGCGCTCGATTCCCACCGGCTCGTACATGTCCTGGCGCAGGAATTCGAGCATTTTCGGCCATTGATCCACCGCCAAGTCCACCCGCGCGTCGGAGCCGCGCCGGTAGGCCCCGACGGTGATGAGGTCGCGGTTCTGCTGATAGGTCGAGTACACCTGTTTGAAGCGGTTGGCTAGGTCCAACTGCTCGCGCGTCGCGATCTGATGCATGGCACGGCTGATGGACGCTTCCACGTCGATCGCCGGATACAATCCATTCTCCGCGAGCCTTCGCGACAGCACGATGTGCCCGTCCAAGATCGCCCGCGCCGCATCGGCAATCGGATCGTTCTGATCGTCGCCTTCCACCAGGACTGTATAAAAAGCCGTGATCGAACCCACTCCGCGATCGCTGTTGCCGGCGCGCTCCACCAGTTGCGGCAGGCGGGCAAACACCGACGGCGGATAGCCCTTGGTCGCCGGCGGCTCGCCGATGGCGAGCGCGATTTCGCGCTGAGCTTGGGCAAAGCGCGTCAATGAATCGAGCAGCAGCAAAACCTTGAGGCCCCGGTCGCGAAAGTATTCAGCGATGGCGGTGGCCAGCCAGGCCCCGTGCAGCCGCATGAGGGGCGGGTTGTCGGCCGGAGTCGCGACCACCACCGCGCGCCGCATTCCATCGGGACCCAGAGTGTTGCTCACGAAATCCTGCACTTCGCGGCCGCGCTCGCCGATGAGCCCGACCACCGTGACGTCGGCCTTGGTGTAGCGCGTCATCATGCCGAGCAGCACCGACTTGCCGACGCCGGAACCTGCGAACAATCCGATGCGCTGCCCGCCGCCGACGGCCAGCAGCGAATTGATCGAGCGCACGCCCACGTCGAGCGGATCGCGGATCGCGCGGCGCATCAGCGGATTGAGCGGCTCTCCCGTCAGCGATATACGTTCGGTACATTTGAGGTCGCCGAACCCGTCGAGCGGCCGGCCGGCGCCGTCGAGCACCCTTCCTAAGAGCTCGTCGCCCACGGCGGCGGACGACTCGCTGCGCGTGGGGATGACTCGTGCGCCGGGCATCACGCCGCGGATGTCGCCGGTGGGCATCAGGAATAATTTGTCCCCGGAGAAGCCCACCACTTCGGCTTCGATCTGCTTGCCTTCCGCCGTATCCACCAAGCACCGCCCGCCCACGGCGGCCTCGCAGCCCACCGCCTCGAGCGTCATGCCGACCATGCGGCTTAAGGTTCCTTCGACGACGATTTCCGCCGCGTTGGCCATGCGCTCACGCGCCCGGGCCAACCCCTCGGCCCACTGCTTCGGCCGCGGCCGTTCGCCACCCGCGCGCGCGCTCGCCCCAGCGCCCACGCCCGCCCCCGCGCCCCCGCCTGCACCCGCCGCACCGCCGCTCATGAACTCGATCCGCCCCGCAGCCCCACCGTGTGCCGCTCATTTCCCAGCAGCTCGCTCAAGATGGAGCCCAGCCGGGTTTCCAGCCGCGCGTCGATGCGCGAGGTGGCGGTGGTGATCTGACATCCGCCGCGCGCCATCACCGGGTCTTCGACGATGACCCAGGCGCGTTCGCTTTCGGTGGGTGCCAGATGCTCGCGCATCACGGCGGCATCTTCAGGGTGCAGGTGCACGCGAACGTCGCGGGCGGCCACCGGCAGCGCCGCGATGGCTTCGCGGATGATGCCGATGATCTGCGTGGGATCGGTCTTGAGTTCGCGCCGCACGATCTGCCGCGCCAGCGCCATGGCCAGCGTCAGTAGTTCGCGCTCCACTTCGGTGTCGAGGACTTCGAAGGGCTTGGCCAAGTCGTAGAACATACCGGCCAGCCGTTCGACCTGCGCGCGGACTTCGGCTCGTCCGGCTTCGCGGCCCTCCGCGAGGCCCTGTTCGAACGCTTCCCTGTGCGCTTCCGCCTGCAGATCGACGAGTCCCCCGACAGTCGCCATTTTCTGCGATTGCGCCGGCCCGCCCATGTCCGGCGCCGTCCACAGCCGGGCCCCGCCCGCGGCAGGCTTGGGTGCAGCGTCAGACAAACTCGCCGGCTCCCTTGCCGCCGAGGCTGATCGTGCCCTCTTCGCCCAGGCGCTGCGCAATGACCACGATTTCCTTTTGCGCCGCCTCGACGTCGGCGAGCTTCACCGGCCCGCGCGCCTCCATATCGTCCTTGAGGATTTCCGCGGCGCGCTTCGACATGTTCTTCAAGATCTTTTCCTGCACCTCGGGTTCCGCGCCGCGCAGGGCGACGGCGAGCGTATCGGAGCCCACCTCGCGCAGCAGCGCCTGGATGCCGCGGTCGTCGACATCCAGCAAATTGTCGAAAATGAACAACAGATCCTTGATCTTGCCGTGCATCTCGCCATCGGCTTTCTCGATCTTGCCGAGTTCCTCGCCGCTCTTGTCCCGCTCCATGGCGTTCAGGATATTGGCCACCGTGCGCGCGCCGCCGATGCGGCGCAGGGCCGTGGGAGGCGCGACATTGGCCTGCTTCTCCACCAATTGATCGAGTTCCGTGAGCGCGTTCTGCGGCACCTCGTTCAAGGTGGCGATGCGCATCAGCACCTCGGTGCGCATGTCTTCGGTCAGCAGCGGCAGGATTCCAGCCGACTGCTCCGGCTCGAGATGCGACAGAACGATGGCCGCGATCTGCGGATGTTCGCCGCTGATGATCTGCGCCACGGCCTTCGACTCCATCCACTTCAGCGACTCGATGCCCTGCCCCGTCTGGCCCGTCGACACCCGGTCGAGCAGCATGTCCGTCTTCTGCTTGCCGACCGCCTGGGTGAGTACCCGGCGCACGAAATCCTGGGATCCGCCCGCCATGTTGGCCCTGGAGTCCGCCACTCCGATGAACTTGTCGAGCACCGAGGTCATCTGCTCGCGCGAGACTTCCTTGAGTTCCGCCATCGCGATGCCCAGCTTCTGCACCTCGCGGGCATCGAGCTGCTTGAGCAGATTGGCGGCGTCCTGCTCCCCCAGACTCATGAGCAGGATCGCGGCGCGCTGTGTGCCGGCCAGCTCTTCGGGTTTGTCAGCCATCCGCGGAGACCCAATCCTTCACGACTTGTGCCGCGCGCCGCGGATCCTGCCCGACCAGAGTCCGCGCCGCGGCTATTTGCTGCTCGAAGCTCGGCGCCAGCTTGATCGCCTTGCCGCCCTGCCCCGAAATGCTGACGCGGTCGCCCTCGACGTCGCCGTCTTCGCCGCCGTCGGCGGTGAGCCGCGGCGTGGATTTGGTCAGCGATTTCATCAGCGGCCGCAGCACCAGGAATGCCACGATCAGCACCAGGCCCGCGCCGACGATCTGCTTCGCGAGCGCTGTGATCCACGGCGTCTGCCACAGCGGCAAGCCCTCGACGGGCGCGATTGGCGCACTGCCCTTGAACGCCTGGCTGAGCACGTTCAGCTGGTCGCCGCGATCCTCCTTGAGCCCGATGGATTCTCGCACCAACTGCGAGAAGCGCTTGATGTCGGTGTCGCTCATCGGCGTGGTCGTCAGCTTGCCGTCGGCGTCCGCCTTCTGCCAATCGTCCAGTACCACGCCCACGTTGAGGCGCTTCAACACGCCGACGGGCTGCTTCACATAGGACAGCGTTCGGTCCACTTCGAAATTTCGCGTGCTTCGCTGCGCGGTCGAACTCGGCCCGGTGGATGCGGCGCCTGCGGCGGCCGGAGCGCCGGGGTTGCCCGGCGTGGCGGCACCGGGAATCGTCGGCGCGCCCGAAGTACCCGGCGGCTGATTGCTCAGTGCGCCGGGAATGCCTTCCGCGCCGTCCGCGCTGCGCCGCTGCTCATTGCTGGTTTGTTCGCTGCGCACCGCGGTCTTTTGCGGATCGTAATTCTCGTGCGTCTCTTCGGTGACGGTGAAATCCATGTCGGCGGTGACCGTCGCACGAACGCGTCCGGGCCCGACGATGGGTTCGAGCAGATCGATGATGCGCTGCTGGTAGCTTTGCTCGAGCTTGCGCGTGTATTGAAATTGGCGGGTGCTGGCCGCGCCTTCGGCGCTCTCGTCCGGCGAGTTGAGCAAGGTTCCGGCCTGATCCACCAGCGTCACGTCGCTCGCCGCCAATTCCGGGACGCTCGAGGCGACCAGGTGAACGATGGCCGCCACCTGGCCCGGCTCGAGGCGCCTGCCCGGATAGAGCTGCAGCATCACCGACGCGGTGGCTTTGCGCGAATCGCGCAGGAATACCGTGGGCTTGGGCAGCGCCAGGTGCACGCGGGCGGTCTGAACTCCCTGCACCTTGACGATGGTGCGCGCCAATTCTGTTTCCAGCACCGACTGGTAGCGCGCGGTTTCCATCATGGAGCTTGAACCCAGGGCGGACTCCTTCTGGATCATCTCGATGCCCATCGAGTCGCTTTGCGGCAGGCCCTGGCTTGCCAGGCGGATCCTCGCCTCCTGCACCTTGGATTCGGGCACCGACACGGCGCCCGACGGATTGAGCTTGTATTCGATGCCGGCGGCCGTCAGCGCGTCCATCACCTGGCCGCTCTCGCGTTCCGACAGCTGGCCGTACAGCACCGAGTAATTTTGGCCCTGCGACCACAGCACCAGCCAGATGGCGGCGGCGACCGCCGCGGCGACGCCGGCGAGCAGCGCGACCTGTTTGAGGCCGGGGATGTCGGCGATGCCGCGCGCGGGAGTGGGGACGATGTCAGCCATGGATTAAGCCTCGCGATCAGACCGACATGTTCATGACTTGGGTGTAGGCGTCGACGAGCTTGTTGCGCACCTCGGTCATGGCCCGAAATGCCAGCCCCGCCTTTTGGACTTCCAGCATCACCTTGGTCAGATCGACGCTCTTGTCGCCGGCCTCGTACGCATTCGCGAGCGCAGTCGCATCGTTTTGCATGGTGGCGATATGGTCCACGGAATTCTTCATCAGATTGGCGAAATCCGACGGTTGTCCGATCGCGGCGGGCGTTTCGGGGGCGCCCGAGGCCCGCGCCTGCAGAGAGCGCATCTCCGCGAGCACTTGTTGAATTTGCATGCTGCTCATGTTCTACACCGTGAGGAATTGCTGATCGTGGACGCGCGGCACGCTGACTCCGGCCGCTTTGAGCTGCTGCAGCTTGTGGCGCAGGGTGCGTGGACTGATGCCCAATCGCTCCGCGGTCAATTTGCGGCTGCCTCCCGTCACGCGCAGCGTCGCCAGGATCAATTCGCGTTCGCGCTCCCGCAGATCATGATCCAGGCCGGCCTCTTGCGCCGCCTCGGCAGCCGGCGGCGGCATCGACGTCAACGTCGACATCGGCGACCCTGCTGCGGCACCGCCGATGCCGTCGAACATGCCCGTGCCCGTACCGGTATCCAAATCCGCCGCGCGGATGATTCCGCCCGAAGCCAGCCATGCGGCCCGCTGCACGATGTTGGTCAGTTCGCGCGCGTTGCCCGGCCAGTCATGCTGCAGCAGTTTGCGCTCCGCATCGGCCGACAGGCTCAACGCCGCCTGGCCTGCCCGCGCGCACGCCTGCATGGCGCGGCGCGCCAGCGGCAGGATGTCTCCCCGCCGCTCGCGCAGCGGCGCGAGGCGCAGCGACATCACATTGAGCCGGTAGTACAGATCGGCGCGAAAGCGCGCGGCGCGCACCTCGTCGGGCAGATCGCGGTTGGAGGTCGCGATCAGCCGCACATCGAGACTGATGGTTCGGCTGCTGCCCAGGCGCTCGACCTCGCGCTCCTGCAGCACGCGCAGTATCTTGGCCTGCAGCCCCAGGTCCATTTCCGAGATTTCATCCAGCAGCAGAGTGCCCCCCTGCGCCTGCTCGAATTTCCCGGCGTGCGCGGCCAGTGCGCCGGTGAAGGCGCCTTTTTCGTAGCCGAACAGCGTCGCCTCGAGCATGTTCTCCGGGATGGCGGCGCAGTTGATGGCAACGAAGGGTGCATGGGCGCGCGACGAATGATCGCGGATGAAGCGTGCGTAGACTTCCTTGCCCGTGCCGCTTTCTCCGGCGATGAGCACCGTCGCATCGCTTTCCGCGATCTTGCGCGCCAGCGCCACCAGCCGCTTCGACTCGGGGTCGACGGCGATCAATTCGTTCGGCACCACGCGCAGCGCCAGTTGCCGCCGCGCCATGTCGATCAGAGCCTGCGCGTCGAAAGGCTTCACGATGTAGTCGGTGGCGCCTTCGCGCATTGCCGCGACCGCTTGGGCGACGGTGCCGTAGGCCGTCATGAGGACCACCGGCAAATCGGGCCGCATCCGTTTGATCGACGACAACAGCTGATAGCCGTCGGGGCCGGGCATCTGCACGTCCGAGATCACCAGGGCGATCTCTTCGCTGCGAATGAGCTGCAGCGCGCCCGGCGCATCCGCCGCCGAGAGCGCGGCCAGGTCGGCGGCCCGAAGCGTATCCACCAAGGCCTCGCGCAGCACGGCGTCGTCTTCGACCACCAACACCGATTCGTTCGCCTTGCTCATGCACTGTCCTCTGCCGGTAAATCGATGATGAAGGTGGCGCCCGGAGGAGTTCCGGCGACGGCGCTTGAGTCCGCTTGCGCCAGGAAGATGCTGCCTTGGTGTGCCTCGACCACGGACTTGACGATGGCAAGCCCGATGCCGTTGCCGCGTGCCCGGGTCGTGAAAAAAGGTTCGAAAATGCGTTCGCGAATATGCGGCGGCACGCCGGGGCCGTTGTCGCTCACCACGATTTGCGCCCGGCCGTGAGCGCCGCGGCGCGCCAGCAGCTCGAGGTCGAGGTCCGCGTTCGCGGCCTGCAGCGCGTTGGTGGCGAGGTTCAGAACGGCCGACACGAGAGACGGCGCATTGGCGCGCACCGCCAAATCCGGCGCCTGGGTGCGGATGGTCAGGCGAATGCCTGCGCGCAAGGCCGGCCGCAGCCATTGCGCGACCTGTTCCAGGAGCGCACTCACACTCACCACTTCGCGCGCGGCGCCGCCGTGCGCGAATGCCAGCATGTCGTTCACCAGCTGATCGAGTTGCTTGAGGCTGTTGGCCGTTCTCTCGGCGCAACGCGTCAGGTCTTCGGGACTGCGGCCGGGCAGCGTCATTTGCGACGCATAGAGCAGAGCGGCGGCCAGAGGCGTGCGGATCTGGTGCGCGAGGCCCGCGGCCAGCTCGCCCAGGGTCAACAGCCGCTGCTGGCGGGCCAGGAATACCTGCATCAAATGCGATTCGGTCACGTCGGTGAGCAGCACCACTTCGCCGCCGCTCGGAAGCTCGCGCCGCGAGATGTTGACGAATCTTCCGCGGCGAAGTTCGGTGTGTTCACCGGCCGCGCCTGCGCCCACCGCCGCGCGCTGCATCACTGCCGTGAAGGATTCCGCCAACAAGGGCTCGCCCAACAGCTCGCTCGCGGCCGGATTGCATTCCTGAATGACGCCGCCGGCATCGAGCACCAATACGCCGCCCGGCAACCCCGTGATGAGGGCCGACAGGCGCGCCGCGAGGTGCGCCCGGCCGGCGTGTGCATCGCCCAGTTCAATGCGCAATTGCGCGACTTGGGTGCGCAGCGCCTCGAAGGCGCCGGATAGCTGCTCCGACACCGAGCCGAACGCGAGGAACGCCGACTTAAGTTCGGTGCGCCGATTTTCGATCAGCTCGAGCGGGTTGGTGGCTGCCATGCCGCAGAGGAAAGCAACTTCTGTGCCCTGGCGGTATTTGCCGTTGCTATCAACCAGTTACATGCGGGCGACGGCGGACGAAAAGCACACCGTCAATAATTTGTCAGGCGCTCAGGCGGTATTTGCGCAGCTTCTCGACGAGAGTGGTGCGGCGCATCCGCAGCAAGCGCGCGGCCTCGGCGACGGTACCGTCGGCTTCTTCGAGCGCTTTTCGAATGAGTCCGATTTCAATCGCCGACAGGTGGTCCTTCAAATCGATGCCGCCGCGCGGCAGCTCGATACCCGTCAACTCCCGCGTGACGGCGAGTTCCAGCTCATCGGCCGGGTCCGATTCCGAATCCGCGTCCGAGTCCGCGTCCGTATCGGGATCCGCGGCGACGATGGACTCGATCCGGATGCCGCTGCCGAACCAGCCGACCGCGCCGGTGCTGCGGTACCGCTCCGGCAAATCATCCGCGCCGATGGTCTGCTCCGGAAACAAAATGGCGAGGCGCTCGAGCAGGTTGGCAAGTTCGCGCACATTGCCCGGCCAGGGATTTCGCGCCAGGCAATTCATCGCTTCCTTGTCCAGGCGGATGTGGCGTCCCGCATTCTGGCCCTGGCGCTGCACCAAGTGCTCGATCAACACCGGCAGATCCTCCAACCGCTCGCGCAGCGGCGGCATTTGCAGCGGGAACACGTTGAGGCGGTAGAACAGGTCCTCGCGGAAACGCCCGGCACTGATCGCGGCGTCCAGATCGCGATGGGTTGCCGCGATGATGCGCACATTGCAGCGGATGGTGCGGTTGCTGCCGACCCGCTCGAAGCTGCGCTCCTGCAGAACCCGCAGCAGCTTCACCTGCATCTGCAGCGACATGTCGCCGATCTCGTCCAGGAACAGCGTGCCGCCCTCGGCGAATTCGAAGCGGCCCATCCGGGTGGACAGCGCGCCCGTGAAGGCGCCCTTTTCGTGGCCGAACAGCTCGCTTTCCAGAAGATCGGCGGGAATCGCGCCGCAATTCACCGGCACGAAGGGGTGTCCGGCGCGGCCGGACAGCTCATGGATGTGGCGCGCCACCATTTCCTTGCCGGTGCCGGACTCGCCGAGAATCAGCACATTGGTGTCGAAAGGGGCCACTTGCTCGATGAGGCGATGCACGCCGCGCATCGGCCGCGAGGTACCGCTGGGCCGAAAGCGATGCGCCCCCGGCTGCGTCGGATGCCCGCTGCGCACGTTCTGCGCCTGGTTCAATACCGCTGAAAGGCGCCGTTGTTTTACCGGCAAATCCAGGTGAAACCACGCCAGGTCGCCGCTGGTCTCGGCGATTTTCGGCAATCCATCGTTGCTCAGGTAGATGACCGGCAGCGGCTGGGGCATGGCCCGAAGCTGCGCCACCAAGGCGGGACCGACCGCCGCGACCGTATCCTTGCCGATGATGACGGCGAGGCAATCCTGCGAGGCACGGGCGGATAGCTCCCGCAGCTGCAGCAGATCATGGACGTGGACGGGTTCCAGATCCAAAAAACGCAGCAACGTTTGCAGGGTTCGAGCCTCCCCATCCGAAGGCTCGATCACAATGACTCTGGCATCTGCCACTATTCGGGGCTCCTTCCCGGTAGAAAGTGTGACGGAGAGCACAAATCTCTGGTTCTGTCTCAACCTTTTGTTCTAACCCTTTGACATCGCTCAATCAATGTCGGGTCGGCGCACATACTAACTGATGAAGTTGAAAGAAAAGAACATGGCAAAACCCCTAAAAAGCTGTAGGGGAATCCCGCAAAATGCCACGACGAATGACTTGGGAATGTATTAATTACCAGCCAGTCGCGCTCCGGCGACCAGGCGCCGGTGATGCCGGAAGATGAGCTTGTCGAGCTGCTCGACGACGGCGTCGCTCAAGCCGCTGAAGCGAATTTGGGCGACGCGTTTGCCGTCCTCGAGACGCTCGGCGGACACCACCGCGGGAATTTTGACCGGCTGCGGAAGTGCCGAATTGATGTACACCGCCAATAGGCCCGTGCTGCCGACCGCGGGGGTCTTTTCGGCGAACCATTCCAAGGCGCGCGAGGTCAGCCGGACCCGCTCCGCCGGCGGCAGCCCGCTGTTGCGCAGCGCCAGTTCCGCGGTGAGCCGCAGCAGTATGTTCACCTTGTATTCGAGCCTTTGCAGCTCATGGACGAGCGCCGGCGATTCGTCCTTGAGGGCTTCGTGCACGCGCACTTCGTCGAGCGAAGATTCGGCGCCGAGCAGCTGGTGGTTGTCGGCGTTCAAACGCGCCAGAGCCAGCCCTTCGGCGAGCGCGCCCTCGGTCCACACCACCGGAAGCGCTTCTTCGAATATCAGACCATCGCCGAGAAATGCCTCAGGCATGGCTCCCCGCTTTCAAAATGTGTGCGGCTACTAGCGCAATGGCCGGGTCGTCGAATAGGCAGCGACCGCGCGGCGGCCCACGGCGGCCATGTCCAATGCCCTTTCCTTGCTTCGCCGATGGTGTTCCATCAGCCCCAAGGCCTGATCGTTCAACTCGGAAACTTGCGCCAGCATCCGCCGATCGTCGGCGTTCAATCCGCTGCGTTCGGCGCGCACGGACTGTAACAGCCGCAAGCGCTCGGCGTCGAGGCGCGCGAGTTCCTGCAGATTCGATTTTTCCGCCGCGGCGAGCAGCTGCTGCGACAGCTCGACCGCGCGTCCGAGCGCCTCGCGTGCGCGCACCGTCATCGGCCGTCCGTGACGATTTGGTCCCAGCCGCTCTTGATCTTGGCGACCAGGCCCGAGACCTCCGCCACGATGCTGGGGTCATTGCCGGCATTGGCCAGAGTAAGCCTGTTCATCATGTATTCGTACAAGGATCGCAGATTGACCGCCACCTGCCCGCCGCGCTCCATATCGAGCGTGCCGTTGAGCTGGCCGATCAGGCCGATCGATTTGGAAATCGCATTGCCCTTGGCGATCACGTCGTTGACCGGCCGGTTGTCGACGATGCGGCCCATGCAGCCGCGGGCCGTCGCCAGATGCGAAAGAATCTGCTCGAACATGATCTGCACGAGGCGCGTGGGACTCGCGTCGGCGACCAGGCCGTGGCTTCGAACGGCCCGGTATTGCGCCGCCCTGCTTTGTCCGTACATCATGGATTATCCGCCCGTGCTCACGTTGCCGCTGCTCAAAGCGCTGCTCGACGATGAGCTGGAACTGGCGTTGGGATTGAATTCGGCGGTCAGGTAAGTTTGCGTCTGCTTGAGCAGCGCCACGGCCGTGTCCATGGCATTGTATTCCTTGGTGAGCGTGGCCGAGTAAGTGGCAAGCCGCGCGTTCAACGCCGTTTGCTGGGTCGCGACGTCGGTCAAGCTCGACTGCAGACCCTGATTGATCGAGTCCAGCAATCCACCCGGCTGGGTGTATTCGTTGATCAAGCTGTTGAGCTGCGTGGCGATGCCGTTGGTCCCGCCGAAAAAACTGCCCACGGCCGCCAGATTGGCGTTGAGCGCGTTGCCCAAGGTATCCGAAGCCGTGTCGTAGGTGCCCTGAGTGTTCGCGGTGATGCCGAGCGAAGCCAGCGAACTGGCGGCGCCGGTATTGCCCGACTTGACCTGATCGAGGATGTTCTCCAGCTGATTCTGGAACGACTCCAATGTGGCGTTGCCGAGCAGCGGGCCCGCCGTCTGCGTCGAGGGATCGTAGCTCGTCAGGCTCTGGATGCTGGTGATCAGTCCGTTGAGAGCGGTGACGAAAGTGCCGATCGATGTCTGCGCGCCCGCCGTATCGTCGCCCACCGTGACGGTGGTCGGCACGCCGGCGACCGTCGGCTTGATCAGGTTCAAGGTCACGCCGCTGATCACCGAACTCGTGACATTGCTGGCGCTGGTCGCGGCAAAGCCGTTGATGGTGAAGTTCGCGTCCAGCGGCGGCTGGGTCTGCGTCAGCTGCGTGGTGCCGTGCGCCGGATCGTAAACCAGGGCCGCCAGTCCGCCGTCGCCGCCGGACTGCGTCACCGTGATCGCGTTGGCCGCGCCGGTCGCCGTGCCGCTCAAGACCAGCCGCGCACCGGCGGTGGTGCTGAGAATGCTCGCGCTCACTCCCGGATTATTCGGGGCCGCATTGATGGCCGCTGCGATTCCGGCCAGGGTGTTGTCGCTCGAATCGATGGTGATCGGCGCCGAAACCCCGCCCACCGAGAGC
>Ga0182013_10007495_pt1 | contig 12010 bp, 8 predicted proteins | sample 612S2MmetaG_FD_120487 | JGI IMG/M metagenome (GOLD analysis project Ga0182013, IMG submission 120487) | Permafrost microbial communities from Stordalen Mire, Sweden - 612S2M metaG | ecosystem: Environmental > Terrestrial > Soil > Wetlands > Permafrost | place: Sweden: Stordalen | collected...
GACGGCGACGACATCGTTCTCTATACGGATGAAAGCCGCACCACCGAGCTGGCGCGCTTCTTCACCTTGCGCCAGCAGATGGCCAAGTCCGAGGGCAAGACCAATCTGGCGCTGGCCGACTTCATCGCCCCGGTCGGGACCCAGCCCGACTACATCGGCGCCTTCGCGGTCACCGCCGGCCACGGCGAGCTGGAGGTCGCGAAAAGGTTCAAGGACCTCGGCGACGACTATTCCGCCATCCTCGCCACCTCGCTGGCCGACCGGCTGGCCGAGGCCTTCGCCGAGGCGCTGCACCGCAAGGTGCGCACCGAACTCTGGGGCTATGCGCCAGACGAGGCGTTCGACATCGACACCCTGATCGGCGAGCGCTATCGCGGCATCCGCCCCGCCCCCGGCTATCCGGCCCAGCCCGACCATACCGAAAAGGCCACGCTGTTCCGCATCCTGCAGGCGGAAGCCCAGACCGGCATGGCCCTGACCGAGAGCTTCGCCATGACCCCGCCGGCCTCGGTCTCCGGGCTCTATTTCGCCCACCCCCAGGCGCACTATTTCGGCGTCGGCAAGATCGACCGGGACCAGGCCGCCGACTACGCCGCGCGCAAGGGCTGGGACCTGGCCAAGGCCGAACGCTGGCTGGCCCCGATCCTCAACTATGACCCGGTGCGAAAGCGGGACGCCGCGGCCTGACGAGGATTGCGCCGGGCTCGAATACAACCCCCTCTGGAGTTCTGCCTTTGTTCCGGCCATATTCGTCCTCGATGGGGGACGAAATGATCGAGCAGCTGTTCAGTTTTCGCGGCCGGAGCAGCCGCCTGAGATACTGGCGGATCGAACTGCTGTGCGTGGCGCTCATCGCGGCAGTGACCTGCGCCGGCTATTTCGCCATTCTCTCGATCGGGCCGATGGGCGGCGCCATCTTCGTTGGCATGGTCCCGATCGTCGTGATGTCCCTCGCCGCCACGCTGCGCCGGCTGCATGATCGCGGCAAGGATCTCCGCCGGATGCTGCTGTTCCAGGGCGTTCTGTTCCTTTGCCGCGGCCTCGCCCATGAAATGGTCGCGTCGGGGACGATGGTCGCCCAGGCGGCGAGCGCGCCGCTCTCGCTTGTCTCGATCGGTGTCGGCATCTGGAGTTTCGTCGAGATCGGCTGCCTGCGCGGCCAGCCGGAGCCCAATCGGTTCGGCGAGGCGCCGGCGCCCGGCCGTTGATGGCCTACTGCGCGGCCATGGCCTCGGCCTGGCGCAGGTCGACCGAGACCAGCTGGGAGATACCGCGCTCGGGCATGGTCACGCCGTAGAGCCGGTCCATCCGCGCCATGGTCACCGGATTGTGGGTGATGGCGATGAAGCGGGTGGTGGTGCGCTGGCGCATCTCATTGAGCATGTTGCAGAACCGCTCGACATTGGCGTCGTCGAGCGGGGCGTCCACCTCGTCCAGCACGCAGACCGGGGCCGGGTTGCAGCGGAATACCGCGAAGATCAGCGACAGAGCGGTCAGCGCCTGTTCGCCACCGGACAGCAGGGACAGCGTCGCCAGCTTTTTGCCCGGCGGCTGAGCATAGATTTCCAGTCCGGCCTCCAGCGGATCATCCGAGCCGACCAGCGCCAGATGCGCCCGGCCGCCGCCGAACATGCGGGTGAACAGCGCCTGGAAATGCTGATCCACCTGCTGGAACACCGCGTTCAGGCGCTCGCGTCCCTCGCGGTTGAGGTGGCCGATCGAGCCGCGCAGCTTGGCGATGGCGGTGGTGAGTTCCTCGCGCTCGGTGGCAAGGGTGGCGAGACGTTTTTCCACCTCTTCGGCTTCCACGTCGGCGCGGAGGTTCACCGGGCCCATTTCCTCGCGTTCCTTCAGCAAGCGTTCCAGCTTGCGGCGAGCTTTTTCTTCGATTTCCGGGGTCAGGTCGGCAGGGGGATCGGGTAAAGCCGGGTCCACGCCGAGCCGTTCGAGAATGCGTTCGGCCACGGTGCCCCAGGCCTGGTCCGCCTGCGCCGCGGCGCCTTCGGCACGCACGACGTTCTCCCGCGCCGCCCCCAGCGCGGCTTCGGCGGTGCGGGCGGTGCGATCGGCTTCGGTGGCCTGCGCCACTGCGGCATTCAGCGCGGCGGCGGCGCGGCGATGGGTGGCTTCGGCGGCGGCCAGCGCCTCGCCGGCTTCGGAGCGGCGGGCGGCGATCTGTGCCGGGGCGGCTTGCAGCGCGTCGTGTTCGTTGGCGGCTTCGGCGCAGCGGGCTTCCAGGTCGGTGACGCGGGAGGCGGCGTCGTGGGCGCGTTGCTGCCAGTCGGCGCATTCGGTGGCGATGCGCTGGCGGCGCTGGGTACGGGCGGCGTGCTCGCGGGCCAGCGTTTCCACTGCGGTCCGTGCGGCCTGTTCGTGGGTGCGCGCGGCACTCAGGGCGGCACGCGCCCGATCCACCGCGGCACGGAGCGCGGCGAGGTCGGGCAGCCCGGCATGGGCCTCGCGGGCGCGGGCGAGGGCTGCCTCCGCTTCGTCCCGATCGCCGGACAGATGGGCGATCTGCTGTTCGGCCGCGGCGAAGCGGGATTTGGCCGCTTCCGCCTGGTTGCGCAGTTGGGCCAGCGCGGCGACGGCACGCTGCAGGCGTTGCTCGGCGTCGCGGCGGGCAATGCGGCAGCGTTGCTCGGCGGCGGCGGCATCCTGCGCTGCTTTTTCGGCCTCTTCACGCCGGGCCCTTGCTGTTTCGACGGCCCGGATGGCGGCGGCCAATTGTTCGCGTATCGCAGTCAGGCGATTGCGTTGGCGGAGGCGAACGGCGGCCTGGGTGGGGGTGCCGGCGCGAATGGTATAGCCGTCCCACCGCCAGATGGCGCCGCTGCGTGAGACCAGTACCTGGCCTGGCGCCAAAGCGGACTGTTGGCGTTCGCCAGTTGCCTCGTCTTCGACCAGACCGATTTGCGACAACGCCCTGGCAAGTGCCGGGGGACCCCGGACGAGTGTTGCCAGCGCGACGGCGCCTTCCGGCAAGGCGGGCGGCGGGTCGAAGGGGAGAAGTTCGCGCCAATGCCGGGCGGCGTCGGGATCGAGGGCGGAGGTCAGTTCTTCGCCCAGGGCGGCGCCGAGCGCGGTTTCCAGCCCATCCGGCACCACCAGGGCATCGACCATGGGCGGCCAGCGTTCGCCGTCCTTGACCGCGAGCACTTCGGCCAAGGCCTGCGCCTCGGCCGCCAGCTTGGCGCGGGCCGAATCGGCGCCCGACTGGGCTTCCCGGGCTGCTGCCAGGGCGGTTGCGGTCGCCGCGCGAACCTGTTCGATTTGCTCCAGGGCGTCGCGGAATTCGGTCAGCGCGGCTTCGGCGGCGGCTTGCTCGCGCTGGGCTTCATCCAGCCGGGCCGGATCGACCTGCTGGGCGCCGATCCTGGCGTGTTCTTCCTGCAGGCGGGCGAATTGTTCGCCGACACGACGCGACCGTTGTTCGGCCTGCAACAGCATCTGCGAGGCGGTCTGCACCCGCGCATTGGCCTCGGCGGCGGCTTCGGTGGCGCGGTTGGTATCGGCCTCGGCCTGCCGCACGGTTTCGGCGGCCTCGGCGGAGGCCGCCGCGGCGGCTTCGGCACGGCCGGCATGGCCAGCGTCGGCCTCGGCCAGCGTCGCCGCCTCGGCATTGAGGCGCTGCTCGGCGGCGGCAGCGTCGCGGCGCATTTGCTCGGCATGCGCGAGATCGCGGCGGAGTTGCTCCAGGCGGCGGACGGCATCGGCCAGGGCGGCGCGGGCGCGGCCTTCCTCGGCGGCGAGTTGCTCCTGGACGACGCGGTGGCGTTCCAGGCTGGTGCGCGCGGTGGCTTCGGTGTCGCGCAGCGGCGGCAGGGCGTCGGTGGCTTCGGTGGCGAGGGCGCCGGCAGCAGCGGCGGTTTCGGTGGCCGTGGTCACCGCCTGGGCGGCCTCCTGCAACGCTGCCTGGGCGGCGGCGCGGGAGGTTTCGACGCGGGCGCGCTGGATGGAGAGCAACTCGGATTCAGCGGCACGGATGGCGCCGGAGATGTTGCGGTAGCGGCTGGCCTGGCGGGCCTGGCGCTTCAGGCCGGCGAGCTGGGTTTCCAGCTGGGTGCGCAGGTCCTCGGCGCGAGCCATGTTGGCTTCGGCAGCGCGCAGCTTCAGCTCCGCTTCGTGGCGGCGAGCATGCAGGCCGGTGATGCCGGCGGCTTCTTCCAGCACAGCGCGGCGGTCTTCGGGGCGGGCGGCGACCAGGGCGCCGACGCGGCCCTGGCTGACCATGCCGGAAGCGCGGGCACCGGATGCCAGGTCGGCGAACAGGGTCTGCACGTCGCGCGCCCTCACCTCCTGGCCGTTCACCCGGTAGGTGCTGCCGGAGCCGCGGGCGATCTGGCGGCTGATCTGAAGCTCCGCCTGTTCGTGGAAGGGGGGCGGAACGATGCCGGCGGTCTCGTCGAGGAACAGCGTGACCTCGGCGATATTGCGCGAGGCACGGGCGGCGGTGCCGGCGAAGATGACATCGTCCATCTCGCCGCCGCGCAGGCTGCGGGCGCTGTTCTCGCCCATGGCCCAGCGGAGCGCCTCCACCACGTTCGACTTGCCGCAGCCGTTCGGGCCGACGACGCCGGTCAGCCCAGGCAGTATCTCCACGCTGACCGGTTCGGCGAAACTCTTGAACCCGGCAATGCGGAGGCGGCGGAAGCTGACGGGCAAACGGGGCACTCCTGTGGGTTCACTGCTCCCCCTCCCTCAAGGGGAGGGGGAGTCTTCTCAATCCTCGGACCCCGCTAGCTGTCGGGGATCAGCTTGCGGAAGGCGTCGAAGCTCATCTCCCCAGAATACATCTTGCCGTTGACCACGAAGCTCGGAGTCGCGTCGATGCCCCACTTTTTCTGATCGTCGGCCTGCTGCGCCAGGATCCAGGTCTTCAAGTCATTGTCGGCGATGGCCTGGTCGAAGGTGGTCTTGCTCATGCCGGCCAGGGCGGCGGTCTTCCAAAGCTCGTCGGTGCTGTCCACGCCGCGGGCGAAGGCCCAGCGGTCCTGGTTGGCGAACAGCGCCATGACGAACGGCTCATACCGGTCCGGGGGCAGATAGCGCGCGACCATTGAGGCCTCCAGCGCCACCTGGTCGAGCGGGAAGTCGCGGAACACCCAGCGCAGCTTGCCGGTGTCGATCAGTTCCGACTTGATCTGGGAAAAGGTCTCGCGCGCGAAGGCGGCGCAGTGGGTGCAGGTGAGGGAGAAGAACTCCTGCACCGTAGTCTTGGCGTCGGCATTGCCGATGGCGCGGTCGGCCTCGTGCGGGTCCGCGGCGTGCGCCGGGCGGGCGCCCAGCACGGCCGGGACAGCGAGGCTGGTGGCAACAACGGATAGTAGGCGACGGCGATGAATCGGCATTGGAACCTCTATATGTGGTAGATTAGGATCGTGGCGTCCGGTTTGTCGAGGGTTTCCGGCGCCGCGCCCCGTCGGCCAGCACCGCACGGCCCAGCGAGGCCAGTGCGGCACGCAATTCCCCCTCGGGCACGGCTGCCACCGCTTTGTCGGCCGCTTCGGCGACCCAAGGCGGGGTCGGCGGGACGACGGGGGCCTGCGGCGCAATCGACGTGGTCTGCACGAAACGCAGGCTGTGGACAGTGGTGCTGCCCAGATGGGTGTTGATGCGGCTGATCAACTCCGTCGCGTAGTGTTGCAGCTCCATCGCCACCGGGCCAGCGCAGGCGATCGTCAGGGTGCCGGCACCAAGGCGGCGCGGCACGCTGACCGCGGCCAGCATGGGGCCGACGATGGCCTCCCAGTCGGCGATGACCTGACCGGTGCCGGCGCCCTTCGCCCGGAACGCTGCGCGCGCGATGCGGGGCACCAGCGCGCCGAGGGGCCGCGGGCCATAGACGTGCCGGTCGGCGATTGCCATACCGGGCTTCGTGTTGTCCTCGTCCGCCATAGCCCCCACTGGCGCCTCCGCCGAGTCGCTGCTGCGCTGGTACGACCGTCACCGGCGCCGTCTGCCCTGGCGCGCGCTGCCGGGCAAGGTGCCCGATCCCTACCACGTCTGGCTCAGCGAGATCATGCTGCAGCAAACCACCGTGGGGGCAGTGATACCCTACTATGAACGCTTCTTAATCCGATTTCCCACCGTGGAGTCGCTGGCGGCGGCGCCGTTGGACGACGTGCTGACGGCCTGGGCGGGGCTGGGCTACTACGCCCGCGCCCGCAACCTGCATGCCTGCGCTCGGACGGTGGCGGCGGCGGGCGGGTTTCCGCGTGACCTGGCGGGGCTGGGGGCGCTGCCGGGGATCGGCGAGTACACGGCTCGGGCGGTTGGGGCGATCGCGTTCGACGTGCCGGCGGTGCCGGTGGACGGCAATGTCGAGCGCGTGGTGGCTCGGCTGTTCGGCGTGGAGGCGCCGTTGCCCGGCGCCAAGCCGGTGCTGCGGGGGTTGGCGGACCGGCTGGGTGCCGATCCCGACGCGGCGGCGCGGCCGGGCGACTTCGCGCAGGCGCTGTTCGACCTGGGCGCGACGGTGTGCACGCCGGCTTCCCCTGCCTGCGGGTTGTGCCCATGGATGGCGGGCTGTGCCGGGCGGTTGGCCGGCATCGCGGGAGAGCTGCCTCGGCGGGGCGCGAAGCCGGCGCGTCCGCTGCGGCACGGGGTGCATTTCTGGCTGGAGGATGCGGGGGGGAACGTACTGCTGCGGCGGCGGCCGGAGGCAGGATTGCTCGGGGGCATGGCGGAATTGCCGGGGACCGACTGGCGCGCGTTGCCCTGGCGTCCGGAGGAGGCGCTGGCGCTGGCGCCGATGGCAGCTTCGTGGCGGCCGGCCGGGCAGGTGCGGCACGGTTTCACCCATTTCGCTCTGACGCTCGAGCTGTTCGCCGCCCGGGTGGACCGGGTGGCGGCGGAAGGGTTTCTGCACCCCGTGGGGGAATTGCGCGCGGCGGCGCTGCCGTCGGTGATGCGGAAATGCGTGGCGATGGCCGCGGGGTTGGCAGGGTCTTCCGGAGGCGCCGCCGGGCGCGGCGACGCGGGAGGCGCGGTGGAACCTGTCATTGCGAGGCGCGCAGCGCCGAAGCAATCCCCTGCCTGACGAGCGTACCTCGGCTCGTCAGGCAGGGAATTGCTTCGTCGCTTCGCGCCTCGCAATGACAGGTTGTTCCGGCGATTCCACTCACGGTGAAAGCGCTCCGACTTCGACTTTCCGCATTTTCCACGGGCCTTGCGGGGTCCCGGATGCTCGTCACGCGGCGCAGGTGCTACTGGCGTCCGGTATATTTATGGGAGAAGACCGCAAAGACGCAGAGATCGCGAAGCGTCCTGCTTGGCGGCCTCTGCGTCTTTGCGATCTTCTCTTATGAATATACCAGATGCGAACGGCTCCTGCGACGCCGCAGCGCGCAACACCACGGACGGGCCGTGCAGGCCTTCTGCTATCGAGATCCGCATCAGATTGTACGCGGCAGAGTATTCCGTCGTGATGCGATCGTCGAAATGCGATTGCCCTGTCGTTGATGCGCTGCCAGGCATGCACGCGCTGGACCGCCTTGAGTGGCATTGCCCTGAGCACCCTGATCCGGCATTGCGCTGCGCACCCTGATCAGATAGCCCCCTCCCGACCGCCCAGGAGAGCCCATGTCGCCCCGCCCATGGCAGGCTGAGGTCTATGCCGCGCTGAAAACCGCCGGAATCGGCCTGATCGGCTATGTCCCCGATGCTGGCCACGCCCACCTGATCGAGGCCGCCCACGCCGACCCCGCCATGGACGCCGTCGTCCTGACCACCGAGGAAGAAGGCATCGCGCTGGCCGCCGGCGCCTGGCTCGGCGGCGTGCGCGCCGTACTGCTCATGCAGTCCTCCGGCGTCGGCAACTGCATCAACATGCTGTCGCTCCCGGTAAACAGCCGCATGCCGTTCTTCACCCTGGTGACCATGCGGGGCGAGTGGGCGGAGTTCAACCCGTGGCAAGTACCGATGGGCACCGCGACGCCCGCCGTACTGACCGCCGCCGGCGTGCATGTCCGCCGCGCCGATCGCCCGGACGACGCGGCCGAGATGGTCGCCGCCTCCGCCGCCCTGGCCTTCGACAGCGAGGTGCCGGTCGCAGTGCTGTTCTCGCAACGCCTGATCGGCGCCAAGGTCTTCACCAAGCCCGAGCCGTCCCCCCGGACGTCCGGAGGGACCTCCGAGGGGGCCGCGCCCAAGGTGACACCATGAACCGTAACAACGACGGGATCCTGACCCCCCGCAACGACGGCACCCTGGACCGCCGCGCCGCCGTCGCCGCGCTGCTGCGCGACCCCGGCGACCTGCTGGTCGTCACCGGCCTCGGCGCCCCCAGCTACGACGTCTCCGCCGCCGGCGACCGCCCCCAGAACTTCTACCTCTGGGGCGCGATGGGCGGCACCGCGATGGTCGGCCTGGGCATCGCGCTCGCCCGCAAGGACCGGCGCGTGCTGGTGCTGACCGGGGATGGCGACATGCTGATGGGGATGGGCTCGCTCGCCACCATCGCCGCCGCCGGGGCGCCGAACCTGGCGATCGCGGTGCTGGACAACGGGCGCTACGGGGAGACCGGCGCCCAACGCAGCCACACCGCGCTCGCCGCCGACCTGGCAGAAATCGCCGCCGGCTGCGGCTGGTCGCACATCACCACAGCCCGCAGCATGGCGGAGGTCGAGGCCCTGCGCGACCGCCTCCGCCGCGAACCGTTGTTCGCCGTGCTGCGCATTGCGCCAGAGGAGCAACCCCGGCATTTGCCGCCGCGCGACGGTGCCCACCTGACGCACCGCTTCCGCCGGGCGCTGGGCATCGGCACGGATTAACCGCGTCATCACCCGTCATGGCCGCGCTTGACCCGGCCAGCTACCCCCGGCCCGTCACGCTCGAACCACGCGGATGGGCACGGCCGCCTGGGAGCAGATCGCCGGGACACGCCCGGCCATGACGGGTGATGGCACGGCCACGCCACCAACGCCCGCGCGCTCGAATTCCGTACGAATGTATCATTGTGTTTCGGTGCGTTGCGGTTCCCCAGCAACCCATATTTGACGCTGGCGCGCGGTGGCGAATTCGCCGAGAATGTCACGCTTGGGGAAAATGACGGCCGGGTCACAGACCCGACAAGATAAGGCAAGGTGCGGGAGTTCCATGGTGCAGCGAGGGATGGACGAAAATGGCCTGCTCCGGACAAGGCGACCAGCGCGCGATCCCGAGGCATCCGCGGTCCCCCGCGTCCGGCCCTGCCTCCCACGTCTCGCCGCCGCACTGGTTCTGCTGACCGGCGCGTCCCTGTTCCTGGCCCCTCGGTCCATCGCACAACCCTCCGGTCCGGGTGCCTCGCTTCCCGCCATCCCCGTCAGCACCACCAAATCCGAGCGCCAGGACGTGCCGGTCTGGCTCCGAGGCCTCGGCACCGTGCAGGCGCTCAACACCGTCACCGTGCGTGCCAGGGTGGACGGCACGCTCGACAAATTCCCGGTGACCGAAGGCCAGCTCGTCAAGCAAGGCACCTTGCTCGCCGTTATCGATTCCCGCCCATACCAGGCGGCGCTCGACGCGGCCGTCGCCAAGAAGGCCCAGGACGACGCCCAGCTCGCCAATGCCAGGCTCGACCTGCAACGCTATTCCAATCTCGCCAAGAACGACTTCGCTTCGCGCCAGCAGGTCGATACCCAGGTCGCGATGGTCAACCAGTTCACCGCCGCGCTGAAAGGCGACGACGCGGCAATCGAGACGGCGCAGCTCAATCTCAGCTTCTGCTACATCACCGCGCCGTTCGACGGCCGGGTCGGGCTGCGCCTGGTCGATCCCGGCAACCTGGTGCACGCAACCGATCCGGGCGGCATCGTGACCTTGACCGAGGTGCACCCGATCAGCGTGGTATTCACCCTGCCGCAGGCCGACCTGCCGGCGATCGTCAGCGCCATGGGCAGCCGTCAGCTCGCAGTCGCCGCCATCTCCAGCGATAACAAGGCACAGCTCGGTCAGGGCACATTGCTGACGCCGGACAATGCCATCGACACCACCACCGGCCAGATCCGCATGAAGGCGACCTTCCCGAACCAGGACGACCGGCTCTGGCCCGGCCAATTCGTCGAGGCGCAATTGCTGCTGCGCACCGAGCAACAGAAGGTCACCGTGCCGAGCCGCGCCGTGCAGCACGGGCCGGCTGGCTTGTACGTCTATGTGGTGAAGCCCGATGCGACGGTGGAGCGCCAGGCGATCGAGGCGGTGGACCGCGGTCAGGTGATGGTTGTCTCCAAGGGTCTCGATGACGGGCAAACCATCGTGCTGGACGGCCAGTCGCGGCTGGAAAATGGCATGCGCGTCCAGGCAACCGCCGCCCAACCACCCCAGACAGCACAGGTAGGGGGCTGAGGCGTGAGCATTTCGACACCCTTCATCAAACGCCCGATCGCCACCTCGCTGGTCATGGTGGCGTTGGTGCTGGTGGGCATCGCCGCCTACCCGCTGCTGCCGGTCGCGCCTCTGCCGCGCGTGGATTTTCCCACCATCGTGGTCACCGGACAGCTGCCCGGCGCCAGTCCTGAAACCATGGCGGCCACGGTGGCGCAGCCGCTGGAAACCCAGATCGCGCAAATCCCCGGCGTGTCGCAGCTCACCTCGGTCAGCGTGCTGGGCGTCACCAGCGTGACGGTGCAGTTCGACCTTGACCGCAGCATCGACGGCGCAGCGGGCGACATCCAGGCGGCGATCCAGGCCGCCAGCGCGCAGTTGCCGAAGATCATGCCCGGCCCGCCGACCTATCGGAAGGTGAACCCGTCTGACGCACCGATCATGATCCTGGCCGCGCAGTCCGACGCCATGCCGCTGACCGAGGTCGATAACTACTCGGAAAACGTGCTGTCGCAGCAGATCTCGCAGATCGCCGGCGTGGCGCAGGTGCTGATCGGCGGCCAGCAGAAACCCTCGGTGCGAGTGGAGGTAGATCCGGAAAAGCTCGCCGCGATGGGCATGACGATGGAGGACGTGCGCAACCTGCTGGTGAGCGCCACCGTCGATTCGCCCAAGGGCAGCATCGACGGTGCGCACCAGGGGTTCACGATCTACGACAACGACCAGATGACCCACGCGGCGGAATACAACAACGTCGTGCTGGCCTATCGCAATGGCGCCGCGGTGCGCGTACGCGACATCGGCACCGCGATAGACGGACCGGAGAACCGCCTGCTGGCCGGCTGGCAGAACGGCAAGCGCGGCATCCTGCTGATCATCTTCAAGCAGCCCGGCGCCAACGTCATCGATACGGTGGAGCGCATCAAGGCGGCGCTGCCGCGGCTGGAGGCGTCGATCCCGCCGACCATCCACGTCAGCACCATCATGGACCGCACGCTGACCATCCGCGCCTCGGTCAAGGACGTGCAGTTCACGCTGATACTGGCGGTCTGCCTGGTGGTGATGGTGATCTTTATCTTCCTGCGCAACGTCTGGGCCACGATCATCCCCAGCACCACCGTCCCGGTGGCACTGATCTGCACCTTCGCCGTGATGTATCTGCTGGACTACAGCCTGGACAATCTGTCGCTGATGGCGCTGACCCTGGCCGTGGGTTTCGTCATCGACGACGCCATCGTGATGCTGGAGAACATCTTCCGCCACGTGGAAGAGGGCATGAAGCCGATGGACGCCGCCCTCAAGGGGGCGGGCGAGATCGGCTTCACCATCGTCTCCATCAGCGCTTCGCTGATTGCTGTTTTCATCCCGCTGCTGCTGATGAGTGGTATTGTCGGTCGTCTGTTCCGCGAGTTCGCGGTGACCGTCACCATCGCCGTGGTGGTGTCGGCCATCGTCACATTGACGCTGACGCCGATGATGTGCTCGCGGTTCCTGCACCACGATCATGGCAAGCATGGGTTGATCTATCGCATCATCGAGCGTGGTTTCGAGTTACTGATCGGCGGCTACCGTCGCTCCCTCGATATCGTGCTGAAACATCAGTTTGTCACTCTACTCGTATTTTTTGTTACGGTATCACTCACCGTCTATTTGTACATCATCATCCCCAAAGGCTTCTTCCCTGAGCAGGACAACGGCATCC
>Ga0182013_10007496_pt1 | contig 12009 bp, 10 predicted proteins | sample 612S2MmetaG_FD_120487 | JGI IMG/M metagenome (GOLD analysis project Ga0182013, IMG submission 120487) | Permafrost microbial communities from Stordalen Mire, Sweden - 612S2M metaG | ecosystem: Environmental > Terrestrial > Soil > Wetlands > Permafrost | place: Sweden: Stordalen | collected...
GATAAGTCACCCTTCGCAGGCTTCGTGAACCAAAACGATCCGCGGTGGCGCAATATCCTCCGATGGATGGTATTCGGTCTCTTTCAAGCTGAAGAATCGGGCGTCACTTCTGCCAACATCGTGCAACGGCTGAAAACTGCGGATCCATTCGTCCAGCGAGTTCTAGGCGTTACCGGCAGCATCGGCAAGGATTTTGGGATCGCCAATGATTTCGTTGCCCAAATGGTGGCGCAAGTGGGCAATTATGGCGAGATCTACAATCGGAATCTAGGTGAACACACCCCCTATTTCCTCGAGCGTAAGGGCACACCGAACGCGCTATGGAAGGATGGCGGTCTGATTTATTCTCCCGACTGGAAATGATCTCGCGGCCGCCACACTTGGCCGATTCCGCAAAGCGATCATGGCGACGGCACGTCATTCAGCTCCTTGTCCTGGGTGCCCTGGCTGCCGTCATAACGCTGCTCATCCGCGCTCTGAAATACAACTTGGCGGACCAGGGCATTCACTTCAGCTTCGACTATCTATTCGAGGTTGCCGGCATTCCAATCAGCGAAGGGCGCACGCTCCGAATGTTGCACGGCTGGCCGGTACTGAGCGACTATCTTCCAGCGGATCTGAACAGTCAGGCCTTACTGACCGGGCTTTTCAACACCATCTCAGTCTCGCTCCTGGCGATCATTGCTGCCACTGTTCTGGGGGTGTCCGCCGGGCTGGGTCGGTTCTCGTCCAATTGGCTCCTGCGCAAAATGTGCTTTGGCTTCGTTGAAGCTTTCCGCAATACGCCATTGCTCGTACAACTGATGTTCTGGTACTTCGGCGTATTGCTTCAGTTACCACCCATCAATGCCGCCGCGCACATACTTGGCGCGATCACCATCAGCGTGCAAGGCATTAGTGCACCCGGCCTTGAACCCCTTTTGCCGGCCGGCATCGGCGTCACCATCTGCCTTGTCGCCGTTTTGCTGTGGCTTCTGACCAACGCTTCACGGCATGTTACTAGCCGTTCACGGAGAATTCTTTTATGGCTGACCGTGGCATTTGTCGTGTTGGCGCTCGCACCGGCGGTTCCGCTAAAAATCGACTACCCCGTGCTCGGACGGTTTCAGGAATTGGGCGGCGCAAAAATCAGTCCGGAGATGGCAGGACTACTGCTGGCCATCAGTATCAATAGCGCTGCCTATATCGCAGAAATTGTACGCGGTGCCATAGACTCGCTCCCAATAGGTCAATGGGAGGCGTCTGCTTCGCTCGGCCTCACGCGAAGCGACACCTTGCGGCAGGTAATTCTCCCGCAAGCAGTCAAAATCGTTCTACCATCGCTGGGTAACCAATACATCAGCCTTACCAAGAACACGTCACTTGGCATCGCGGTCGGCTTTCCCGAGCTGTTCAACGTTACCGGTACCATCGCCAATCAGACCGGCCGCAGCCTCGAAGGCTTCCTAATACTAATGGTCACCTATTTGCTTCTGGGCACGATGATCAGCTTCGCCGTCAATTCCGCCAACTCCAAGGCGCTGCGTAGCGGATGAGATCGCCCGCTCTATCGATCATCTTTTGGGCCAGGCGCAATCTCTTCGCCACGCCTAAGGATATTGCCCTGACGGCATTGCTCGTCCTTCTATCCTTTTGGGCCATTTCCCACGTCATTTATTGGGCGGTCTTTGTCGCGCGATGGGATGTCGTAAGCGACAGTCTACGGGTCTTCCTCGTCGGCACTTTGCCTTCGACGGAATTCTGGCGCGCGTGGGTCGCATTGCTTTTGGTAGCCTCCATCGTCGGCTCCGTCAGCGGGCTGGGGTTCGCGATTCGACCACGACACATGGTGTTTGGCTTCCTGCTGTTGGTATTTCTGACGGTAACTTTTGTCGGAAACAACCTAGTTGCACTGGCGGCACTTTCCGGCGTAATGGCGTCATTCGCCGTGAGTTGGGTACTGGTCTCTCGACTTGCACCCTCCACGGCCTACGTCGGTCTCTTCGTCACGGGCAGCCTGGCGCTTATCGTCACGATACTGGCACCCGCTGGGATGGACCGCTGGGGCGGGTTGCTGCTGAGTCTGATCTTCACTCTTGTCTCTTCCTTCTTTATCCTCGTTTTTGGGGTAATCCTCGCGTTCGGCCGTCGCAGCAGCAACTTGGCGTTGCGGCTTTTCTGCATCATGTACATCGAGTCAATGCGGTCCCTGCCGCTGATATTGATCGTCTACTGGATCTGGATCGCCGGACCTCTATTCCTCCCCACATGGAACGTGGCAACCGTGACGAGGGGTATAGCGGGTTTTGTCGTCTATTTTTCTGCCGTAGCCGCAGAGTCTGTGCGTGGAGGCCTGCAGGGACTTCCCAAGGGTCAACTCGAAGCCGCAAGATCTCTTGGCTTGGGCGAATTCGATATCAACTATCACGTTTTGCTGCCGCAGGCACTGCGCGCCTCGTTACCGGCGTTGATGGGCAACATTTTGGACGTGTTCAACTTTGTGCCGGTCGTCTTTGTTGTTGGGCTTGCCGATTTTCTGCGTACTGGTGAAATGGTCCTTGCAAGTCCCAGCTACAGCAATCGCACCTACGAAGTATATGCCTTTATGCTTGCGACCTATTTTGTCATCGGTTCAGTGCTCACGATCGTGGCTCGCGGACTGGAACATCATCTCGCCAAGGGGTCTAGGCGCCTATCGGAGCTCGACTAATATGACGGCCCCATCGAATTCCATTGTTGAAATGATCGATCTCAACAAATACTTCGGCACTCAACTTGTGTTGAGCGGCATCAATCTCACCGTTACCCGCGGAGAGGTGCTGGTGATCATTGGCGGCAGCGGTTCAGGCAAATCAACACTCATCAGATGTATAAACGGGCTCGAGTCTCACGAAGGCGGCTCGCTGATCGTGGACGGATACACGATGCCTCCCCTGACCCCGCCGAGCGCCGCCGGCGGCAAGGATCTTCTAAGAATTCGCAAGCGCGTCGGCATGGTCTTCCAGCAATTCAATCTGTTTCCCCACAAGACCGTTCGAGACAACCTAACCCTCGCGCCGGTACGCGTGCACAAACGATCCCCGGCCGCGGCGAATGAAGCGGCCACCGCTCTGCTCGCACGGGTCGGATTGGAGGCGCATGCCTCCAAGTTTCCTGCGCAACTCTCGGGCGGCCAGCAGCAGCGGGTCGCCATCGCCCGCGCGCTCGCCATGGAGCCCGAATTGATGCTGTTCGACGAACCCACATCAGCCCTTGATCCGGAAATGGTGAGCGAAGTTCTGGATGTCATGCGCGAGCTGGCCGCCGACGGTATGACGATGATTATCGTCACGCACGAAATGGGATTCGCGCGTGAGGTCGCCGACCGAATCGCATACCTTGATAAAGGTCGAATTCTGGAAATAGGCACCCCTTCCGAGTTCTTCGACGCTCCCAAGAACAATCGAACGAGGACTTTTCTCTCAAGCATCTTGAAGCACTGATTGCACCAATCCAGTGCCGTCTTGAGCTTTTGCATCGTGACTCGGTCACGCTCGCTAACCTCGCCCTCTAGAAAAGCAGGCCGATATCGGCATAACTCGCTCGGTCAATCCCGGTGCACGACGGCCGCCAGTTGCACCAAACCACCGCGTATGGCCGCGTTTCATTCATTAGTGTTTACGGTGTATTAGGCAAGGAAAATTAAGTAGACGTGATGGTAATGCGAACTTAGGCTCGACCCGCGTCTGTAATTAAAAAAGGGGTGAGCGCATGCGTTCGTTGAATAAGGCGTTTCTAGCATTACTTCTGCTAGGTACTAATCACGCCGCTCTCGCCGCACTGACCTCTGAAGAGTCGTCGTCCAATGACCTTGAGGAGATCGTTGTCACCTCGCAAAAGGTTCAACAGGATTTACGTGACGTTCCAATGAGCATCACCGTGATCAGCGGCGCACAGCTCGAAGAACGCCACGTGGACGGCTACGATGACATCACCCGAATCGTACCGGGCGTCTCATTCTCCGCCGGCACGGGACCCACGGCGGGGACCGGTGTCGGTTCCGAAGGCATTATCATCCGCGGTATCGGTTCACAGCTCGGCACGGCAACGGTCGGCATCTATGTCGATGACGTATCCGTCACCGTTCCGGCGCAAGGTGGCACGTTTGCGCCGAAGCTGTTCGACCTCGAGCGTGTCGAGGTTTTGCGCGGACCCCAGGGAACGCTGTACGGTGCCAGTTCCGAGGGCGGCACGATCCGGTTCATCACCAATCAACCGAAGCTTGATACCTATGAATTGAAAGTGACTGGCGATGTCTCCGGCACAGTCCATGGCGGCGTAAACACGGACGACAGCGTCGTATTCAACGTTCCGATTGTCGCCGGTGAGTTGGCCCTCCGAGGAGGCGTCGAAATCGTCAGCCAGAGCGGCTGGATCAACCGCTATCAGCACCCGCCAGGAGACCTTTTAGATCGAACCGACCAACTGGTTGACTCGGGTACGAATTCCGAACACGACGTGGTGGTGCATGTCGCTGCGACCTATAAGCCATCCTCCGCGTTATCGATCACGCCGTCGTTTATCTATCAACGGGAAGAGCAGAACGATACACCGGCATTCTACTTCGGCGAGGGAACCTACAACCAGTCGAAGTCCATCAACGAATATGCCCGCGACACGGATTACATCCCCAGCCTGACCATTAACGCCTCGAGCGGGCTAGGTCAGCTGACCAGCGTTACCAGCTATTTCAACCGCCAATATGACCACGCTCGCGACGGTACCTACTATGACCCTGATTATTTGGTTCCGGATTGTTTGGACGTAGGTGCTGAATGCGGCAACAACGCCAACCCCATCGCCTTCACGACTCCTTCGAAAGCATCAGTCGCGGATGCGACGCTCGCGATGCTGCCGACGATGGCGCTCGACAGCGAACACACTACGGTTGCCACCGAGGAATTAAGGTTTGTATCCCCCACGCAAGCGCAAAGTGGAATACCTTTCAATTGGATTCTGGGCCTCTATGCGTCTCGAACCACGGATGACGTGACGCACAACGAGATAGCCCCAGGCTGGGACAATCTGTTTGAACAAATATACGGATTCAGTCCGAACAATCCCGTTCTATCGCCGATCTCGGACGTTACCAATCCCAATCTTTGGCAGAATGATAACTTCTATTATTTCCACACTTCACGTGGCTATAAGCAGTTGGCGGGCTTCGGCCAGATCGATTATTCGGTCCTTCCCAACCTGACGGCGTCGGCAGGCCTGCGATACCAGCATACCGACCTTAGCTATACCCGGTTTGGCGCCGGCTTCTACGATATCGGCGTTCAGCATAACTACAGCACAGACAGCAATGACCACGCCCTGACGCCGAAATTCACCCTGAAATATGACCTGACGGACACCACCAATATCTATGCTAGCGCCGCGCAGGGATATCGCGATGGGGGTATCAACGACCCCATCCCGCAGTCCCTCTGTGCGCCCTATGAAAAACAGGTTGGCATCACTGGAACAGCGCCGTCCTCATACGATCCAGATCACTTATGGAGTTATGAGCTCGGCATCAAAGGCCTGTTTGATGATCGTCAGCTGTCGGTCAACGCCGATGTCTACACGATTCGCTGGTCGTCCATTCAGCAGCAGATATTCATCCCTGTCTGCACTTTTGCCTACATCACCAACGTGGGCGATGCACGCGCTTATGGCACCGAACTCGAAATTCTATACAAAGTTTCTGCCGCTCCGGGTTTGACGGTCGGCCTCAACGGCAGCGCCGAACACGCCTATATAACGGCGTCAAGCGGCAGCGGCGGCGCATCCGAGGGCGAGGACCTGCTATTTACGCCGAAGTGGACGGCCGTCGCCACGGTGGATTATCGGACGCATTTGACAAACGGCTTGCTTGGGTATGCCCGCGCTGACGTTGATTGGACCGGCCCGTCAACCGGTGATTTTCTCATGAGCGCGACCGATCACATCAATCGGCAATACGCGGTCGTGAATGCGAGCATCGGCGTAACAACCACGGGTGGATTCGATGTGCAGCTGTATGCGAAGAATCTCTTCGATGATAAGACCGTTATTCGCGAACCAACCATCGCAGATGTTACCGAAGCGTATACCGTCAGACCCCTCACAATCGGTCTTAAGGCACAGAAGAAATTCTGATGCCGGCGTCCTCGGGCACCCTCCTTGATCTGTCAGCTCAACCTCGATGACGTGCTAAGTCCGAGTTCGACCCCAAGCTGCCCGATGCGGCTGGCCGCTTCCGAGCAATGAAATTGCGGGTTTTTCCACACCCAGTTACTGGATCAGCCCTGCAAAGAGCGCCGGCTTCATCGCAATGAACAATGCGATCATGAGGCCGATGGCCAAACCCAGAATGGTGCCAGCAGCTACTCCGCGCGCAAGCATCTTTTGTTCGCCGCTTGTCATTTCACACTTCCACCTATAGAGGGCCAGAACCCCCAACATTGTGCTTTGCCGGATGCGGGAATTCGGCGGGAAAACCGTGGCCGTTTCGCATTCACGTGTTCTGACTACCGGTCCTTCGGCCAGCCAGGAGCCCATAGACATCGCGGAAGGGACCGAAGACATTCTGGGCAAAGGTCGAGTAATGCGCCTGCTCATCGGGCCCGAGTCCCCATGGGGTTTCCTCGTACGGGTTGCCGATGTATAGCGTACCTACGAGCCGGTCCCACACGCTGGTCACCAGGCCCAGATTCTTGTCTCGGTGATGCGGCAGGTAGCTGTGATGGACGTGATGCATGCCCGGGCTCTGCACCCAGCGTTCGACCCAAGGCGGGTATCGAAACGAGACGTGATAGTGGCGAAAGTTCCCATTGATCGCAAACAAGAAGACGAATAGACCCAGATTCATCACGGTGATTTGGGTAATCGACCCGCGAATGATGTAGGCAAATGCTCCGCCACAAAGGCCCAAGCCTGCGGCGGCGCCCGCGCCATAGAGGATGCCCTCGACGAAGTGCTCACGGTAGCGCGTGAGCGGGGTAAGCACCGCCGCAGAATGGTGTACCTTGTGAAATGCCCACCCGATTTGCGTGCGATGCCCGAACAGGTGTGTGAAATAAAAAATCATGTCTGCGACCAGCAACGTCACGAATCCATAGACCACCTTCCAGCCGAGCGTGATCGTCAATGCAGGACTCGGACCGAAGAGATTCTGTGCCCCGAGTATCGTCCACCGCTCGACGGTAGGTGCAATCAACGCGACCCCGAGCACAAGCCACAGGGGCATCAGCGCCCGATCCAGAAGGTAAAGACCGATATCGACCCGCGCCGACGGGTGGGTATAGATCTCCCGCGGTACCAGGTACTCGCCCAGTCCCATCACCCGCTCGCGACCGTCGGCACCCCTGGCGCCCCGGCCGGCACGGATGACAAACAGCGCGAGCGCGATGGCCAACGTCAACGCGAGCAGGGGCCAGTGCAGCGTCCCGGATCGAGAACTCGGCAGCACGGCCTCGTACAGTGCGTCGGCGGTGCGGGCCGCGATGTCGGAAAAAGGTCCGAGAATCCTATCGCTGAAGTCCGCGAGACCGGCGTCGAGGGCCATATGCCGCGCCGATTCCTTAAATGGGCTAGCGCCGCTCAGCAGTCCGTCCAGCACCGCAAACTCACGGGATGCAGCTGGCTGGGCGTCCGGCGCTCCGGCGCCCACCGCGACAAGAGGCGCGGCGATGACCGGCGACGATGGCGACTTGAGATCACCGGAAAAAGTACCCCCTCGCTGAGTAGCTCCTACCACCGCGCTCAGCAAAATCCCTGCGATCAAGATCGTCATAAGGACCATCCGCGCAACGATGTTTTCTCCCTTGGTAACTGAGAAACTTCGTATCGACACGCTCAGCCCTCGTAGCATTTCGACCGTTTTGCATGAATATCGTAAGGCATGGCCCGAACGTCGGCTAATTGGCAATCCATTGAGTCATCCGGTCTTCCGGTTTTGGCCGCCTGCCGCTCGCATTCATGACCTGGCGTGCGAACGCACCATCTCCGCCCGCATCGACTTCAGCGTCCCGCCGCCCGCGCTTTACTTTCGCGCTTCAGCGGCTTCGAAACGGGGCACACCTCTTGCACGTATCCGTTCAGGGTATTGACCAGGTTGTCGCGCACCAGGCCCTGCAAGCCTCCGGGATTTACCTTCCCAGCACCCCGGAAATCCTGAGCATTCCGCGTCACCAGTATGAAGTCCTCTCAGATTACGTATTCCATCAGCTCCCAATCCTTGAGACCCAACCTTCCACGCGCGGCTTGGTGCATTATAGGCACTCAAAATCTAAACATTGCGATCCCTAGACGATTTAGAACATTATCAATCAATCACTTACAGCGTCTTGCCGACCCTTCGCGCTTGAATCGTCGTATCACATCGGTTCGAGGGACATCGTGGCCACCCTGCCTCACTCGGGTCGGGATCCTTCTCATAGCTGCCACTATTTTGTCATCATACACTCGTAGTTTCCCTGAGCTTTGGGAGGATCCGCGCACCATGCCAACATTCGCAATCTTTCGTAACGAGCCGGACATTCGTTCGTTCAGGCAAGGCGAGACGATCTTCAAAGAGGGAGACCCGGCGGACTGTATGTTCGCGGTAGTGGAGGGAGCTGTCGAGATTGAACTCCGAAGCTCCGTGGTTGAACACATCGCGCCGGGTGGTGTTTTCGGCGAAATGGCCCTCATCGATGCTCTGCCGCGCAGCGCCACAGCGGTGGCTGCCGCCGATTGCAACCTCGCTGTAATTAACGAAAAGAGATTCCTGCGGTTGATCGAACTGACGCCGCGGTTCGCGCTACAGATGATGCAAGTGATCACGGAGCGTCTGCGGCGCAGTAGCAAGAGCTAGCTCGTCGCGTCACGGTGATGCCGGTGGTGCGTGTTCACGATGATAGCGATGAATCGCCCAGAGATAGATTTCCATCAGCGAGTTCTCGCCCAACTCCTTTAGCAAAACATCGCGCCGAGTTCGACTTGTCACACGTTTGAATTGCATCCTGGCACGCTGAAACTGGCTCAGCTGGCTGCGATACTGCCAAAGCAATTCTTGCGCCGCCATCTTATTCTGGCGCAGTTCCCAAACGCCAAGCACCACAGCCAGGAATCCGCTACAGAAGGTGAGTATGTTCTTCACCGGTAATCCGACACGCGCATCGACGTGAGTGAGCTCATGACCGAACATGAACATTACCGAGATGACAATTAGAACAGCTATGAACGCCGCGCTTTTCAGCCGCTTGATCCAGTGACGCGCCCTCTCCATCGCCGCAACCTTGCGCGCAAAATACTGGTACTGATCCTCGATCCAGGCCTGATTGACAAATCGCGTTCGGTGCGCATGCGTCTCGATGGTGTGCGCCGCCGCAGCCGCCGTCGGTTCGATCGAGTCGAGCGCAAAGCTGATCCAGCTGAATCCCCGGAATCGATGAAGACCCGTCAGCTCAATCAGCGCCCGGGTACGCATGCCGCGATCGAGGCCGGCGAGCGTCAAATAAAATCTTACCCGCAGCGTTTCTGCCAACACTCGGGTGGAGAGGTACTTGCTGAACCAGCGCTTCGCTTGAAAAACATAGAATGCGAGCAAGCTCGTCAACAAGATGAGCATATAGACGATCAATAGAATTCTTGATTCCGTAATTTTATCGTAAATGAGGTAGGCGAGCCCCATCGAGAAAGTCATGATGCCGAACATGTTGAACAGTATGTCGGAACGCCACTGCATATACCCGGCAAGGGTATCGGCTTTGACGTATTGACGGTCGATGTCCTCCAGGACGGCAGCGTCGCTTGCCGCGATATCCTCGGGAAAATTACGCATCAGGGACTCGCTGCGCGGGACGCTGCCATCGCAGGCGACTCGCTCGAACTCGGCGTTGTACTCGTTCAGGTCGGCGAGGCCTCGCTTCAGCGACAACGGCATGCTCTCCTGCACCTCGAGAACGTTGTCTCCGGCAGCGACGAGATAATGGGGCTGCTGTATATGCGCCGATTCGGAAGCGCCGCTGCGAATGACCGGCACCCAATAGACAAGTCGGGCGGCCAGTTCCATTTCGTCGAGGACCTTGTCGATCTCGATCATATCGAAGGTGCCGCCGCTGTCGACATGGATCCCGAGAAAACCGAAGACAATGTCGGCGGTGTCGCCACGCGAGCTTGATTTACTGCCATCCCAGAGCGCGATCACCAGGCTGCTGCGCCGAACCAGAATGTCGCCGATGAGGGTTGCCCTTCCCTGGGGTGTACAAGAGTTGTCCGCCCCCACCTCGATGCATCGCACCCGCGAATGATTACGTAGATCCGAGATTGTGTCGGTATCGGAGCCGCTCACCCGACTGAGGAGAGGACTTGCGATGAGCGCATCGACGGAAATGTCGAGCGCAACGGCGACCCGCATGATCGCAAGGCTGACGATGCAGTTGGCGTCAGCCATTACGCGCACGTCGGTATTGGGCAAATGATGCCTGAGACTGCGCAGAAAACCGGCTGCCGAATCGACCAGTCGTGCGAGTTGCGCAGAATCCAAATCTGCGGGACAGGAGAGCCCGATGATGAATGGGGAATTTACAGGCGGTAGGACCGCTGCCGCGGCTTGGGCACGGGTCGACATACGATCAAACTGCGCGGGCCGTCGCGCGGATCGGGGCGCCTAAGGCGACGGCTGCTGGTACAGGTTCAGCGTCCATGTCGAAGTGTTCGTGGTGATACCGCCCGAAGTGCAATACATGGACACCGTGTACGGTCCCGGGGCGATCGTGGTGGGAAGGTCATAGCCGAGGGACACGTCCTCGGCACCCATGGCGTAGTTGTTGAACTCGTGTCCGTCCGAGAAATAGCACGTACCGCTCGCCGGTATGCCCGCTGCATTCCAGTTGTACTGAATCGAGGTATAGGACCCCGCGACGCTTTGTGGCGCGCGGGCGCCGCCGAGATTCATCGTCACGCACTCGACTGGCATCTCGATCCCCTCGCTGCGTGACGTTCGCAAGCGCACGGGCCGATCACCCTAAGGCTGGCCGGCCATCGCCTACGTAGGATCAACGCGCGTTATCGTTGGAATGGATATCCCTGACTCTTGTTGTCGCCGAGGTCGATCTCGCCGACCAGTGCTCTTGACTTAACTTACCACGACGCACGTTACATTTTCTAGCGCGCCTTTCGGGCGACGCGCATTATGTCATCGTGCCGAGCCGCCCGGCGGGACCTGCGGCGATACAATCGTGAGGACATGGCTGATTCCCATTTCCAGCCGCCATCGCCCGAGGAACAGACGACGATCGATGCCGTCGAACGACATCTTCGGCAGGGCGAGCCGCTGCTGGCATACAACGCCGTGCAGGAGGGCCTGCAGTCGTTCCCTGCGAGTCTGCGGCTGCGGCAGCTGCGCGGGCTCGCTGTCGCGCGCAGCGGGGATATCGAGCGGGCCAACCGCCTTCTGCGCCAGCTCGCCGACGAGGGCGGCGCCGATGCTGAGACCCTCGGAATGCTGGCGCGGACGCACAAGGATCTCGCCCTTCGGACTCGGGAGGCATCGCTCGGCGCGGCGCATTTCGCATCGGCCTTCCGTATTTACACTCAAGCGTACGAGGCGGCGCGCCGGGGCGGCGGCGGCGCCGATGCCTGGTACACCGGCATCAATGCGGCGGCCATCGCGGTGCTGCAGGGCGATCTCACCGCCGCACGTTTGATCGCCGCCGAGGTGCGGAACCTGTGCACGGGGGCGCTGGCGAGCCCCTCCGCGGCCGCCGACTACTGGCTGGAAGCGACGCTCGGAGAGGCCGCGCTGATTCTCGGCAACGAATCGGAATCGGCCTCTCACTATGCCCGCGCGACCGCTCTTGCCGCCGGCCGTTACGGCAATCTCGCCAGCACTCGCCAACAGGCGCAGCTGCTGGCGGCACGGCTTCCCGGACGCAGCGGCTGGCTATCCGAGGTTCTCAAGATCCCGCCGGTGGTGATGTACACGGGACACATGGTCGATCAACCGGGGCGCATTCTGCCGCGGTTTCCGATCGAGCTCGA
>Ga0182013_10007499_pt1 | contig 12008 bp, 15 predicted proteins | sample 612S2MmetaG_FD_120487 | JGI IMG/M metagenome (GOLD analysis project Ga0182013, IMG submission 120487) | Permafrost microbial communities from Stordalen Mire, Sweden - 612S2M metaG | ecosystem: Environmental > Terrestrial > Soil > Wetlands > Permafrost | place: Sweden: Stordalen | collected...
CAGATGATTGCCGACACCACATGGGCAAGGTACGCCTCCAGTTGTTTTCCAGTAAGCATAGTTTGAGGAGGGAGCGGACGCGCTCCGGAGTGAAGCGCGTCCGCAAGGGGTGTGGAATGAGCTACGCGACGAATGACAACTTCGCGTGGAGCTCTTGCATTGTTGGGTGCGGCGGCTGTTGCCATGATTGGAAGTACCTCCGGCCGGTTTCGCTCTTCGAGAGCTCATCAGGGAGGAATCGGCGAACGAAGCCTTCGCTGTCTTCGCATGCGGCGATATACGCGGCGCGCTGCTCCGACGCCCGGTTCCAGCAGCGGGTATGCCAGGCTGCATTGCCGCTCGAGGTCTGCGCGTCCAAGAACGCGATGGACTCGCCACACCATTCGCAAAGGCGCGCCATGTCAGGCCGCCTCCGCCGGAAGAACCGGGCGCACCTCAGATGCTGGCGGAATCCGAGGAGGCAGCGCAGAAAGCTCGCATTCGACTGCGCACGCCGGGCAGCAATGAAGCGGTTGGTCGGTTCCGTCCGGTACTGAGACCAGGTGGTGGCGCAGAATGTCTGGCCACATCCATCGCAATGGAACTGGTCGCAGCAGGAGCAAAGCATCTTGCCGCAGGTTGGGCCCGCGCAAGGGCGGACTTCGAGGAACGCGTAGCCGCCGTCTTCGTCGTACTCGACCGGCAACCGCTCGAAAAGCGTGTCGCAAGTGGGGCAGGAAGCGGAGGCGAAATGCATTTTCATGTTCATATAATAGCTAAGCAGCGGTGCTTAGTAAACAGCAAAGTTGCAGCAGCTTAACAGCGCAGGTAAGATTTTAAGTACATGGTGAAGAGGAAGAATCCCGCGGCGGTGGCGTTGGGGAAGCGTCGCATGAAGCTGATCTCGGCCGAGGAACGCGCTGAACTTGGACGCGAGGGTGGCAAAGCTAGGCTTACGAAATTGACGTCGGAGCAGCGCAGCGAGATCGCGCGGAAAGCTGGCAAAGCTGGGGGGCGCGGCAGGAAGAAAGCGGACTGAGATAGGAAGTCGTTATCCGCGTGATCCCTGATCCACGCCAAAGCCGCCGCCAAGCTGACGTTCCGAATCCCGGTTCGGAGCCGCAGCTCGCTCCCGTATTCCTTGAAGGTCTCCAGCGATCGGATCGGCCTCGCACCGCTGCCCGGTCGCGATTCATCTGGACTTTGGGTTTGCTCTTCACAACGAGCCTGGTAGCCCTCGTTCTTTGGGTCCCTAATCTGGGAGCCTGGTTGATAATACAGGACCCGCTGCAAACTGCTGACGCGATAGTCGTCCTCGGCGGCAACCTCCCTTTTCGATCACAAGAGGCGGCATCGCTTTACCGGCAAGGCTGGGCAAGCCAAGTCTGGATCACGGCACCGGAGTCAGCAGCTGAAACCGAGGCCATCAAGAACCTTGGCTTATCGTCGGTCCCGGAGCAGCAATTAAGCCGCCGCGTCTTGGAACATTTTGGCGTACCTGCCAACGCCATCCGCACCCTCAGCGCCGAGGCCGTGAACACCGTGTACGAGATGCAATTGGTCTCTCATGAGCTCCACGCAACCGGACGCCATCGGGTGATTCTGGTAACTTCCAAGGCGCATACCAGGCGAGTTCGGGCAGCCTGGAAAGCGCTGGCCGCCCCCGGTCAACAGTGCGTAGTCCGGCACATCGACCGAGACGTGTTCGATGCCAATCACTGGTGGAGAAGCGATCGCGATCGACAAATCGTGGCCCATGAGGCGGGTGGACTACTCTATCTCTGGCTCACCCACCCGATCCGGATGATAGAAAGCATGCTCTGATTGCAACACGCTTTTGAGCTGCCTAACATGCGGTCCTTGAAACTGCGGGTGGCTGCCAGAATATCTATGCTGTTCGGCGACGACGTACCGCAAACCCCAGACCGATCCCCCATGTCAGAACCCCGTAAACGCCCGGCTCAGGAGGACCGCATAGACCCGAATCGCCGCCACAGCGCTTCAATAGTGCCGGAGGAGAGCTTCTCTATTTGCCTCCGCGGCTTCGCTCGGATCGAATAGGCACGAAGGGGAGCAGCGGCGGAACTCGAAAGCGCCGATACCAGCAACCGGCGAACGGCGGGACACAGCCGTCCATCTCTGGCCACCGCACCTCCGCAAGTTTCTCACGAAAACGGCGAATAACCCAACATGAGCTGTCAGAACGAGCCGGGAGTGACCGCGAAAGCCCAATCGTCGACCACCCGGATGATCGGACAACCGTACTGCGACGACGCACCATAAAATGTGGCCGAAATCCTGAAGGAATTTGGCGAAATACCACTCGGAGGCAATGAGTCAACGAACAACTAAAGGGCAGTTCACAAAAGGTGAAAGCGGGAACCCACCTGGCCGTCCTCCAGGTAGCCGGAACCGATCCACGTTGTTAGCCGAGCAGTTCCTCGAAGGCGAGTGCGAGGAGATCGTGCGAAAGGCAGTTGAACACGCCAAAAAAGGGAACATCCTCGCGATGAAGCTATGTCTGGAGCGTGTTCTGCCGGTGAGGAAAGAGCGGACGATTGCAATCGATCTACAGCCGGTCCGGAACGTTCAGGATCTAAATGTTGCTTTTCAGGCGATCGTTTCAGCGGTGGGCGATGGACGGATCACTCCTGGAGAGGCTCATTCCTTGAGCGAGGTGCTGAACGTTCAATCGCGTGTATTCGGGCTCGTCGACGTCGATCGCCGTATCCAGGAGCTGGAAGGTCGCTTGTCAGAGTTCCATGCATGTGAGCGTAATCTCTCGCGCTTGCTCAAGGAGATCACCGATGAAGGTAACGAGAAGGCTTGAGTTTCTTGGGAGCAAGTACGTTCGCACGCCGAGAGCAACTGAATATCACAGAACGGGAAGGATCGTCGTAACCTGGCAGGAGTTCCAACTCATCGATAAGGTGAAAAAGAAGCTCCCACAACTCAACGACGAAGGAGCCGAAGCTCTCACCCACGCCTACTATCTGGTGACGGGGAGGAGATTAAGTCGAACGAGCTGAGAACGCGGCTGCGAACTCGAATGCACATCAAATCTACATCGCTCCCTCATGCGCGGTTCGGGGAGGGAAGAAAAGGATTCCCAAGGGAAAGAAACCGCGGTTTCGTTCCCTTGGGGCTACGGCATGAAACGGCCAAAATTTGACTACACCGCCAAGGATCAGCAAATGACGGAACCAACCCCCGAAGCCCGGAATTTCAAGAACCTCTATTTCACCTGTTCTTTACAGGACTCGAATCGGGTACCATCGCTAGGTTCCATGGCACACCAACCATGTCCTGAGCCATACTACTCTCATGCCCCTCCGTCGCCCTCTGCCTCTCTCGATCGCTTCTGTGGCACTGCTCCTATGCGTCCTTCCACACTCGTCCTCTCAATCTCCTCCGCCTGCTCTGCCTCTTCCCAGAATGACCGTACCGGCAACCACCCATCCGCCCGTCATTGACGGAGTTCTCGACGCCGGCGAATGGGACCGTGCCGCAGCCTGCACCGGATTCGTCACCGCCTTCGAGGGAAAACTGGCGAAAATTCAGAGCACTGCATGGTTGACCTACGACAGCCACTATCTCTATGTGGCGTTCCGCAATTTTCGGGGTCGCGAATTGTCGTTTATTTCGGCGCGAGCCCGCCGCAACGATGACGACGCGATCGTCTATGACCCGGCCAACGAGTTCTGGTTGTCCCCACCCGGAAATCCTGCAACCACATTCCAGACGATGTTTAACGTTTACCCCGCGGTGCTCGATGTGAAGATGATTCCCTCGCTCGGGTACTCCTCCAAATCGTGGTCGGGCAAGTGGGAACTGGCAGCCAGGCAGAACGCCGATTCCTGGACAGTCGAGGCAAGAGCCCCGATTTCCGCTTTCGGCGTAGACCACATCGCCAACGGCAGCGTGTGGCAGGCCCTGTTCACGACCGATGTGCTTGGAGAACCCGACAAGTTCCGCGCCTGGGCGCCCGGCGGCGCCTTCGCAGACATCCCGCGCCATGGGGATATCGAGTTCACCAATGATGGGCCGGCTTTCCAATTGTTCAACGTGGACACTGTGTTCACCGGCAAGCCGGCAATCGACGCTGCCGTAGTCGGTGCGACCCGTTCGCAAACTACGGTCCACGTGTCTGCGCGATTCGGCCGCGGAGTGGGAGCGGGCGCGGGCGATCTCGTGGTCACCAAGGACGTCACAACCGGCCCCGGCAAACGGCAGGACTTGCAACTGACCGCGGATCTTTTGCAAGCCGGCCTGAAAGCCGGCTTTTGCGAGATCACCGCGGCAGCCGGCGAACGAGTCCTCTACCATCAGGTTTTTCCTTTTGTCGTGGATGGATCGGTACGAAAACCCCCGGCGACCATCGCAACCAAGCCCAATGAGCAGCCATTCGGCCTGACGGCGTCCTATGCGCCCCTATCGAAGAAGCTCGTGGTCAAGATCGATCGTTATTACATGCCGGCAAGGACCGCCATTACCGGCGGGCGCGTCCAATTGAGCGATCCCAGGACAGGGCGGACCCTGGCGGAGGGGGCCATCGGCCCATTCGAAAAGGACTATTCGGAATTTACTCTAAATCTGCAGAACATTCCGGTGCCCGTCGAAACCGAGCAGGATTGGGAGAGTTCTCATCCGCGAACACCGCTCGGAAGCACTCAGCCACCGCCCGCCGCCAATTCGTCGGGCCAGTCCGCGGAGTTCCAGCTCAAGGCAATATTGACAGACAAGAACGGAAACCAGATCGCTTCGACAGCGGTTCCAGTCAAACTGCAAGGCTATCAGTTCTCCTGGCTGCCGAACGACATCGGGATCTCGGACAAAGCCATCGCGCCATGGCGTCCCATCGTCTGGCAGAATGGCGAGGCATCTCTCTGGAACAAGACCTATTCCCTGAACGGCGCAGGACTCGCCGACCGCGTCGTCAATTCCAGCCGCCCCCAGCTATCTGGACCGATGGTGCTGGAAGCGGTCGTCGACGGCCGCACAGTGACACTCGCCAGTCAGGCGCCGGCCACCGTCCACACAAGCCCAGCCGCCATCGATCTCTCAGGTGAGGCGCGCGCCTCCAATCTCACGGTGAATACGAATACCCGCCTGGAATTGGACGGCTTCGTGTGGAACACGATGACAGTCCAACCGACCAAGGCCAATGTTGGGCGGCTCTCCCTAGTGGTTACGATGCCAGAGGCGGAGGGATCGTTTTTCGTCACGACCAGCGGAGGATGGTCCTCGTATTTTGGCGACACACCGGAGAAGTGGGACTCACGCGAAAGCTCGCTTCCGAGCATGACGGGAAACTTCGTGCCTTACATTTTTCTTACCGATTCGGAGCGCGGGTTCACCGTTTTTGCGGACAACGAAAAAGGGTGGCGGCTCGACCCGGCACTGCCGACACAGGAACTCCGGCGGCACGACGGACTCGTGACTCTGCGAGTACACTTCATCAACAAGCCGGGGCCGATCGAACATCCCCTGACCATTCGATATGGATGGATGGTGACACCGCAAAAACCGCAGCCGTCCGAATGGCGCGGCTATGTGATCGATTACAAAAAGTACTTTCCTCAATCAACGCCAGTCTTCTGGAACGAGGCAGACTGGGACGTCCTCTGGCCCTACTATTCCAGCCCGTATCCTCACAGTTACGAGAAGTCGCGAACGTTGCTGAACGGAACTGCCAGCCGCGGAGTTACCGGTTGCGTCGGCGGTATTGCCCATGCGATCGCGCGCTACGCGGATTACAAAGGCCGCCATTTCGAACCGCTGGCTGCCGACTGGGGAAATACTCCAGGCGAAACCAGCAACGGAGATATCGCTCGCAGCCGTGGTCCCAACGATTTCGATCTCTTCCATTTCGATCGCTGGGCGAAGTTATCCGGACTGGGTTGCCTCTACTTCGACGAGAATTATCTTTCCGAGGACTGGAACTATCTCACCGGGGGAGCCTATCTCCTGCCCGACGGCAAAGTTCAACCCGGATACGATTATCTTGGTCTGCGCGAGTACAACAAGCGCTTACGATATATGTTTCACGACAATGGCAAATCGGCTCCCAATTTATGGGAGCACACCACCGGCGGTCAGGCGGCCTACGCCTGGATGCCGGACGTTTCGATGGAAGGAGAGAATGTCGAACCGACAGACCTTTCCAGCGACTACATCGACATGCTGCCCTCTTCGAGACTGCGCAGCATTGGCATGGGCCGGAACCTGGGGTCGGCGCCGTTCATCATGTGCCAGGCGAACCGGCACGGAAAAGGCGAGGCGTCGAAGACTCTGGTTCACCAGTTTGTCGGATGGGTGCTGGCTCACGACGTACTCCCAGAACAAGTCGCCTTCTGGCCCCCCCTGGCTGCAGAGCTGGAACTGTGGCGCGATGACGTACGCTTCGTCCCCTGGTGGGCGAAGGGAACTGGCATCGAGTCGACTGTTGCGGGTGTAATCGCTTCGGCGCACGTCCGGCAGGACAACTCGGTACTGTGGATCGTTAACACAAACCGCGAGGACAAGACCGCCACGATTCGCATCGATGCGCGAAAACTCGGCCTTGATCCTAGCCTAGATATTCAGGCGTACGACGCCGAGGATGGTACGCGATACCCCATCGCCGGTGGTGTGCTGACCGTTCCAGTTCCGAAGAGAATGTGGCGCGCCGTGCGCTTGAGCCAGCCCAAGCTTCTCGGGCGGGAGGTCGCCTTCGTGGCGGATTTCGAGCACGAAGTGGCCGCTACCGAAGCGTGGGGCGGCCGTTACCCCTTAGGCGACTCACTGCCTCAACCGGTTGATGGAGGAAAAACCGGAAAGGGAGCGTCCCTCGAAACCCCGTTGATTTTCGCGGCGCGTCATCATGTATCCGGAGTTCAGGGAACGATCTCCCTCGACGTGTGTCTCAAGGATCCGACCGGCGGCACGCTTGTGGCGCTCGGCGGGCTCGAATTGAGCATCGCCAAAGGGGGGGAGCTAGGCCTGCGAGGAGCAGCGCTGGCCTCGAACGTAGAAGAGCGCGGGGCCAAACAGAAGGCTCCTCCCGCGCACTGTTTCGCAGACCCTGGCTGGCATGGGATCACGTTGGCCTGGTCGGGCCGCGACGTGTGGGTGTCCTGCGATCGCACTGTGGCGCTCACGGCAAGGCTTGCTTCACAAATGCAATTGCCGGGAATGGGGCGCGCCCAGGAGATCCGCGATGATCACTCTCGCGTGGAACCTGCCGAAGTGAGGTTTGGGCCGATGCATGCCATTATCGACAACCTCCGGATGGGCACGTCGTCACCATTGCCGCCGGGTGAACCGCGAGGCACGCGATAGAGTCGCGCTTCGACATTTTCCTTTAGGAAGACCACTCCTCGGGTTGATCGTGCGTCGCACTTGATCGCTCGCAAATTGAAGCCCACAGCCGCCCAGCGGTTTTCCTCACCACTAAACCTGATCGGCAGACTGATGGCTGTTCGGAAACCGCGAGATTCACAATCCTTTCTCGGCGTATAAGGTGCGCCCCCGGCTGTTACAAGAGATAAAACGAGTGATCTGTACTGTTTTATAAATTTGAGAGTAACGGTACAAAAGTATCAAGCATTTGGCCCAAAGTCCCATAGAAGCCTGGCTCGGGAGTCTAAGAGGCGTTTGTGAATGCCACATTCAATCCCTCGGGATTTGCGTACGTTTGGGCACCCGCGGCGTCGTTGTTTACAACAAAGTCGAGATGATTGGTGCCGCTCTGAGGAGTGACAACCGCCGGAAATGTACTGGGGTCTGCTCGGCAGTACCAGTTACAAATGTACTGAAGGCGGGACTTGAAGCGTCTTTACAGCGCGTCCTGCACTTGGCGCGGCACGCGACATCGCATGCGCGTTCCTGTGCCGCCATTGTCAATGGCATCTGGTATTATTAATGGTATGGAAGTCAAGATCGATAAAGCCGGGCGCATCGTCGTCCCCAAACCGCTCCGCGAGCGGCTGGGCTTCAAGCCGGACACGGAGATCGAGGCGCTTGAGCAGCCCGAGGGCGTGCTTCTCAAGCGGATCGAACAACGGCCTTCCATGGTCAAGGTCGATGGTCTGTGGGTCCATCAGGGTAGGGCGGAACCGGTGGCCAACTGGGAGCGCATCCTTGAGGACGTGCGCGAGGAGCGGATCGAGTCCGCTTTGAAAAAGTGACCCAAGTGGATATTTTCTTCGATACGACAGTCCTGGTTGCCGCCTCCGAGCAAAGCCATCCGCACTACACGCAAGCGAGGCCTGCGGTGCTGCGCGTCGCCGCGAGGCAGGACAAGGGATTTATGGGCCAGCACTCGATCGCGGAAGTGTTCGCCGCGCTCACCCGTCTGCCGGTCCAGCCGCGCATCCATCCGGTGGAGGCGGCGCGCATCGTGACCGAGAACATCCTGCCGCATTTTGAGGTCGTGCCCCTAGGCAAAGAGGACTATCTAGAGGCAATGAATACGATGGCCAGCGGCGGATGGAGCGGGGCGAAGATTTACGACGCTCTGCTGCTGCGCTGCGCGGCAAGGTGCGCGGTGGAGCGTATTTACACCTTCAATCTCGGGGACTTCAGGCAGTTGGCCCCGCCCGGTCTCCAAGAGAAAATCTGCGCGCCGTGACCGGCGCGGAACCCTTCTGCAATCATGCGGAATACCGAGCTGCAACGGTGCCTCCAGTAACGAAGTTCCGGACCGAAGGCCTGCTTTACACGCTCAGTGGCACCAAACAAACCGTGCGAGCGAATCGTTGCCGGCATGCCGCGATTGGCTCCATCTTTTGTGAACCTTGGTGAAATCGGCTGGAAATGGCGGCGGACGGTTTCACGCACACCTCTTGCGCCACGCCCGCTGGAACCGCGCAGCCAAAGCCGCGAAGCTCATCCCGCGCAGTTACCGCCCGCAGCAGGAAGAAGGGGATTCCAAAGGGGAAGAAACCGCAGGTTGCGTCCTCTTGGGGCTACAAATCGAAACATCCCCTTCTATTCCACTTACTCACGCACTATGACAAAAACAACAAATACCGCGAGGATAACGCAAACCGCAGAAGTTACTCCGGAATTATGCCCCATGCACCGTACGGCATACAGGCGCACACCTCGCCAGGGATCGTCTGCCAACCCAAGAACTTGCGCCGCGTTATTTACGCGTTATTTTAACGGGCAACACCTTGGATGGGTCGCACCAGCCGCAGCAGTGGACGAGGCCCCGATGAAAAGCGTGCGCCTAACGGCCCAAGGCCCCCGTTTGTAAATTCTCTGCAGATCGAAAAGACTAGGCGACTCTATGGCGCCGAAGCGCGGCCACCAAGCCGGTCAGGCCCAGAGCCAGCACACCGTAGAAGCCCGGCTCGGGAACATAGGTGCCACTTACTTCAACCCTCAGGCCCTCAGGATTTCCGATGTCCTGCGGGATGTTGTAGACCGTAAAATCCAAATGGTTTGTGCCGACGACGAAGTCACTATTGGTGAAGGAAAAGGACCCTGTAGGAAACGGATTGTCACCGGTTGGGGCTACCCCGCTGCCTGGATTTCCGTTGAGTGTTACGGCACTGCCCAGGTTATCGATGGACCAGATCCCGCTCAGCTGTGCTGAGGTGAAGTCCTTCGGCAAGACGAAGCTGGTCTCGTAGACGTACGTGCCGGCAGGCTCACTGTACAGATTGCCGCCAGAAAGGGTGTTGCCCGGCGTGAGGCTGATCCACTCGGAGGTTAAACTGTCGGGTGCCCAGGCCCACGACGCATTGACCAGGGGAAACAAGCCCGAAATGTTGACGACTGTGCTTGGGTTAGCCGGAGCAGTGACGCTACCGCAGTCAATGTCCGGAGTGGGAGTGCACGCGCCTGTGGCACCAGGGACGCTGACCAAGGTGTAAGAACGAGCGGACTGCTCGCGGATTAGACAATCGCAGCAATCCCCATGCACCACAATCGAATGACGAACGCTTTTCCACGATTTCTCCCGAGCCGAAGTGAGTACAGTTTCCGGCAGCCTCATTTATCAATCTCGGGCCTCTTTACAACTACCACGCGGAGATGACGGTTCGTTCTCCACTATGCCCTGCGGCGACAGAGCTTTATAAACAGCCCGCTCAAACCGATTGCCAACACACCGTAGACACCCGGCTCCGGAGTAGCCTCGGTAACGGATACCTGGACTGGTGTGAGAATATAGCCGCCATTATAGATGCCGTCAATGTAGGTGCCCGCTGTGTAGACGTTCACTGAGCTACTGCCGTCTTGCACCGTAAACGCGAGACCATCATTGTCCAAATATTGATTGGGAGCGGCGCCGCCTGGTGCGCCGCTAGGTACACCACCGGGGAACAACAGATTGTCGTAATACCACAAACCATCGGGTGAGGTTGCGTATCCACCCACCGCAAGGTTCGCTGGGAGTGGCACCATGCCAATGATCGGTTCCCCATTTCGGTATCCGCTGATACCGGTCACCAATTGAAAGGATCCGTAGAGAGAAGTCGATTCTGGTGTCGTCGTCAGCTGTCCGTGAGCGGCAACGCTGCCGTCGGTATTGGTGTAGGTGAAATTGTAGACATTGGCCTGCGCCACGGGTAAGCCGATTAGAAGTGCCGCCGCGCCCGCCACCAAGAGAGATCTCATTGTCTCGACTCCTTTTTCCGCCACCTGCTGCACAACAGGTTGGGTGATGCCGGGACCTTGACACTCTCCGGCTTCACCTGACTTATGCTGTCTCAATGAGTCTAATGTAAGGAGTATTGGCCAACAATAGAAAACTGGTTTCAATTCCAACCGAAAGTACCACGCATTTCCAAAATACGTACTAATCTCGAAAGATTGGGCTAGCCAAATGCTAAGAATGCACCGTTTTAGGCTCGTGGGTGGCTAGAGAGGCATCCTCTACCCAGGGACCTGTACTGGCTGCGCAGAGCTCAGCAACGGATCCCCCCAGTCCCAGGTTCGCCAAAGAATTGAGAGACATCAATAATACGGGGGTTTATCGAACTCCGCTCCCTTTGGAAATACCATCCCCAGGATCGCAACGTACCGATAGAGGCAACGATGGCATCGGTTGAGGCTTAAACCGGCGGCCAATAGCAGGCACTCGAAACGTGTGCGGGGGCGGGATCGGTGGACGAAACTGGCGGCACAGCGCGGACATTCGACATCGATAAATGGCGGCGACCCAGTCTGGTCGACCGGAACCACCATCCATTCAGGGCCCAGTCGGTGCTCTACTCTCAGCGGCCGTGCCTCGGCCTTTGGCGGGAAAGAGGCGGCCAGTTTCTGGCCCTCAGCGAGGGCCATCGACGAAAGCGGATTTGCACGTGGAGGCGGAGGCACAGACGGATTTCCGGCAGCGAGTTCGCCTCCAGTTGTAGATTGCCAACCGCTCTGCCGGGCCATCAGACCATACAAGCGCACTTCCATCAATACCCGTTGCATGTCGACTGGCGGATTGCCGGCTACTCTCAGGCACCGCAGGGCCAGGCGAGTGGCGGCGGCGCGGACACCCTTTGGACCGACCCGCAGAACACCTGGCACCACGACTTGCGACAAATCCTGCGGCGGCCTCACCCCCACGTCGGCGTCTCGTTCGCTTCTTGGAGAAGAATGTTCAGCAGCGCCCCTCGGCTCCGCCTGTGGCCTGCCGGCAGACCTCAGCGTCACCATCAGTTCATACAACAGGGCTCCGAAAGCTTTGCCGCTCGCGCAAGTCGGCAGCGACGCCGGTAGCGTAGCCCAACGCAATGGCCAACGGGACGACTCGATCGCTGGTCGCCACGCAACTACCCTCGCCGCCGGCAATCGTTCCGAGCCCTGATTCGGACCGATGGCGCGGCGCCGACACAACCGCATTCTCCAATTGGGGCCTCCCGAGACAAGATCAGTATTACCCCGAACCGATCGCGAGGCCACTCGGGGAAAGTCCCAACGCATTTTGGCGTAGCAAACAGGTCAGACAGCCCGTTGGCGACGCTGACGGTAGACCACCAACATTGCAGCCAAGGTCTGACCAGCGATACCGATCGCGCCGCTGAACCTGCATGTCGCTTAGGTAA
>Ga0182013_10007500_pt1 | contig 12008 bp, 9 predicted proteins | sample 612S2MmetaG_FD_120487 | JGI IMG/M metagenome (GOLD analysis project Ga0182013, IMG submission 120487) | Permafrost microbial communities from Stordalen Mire, Sweden - 612S2M metaG | ecosystem: Environmental > Terrestrial > Soil > Wetlands > Permafrost | place: Sweden: Stordalen | collected...
CAACTCAACCATAACCTCGGTAGGTGTGCTTTTCAGCGGAACTGATACTGCCAATGTGCAGGGCCTGGTAGATAATTCTACCTATACCACTTCGCCCACTTTTTTTACCGACCGCACTTTTCAGCTGAACAACTGCTCGGTGCAGACCTGGGGTATTTATCCCGGCGATACCAGCATAGTTAATATTACCAGCTGTATAGCAGGTGAGATTGGTTCAGGAGGAATGGCAAAAACCAATTGCTCAGACCTGTTCGCCGATGGCAGTGCTGGCTATGTCTGGGCTAACAGTAAAGCGTTTCTGAGCTCTTCTGGTTGCGGTTTAAAATGCCCTATACGCGCCGAGCAGGCAGGTTTTGTGATATCTGCATTTAATTCAATTACCGCCGCAACCGGCTATGCCATTGACAGCGGCCTTTTAATAATGATTCAAACACCCACCATATCGGCACCGGTAGCCTACGATGGTTCAGATGTTTGGGTAGGCATGCTTTCACCGCAAAGCGCTAATACCGGCGATACTGTATTGCTCACCGGCTCGGCCTATATCCTGCGCGGGCCTACCAGCCGGTTAATGAGTTTTTCCAGTTATTATGTGGCCTACCAGGCGCCTGGTAGCAACAGCTTCACAATCATTGGTGATACCTCTGCCACACCGGTAACACAAAACACCCTGGTAAGCTGGCCCACTACAGGACTTGCACCCGGACAATACAACCTGGTATTAATAATAAAAGATAACTATGGCGATAGCGTTACCGTTAACTCCGCCATTACCCTGCAGCCTATAGGCACCGGCATAGCCAATATCCAAAATAGCGAAGTGAAAGTTTACCCCAATCCTACCACCAACCAGTTAACCATAACGGCTGACCAAATGGCGGTTAATAAAGTAACACTGCTTAATATGCTGGGGCAAACGGTGTTTAACTACAATTACATTGCAGGTGATAAGACTCCTCTTAATATTGACTTCAGTACTGTGCCTGCCGGTGTTTATATATACCGCGTTACTGATGAAAATGCGCAGGTGGTGGAAGGGAAGGTGGTTAAGATGTAGGAGGAAGCGAGCCAAGTTGAAGAGGTTCCATTAAACAGGAAAGTTCGTTACTTTTGTATAAATTACTTTATGCCTGTTATATCCATGTTTTATGGTTTGATTGTCGCCATGTATTATTTAGATACGAAGCAACATAATCACCCTCATATCCACGTTAAATATGGTGAGCATGAAGCAGTGATAAAAATTCCCGGAGGTGAGCTTCTGGAAGGTGAATTACCTGGCGGCAAGATGAAACTGGTGAATGCATGGATAGAAATACACAAGGATGAGCTGATGGCCAATTGGGAATTAGCCGTAAAAGGAAATGAAGTATTTAAAATAGACCCGCTTAAATAAATAGTATGAACCCGAGGGTGCAAACAGTGAAAGCACAGAAAGACTTTACACTGCTTATTACTTTTACCAATGGCTTACAAAAAGTGTTTGACGTAAAGCCGTACCTGGAAACCGGCGTTTTTAAGAGCTTAAAAAATATTGCCATGTTTTCTACTGCGCACGCCGAATATGGCACAGTAGTATGGCAAAACAATGTCGACTTCGACCCGGATACTTTGTTTTTGGAGGGGGAGAAGTTCAGCAGCGGGACGCTACAAACATAAGCGAGCATAGCGTCCCGCTATGCTTGAGGCCCGGGCTATGCGCAATGGAGCCTCGCAGCTAGCCACGCCGCCGCATAAGCCTGGGAAAAAGTATGGTAGGCCCCACGGTCAGAAATATCCCTATAGTTGCAACACCAACAGCCGTTCCTATTGCAAAGTCCGTTTCGCCAATCAGCTGCCCGCAAACCCCATATCTGACTAAGAGATAAAAGATAACCAGGTATAGCAGGCTGGTGAGCAAGCCCGGAGAGTAGGTGTTGAGCCGGATGGTCCAATACAGGTGGACCGTTATGGCGTGTGTTACAAATCCGGATATGAAGATAATTGGCAGGATAACCCAATGGCCGCCAAAACTGTCAAACAGAACGTTGCTGGCCGCAATCGCAACAAGAAATCCGGCATTAAACCAGAAGAACATGCGTATGTGATATGTAGGCCAAAAATTGTCCGCTATCCATTTAACAAAGCCGCCGTTGAGGAGTGTTTCGTCAAGAACGTGAACGATGTATGATGCGAAAAATGCCCAGAAAAGTATGTTTAAGAATGACATGGTATATGCCGAAGTTAGACAGGTTTCCGTAGTCCAACAAATAAATTGCTACCTAAATGCGCGGGCGGTGAAGGGGAACGTGGTGAAGATGTAGGAAGGATGGAGTGCTTTTTAAAAATGCTATACGTAAAAGGGTTAATAGTATCTCCGATACCTATAACCTTTGTGCATTAGGTCCGCAGAGATAACATCTTAAAAAAAAGATGTCATCTCTACTTCATTGATTAAATTTGAACCTGATTTTAAAACACGAAAATAATTAACCAATGACATGCCTGGATTGTAAACACGGAATTCCTGAGAAGGGAAAAGTTACAGTATCTTTTGATAAAGATAACTGCACCGTAGTTATCAAAGACGTTCCTGCCATGGTTTGCCCGGTATGCGGTGCTTATTATTTGGATGAGGCTATAACCGAAAAAGTTCTTGAATTAGGTAACGCCGCTGTTAAAACCGGCAGCGAGGTTGAAGTAATTCATTTACAGGCTGCCTGAGAACCTGTTATCCCCAAAGCAGATAACCCAACATACAATCCTTTACGGAAGAAATCTTCCCGTTGTTCCAGGTGTGCCACAGGCCAACCTGGAACTTACAATAATTGTTTTAGTCTCCTGACTAAAACATCGTGCCGGATAGACAAATTGAATATTTGAACACAGGCTTTAGCTAAAAACAGCTGATTGATTTTGGAGTGGCAGATACTGCAAGAAGTATGGGGCCGGGAGACCCATACGATGCACTTAAACTTCCAGGTTGGCCTTCGACACAGAACAATGCAACGAGGCGGCTGCGTTTACATTATAGCAAATGTACATAATACAGTTTTATACACTGGCGTCACTTCAGATTTAACCGGTCGTATCTCTGAACATAAAAGCAAAAAATTCCCCAATTCATTTACAGCAAAATATAATTGTAACAAGCTGGTTTATTATTCATTTTATCCGACCATTGAAGAGGCGATAAGTGCAGAGAAACAAATTAAAGCGGGAAGCAGACAAAGAAAGGTGCAACTTATTAATAGCTTGAATCCTGAGTGGCGGGATTTATATGATGGGCTGTTTTAAGAATTGACTGTTCCGTTATGGTTTGTCCTTATAGTTGGGGGATTGCTTCGCAGGGCCCCGCAATGACGGCGCGGGAGGAGGGATTGCTATTGCTTCATCGCAAAGCCCCCTCAACAATAGCAATCCCCCGTATTTTTTAGCAATGTAATCATCAGAACGTCCTCCCAATCCCCACCACCCATCTGAATTTAAAATGGTCAGGGTCAACGTATGGCGTGTTGCTGAGGAAGAAGGGGACATCAAACCTGAAGGTGAGTGGTTTTATACCTTGCAGAGGCCCCCATTTTTTAACGGTAAAGGCCACGCCTGCACCGGCATCAAAGCGAACAGAGGAAAGTTGTTGTACGCCGGCGCTGTTGATATAGCCAATACTGCCCGCATCGCCAAATAAATAGGTATTAAGCGTAAAGTGCTGGCGCAGCCATTCGTTTTTAACGGTAACCAGGCGGTTAAAATCAAGCTCCTCGTTTAACGACAACCCTGAAGGCCCTTTATACGCAGCCACTACCACGCCGTGTTTATCAGTTTCAGCCAGTTCATATCCGGCATACCCGCGCATATCTAATCCGCCACCCATTTGCAAATGGTTAACATCATCGCCATAAGTACCGGCCCAGCTTTGGGGCACAAAACCGGCGGCGCGGTAATATTTGCTATCCATCATATCCTCGGGGCTGCCGCCGGCAAAAAACAAAGCGCTTTCGCTGGGCACGTTATTACCGGTTCCGTAACGGCCATAAAAACGGGTATGGAAATCAAATTTCCAGGCCGCATCTTTTTCCACCCAGGTAAGTTCGAGGTAATTATAATTGAAGGCATTTGTAAGTGCCCCTGAACGCAAATGCGCAGTTACAGAACCATTATCATTGGGGTGCGAATAAGTGTAAGTACCGGAAAGGTTCAGCGATACATTCATTTTCTCATCGGTGGTCCAGATAGAACTCCACTCTTCAGCATATAGCAAGTAATTTATGTCGTTCTCATTATTACGCGTAAAGGCTTTAATATTTATATCACCTGAAAAGTTTTTGGGGAACTGTTTGGTGAGTCCTAATTTATAAAGCTGTAAACCATCCAGCCACTGGGTGTGCAGGTAAACAGTGGTTTTCTTCATCACTTTATCAATAGCATCGCTGTAATCAAATTTATAGCTGAACCAATCAGCCTTTTTATTGGTGGCAGCATCTAAATTATAACGCTCCCCTCCCTGTGCCAAATGGGTATTTACCCAGGCGGTAAACGAGAAGTTATCCTTAATGTTCATGTAGTTGCCATTGAGGTTAATGCCCAGCTTAATGCCATCATAGGCGTTCCACCAAACATCGGGCCGCATATAAATCCGGTATTTCTTCCACGATGGGAAAGGGAAAATATGCGAATCGAACCTGAATTCAACATTGTCTTTTTTGCGGTTATTCAGCATATTAATATCTGCCAGCCTTTCGCTGGGGTCGATAATTACATTTTTAATACCGCCAGGTATGGTTACAACGGCTTCATAGGCAGGCTGTAGTTTATCCCAGCCGTACCATTTAGGCAAGATAAGCCGGTGGTGTGCAAGCTGCGCGCTATCGGCATTCTTCTCAAACCAGGTGTTAGGGATGTAGAAGTCATATACCGAATCATTTTTACCTATCACCCGTAAGTCTATAGGCATCTGCATACGGCCCTTGCGAATCAGTTTTATTACGTACTGGTCTTTCAACTGACCCTTCCTAATGCCCCCAATAGCATAATCAATATTCTTGGTGGTTTCAATCCATTCGTCAAAAAACCAGTTCAGGTCAACATGCGTAAACTGGATTACCGAATTGCGGAAATCTTCGGGGTACGGGTGGGCAAATTTCCACTGCGCTACATAATGTTTTAAGGCCGCTGTAAAAAGCGAATCGCCCAAAACATATTGCAGGTTATAGAGCATGGCAGCTGTTTTAAAATAAACATTACCATAGCCACCGCCCTGTCCCAACGCACCATTAAAAGCATCGGAGTGGGTGTTTAACGGCTCATCAGCAAACTGCATAGCATCGCGGATGTAGCCCACGTTAAACTCCCGGTCGCGCACATTAATGGGCTCGGTGAACTTTCTTAAATACCAGTGTTTTTTGCTGATGGTATCAGCAGGCAGGTTTTTGCCATCAATGGCCTCTAAGCCCCAGGCCGTTAACATCTGCGTAAAACCTTCGTCCATCATGGCCCGGTAAGTTTCGTTGTTGCCCAGCATGCCATAAAACCAGTTGTGCCCAACCTCATGCGCCAGCAGGCCACGGTATTCCTTATCTCTTCCCCCGTCTAAAGTCAGCATGGGGTATTCCATACCATCGGCAGCATCAGCAACCACTATCTTGGGATATTCAAACACACCAAAATCGCGGCTGTAAACCGTAATTATTTTCGATAGATAATCCGCCGCATTTTGCCAGCCGGTGGCGTGCCCTTCCTGGGCAATAGCCACACACCTTACGCCTTCACCGTTTTTTCGGCCCGGGTAAATGATGGTATCATGTATGCGGTACGAAGGGTCGGCAGTAAAAGCAAAGTCATGCACGTTTTCGGCATGGTATTTCCAGGTTTTGGTAACGCCCTTTTTATACTTGGTAATGATGCTTGCTTTGCTGTCCCATTTCTTATTGGCAAAATTATAGATATCCAGTTTCTTTTTCAAGGTATCGGGCAATACCTCGCTTTCGTTCTGTAACACACCCGTTGCTTCAACCACATAGTTAGAGGCGAAGGTTAGTTCAACATCAAAGGTGCCGAAGTCACCATAAAATTCGCGGTTCAAATGCTGGTCGGTATTCCAGCCGCTTTTGCGGTCGTATACGCATATTTTAGGGTACCACTGGCAGCCGTTGTAGTGTGTAAAACCAGATACTTTGTATTTCTTCATCCTCCGGCGGGTTGAACCTGAATCGTAGAATGTTCTGAATTTTACATCAAACCTCTTCTTTGCTTTCGGTGGCAGGGGCTTATCTAACCATACTTTTATTACCGTATTATCCAGTTGTGTTTTCAGCTCAACGTCACCGGTTTTCATTTCGTCAATTACGGTGCCCAGTTTAGTGCGCTCATACTTCCCATAAGCAGGTTTTACACCGTTATTCTTCTGCAGGTTATCGAGATAAGAGCCGGGTTGAAACGCATTTTGGTACAAATTGAAGTAAACGAAATACAAAGTATCGGGCGAATTATTCCAATAGGTTAAATGCTCCTCCCCTCCTATTATATCGGTGGTTTCGTCAATATTGGCTTTAATCTGATAATGCACATCCTGTTGCCAGTAACCGGGAAAGGGCCTGCGGTTTTTCCAGTAATAGGGGCTATTTTTGCCCTGGTAATTATTTTTCGGGCCCATATCGCTGTATTGCGCCCGCGCTGATACTATCTGGCTAAAAATAAATATAAACAGGGTAATAGTTTTTCTCATAAACAACAGAGTACTTTCAATTTACTAATAAATACAATTAGCCACTAAGAAGCTGTTTAAAATTAAAGAAAACAAATACATATAGCCACAAAGACACTAAGAACACAAAGAAAATGCTTTAAGTTTTTTGACTTTTGGGTTAAAAGCGCGGTATATATCCGCAATTTTTAAAAAATAACTTAGTGTCTTAGTGCCTTTGTGGCAAGAATTAGTTTTGGTTCTTGCGTTTGAAATATGTTATTAATGTAATTTTAGACAGCTTCTAAGGCACTAAGAACACTAAGTTTCACTAAAAAGCTGTTTAAAATTAAATCCAAATGCAATTTAACACAAACCTGCCTGCCGGTAGGCAGGGAGCACGAAGGAAAATGCCAATACAAAGATCACAAAGGAGTATATTTTTGGTGTTCTTTTGTATTAACCTTTGTGTGCTTTGTGTTAACCGGTATTTCTTTTCTTTAATTTTAAACAGCTTCTTAGTGGTAAATTTATCTTGCATTATTCATTCAGATATTAGGCGCGCTTTTTTAAATTTGCCAGCCTCAAAATAAACATCTTTTGTCGAAAGCTAACTCACCTGACCTCCTTTATAAAATTGCCTTGACCATGTTGCCCAACATTGGCACCATCCTGGCAAAAAACCTGCTGGCTTATTGCGGCAGTGCGGAAGCTGTTTTTAAAGCATCGAAAAACAAGCTGGTAAAAATACCTTCCATAGGTGCAGAACGTGCCGAAAGCATTTTTAACGCCAATGTATTGGAAGATGCTACCAGAGAATTAAAATTTATTGAGGAGTTTAAAATAAAGTGCCTGTTTTTTACGGATGAGGCCTACCCCCACCGGTTAAAACAAATTGCCGATAGCCCGCTGATGCTTTATTACAAAGGCAACGCTGACCTGAACGCAGAAAGAATTGTAGGTATTGTTGGCACCCGTAAAGCCACCGAATACGGCAAAGAAGCCACCCGCAAATTAGTAACTGACCTTGCGGCACAGGATATTCTGATTGTGAGCGGCCTGGCTTATGGTATTGATGTGGCTGCGCATAATGCATCGCTTGAAAACAATCTGAAGACTGTGGGGGTGCTGGGGCATGGGTTAAATACCATGTACCCATCGCAACATACAGCCGTGGCAAAAAAGATGGTGCAACAAGGGGGCCTGCTTACGGAATATAAATCTATTGATGAGATGGCCATGCACAATTTTCCGGAACGGAACCGGATAGTGGCCGGCATGTGCGATGCCGTTGTTGTGGTGGAATCTGCCATAAAAGGTGGTGCAGTAATAACTGCCAACATTGCCAATTCGTATAACAAAGAGGTATTTGCTTACCCGGGAAGGACCATTGATAAAACGAGCGCAGGTTGCAACTTTCTTATAAAAACATTTAAAGCCGGTATCATTGAAAATGCACACGACCTGCTTGAAGCCATGCACTGGACCCGGCAGGATGAGACAGCAAAGAGCAAAACCCGCCAGCGGCAACTGACTTTTGCCCTTAACGACGATGAACAGAAAATTTATAACTTACTGAACGAAAACCCGGAAATAGAAATAGATAAACTGGCACATGTTACAGCCATGAACAGCAGCTCATTAGCCGGTATATTACTTGAAATGGAAATGAACGGAATAATTGTTTCTTTACCGGGTAAACGTTATAAACTTATTTGAGCAGCCAACAGCCTCCTCACCCAAACCCTCTCCGAAGGAGAGGGTTTCAAGTCCTTCTCCTTCGGAGAAGGATTTAGGATGAGGACTCATTGGCAATTATTAAACTTATTTTAATCATGGCATCCGCATTTTCGCACGCAATAGCAGCTGTGGCAATTGGTAAAATTTCGAGGGCTGCACGCTGGCCGGGCGATCTGGATAAGGTTGACCTGAAGTTTTGGCTGATAGCCATTTTTTGCGCCGTATCGCCTGATTTTGACGCTATCGGGTTTTGGCTGGGTGTGCCCTACGATTCGGTTTGGGGTCACCGGGGTATTACACATTCGCTCTTTTTTGCGGGCTTGCTATCGTACGTAATGATCCACTTTTTTTATAGTGAGGAGAAGGTTTTTTCAAGGCGCTGGCTTATCCTGTTTCTTTTCTTTTTTGCAGTTACTGCCTCGCATGGAATTTTAGATGCCATGACTGACGGGGGCCGGGGTGTTGCATTTTTCGCCCCGTTTAATAATGCCCGTTATTTTTTCCCATTCAGGCCTATCAGGGTATCGCCAATCAGTATTACCCGTTTCTTTAGCGGACGGGGCTGGGAGGTATTGAAAAGTGAATTTGTTTGGGTATGGATACCCTCTTTTATACTGATGGCGGTGGCTCCTTTAATAAAGAAGTTGCGCACTACGTAGTTGTTTCTTTAATTTGGCGTGTAAAATTTATTCAACTGTGGCAAAACAGCAAGCAAAATCAAAGTCATCAAATTCGAATAATGCACCGGCAGCCCCGGCGCAGCCTGTTATAAGCAAACCTGTAATGCAGCTTCCTGGCTGGGCCTATTACGTTTTCATTTTCCTGTTTTCGTGTATGCTGTATTCCAATACGTTATGGAACCAGTTTGCCATAGATGATACCATTGTGCTTACCGATAACAAATTCACCAAAAAAGGTTTTGGCGGATTGAAAGACCACTTTACGCATGATATGTTTGAGGGCTTTTTTGGCGAGCGCGGCGCACGCCTGGTAAGTGGTGGCCGTTACCGCCCTTTAAGCATGGCCAGCTTAACCGTTGAGTATGAAATTACAAGAAGGCTGAAAGGTGATAAGCGCGGAGAGATTACCGACAAGAATGTTATTATGGGCAGCGAAAACGACCCCTACATGGTGCCTATGCTAAGCCACGGCATTAATGTTTTTCTTTTCGCGCTAACATGTATGTTGCTGTATTATATTTTGCTGCTGCTAGTGCCGGCAAAGTATTCAATTATGACCCCAATCGGGGCACTCGGCCTGCCGTTTTTTGCAACGCTGTTATATGCAGCCCACCCCATGCATACCGAGGCTGTGGCTAATATAAAAGGCCGCGATGAGGTAATGTGTATGTTGTTTTCGCTGCTGTCGTTATTGGCAGCCCTTAAATATGTAAAAACGCAAAATATTATTCACCTGGTTTGGGGAACCATTATCTTTTTCCTGGCCCTGTTATCTAAAGAAAACGCTATTACATTTTTAGCGGTTATTCCGCTTACCTACTATTTCTTTACCAAGGCTAAACTGAAAGATTATGGTATTGCTGTAGGCGCGTATATAGTGCCGGTTGCTATCTTCCTGTTTTTAAGAAGCAAGTTTACGCAGGCCGGATTAAACCAGGATTCGCCCGAAATATTGAATAATCCATTTCTGCTGGCAACCGTTGGCGAGCGGTATGGTACAACCGTTTTAACCTTCCTGTATTATTTCAAATTATTGGTTTTCCCTCAGCCGCTAACCCACGATTATTACTTTAACCAAATCCCTTATGTTGATTTTAGCGATCCCTGGGTGCTTCTTTCTGTTCTTATCAATGGCGGGTTAATTGTTTATGCGCTGATGAACCTGAAGAAAAAAAGTATTGCTGCCTATGCCATCCTGTTCTACTTTATCACTTTCTCTATTGCCTCAAATGTGCTGTTTACCGTAGGCGTTTTAATGAACGAGCGTTTTATTTATATGAGCTCCCTGGGTTTCTGCATCCTGCTTTCGTACCTGCTCATTCAATCAAAAGACCGCTTTAAAGTTTCTCCGAATGTTATTCTGGGCATTTTTGTTTTGATACTATCGCTTTACTCTATCAAAACCTTTTCGCGCAATTTTGACTGGAAGGACAGCTTTACCCTGTTCCGCCGCGATTCAATACACAGCCCTAACTCAGCCAAAATACAAACTTCATTAGGTGGCGATTTAACTAAAGCATCTGACTGGAATATTTCAGTAATGCGCGATAGCGGTATGATTAAAAAAGTATTCCAGGACCTAAGTAACGGTTGCAAATCAGAAGCGGAGCTGAATGCCATTAATGCGCTGCCCGATTCAACTATCCGGTTTATGATCCTGGACTCGTCTATTCAACACCTTTACCAGGCGGTTAATATTTACAAAACGCACTCCAACGCGTGGCTATTGCTGGGCAATGCTATGTATAAGCGTAATCACAAGCCCGAGGAAGTAATTCCGATTTACGAAAAAGCCGGCGCTTACCGGGTAGGTGGTTATTACGATGCCAACTTTAACCTGGGCATTGTTTACAACGAAAGCAACCAGCCCATGAAGGCAAAATTAAACCTGCTGAAGGCTTACGAAATAAAGCCGGAAAGCATGGAAGTCCGCTTTCTGCTTGCGCAAAGCTACGCCAAGCTGAACATGCCCGATTCAGTTGATTACTGGTTAAAGAAGGGCCTTGAACTGAAAAAACAAGATGCTGCAGATTACTACCTTATTGGAACCGGCTTTGGAAAAGTAGGTGGTAACCTTCCCAAAGCTATTGAGTTCCTGAATAAGGCTATAGCATTGAATCCCAAGGCAGAGCTTTATTACGAGGACCTCGGCGTTGCTTATGGACTTAATAACCAGTTTGATGAAGCTATTGCTACTTCAAAGAAGTTGATTGAGATAGACCCTAAATACGCACCGGCATATAAAAACCTTTCCCTCTCGTACGGTAATAAAGGCAACAAGGCCCTGGCAGATGAATATGAGAAGAAGTTTGAGGAGATGATGGCGGCGAATAATAAGAAATAATAATTGCTTCATATCCGTTTAGCCACTTGCTTGAATAAATTAAACGGCTTTGGGGTTCCCGTCGCTCCCGCTCAGGGCTGGCTTTACGTGGAATTTATCCCGATTTTTCATCGGGAACTCCTAGCTCCCAAAGCGTCGCTGCGGGGTTTACACTTCAATCCCTAACCCGAAATGGCAAGGGGGGGGGGTAGCAGGGGGGGTAGGTAGCAGAAAAAAGTTACTAATTAATTGACTATAAATAATTTACGTTAAATTTTAACAAAAAAGTGATACCTACCCCCCACTTAAGGACAGATGGTAAGAGCATCGTCCAAAATTAAGTTTACCGGTAAGTGCAACTAAATTTTATTGCTGTATTATCAATTTCCCTAAAGCCGAACGCCCGGCACTGTCAATTTACCTGACTGGTCCTCGTTTGCAACGAGGACCAGTCAGGTAAATTTTATAAATTTGTGAAGATGTAATTATTTATATAAACATTTGTTTCTACTTTAATCGCACACATGAATCATATTTTGTTGGCGATATTTGGTCACAACCACTAGCAAGATTATCGTAACCATAGATACCTGCTACAGTATCC
>Ga0182013_10007501_pt1 | contig 12008 bp, 11 predicted proteins | sample 612S2MmetaG_FD_120487 | JGI IMG/M metagenome (GOLD analysis project Ga0182013, IMG submission 120487) | Permafrost microbial communities from Stordalen Mire, Sweden - 612S2M metaG | ecosystem: Environmental > Terrestrial > Soil > Wetlands > Permafrost | place: Sweden: Stordalen | collected...
CGAATCGGAAAAACCGCCGGAGAAAAAAATCACTGTCTTGCGGCCCGGCAATGACGCCAGACTTTTAACCAGATTCTGGAGCGCTTCCAGCGGCGCGCGAACAGTATATTCATTGCGCGCGGCCTTCATCGCGTCATTCACGGCCGGTCCCGATGCGCCGCGCGATTTGCCGCCAGCCGCGACAGCCTGCTCCAGCACGCCGGGATCTGACGTGAAATTCTGCCTCATAGTCAGATTCGTTCCAAATTCGGCGATCGCAAAGAGCCTGCGGGGAGACGCCGTGCGGCGGATGAATTGCGCAGCCGCCTGTCGGGCAAAAGCCTGCGCCGGGCCGGAGGTTGAGTTATCGAAAAACAGAACCGTATAGCGGGTCTCATCCTGCGACGGACCAGATCCGATGGAAAACGAAGTGATGGTTTGCTCTTTGTTGTCCTCGAAAACTCTGAAGTCCTTCTGAGTGAGACCGGCAACGCTATTCCCTTTCTTGTCCGTGACCACCGTGTCAACCAGTACGAGGCGCGACTCGGACCGGATGACACCGGTGGCTTCCGGCGCGGGCACCTGACCTGAGAGTAAGAGCGTGGCGAAAAATGTCAGCGCGAAGGTGCGTGCAATATACATTGGGTAATCTCTTTTGGAATTAATTCACCGATACTTATCTTTTGGACCAGCCCTGCCACTCTCTGCCCTGAACAAAGAGGTGGGGTGATCCCAAAACAACGCTTCATGACTGGGCGCGTATCTCTGCGGCTGCGCTGGCCTCATTGTTCCGAGTCTACACCTGCTCAGCTGCCCCGTAGTTGGCATCTCGGATAGTCTCTCCGAAACAACGCCCAAACACCATAGGTCCGATTTACTCACCCGCGCATTTATCCAGGGGGGAATGTTTGGTCACGCCCCAGGAATATTTATTTTTCGCCAAAAACAAACCACTTAAGCCCCTGCACGAATAAAGGCTTCCCGGAACGCGTGGTAAACCAGGATCGCAAATCCGAACCGGACCAAACCATGGCCTCACCAAAACAAATCGCCGCGAACCGCGCGAACGCAAAGAAATCCACCGGTCCGAAACCGGAATCCTGGGAGAAAACGAAAATGAACGCACTACGACATGGCTTGACTGGCCAGGTAAATCTGATGCCCGACGAAGATCGTGAAGCGCACGACAAATTCTGCGCCGCTATCGCCGAAAGCCTCATGCCCGAAGGACCACTCGAAACCCAATTCGCCCAGTCCATCGCCGAAGACAACTGGCGTATGAACCGCGGACGAGCCATCGAAACCAACATGTTCGCCATCGCCCCCATTAACAACGGGACAGGTCATTCGCAGATCGATGCGGCCCTCGCCGCCGCACAAAACTTCGCAGACAACCCGCAAAAATTCCAACTCCTCTCCCTCTACATGCAGCGCACCAATCGCGACATGCAAAAGACCCTCGACCGCCTGACCGACATCCAAACCGACCGCAAAGCCCGCCGCCAGCAGGACCTTGAAGAAGTGGCCGCCATCCTCGAATACAACGAATCCAAACACTTACCCATCGAACAGACCATCACGGCCGGAACAAATGGCTTCGTTTTTTCGATCCACCAAATCCATGCCTTCGTCACCAGAAAACGTCAGCTAAAACAAGCCGAACGCACCGAAAATCACATCAACAACCAGCATCACCCCAAACACCCCAAATCAATCTCCGCCCTGAGCCGCGCCGCTTAAGCCTGCTACCATGTCAAAGTCAAATCGACATGAATCAACCAGCACCTGCAACCCTCTGGGAACTGCTCCAAATAGCCCCCGCCGAAGCCGTCGCCGTAGTCTCGCCCGAAACCGGAACCAGCCTCACTTATAAGGACCTCCGCACACAGGTTCGCGCAGCCGCCGATGTCTTCGCCTCCGCCGGTATTAAACCCGGTGACCGCGTCGCCATAGCCCTGCCCAATGGAATCCCGGTACTCGTCTGCTTCCTCGCCGCATCCATCGCAGGCACCGCCGCGCCGCTGAATCTGGCATACCGCTACGACGAGTTCGTCTTCTATCTCGACGACACTAAAGCCAGGCTTCTGATCGTTCCGCCCGAAGGAGGCGACGACGCACGCAAAGCCGCCGAAGCCGCGGGCATCCCCGTCTACACGGCCAACATGACCGACGGCACCCTCACGTTCGGTGACGGCGTACACGGCGCAACGCCCGCAGCCGATCCGACTCCGGACCAGATCGCTCTCATTCTTCACACCAGCGGCAGCACCGGACGTCCCAAGCGCGTCCCCATCCCGCACCGCAACCTCGCAGTGTCCGCCGCGAATATTGCGGCTCACTATCAACTCACCGCGAATGACGTCTCACTCTGCGTGATGCCGCTCTTCCATGTGCATGGTCTGGTGGCCTCAGTCCTCGCCACTCTCTACTCCGGAGGCCGCATCGTCGTTCCCGGCAAATTCAATGCGCTGTCTTTCTGGCGTACGGTGCGCGATTACGGCGTGACCTGGTATTCCGCCGTTCCGACAATCCACCAGGTGCTTCTCGCCCGCGCCGGAGGCAAACGCCCCGAAGGTGCCGAATCGCTCCGCTTCATCCGATCCTGCAGCGCCGCTCTCTCGCCCGACCACATGCAACAGCTTGAAGAGGTATTCGGCGCGCCGGTCCTCGAAGCCTACGGCATGACGGAAGCTTCGCACCAGATGGCATCGAATCCGCTCCCGCCACATGACCGCAAGCCCGGCAGCGTCGGCATCGCAACAGGTATTGACGTAGGAATCATGGACGCGGAAGGCAACATCCAGCCTCCGAATTCTCCCGGCGAGGTGGTGATCCGCGGAGCCAGCGTAGTGAGTGGTTACGAAAACAATCCCGAAGCCAACGCCACATCCTTCACCAACGGCTGGTTCCGGACAGGAGATCAGGGCATTATTGACGAAGCCGGATATCTCCGGCTCATCGGCCGCCTCAAGGAAATGATCAATCGCGGAGGCGAAAAAATCTCCCCCGGAGAACTGGACGAAGTGCTGATGGCGCATCCGGCAATCGCGGAAGCAGTCTGCTTCGGAGTCCCGCACGCCACGTGGGGAGAAGAAGTAGCAGCTGCCGTAACCCTGAAGCCCGAAGCCGTTGTCACGGAGTCCGATCTCCAGGCCTTCTGCAAAGAAAGGCTGGCGGAATTCAAGAGACCAAAGAAAATCCACATAGTGGAGACGATTCCGCGGACCGCAACCGGAAAAATCCAGCGGAGAGTAGTAGCAGCAGCCTTCGCATGACCAGAAATCTTCGGCATCTAAAGGTAGGACATGCTTCAGCTTGTCAGTCGAGCAACGCTCGACCACGGTTCTAACTAAATGAAATCCGTAATCATAGGAGCCGGCGCCATAGGAGCCTACGTAGGAGCCCACATGGCCAAAGCCGGCCAAAACGTGGTCCTATACGCCAGAGGCCCCCATCTCGCAGCAATGCAGGCCAACGGGGTGAAAGTCCAAACCGCCCAGGGCGAATTCACAGTACGCCCCGAAGTAACCGGCGACATCGGCACCATAGAAGAAGCCGACGTAATCTTCCTCGCCGTAAAAGCCCACAGCCTCCCGCAAGTAGCCCCCCTGATCCGCCCGCTGCTGGGCACCGACACCGTCGTAGTCAGCATGCAAAACGGAGTCCCGTGGTGGTACTTCGACATACCCGGCATCCCGTATTCCGGCCTGAAACTGGAAAGCATAGACCCCGGCGGAGTAATCGCGCAATCGATTGAATCCGAACGCATCCTCGGCTCAATCGCCTACATAGCAGCAGAGATCGTAGAGCCAGGCGTAGTCCGCCACATCGAAAGCAATCGCCTCTCGATCGGTGAACCGGATGGCACCCGCTCCGACCGCTGCCGCAAAGTAGCCGAAGCCCTGATAGCCGCCGGCCTGAAAGCCCCCATCACCACCCATCTAAGAAACGAAATCTGGGTAAAACTCCTCGGCAACATAGCCTTCAATCCAATCAGCGCGCTAACGGGAGGCACGCTGGCAGGCATAGCAAAATTCCCCGAAACCCGCGAACTGGTCCGCCGCATCATGCTCGAAGCCGCTGCCGTTGCGGCCAAAGCCGGGCTCGAACTCCCGGTAACAATCGAGCAAAGAATCGAAGGAGCCGCCAAAATCGGCGAACACAAAACCTCCATGCTCCAGGATCTCGAAAAAGGACGTCCCCTCGAGCTCGAACCCATCTCCGGCGCGGCGCTCGAAATTGGAGATAAACTGGGGATTCCGATGCCTTATACCCGTGCCGTTTACGCCTGCACGAAACTACTTGCTGAGGTGCGTCATTCATGAAAAGCCGTTGGGTTCAGCTCGCCGCGTCCGTGGTGGCGATGATCATGATCGCCAATCTTCAATATGCCTGGACACTGTTCGTCAACCCAATCCAGACCGCCACGCACTGGAAGCTCCCGCAGATTCAGTACGCCTTCGCACTTTTTGTAATCTTTGAAACCTGGGCGATGCCGTTTACCGGCTGGCTGATCGATCTCATCGGTCCGCGCGCGTTCATTTCCCTGGGCGGTCTGCTTTGCGGCCTGGGCTGGTCCACCATGGGTCACGCGAGCTCGATAACTGAACTCTACGTCCTTTATTCGCTCACGGGTTTCGGCGCGGCGCTGGTCTATTGTGGCTGCATGGGCACAGCCCTGAAATGGTTCCCCGACCGCCGCGGCCTCGCTGCCGGAAGCATCGCAGCCGGCTTCGGATCCGGCTCTGCCTTATTCGTTCCCTTCATCGCCGACCTCGTTCATCACGGCGACTATCGCATGGCATTTCTGTACACCGGCATAGGCCAGGGACTGGTCATCATTATCGCCGCGCAATTCCTTCGGAATCCGAGTCCGGCCGACCATCTGCCCGCCCCAAAGGCAGTCGTGCACATCAAGACCGGACGAGCCAGCTTCACTTCCACCGAAATGCTGCGCACCCCGCATTTCTACATGATGTTCGCCATGGCCCTGATGATGGGAGTCGGCGGACTCATGACAACCGCCCAGGTTGCGCCCATGGCAAAAACCTGGAAAATCAGCGCCGCTACTTTGACCCTCGCGCTGACGATCAACCCTCTAGCCAACGGTGGCGCCCGTCTGTTCTGGGGCTGGGTCTCGGATCATTTCGGCCGCGAGAATACGATGATCGTCGCGTTCCTGCTGCAGGCATTCGCACTGCTCGGCGTAGTTCTGTTGGGCCACACTTCACCGCTGATGTTCATCGTGACCCTTGCGCTGGTGTATTTCACCTGGGGCGAAGTCTACTCGCTCTTCCCGTCCGCCAGCGCGGATTACTTTGGAGCGAAATTCGCCAGTTCGAACTACAGCTTTATTTACAGCGCGAAAGGTGTGGCATCCATCATCGGCAGCGGTGCCGCCGCGACTCTGTTCGAAATGACCGGGTCGTGGGATAACGGTTTTTATGCATGTGCAGGGCTTGCCCTGATAGCCGCGTGCCTCGCAGTTGTTTTGAAAAAAATGCCGCGCCCGGTGAAGGAAGAAGCAGTCAGTTCCGCACTCGCGGCCAGTGGGAGTCCCGCCTAATGAAGACGATTTATACAGCTCTCGTGCTTGTATCGCTGGCCAGCGCCCAGCAGCAGCCCGCTCCATTCGATACCCGGATGCTCACGAAGGGTGTTTACTGGGTGAACGGTGGAGGCGGCAACAGCGGCTTCATCATCGGACATAAAGGCGTCATCGTAATCGACGCCAAGACCACAGCCGATGGCGGCAAGCAGTTACTCGACGAAATCAAGAAAATAACTCCGCTCCCGGTAACCGCGGTCATCCTGACTCACAGCGACGGCGACCACGTAAACGGCCTTGCTGCATTCCCGGACGGCCTCACGATCATCGCGCACGAAAACAACAAAAAGGAACAAGAAGCCGCGCTGAAAGCGGGCGGGCGCGGAGCGCCTCCGGCCAACCGCCTTCCGAACAAGCTGATCGTGAAAGAAAAAGAGAGCTTCAAGGTGGATGGCATTCCGTTCCAGTTCTACAACTGGGGTCCGGCGCACACCAGCGGCGATCTGATCGTCTACATGCCTGTTCAGAGAATCGTATTTACGGGTGACATCGTCGCGACGCAAAGGCTCGATCCGATCATACATCTGGAGAAGAACGGTTCAACGGAAGGCTGGATCAAAACAATGAAGGCGATCATAGCCCTGAACGGAAAAATGTACGTGCCCGGTCACGGAGACATCCAGGACAAAGGCGCAATTCAGTCGAGACTGGATCTGGTACAGGCCAAACACGACAAAATCAAGGCCATGATAGCGGAAGGCAAATCACTGCCCGAAATCAAAGCCGCGGTAGGAGACCCCGCACCCACCGCAACTCCCGGCCGAGGCCCGGCCTTCGGCAACCTGACCGACATAATGTACGCCGAAAGCAAGAAGTAAACGTGGCGCACGCGCCAAAGTGTGCTGCGGCCAGCGAAGTACAAATGGACAGGCCTTATCCTGGGACAAGGTGAACGTCGGTCTACCCCGTGGGCAGCACTCATGTCGAGCTGCATGCAAAAGTCCTGTCTCTTTAAAAACAGCAAAGAGATCTTTTTGTCGTTGGCTTCAGAACTCCACGAGTTCTAAAGGAGGCCGAATGCGGTTGACGCTGCGCCGGCAACTGAGCCACTTTGTTCAGATTCTCCAGAACGAATTGTTCCCGGTGCTGGAAGCCGAAACGGGGTCTTGACCGCCAGTGCGAGGCGCTTGATCGCCACCCTTGAAACGATTCCTCTGGAGCGGTTCATTCCTTCCGCGCAGGGCTGGAACGGCAGACCGCAAAGAGACCGGTATAGGCGGGAGAGGAATTGCGGGGCGGCCCCCCGCTTCCGCCTCACACCAGGCGATCGGCAACACTGCGTTGTACCAATAAAGCGTCCTGCCAGATTCACACACGGGCTCGAAGCACCAGATCGATACCGGCCTGAATTACCCCCGCGACACTATCAGAATGCCTCTGTCGAAGCCTGTTTTCATCCCTCGTTGTGGCCAAAGCGTAGCGGGGCCGTGGGTGAGTCACAGTTTTCTCGCCCCTATTTGATCAAAAGATAGAGCGCTTTACGAAAATGGGTGCCTTGAACCGCTCCGCGACGTCGTACACTCGTTGCCGTGGTCGTCCCTGTAAAGGGCTCCGGCAACAAGTTACTTGAAAATTGAATATTGACCCGCGAACCGGGTCCCGGTAGCGCTGGCGGTCACTTTGCGCCGCCGGCTCTACTAACCCGCGGTCTGAGCCTTGGCAATAGCCGAACGAATCTGCTCCGGAGTAGCCTCGCCGTCGAACCGCTGCACCGTCTTGCCCTTCCGGTCGAACACGATTGTGACCGGCAAAGCATCCATAGTGCCAGTGCCGATCGCAACAGTGTACTTAATCGGATTCTGCGCCAGATAAGGCTTAACCACTTCAGCCCCAGCCTCATCCATGGACACCCCAACGACTTCGACGCCGTTAGCGCCCATCTCAGCCTGAATCCGATTGAACTCAGGAATCTCCTTACGGCAAGGCACGCAGTAAGTAGCCCAGTAATTCAGAACGACGACTTTCCCGTTCCAGTCGGCAGGAGAAAGAGGCGCGCCCTCAAGGCTTTTAAAAGGCGCCCCTGCTAAGGCAGGAGCATTAGCAGGAGCCGCAGTCTGGCTTGTATTGAGGAAGGCCAAGTATTTCTGCGGATCGCGAGTCAACTCAGGGAAAGTCGCCAGCACCTTCTGATCACTGTCATAAAGAACGTAGAACGGAATCGCAACAGTCTGGAACTGATCCTCTTCCAGTTTCTGATTCATCTGTGAAGCCGCATCGGTGCCATCGGTATAGAGATCGACCAGCACCATATTCTGCATCACGCTGCCAATCTCAGGCTTCGTGAACATGTTGGCCTTCATCCAGTGACAGTTCGTGCACGCATAGCCAGTGAAATTAACCAGCACCCGCTTACCCTCAGCCTTGGCCTTGGCAAATGCACCCTGCAGATCGTTCTCAACCCAGGGCAGGGCCCCGCTGGCAGCACCGCCGCCACCAGAAATCGAATTCGAAGAAGGAGGAGGAATATACGCTTCAATCTCCCCCAGTTTCGCCCCAAACATCCCAGGCACCAGGCTCAACCCGCCGCCAACAAAAGCGATGCCGATCAGAAGCCGCGCCACGCCCAGTTCCGTCTCCTGCGAAACACCAGGCAGCCGCACAAAGCCAAGCAAATACAAACCAGCCATGCTCAGCAGAACAACGGTAAGAGCGAGGAACCGCTCGCGAGTCAGCAATCCGGTTTGCAGCACCGCATCCAGGCTGTACAGGTACTTCAGCATGAACGCCAGCACCAGAAATCCCATCACAACCTTCACGCGCGAAAGCCATTCACCCGACCGCGGCAGCTTCTTCAAATACTGCGGAAACAGCGCTAAAAAGAAGAACGGAAGCGACAGCCCGGACGCAAAAACCACCATGCCAAGCACCGGACGAAGTTTGTCAGCACCCACTGAGGCGGCGAGAAGCGTACCCATGAATGGACCCACGCAAGCAAATGAAGCGAGCGCGAACGTCAACCCCATCAGCAGCGTTCCGATGAACCCGCCGCCGCCTGAAGCCGCGTTGAGCTTCGTCAAAATCGAAGACGGAATCGTGATCTCAAACGCCCCTAAAAGACTAAGTCCGAACACAAAAAAGATCAGCGAAATGAAGCCGTTCACCCAGGGACTGGAACCCAGTTGCACAACGCCTGCCGGTCCAAGCGCAAGCGTCATCACCAGCCCCAGACCGCTGAACAAGAAGATGATGCCCAGGCAAAATGCAAAAGCCTGCTTAAATCCCCCGACTCCGTCGCCGACAAAATACGACATCGTGATCGGGATCATCGGGAATACGCAGGGAGTGAAGATTGCGGCCAGTCCAAATCCAAACGCCAGTCCGAGGAAACTGGCTAGCCCCGCATCCTCTACCTTAGGTGCACTTTTGGACGCCGGTTTGGCTTCGACATAACCTGCCGGGATCGTGAAGCTCGCCACCGGTGTTCCGGGCGCAATATTCAAATCCGCAGTGATCTGCCGAGTCCGCGGAGGAATGCAGGAAGTTCCGCTGCAAGTCTGATAACGAGGCTCAAACGTCAACGTTACAGGACCGGCAGGCAGATCTTTCTTCAACTCAATCTTCGCCAGAAAAACCTGCGTGCCTTCGTAGGTCTCCGTCTCGACATTGAAGTTAGGGTCGAACTTCTTCACCGGCGGCGGCTCGAAAAAGGTGACCTTCTGAATGGCAGGACTAGCGCTGGCAGAGATCGAAGTAGGAATCGGACCCGGCGGCGTAGTGATCGAGTACATATGCCACTCGGGATCGATCGTCGCTTCCAGCCGCCCGGTCACCGTGGCACCCGGCGCGGCTGAAGTCTGATCGAGGGTCAGCTTCCAATGGGCATGATTGAACTTCTCGCTTTGTCCGAAAACGGAAAGCGCGAAGAATAGAAACGCCGACAAAGTCCTGCGCATGGATTACCTACCCGGCTACGACAGAATTCCGCAGCCCTTCTTCGATGCGTTGGTTGACGCCGCTGGATGCAAATTCCGCAGCCACGCGGATGGCGTTCTTGATGGAGTTGGCGTCCGAACGCCCGTGGCAGATGATGCAAACCCCTTTTACACCGAGCAAAGGCGCACCGCCGATCTCAGTATAGTCAATCCTTTTGCGGAAGTCTTTGTAGGCCGAGCGGGACAGCGCATAGCCAATCTTGCGGGTTACGGTCGCTTCGAGCGACTCCCGCAGCAGTCCCCGGATCATGTCGGCCAGACCTTCGCTTACCTTGAGCGCGACATTGCCAACAAAGCCGTCGCAGACAATCACATCGGCATGGCCGGAGAACAAATCGCGTCCTTCCACATTGCCGATGAAGTTGATGCCCAGCATTTTCAGAAGCGGTGTCGCTTCGCGAGTGAGAACGTTGCCTTTGATCTCTTCTTCGCCGATCGAAAGAAGGCCGACCCGCGGCCGCTTTATCTTCAATACACAGCGTGAATAGATCTCGCCCATCAGGCCGAACTGCTGAAGCATTTCCGGCTCGCAATCGACGTTCGCGCCCACATCGAGCACCACCACCGGTGTGCCTTTATGGGTAGGGAAAATTCCCGAAAGCGCAGGACGATCGACGCCCGGCACTTTGCCCAAAACCATCTTCGCGATGGCCATACAGGCGCCGGTGTTGCCTGCAGAAATAAAGCCGTCCGCCTGCCCGCTGGAAACCAACCGGGCGCAGACGTGCATGGAGCTTTCCTTCTTCCCGCGCGCCGCTTTCGCCGCATGATCTTCCATCGTGATCCGCTCGGAAGCATGGATCACGCCGATCAAATCGCTGGCGGAATGGGCGTCAAGCGCCGCCTGGACGACGTCACGGTCTCCCACCAGAAGTACACGGCAACCCAGTTCGCGCGCAGCACGAATTGCGCCTTCCACTTCTGGTGCAGGGGCCTTGTCAGCCCCCATGGCGTCTACTGCGATGGTGACCATTGCCTATTCGGCAGCGGTTTCGATAACTTCGCGGCCCTTGTACTGACCGCAGCTGGGGCAGACGCGATGCGGAAGCTTCGGCTCGTGGCAGTTCGGGCAATCGGCGAAGGCGGGCTTCTTGAGGTGATCGTGAGCGCGGCGAGTCTGCGTGCGCGCGTTGGAATGTCTGCGTTTCGGATTCGGCATTTCTTCTCTACTTCCTTAAATGTGAATGTCGCTTATCTAAATACTAAAATCGCGCAAAGCCATCCATCGGTCATCACCGGGACGGGCTTCGCAATGGCAGTCGGTTTCATTGCGGTTGACGCCGCAAATCGGGCAGATACCTTTACAGGCTTCGCTGCATACCCGCTGCATCGGGAGCTGAAACAGCACCTGCTCCCGCAAAATGTCTTCCAGCTCAAGGCCGGGCAAATCATAAAATCCTATTTCCGCTTCACCTTCGTCAATGGCGATTTCTTCCTCTTCGCCAATTGCATCCGAGGGCTTATAAAACAAGTCGAAAGGCGTATCGATATGAAACGCCGCACGACCCAGGCAACGGTCACATTCCGTTTCCAGATCGACGGTCACCTTCCCGGTTACCCGTACCTGCTCACCCAGTTCCGGCAGCAACTCCGCCGTACCTTCAGCGACCAGAGGACTCTTCGGGATGGCGCCCGAATCGCCGAAATCGAACTCACCGGGCTTCCAGGTCTTCGCAAAGCGAAGTTTGCGGACCTCCATCTCCTTAATACTCAGCAACATGGCTCTGGACGTGGGAATTTCAATTATAGCATTTCCTGAAAATAAAACGGCTTCCATGTCAGAATAACAGTCATGAGCGCACCGATTGCCAGCGGCCCCCCCGAAATCTTCTCGCGGCTCGATAACGAAACCGTCGAGCAGGCAGCCTTGCGGGCGGGTGTGATTACCACCACACTCGACAGCGTTATCAACTGGGGACGAAAAAACTCCATTTGGCCCATGGCGTTTGGCCTTGCCTGCTGCGCGATCGAAATGATGTCGATGAGCGCCTCGCGGTTCGATATCTCGCGCTTCGGCGCCGAGGTGTTTCGCGGCTCCCCGCGGCAAAGCGATTTGATGATTATCGCGGGCCGCGTCTCGAACAAGATGGCGCCGGTGATCCGGCACCTTTACCAGCAGATGCCCGAACCGAAGTGGGTCATTTCGATGGGTGCCTGCGCAACCTCAACCGGCGTCTTTAACAACTACGCACTGATCCCCGTCAATCAGGTAATCCCGGTGGACGTCTATGTCCCCGGCTGCCCGCCGCGCCCGGAGCAATTGATTCACGCGATCATGATGCTTCAGGAAAAGATCGGCGCTTCTTCTGGCGCCTTTAAGCAAGCTCTGAATCTGGCATAGTCGAACGTGAAGCTGACGATTTGTTGTGTAATTTTGGCGGCGCAGACCAGCCCGGCACAGGTTTCGGCGACCGATACCACCATTGAATTTGAAAACCCCTATGTGCGCGTGGCCCGGGTGCATTATGCCCCGCACGAGAAGACCGCCG
>Ga0182013_10007503_pt1 | contig 12007 bp, 5 predicted proteins | sample 612S2MmetaG_FD_120487 | JGI IMG/M metagenome (GOLD analysis project Ga0182013, IMG submission 120487) | Permafrost microbial communities from Stordalen Mire, Sweden - 612S2M metaG | ecosystem: Environmental > Terrestrial > Soil > Wetlands > Permafrost | place: Sweden: Stordalen | collected...
GACGTGATCCGCCTGCTCCACGACGATGGCGCGCACCTCCGAAAGTAAACGCTGCACTTGGGGCGCCAGACCCTCGGCGTCGCGCACGAGGACGTGGCGAGAGAGTTCGCTCGCGAACTCAACGTCCTGCGGGGCGGCTTCCACGACGTCAACCGCGACGCTGTCGAGCAGCACCGTGCGACGTACTCGCTGATGCTGGTGGAGCATCGCGAGCGACGTGATCATGGACAGGAACTTCACGTGGTCACGACGGTGTCGTGTCGCCGACGAGGGAAACGAGATTGGTCCCTCGGGGATGACGACCACGACCGGCTCGAGCAGACGCTGGACGTTGTGATGACGACGACGTTGTGCGTCGCGTTGGTGCAGTGACGCCAGCCCCGCGAGCGATGTGGCCGTTCGCTGGGCCTGGATGATGGCGCTCGTCTGGCTCGGGTCCTCGTCGACACCGAGCACCACGAGGCGATTCGCCAGTTCGGGATCGAGGGTGGTCGACGTGGTCGTCATCATCAACGACAGTGGACCCGCGGTCTCGTAACTCTTCGTGCGTGGTAGTCCGTCTGCGTCGTTGCCGGTCGAGGCGATGGCGACACGGCCTTCACTCACGAGCAACTTGAGCGCGTAGGCCGAGCGCGCCGAACCGCGTTCTTCAGCGATGAAGAGCACCTTGTGGCGCAGTCGCGTCGCGCCGAGGTAGTAGAGCGCCTGGGCGGTGATCGATGACAGGGAGACCAGGTCCTCGGGCGGCACGAGGGCGGTGACCGCCTCGACGAGCGTGGACTTGCCGCCGGCCGAGGAGGACTGGACGAGGACGCCGAAGGGGCGTTCACATTTGCGCGACAGGGCGGCTAGGTAGCAGACCATCAGATTCATTCGTTCACCCACCACCCCGAGACCTCCGAGGTCATTAGCGAGCCGGTTGAGGAGGTCGGGACCCTGCAGCCACGTGAGCGCCTCGTCCCGTTCCTCGGCGCTCATCTCGTGGAGTGGCGCATCATCGGGTCTCGGTTCGTCGCGCGCGACTTCGGCAGCGTGCAGCACGTGTCCCATCTCGATGATGAGTACGTCACGAGTCACGTGGAGTTCGCTCGCCACGGCGTCGAGAAAGTTCGAGCGTGCTCGCGCACTGTAGAGGTCGAGGGTGTCGAGATGGAAACGACCATGGATGTCATCGACGACCGAGAGTGCAACACTCAGTCGGTCGCCCTCGACGTTCCCTCGTGCGCGTGCGCCACGAATGCGCCAGCGACGAGGCCCGATCTGTACGTAGATCTCATCGCGCCCCGGCGTCATCGTGCGTATCGGTGGAGCCGGCACGAATTCCGGGGGTCCGATTCCCGGATCAACCGACGCAGTTTCGACGAACGGTGCAATCGGTGTCGAGATGACGCTTCGCGCACCAGAGGTTCGCTCGCCACCGAGCAACTCGGCGAGCACTACACCGGGTTCAATTGATGAGGTCAGCGTTCGGGCGAGGTTGAGGTCATTGCCCACCGACGTGGTCGTGGCGCCGTGGTCGCGAAGACGATCGACGAGCTCGTCACCACCTCGTCCGAGCACGACCAGCGCATCAGTGCGTGCAGCGATCTCCTTCAGGTCCTTCACGGCGTAACCACGGGGACGCGCCGGCGCGAGAACCGTGACGTTCGCCTCGAACGCTGAGGCGCCGCCCTCCGACAGTGCCCCGAGGACCGCCAGCGCGTCGTGCATCGACGTAGTGACCAGACAGAGCGTCGACCCATCGTTGGCTGCCGTGGACGGTGCCACGCACTGCGTGAAGACACCGCCGGGCAGACCACTGGCCCACTGGATCGATGAACCGCGGTCGAGTCGTCGCGCGAAGAGGGCGACGACGCGACCTTCGCGTCGAACCGGTACCACGACACAACCGCGAAAGGCCTCGTGACCACTGGCCCGCAGTATCCCGAGGGCGACGAGTCGTTCGCGCAAGAGCCGACCGGCCTTGAGTTCCCGACTGGGGATCCGCAGACCGAGCGACCGATCCGACAGTCCGATTTCAAGGGTGCTCGCGAGTAGCGCTGAGAGACCGAGTTCTCGTGCAATGTCGTCGCGCCGCTCGTCGACCCCGAACGTTGCGGACCAGTGCGCCACGACCGCGTCGAGTAACTCGGCGTCAAAGTCGCGATCCAGCAGGGCCGGCGTCGCGTCGAAGATGGAGTCAGAGGTCATTATAAGTCCTATAGTCATACGGATACTATCAGTATGACACAGGGGCACGCTCGGCGCAAGCGGTAGAGTGTCGCATGGGTTTTCCTGAGAATCTGGCGGCGCTGCGCCGTCAACGTGGCCTGACCCAGGCGGCATTGGCTGAGTCGCTCGACGTACTCGCGAACCAGATCAGCCTCTATGAATCGGGCAAGTCCGAACCCTCGCTCGGCGTACTGCGCCAACTGGCCACGGCGCTGTCGGCGACCTGTGATGAACTGGTCTTTGGCACGAGCCGTCTGAGTGATGACCCGAGCCTGGAACTGGCCTTCGAAGCCACGAAGCTGCTCAATCCCGAAGAGCAGGCAACGGTGCGGGCGTTGCTCGACGCCTTTCTCGTCGCCCACCGCCAACGCACGGTGCCCGGCGAGGGTCCGAGGGCGAAGAAGCGACCGTCGCGCTGAATCGACACTGCTAGTCGTCTCCACGTCTTGATCGTTCGAATGATGCAATTGTTCGCTCGCGCCACCGGGCCCGTTGTCGACGAGACTCCGCGGAGATTCAGTGGTGCTGTTCGTGAACTGTCGCACGGTGCTCCTTATCGGAGGCCGACACATTCGTCCTCTACCTAAGAAGCCACTTTCAGATGCCGTTTGGGGACAACAACTTTGTGACGACTCCAAGAAATGTGATGCCTGGACGTTGAGAGACGTTGGTGGATTTTCAGATCGAACCCTTGAGACCTTCGGGCTGTCGGGCGCTACGCGCCCGCCGCCCGGTTAGGGCGAGTAGCGGAGACTCTGGACCCCCGGATTTCCGCAACTCTTCGGTACGTTCTCAGGCGGTGCGGGTTGCTGACGCGTAACTTGCCTTTACGTCTTTCAAGGCCTAAGGCATGTTCAAGATCAGAAGTTGGGAGAGTGGTAGAGCGACGGAAGTTGTGTGTTCAAGTGATTCGTACGAAGAGAAATGGACATTGCATCAATTTCACTTGATTCGCAGGGCCAGTTCGACCAATTTTATGTCGGCCTGTGGAACAGTGAATTCAAATACTCCGTTTTCAGATTGGCATTCGAGCACTTGAAATTTAGGAATTGGAATGACACCGAATGCGCTCCCACCTTTTTTCGAATTCCACTCAGCCTTCCCCGGATCGCGAACTCGAATCGACTGAAACTTCTCATCAATTGTCAACTTTCGTCGATGCAATCCCCATGATGGCGACCAAGTTACGAGACCATGAGATATTTGAAGATTCCCTTGCTTTGATCTTTTAGGATACGGACTTCGCGGTCCTCGAAGCGAGCAACTGACAATTCGCGTAGAACCGTCTCGGACACTTTCGATGTCGCCTTCAGTCTCGTTTGAATTTGGCTGTCGGAATCCAGACCTGATGACATCAAAACCCGATCTCGATCCAGCAGAACGCTCATGTCGTCTTGCATCTTTCGTCATACTTGCTCCTGTCAATTCAAGGTAGCCACGATACGGGTATGGGGACCGGCTGACTCTGCAGGAACCCCGCATTAAAAGCATTTACATAACCACCAAAGTTCTGGAAACAATCCACACTGTAGTAAGTGGCGGCGTTTAGTGCACCACCAACGACTCCGTTAAAGGTTGAGGCACCGAGTGCTGTGCCGCACACAATTCCAACTGAAAGCCCACACCCGGCAGCCGCAAATCCACCGACGACGCCGGTGCCAAATGAATACGCGTAACCGCTCAGCGATGGAATGTTCGTAGATACGCCATACACGGCGTCACTTGTCACACCGCCCAAAGCTCCAACAGTGAGAACAGTGCCGACCACGGTTGAGCAAAGACCTGCGCTGGCAGCAATACAGCCGGCAGCTGCCAAGGATCCGGCCGTGACGGCAATGGTTTGCACAATTCCCCGCCAATGCCGAGTGACTTCGTGATATCCGGATTCGGCATCGTGAATCGGATTGAGATCGCTCCAACTTGGCCATAATCCCAAAACGTCCGTGACGTTCACGGGATCATCTTCGGTATACCTGTAGGGCTGTCCCGTTTCCTCAACCATCGGGTCGACTGAGACGAACGTGCCAGTCGTTGGGTCGTAGTAGCGGTTAATCAGGTAGATAAGGTTGGATCCGTCGGTGTAGCCACCGGCGAAACCAACGGGCGTGTAGGCGGTCAGCCCGCCCGTAGTCTCAGGATTACCCCACGCGTCGTACGACGTCGAGGCGGTGAGAGTACCCCCGGAACTCACGACCCCGCGCACCGAACCGAGCGCGTCACTATCGAGGTAGTGAATCGTCCCGCCCGACAGAGTGACCTGCTCGAAGGGTGCGCCACTCGGCCCATAGATATAGGCGTTGGTGGAGTCCATCAGGAGTTCGGGCACAGAGGTCACTTCGTTCCAGATGAAATGCTGCGTTGACGATCCCGTCGTGTCGGCCGTGCGCAGTCCTTCACCGTCGTAGGTCGCGGTCGTCATGTTGGCGGCGGCGTTGTCGTAGTTGGTGAGTTCACTGGCGCCGTTGTAGGTCGCGGAGACCGTCGCGGTGCCCGAAACGCTCGCCCCGAGCCGGTTGCCCGACGCGTCGTAGGTGTAACTGGTCGTCGTGCCCGAGAGGACCGACGAGGTCAACTCCGAGGCATAGTCGTAGGTACCACTGGCGCCCGTCGGGGTCGTCGTCAGGTTGCCGCTGGCGTCCTCGACGTAGGTCTTCGCGCCACCCGTGCCGGGGGTGTCGCTGGTCACCCGGCTCTGGGCGTCGTAGACGTAGTTGGCCGGCGAGAGCGCACTCGAGGGAGTGTCAGTTTCGCTGAGTATGCCGCCGGAAGGGGCGTCGGAGTACGCGAACGCCTGCAGTGTCGAACCGTTACCGAGCGTGATCGACGACGGGGCGTCGTTGGCGCCGTAAGTCGTCGAGACCGTGTCGCCACTGGCGCCCAGGGTGAACGCGGTCGGTAGTCCGTCGGCGCTCACCGTGAGGTTGGAGGTGTGCCCGTTGAAGTCGGTCACCGAAGCGAGTTGGTCGGCGTGGTCGTAGGTGTAGGCGACGGTGTCGGTGCCGGCCCAGGTGGCGCCCGACCCGAGGGGATAAGTGATGCCCGTCACGTCGCCGTCGAGGTCGTAGCCGTAGGTGGTGGTCTTGTTGCGCCCGTTGGTGGTGCTGGTCAGTTCGTCGAAGGGATCGAAACTGCTCGAGGTGATCCCGCTGGCGTCGAACATGCCCGTCTGGTTGCCGTCGGCGTCGTAGGTGTACGTCGCGTCGTGGGTGCCGTCGCTGTACGTCACCGAGGCGAACTGATTGAGCGGCGTGTAGGTGTTGGTCGCAGTCACCCCGTCGGGGTTCTCTTCCGTCAACTCGTTGCCCGCGGGATCGTAGCTGTAAGTCGTGACCTGGCCGCTCGGGGCGGCGGTCGTGACGGGCGCGGTCTGGGTGACGAGTTCACCGAGACTGTCGTAGCTGTAGCCGGTCTGGTAGGGGGACGAGGTCTCGTAGGGCGAGGAGCCAGAGCAGGTGGCGACCGAGGAGGTATTGCCGTCGGCCGCGACGGTGGCCGTGACGCTGCCGTTCGGGTCGAAGCAACTACTCGTCGTCGCGGCCGTCGCGGTGCCGTAGCCGGTCGTCGTGGTGAGCGGTTCCCCGGCATCGTCGTAGGTGTAGGCGGTGACGTCATTCGCGGCCCCGCCCGAGGTGCTCGTCGGCGGCGCCGTCACCGACGTGAGACGACCGGCCAGGTCGTAGGCGTAGGTCGTCGTCTCGCTGCCCGAGAGACCGGCCGGCGCCGGGGTGGTTACCGTCATCTTTTCGCCCAGCGCGTTGTAGGCGTAGGTCGTGGCGTCGGTCGCGAGCCGGTCGCCATAGTCGGTCGGGTAGCTCGTCGGACAACTACTCGCGGTGAGCGTATTAGCCGCCACTCCCACGGCCGGGACGGTCTCGGCGACGTTGCCGTCGCCGTCGTAGCAAACAAGCGTGACGTTACTCAAGGGGTTGGTTACCAATGTCTCTTCGTCGTCGGCGTTAAAGGCGTAGTCCGTTGCGTAGCCGCGCGCGTCGGTCACCGACGTTTGGTTCCCATCACCGTCGTAGCCGTAGTCCGTCGTGCGCGCCGTCACGGTCGCCCCGACGCCACCGCCCTGGGTCGCCACGGTCACTTCACCGTCGGCGTTAAGCGTGAAGGCGGTCGTAAAGTTGGCCGCGTTAGCGCCAGTGAGATTCCCGTTCGGGGTCGTCACGCCCGTCACTTCACCGTTCGTGTTGTAGGTGTAGGTCGTCGTGACGTTGAATGTCGAGACGTCGTTCACCGCGACGTAGCGGATACGGCCCTCGCCGGAATCACTGATGTAGTAACCACCCGACGGGTCCGGAGCGACCGAGGTGATCCAGGCGAACTGAGCGCCGAGAGGCGCCCCGCCATCGCCGGAGAAGTGACTGGAACCCCAGCCCTGACCGGCGATGGTGTAGAGGTCGTTGGCGGTCATCGACGCACCGTAAAACTCGGCGGTCGTCCTGGGCACGAACTGCACCAGGTCGTTGCCCGCGTCCGCAATGAACACGTCACCCGACACGTCGAACGCGGCGTCGGTCACTGTTCCGAGTTCGGCACTCGTCGCGACGCCGCCCACGCCGCTGTTGCCATACGTTCCGTTGCCCGCGATGGTGTAGATGTCGTTCGCCGTCATCGACTGGCCGTAGTAGGTGCCCGACGCGGCTGGCACGAAACGAACCGCGTTGTTCTCTGCGTCGGCGACGAGGAGATCACCGGCCGAGTCGACGGTGGCGTCGTTGGGTGAACTGAGTTTGGCGCTCGTGGCAGCCGCGCCGTTGCCGCTGTAGCCAGCGGTGGCGTTACCGGCAATCGTGTAGATGTCGTTCGCAGTCATGGACTGTCCGTAGTAGGTGCCCGAGGTCTTGGGCACGAAACGAATGACGCTGTTACCGCTGTCGGTGATGACCAGATCACCCGACGAGTCGAAGGCGACGTTACCGGGCGTCTTCAGCTCAGCCGATGTCGCCGCACCGCCGTTACCGCTGTAGCCCGAGGTGGTGTTGCCCGCAACGTTGTAGATATCGCCCGCGGTCATCGACACACCGAAGTAGGTGCCCGAGGTCTTGGGCACGAAGCGGATCACGTTGTTTTGGGTATCGGCGAGTGCGACGTCGCCCGAACCATCGATCGCAGCCCCGCCCGGGAGGTTCAGGTACGCGGACGTGCCGAGTCCGCCGTTGCCGCCGTAGTACTGTACGCCGTCTCCGGCGACCGGGTAGATCGTGTGGGCCGTCATGGCGACGCCGAAGTACGTACCCGAGGTGGCGGGAATGAACCGCACGGCGTTGTCGTAGGTATCGGCGATGACCACGTCGCCCACGGCGTCGGTGCGCACGCTGGAGGGATCATTCAACTCTTCGTTCGCCGGCGCGCCCGAGTTCGTGGCTTCGGAGAACGAGCCGGTGCCCGCGAGACCGTAGATGTCGTCGATGGTGACACTCTGGCCCGCCAAGGTGCCCGACGATGCGGCGACGACGCGCACATCGTAGGCGGCGTTGTCACTAATGAGGAGGTCGCCACTGGCATCCATGGCGACGCCGAGGGGGTAGCCCATCTGGGCGCTCGTGGCCGGTCCACCGTTGCCGGAATACCCGTAACTGTTGTAGCCGGCGACCGTGTAGATGTCATTCGCGTACATGGTCCCAGCGAAGTACGTGCCCGACGTTACGGGCACGAATCGCGCGACGTTGTTCGCGGTGTCGGCGATGATTAGATCACCGGCGCCGTCAAAGGCGACGCCCTGAGGCGAATAAAGTTTGGCCGTGGTCGCCAACAGACCAAAGCCCGAGTAGCCAGCCGTGTGATTTCCGGCGTCCGTGTAGGTGTGGTTCGCCGTCATCGACTGTCCGAAATGAGTGGTCGTCGTCGAGGCGATGAAACGAATGACGTGGTTATTCGTATCGGCGATCGCAAGATCGCCGGAGCCGTCAAAGGCCACACTGTTGGGCGAGTTGAGTTCGGCGCTGGTGGCGGCGCGGCCGTTGCCGGAGTAGCCCGCCGTGTGATTGCCCGCGACGAGGTAGATGTCGCCCGCGGTCATTGAGACGCCGAAGTAGGTGCCCGAGGCGAGAGGTACAAATCGCACGACGTTGTTGCCAGTGTCAGCAATGGCCAGACCGTTTGCGTTCAGTGTCACCGACCCCACTCCCGACAGTTCGGCGCTCGTGGCCGCGCCGTTATTGCCCGAATAGCCTGACGTACCATTTCCGGCGATCGTGTATATGTCGCCGGCCGTCATCGAATGTCCGAAGTACGTGCCCGAGGTCGCGGGCACGAAGCGTATGACGTCGTTGTTGGTGTCGGCAATAGCGAAATCGCCCGCCGAATCTACCGCGACGCCCTCAGGATTGGCCAACTGGGCACCGGTGGCCGCGCCACCGTCGCCGGAGAAGCCCCAGACATAGTCACCCGCAATGACGGTTTCGGCGTCGGTCGACAGATTGACCCGGCGGATGACGCTGTTGGCGGCATCGGCGACGTAGGCGTAACTCGTGCCGCCGATGGTCGCCGTTGAAACCTCTTGGTCCTTTTGGAAGAGGTTGTTTGCCGTGACCGATCCCATCGGACCACCGGCGTAAGTGTTGATGGTGCCCGCCGAGGAGATGATGTTCTGGTCGGGTGTCGATTTCGACGTGAGATCGCCGTGGCTGTCGTAGGCCAGTTGCGTGACGACGCCGTCGGCGTTGATCGTGGCACACGGCAGTTCGGTTGACGGCGCGGTATTCGTGCAAGCGTCGTTCACGGAGTTCAGCGTCACAGACTGTCCGTTGTAGAGGTCGTAGGTCGTGCGTAACTGCGAGGCCGTGCCCGACCCTGGTGCGTAGTCGCCGGTCGTCGTGTAGATCAGGTTCCCGTCCGTGTCGAACTCGCGGTAAGTGGCGTACTTGGGTGGCGCCGACGAGGGCGGCGTAATAGTCGCGGTGCCGGCGGTAATCGCCGACGGTGGCGAGAGTGACGAGCAGGGATTTGCCGCGAGAGGTTCCGCAGCACACGTCTGTTCGTTGAATGAGTTGTACGAGTATGTCGTGGTGTTGCCGAGCGCGTTGGTTCGCGCCACCAAGTTGCCCGACCCGTCTTACACATTGGTGGTGACGTTGCCGTCGGGGTCCTGCACTGAGGTTTCGCCAAACGTCGACTGGTCGAAGCCGTAAGTCCAAACGCTCGACCCCTTGGTCACGGTCTGCAATTGGCCGTCCACGTACGCCTGGACCTCGACGTTGCCGTCAGGATCGGTAATCGTCGTGGTGCCGCCCGAACTTGAGAAGTTGTCGCCGGTGTAGGCGTACGTGGTCTCATTGCCCATTTGATCGGTCTGGGTGAGCACCTGTCCGGATGAGTTAAAGGTATTGGTGACACTGTCACCGGCATCAGGTCCGCCGGACTGCCCGTTCGCGAAGATCATCGTGAGGAGGAGATGGCTGGTCGTGTTATAGGTGAACGAGGTGACGCGACTCAGGGGATCGGTGACACTCGTCAGGTCGCCCGACGAGTCGTAGCCGTAGTTGGTGACTCGGCTCATTGGATCGGTGACCGAGGAGACGAGCCCGTTCGTCCCGTAGGCAACGGTGAGTGTTCGACCGGACGAGTCGGTGATCGTGCTGAGTTTGCCCGATGAATAGGTGAGGGTTGTCGAATAACCATTGAGATCGGTGATCGCCGTCAACAGACCAGACGAGTTGAATGAAAACGTCTCGATGCCTTGTCGGTCAAATGTGTAATTACCTCCCGATGTGGTCAGCATCGAATCGGCCCAATTCGGCACGATGAAGCCACCACTACCATTCGGTTCGGCCGTCACTTGGCTTCCGTCAGCTTCGGTGATGGTTATTGACCCGTCACCGTTCAACGTGAGGTGCGACTCGTAAGATGACATCCATCCGTAGCCGAAGATGCCTTCGTTGGAGGCGTTGAGGGAGTTGTAGGTCCTGGTGAGGTTAAGGCCTGGACCAAAGCCGGGGACCGACGCGTCGGTGAACGTGTGCCAGAAGTCGCCGCTCGCGCAGTTGACCGGCTTCGTGCCGTGCGTGCACGTCGTATTGTTTTTCGAAGTTTTCCCGGTGGCCACGCCAACTCCCGATTTGGGAGACAGCGTGATAGCAGTGGGGCTCACGAAGGAGAGGTTGTCGATCGCCCAGCCGGAAGGATCGACGCCAGTAATGACGAAGTATGACGCGTCTGAGAAGTTACTGGTCACGAGGAAGATCCCGGTTGAGTTGGCGACGACGCTGCCGAGGAGTTGATTCGCGGGGCCGTAGATCCTTGCTGACGTGGATCCTGGGGTGTCGATATAACCGAGGTCGAAGGAAAACGAGCTCACCGTTGCGGGAGTCGTGGTTCCGGGCACTACAAAACTTCCCCGAATATCGCTGCCAAAGCCCTGACCTCCCGAAAGAACCGGACTCGTCGGATTCGCGCCGTCAGTAGTGATGTACGGAGCCACATTTGAATCGCCTGCGTCACCGGAAAATAAAACGCCGTCACTCTCGTACTGCGCCGTAATGGTGGTACTCACCGAATATTCGCTGAACGTCAACGTGGTATCCCCACCGGTGTGTGGCGTTTTGAAGCCGCCCACCGACCTCGCCGAAGGTCCACCCGCGGTCAAGCGATGAACCGAACGATTGTGGATCGGATTAATCGAAGTACTCAGTCCGAGAGATCCGGGTTCGCTGGCCGTTCCGTTCGAAGTACGCAACGTAATCGCTCCCGCCGATGACGCGAGCGCTCCCGAGATCGAGATCACGAATGCGATACCCACCGTGATACCTGAAAATCTCTTTGATGATGGCGAAGATTCGAATGGCGAAGGAGTACGAAGGGAACGACTCGATGATGCAGGCAAGAATCTTCGCGGGAATGAGTCGAATCGAGCCGGAGTTGTTCGTGTGATGAAAAGTTGGCAAATACTTTTGGATATGGAGTTCCCAACAACGGTTGCTCTCCCGCCGGCAGTCGTAAGACTCAATTGGGGCCTCGTTTCTCTGACGTCGTTCTCGAATGACTGAGGGTCTAACACTCAAGATGACAATTCCCGGTCAACGGGAACTCAAGATTCGGATAACTCAAAAGAGTTCACATTTCCTGTCGAGTACGGCCCGGAGCGGTCAACAAAGACTCACCTCGTATGCGAGTCAATTTCACGATCGCCGTCAATTTCAGACCTCTTCGCGAGTGCATCTTGTGAAATCGAACGGTGCTCGATTTCACTTCAGCGAATCTCGGCGAGAATCCCGATCGGTCCTGCGGCATCCAAAGACCAGGGACTACGAACAGTATTGATTTCATCTGGCGGATTTCTCCGCGGCGAAATTCCTCTTGTTAACGCCCATAGGGTGCCCAAAGCGATTTTTGGAGGATGTCGCATGTTCATAAACTGCCGTTGATCAGTATTTTTGGATTAGTCGGTTTTCAACTACGTCCAGCCTTCCAAGCTGGCCATGCGGGTTCGATCCCCGTCACCCGCTCCAAGGTTTCTCTTTGAGAGTGAGGTCGAGTTTGGGATCGCGATCTACGTCGCGAGCTCAGATCGGGAGCGCTTAACGTGGCCGTTCATATCGGCGCTCTCTTCCAGAGTCATGCCGTGCGTCTCTCGCCCAAAGATGAAGACAATCACCACAGCGATCAAAGCAACGGATCCAACGAGCGAGTAAACCGCACCGACGCCGAAGTTCGACAGCACGATTGGTATAAGTGAGGGACCCGCGACGCCCGAAATGAGGCGCCCGAAACCTTCAGTTGTCGCGACGCCCCACGCTCGAATCTCTGTTGGATAGCTCTCGGAGGTGTACGTCTTCACCGCCGGGTCGACGCC
>Ga0182013_10007506_pt1 | contig 12004 bp, 6 predicted proteins | sample 612S2MmetaG_FD_120487 | JGI IMG/M metagenome (GOLD analysis project Ga0182013, IMG submission 120487) | Permafrost microbial communities from Stordalen Mire, Sweden - 612S2M metaG | ecosystem: Environmental > Terrestrial > Soil > Wetlands > Permafrost | place: Sweden: Stordalen | collected...
CCCAATGCTGGTCACCTTCCCCCTGAGCGCAACACCATTCGGGCTTTGAGCGGCACTAATTGTAGTTACGGTTGGGTACATACCGGCGACTGTCAGGCCCTCCGTCGAAGAGGAACTTGGAGCATTCGATAGGGTACCCAGAAATTCTGCACGGATCTGATGCGCGCCGATTGGAAGGATCAGGTTGAGCGAAGCAGACCCGCTCGTTGTCAATTGCGCCTGACCAAGAATATTGAAGTCTTCGCAGTGCGCGGCCTCAGCGTTACAGAACACGACCAGACCAGGCGAAACCGGTGCGCCTGAAGATGATACGGAGGCGATGAGACTCACAACGGAACCCACAGCAACTGAATTCCCCGGCATGATTGTCAATCCAGTGGAGGTAGGCGAGGGCGTGGCGGCGACAGCCTGCGCGGCGCTTAGCAACCCAACCGCGAATACGAGGCCAGAAAGGACGGATGATGAGCGTCGTCTTTTCAAGGGGGGACCTCTCGAAGAGGCTTTCACTATAACCCAGAAGCGCGCGATTCGGAAAGAATTTTCTGGGAAATATACACCGGGACGAACGCCGCCAAACTAAGTACAGCTAAGGCTTGTCGAATCAGACAAAGAGCGGCGTTAATGGGCGGCGCAATGCGCCAATCTGCCAGATAACATGGTGCGCTTATGGGTTTATCTAGAGAGCTCTTAATACTCTTCTTGAGTTTGCTTATCTCGCCCTAAATCAATCATACATAGAGCATTTTGAGTAATCCGTATCAATCTGGCCAATCTCTGAACGCTCTCAATGAGCGTATTAGCCTACACTGATTGCGCCAACTGAGGTTTAGTGGGTGGGTTGCAGTCATTCGTCTGACATGCAGTTCTATAGACAATCTTCTGCGCCAACTTCCAATAAGAGCAGAACAGAACAGACTGTAGTGTAAGCATTTGAGATAATGCGCTGAAGAACCCTCTTGGAGATGAGGCGATGGCGTCTTTGATTCTGTGATGACAGATGACAAGTTGTCTCATTGTATGGTCAACCTTGTGAGTGGAGATAGCTCCGAAGGGCCTCCTGACCAAAGACAATGCCAAGGAGCAGCAGTTCAAAGAGAATGACCGCGCCGAGCGTTTTCTCGACTCCATCAAAGCACCGATTGTCTGGGAAGGTCCAATCGAATGCCATTAAGCCTTGACCATCACGCGGAGAATCTAACCCATAAGAGGCTTACGGATTTGAAACGACTCGGCATCATTGCCGGGTTCTTGATCTTGCTAATCCTGCTGGCGGGAACAACCATAATCCTCAGGCGTCAGCTGTTGATCCAGGTTGCTAATCAGAATTGGGTCACACACACGCGGCTGGTTATCTCCGAGTTGCATCAAACAGAATCGCTCCTCAAGGACGCCGAAACTGGCCAGCGCGGTGTTTTGTACACCGGTGACGTGAAATATCTGGAGCCCTATGAATTTGCCATTGTCCAGATTGATCGGCATATAGATAGCCTCGCACAGTTAACTGCAGACAATCCCCGTCAACAGGCCAGGATTCGCGAGTTGCGCAGCCTGATCCAGGCGAAGTTGGCTGAGCTTGGTCAAACCATCTCCCTCCACTTTTCAAACCGTTCCGACGAGGCTAAGGCTCTGGTTATGTCGGATGCAGGGTTTGTCGCGATGAGCAGAATTCACGACCTCATCGCCCAGATGGAGCAGGAGGAGACCTCGCTGGAGTCCTCCCGGACCGTCACGTTGCAAAAAAGCATTCGCATAACGATCGTTTTCATCTATCTGGCCAGTATTCTCGGCAGCCTAAGTCTGATTCTGCTGGCGTATTTCATCCTTCTCGAAATGAGTCTTCGCAATAAATATCTCCAAGAGATATGGAGGCGCGAGGAGTCGTACAGGGTGACTGTCGACTCGATCGGCGATGCTGTGATCTGTACTGACTCTCTGGGTAATATCACTCTGCTCAATCTGGTAGCGGAGAGATTGACCGGCTGGTCGCAGCCGGAAGCCAATGGCCATCGCATGGATGAAGTCTTCCGGATCATGGACCCCACGACTCGCGAAACCATCGCTAATCCGATGGAGGAAGCTGTTAACCTAAACCGGACAGGACACCTGCCCCCAAACTGTCTTCTCATCCATCGGGACGGATATGAAATCTTCATAGAAGACTCCGCCGCACCTATTCACAACCGCGAAGGTGAAATTACAGGATCGGTCATCGTCTTCCGTGACGTGAGTACGGAACGGGCGTTGGCGGAACAGACCCTCCATGCATCCCAACATGACTTCCTCACCGGTTTGCCCAATCGATTGCTCCTGAATGACCGGCTTGGTCAAGCAATCGCCTTGGCACGGCGTCACATGTGCCAGGTAGCGGTGCTGTTTGTGGATCTGGATGGCTTTAAACACATCAACGACTCTCTGGGACATTTGATCGGCGACAAGCTGCTTCAATCCATCGCAAAACGGCTGCTGGAGTGTGTGCGTACACCGGACACAGTGAGCCGGCAGGGAGGGGATGAATTCGTGATCCTGCTTCAGGAAGTACTTAGGCCGGAAGACACGGCCAATACTACGAGGAGAGTACTCCAGACGATTTCGGAGGCTCATTCGATCGATAATCATGACCTTTACGTTACCGCAAGTATTGGCGTGAGCATGTATCCCAGCGACGGTCTGAATGTGGAAACACTCTTGAAAAACGCTGACACTGCCATGTACCAGGCAAAAGAAGACGGGCGTCAATGCTGCAAGTTTTTCGCCCCAGCCATGAACGTTCGGGCGGTGGAACGGCAATCTATTGAAGAGGATCTGCGGTATGCACTGAAAAAAAGGAATTCACACTGCATTACCAACCGAAGATCGATATCGGGACAGGGACTATTACGGGAGTTGAAGCACTGCTCCGCTGGATGCACCCCACTCGAGGATGCGTGCCTCCACTCAAGTTCATTCGAGTAGCGGAGGACTGCGGTCTCATTCTGCCCATCGGCACCTGGGTTTTGCGGGAAGCATGTGCGCAAGCCCGTGCCTGGATCAATCAAGGGCTACCTTTTACGACCATGGCAGTTAATGTTTCAGCTGTTCAGTTCCGGGACGAGCACTTTCTGGAAAACATCTTTGCAGCGCTCAGTGAAACCGGCCTGGACCCTGGGTTTCTTGAGCTTGAGTTGACCGAGAGCGTGCTGATGCAACAGCCAGAGCTTGCGACTTCAATTCTAAAAATTCTCCGGGATAAAGGGGTCGTAGTATCGGTCGATGACTTCGGCACTGGGTACTCCAGCTTGAGCTATCTTAAGAAGCTTCCGCTCGATATATTGAAGATTGATCAATCGTTTGTCCACCAACTCAGCGAGCATCCTGACGATGCAGCCATCGCGATCGCAATCATTAGCATGGGTCAAAGTCTCAATCTGCGGATTATTGCCGAGGGAGTTGAGACGGCTGAAGACTTAGCATTCCTGAAAGAGCACGGCTGTGACGAAGCGCAAGGATTCTATTTCAGCCACGCTGTCTCCGCCGAGCAGTTTACACATCTGCTCAACCAGCCTCCGTTTTGCCGGACTCCTGAGTTGATATGAACTGCACCTGCATCGCACGTGACCCAACACGTTAGCGACATGTCGAAAGATAGAGATAATGTCAAAACCGACTAACCGTGGTTGGAATATGCTTCGAGATTAGGTTGGACGATAACTGTTTCCCGCCCAATTGGCATTTTCTCGGCGGTCACCCAAGAGCGACCATACACTATCTGTTCAATTCGGCCGTGGGCATCCTGATTAGCCCCGATGATTGGTTACTGGACAGATGCCTACAAACAACCTGTTGCCGATGGGCCGAGCTATAGATCCTTGAATGTGTCACCATGCCACGGAGCGCTTTTGACGATTTTGCTGTTTCTCAGGTGATTGAGCTCAAAACGGATATTGCGATTTTTCTCTCTTTGCCGTCCAGACTGCCGACCAGCACTGCTCTTAGATAGAATTCAAACCCGAAGGTTTGATAGACTCCATACTCGAGCTTGTGTTCGTTACCAATCCTCTTCCCCAAAATCGGATTGTGGAGTGAACAGATGCCTATCAACTTGAATATCAACAACGTGGCCACTAAGGTTGACGTGCCGCCGGAGATGCCCCTCTTGTGGGTGCTACGTGACGTACTGAATCTTAAAGGTTCCAAGTACGGCTGCGGCATAGGGCTTTGCGGCGCATGCACGGTGCTAGTAGGTGGTCATGCAGTGAGCTCCTGCATGACGAAAGTGGGCGCCGTTAGCAGTCAGCCGATCATCACCATTGAGGGGCTTTCGCCGGATGGCCTGCACCCGGTACAAGTGGCATGGGAGGCGCTGGATGTGCCGCAGTGCGGCTACTGCCAAGCTGGGCAGATTATGTCTGCCGTCGCGCTGCTGACGCGCACGCCTCATCCTACCGACGCGGATATCGATGCGGCCATGAGCGGCAACCTGTGCCGATGCGGTACGTATACGCGCATTCGTCAAGCCATTCACGAAGCAGCCGAAGCGGGTGCAACGACCCGCACCAAGTGAAAGGAGGCCACCCGATGCGCATGAATCGCAGATCATTTTTGCAGTTGACGGCACTGGTAGGCGGCGGCCTTGCTCTGGATTTTTATCGCTCGCCGCTCGCCTTCGCTCAGGGAGCAGTTGCGCCGCCCGATCTTACACCGCAGGCCTTTATCCATATTGCTCCGGATGGCGTGGTGACGATCATGGCGCGCGCCTCGGAGTCTGGCCAGGGCATGCGCAACATGCTGCCCATGCTGATTGCCGAGGAACTGGATGTCGATTGGAAGGATGTTCGCGTCGAACAGGCCGAGTTGAACGAGAAGATCTACGGCCGTCAATTTTCTGGCGGCTCGCAAAATACGCCGGTGGGTTGGGAGCCGATGCGTCGCGTGGGCGCGGCAGGACGGCAGTTGCTCATCACCGCAGCTTCGCAAACGTGGGGCGTGCCCGCGGATGAATGTACGACGCAATCTGGCCGGGTGATCCACACTGCCTCAGGACGCTCGGCGAGTTATGGCGAGCTTGCCGCCAAGGCCGCAACGCTGCCCGCGCCCGCGCTGAGCAGCGTCAAGTTGAAGGACCCCAAGGACTACCGCATCATTGGCCATTCTCAGCCGGGCGTTGACACGCGCGCCATCGTCACCGGCAAGCCGTTGTTTGGCATCGACGTGACAGTGCCGGGAATGCTGTATGCGTCGATTGAAAAAGCGCCCGTCTTTGCCGGCAAGGTGAAAAGCGCGAACATCGAACAGATCAAAAAGCTGCCGGGCGTGCGCCATGTTTTGGTAATCGATGGTGGCATCACTCCTGCCGCATTCACACCGTGGGAGCCGGGCATGGAAGCGGGCATTGCGATTGTGGCCGACAACTGGTGGCAGGCGCAGCAGGCACGCAAGAAACTCAAGGTTGATTGGGATCTTGGTCCCGCGGCAGCGCAGAGCTCGGAAGGATTCGAGAAGCAGGCAGAGGATCTTCTAAAAGCCCCGCCAGCCAGCACGCTACGCAAATATGGCGATGTGGACGCGGCGCTCAAGGCTTCGGCCAAAATGGTCGAGGCGACCTATGAATTTCCGTTCATTGCGCACGTGACGATGGAGCCGCAGGGCGCAACCGCGCATTGGAAAGACGGCAAGCTGGAGATGTGGTCCACGAGCACGCTGCCCGGCGACGGCCGGTCGTTGGTCGCAAAGACGCTCGGAATTCAGGAGACGGACATCACTACGCACATGGTGCGCTCGGGTGGGAGTTTTGGGCGGCGACTTCAGAATGATTACCTGGTGGAGGCGGCGTGGATTGCGAAACAAATTGACGCGCCGGTGAAGCTGCTCTGGTCGCGCGAAGACGACGTCGTCCACGACCCCTTCCGCCCAGGCGCAACGGTGGGCCTGAAGGGTGGACTTGATGCGCAGGGCAAGCTGACTGCATGGCGGCATCACTTCGTCACCTTTGGCGATGAAAAGCATGCGACCTCAGGCGGCGGCATCGGGCAGGACTCGTATCCGGCAGGCTTTCCCCCTGCGTATGCGCTCCATATCTCGAAGCAGCCACTGATGTTGCGCACGGGTGCATTGCGCGCGCCTGGCGACAATGCGTATAGCTGGGTAGCGCAGTCTTTCCTTGATGAACTGGCCTTTGCTGCCGGGCGCGATCCGCTCGAGTTTCAACTCGAACTGCTCGGCAATAAGCAGGCTCCGTGGTCGTCGGGCGAACATGACCCGGTGGGCGACCACGAGCCATCGGGACAGGCCGTTCTCATCCCGGAGCGATTCAAAGGCGTGCTGGAGTTGGCAGCGGAAAAGTCAGGCTGGGCCAAGCGGGGCAAGCAAGCGGGACGCGGGATGGGCATTGCCGCATGGTTTTGTCATCTCGGCTATTTCGCTGAAATTGCCGACGTAAGCGTTGACGCACAGAACAAGGTCACGGTGCATCAGGTCTGGGCGGCTGGCGATGTGGGCAGCCAGATCATCAATCCAGCAGCGGCAGAGAACATGGCGCAGGGCGGCATCATGGAAGGCATGGGCCACCTCGCGCAGGGGATCACGCTCGTGGATGGGGCAGTCCAGCAATCGAACTTTCATAACCACCCGCTGATGCGCATGCGGCAAGTGCCGAAGATTGAGGTTCACTGGCGCAAGACCGATTACCCACCGACAGGGCTGGGCGAGCCGACTTTGCCGCCGGTCTTGCCGGCGATCACCAATGCAATCTTTGCCGCAACTGGCAAGAGAATTCGCACGTTGCCGCTCCAACGCAGCGGGTTCAGTTGGGCTTGAATCTGGCTAACGGGAGATAGCCGAAGCAGCACCGCGCACTTCGCTCAGCGGCAATGCCGTGGCTCCGGCAAAAGACTTCTGGATCTCCGCAACGACAGAGAGTGCGATGGTTTCTGGCGATTCCGCGCCAAGATCCAGGCCTGTGGGAGCGTGGAGTTCCGCGAACCAGCGCTCGACCGTGGTGATGTTTGAGGAATTTGGATCGGCAGAAAGGTTGAGCAGGCAGGTGGCTTCGGCGAGCAGTTCGCGAGTCCGGCGCTGCGGGCCCAGTACCCCGATATATGCGAGCCGGAGGCTGGAGCCAAGTAGCGAGGCAAGAATGCGCGAGTCCTGTTCAAAGCTGTGAGTCATGACGACGGCGGCGTCTTGGGAACGGAGGTTGGCCAGTGCCGACGGCTGCGAAGACTGGACCCCAGGTGACTCTGTCACTGGCAGGATGTGAAGCTCGTCAGCCAGCGGAAAACGTTCGCGTGTGGCAAGCTGGGATCGCCCGTCGGCAACGGTGACATGCCATCCCAATGCCTTTCCCAACTGGAGCAGCGGCTGCGCGTCGTCGCCGGCTCCGAAGATCCACAGACCGGGTCGGGCGGGGCGGAAGTCGGCCCAAATGCGCACTTCAGTTCCTTGAAGTGAGAGCTTGCTTTCCGTTGACGCCTCACTTGTCAGCGCCAATTCCGCAAGACTTTGAAGCGTATCGGCTTCCCTGCGCGTAGGGTCCGCCGTCTCCATCGGACCCAGGCCAGCGAACGCACGCCGTCCAGCCTGTTCGCCCTCCAGAACGGTCGCGACGGCTATCGGAATACGACGTCGGAACGCTTGATCCAGCGCGTACAGCAGAGGAGGTGCGGTTGGGCGGCGCTCCAGCAGCAGCCAGACCACGCCGCCGCAGCTGGATCCATAGGGGCGATCACCGTCCTCTTCAACGGTGGAATAGCGCTGAACGGATGGGCCGTTAGCGGTGTGCCACCAGGCGCGGCGAGCGACCTCTGCTTCAAGGCAGCCGCCGCTGACGGTGCCAGCGCGGCGGCCATCTTGAGCCAGCAGCATCGTGGCGCCAGGCTTGCGATAACTTGGGCCTTCAACAGCGATGACCGTGGCGAGGACGTAGTCCGCCCTTTCAGCCTCCAACTCGCGCCACAAAGGTAAAATGCGCTGAAGATCCGTCATGGAACTATTCTCGCTCAGCCTTATGCGCCGATGAGCATCGAAATCTCATTTCTTGGCAAGATGGCTTGAAAATGCGAACGAATTTTCGGGCTTCCCGGTACACTGAAGCCGATGAGCATCGCTGCCATTGTTCTCGCCGCCGGAGCCAGCCGCCGCCTGGGCCAACCCAAGCAGTTGCTCATTTTCGGCGGCGAAACTATGATCGACCGTGCGATTCGCATCGCCAACGAGAGCGGTGCGATCCCTGTTATTGCCGTGCTTGGCGCCCATCACGAGTTGATTCGCAAAACCGCTCTGATGCGCAATGCCATTCCCATCGTCAACCGCGTCTGGGAGCAAGGGATCTCGACATCAATTCAGTCAGGCCTTGCTGCTCTTGAGAACAGCTTCCCGCAAACTCCCGGTGCCTTGGTCCTCGCCTGCGACCAGCCACAACTCTCAGTTGTGCACTTGCGCACAATGCTTGAGTTGTTTTGTACGCAAGTAACGGCAGCCATTGTGGCCTCGACTTACAAGGACGTCTTTGGCATTCCCGCTGTGTTTCCCCGCGAGATCTTTGCCGAACTGCGTGCGCTTCGTGGTGATAAGGGCGCATGCACTCTGTTGATGCAGCCACCGTGCCCTTTGGTAGTGCTGCCATTTCCCGGAGGAGAGATTGATATTGATCTGACCACTGATTTGGTCCACCTCGAGTAAATATCCACCGGTAGCCCTTTCAATTACCCACAAGTTGTCCCCCCGCGTGACGCCCAGTTGGATGTCGACAAGGCGTACTAATCCTCTCCAAACCGTTTCGTTTCTGGGAGGCGAATCTGCGTTACGCGCCAGCTTGATCAAATAATGCGAAAGTAAGTATTAAGGCAACTGGGCACGGGACTTGTTGGCGACCAAGCGATCCAGAATGCGCAATTCGAGATCGGTGAAGACCTGTTCGGGATCTGCATCAGGCGCGATGCTATGTGTCATGGTGAGCCAAAAAACACGCCAACTCAAAATGCAGAACACTGCCAATAGATTCACCGGCCGCGGAGCGGTTCTTAGCTGGGCTTGTTTGGCTCGGCAGCCAGATTTGAGGATCTTAGGTAATATCTCTATCTTCCAGTGCAGCACATACCATTGCACTTTTTCCACCGCCTCGCGGCGTAAACCCACTGCCAGATCAGTGATCAGCGTCCAGTCGATCCGGTCCCGATCGGGCGGCGTCTGTGTTGCTCCCGCGACTCATTCGCGGTGACCATTTGATCCGGATAACGTTTCTTCTTGCCTTTGGGCGTCTGAAAACGCATGCGCCGGTAGCGGATTTCCAAAACTGCTTCCGACTCCTCGCCCTTGCGATTGTGCGCGGCGATGCGATAAAGGCCCTGGCGTGGACTTAGTCCGATAACCTCGGGTTCGCTCTCGGGTCCTCCATCGGCCAGTCGTCCAGCACGCGTGCGGAGCAGAAAGTGCGTCCCAAACTGATGGGCTGCGGCGAACAGATCGAAGATGTTGCTTTCCAGATCGCCCACGTGGACACGATGTTGTGGCTTGGCGAGCAACTCGATCGAAGAGGGTAGGCTCTCCAGCCAGCGCATGCGATGCCTGCCAAACAGCCTTGGCTGTCTTGAGATTTCAAACCGGTAAGCAGAGCCTACTATTTATTTCAACGCGCATTTTAATCCTGTCTCGCTAGCGCACGAACAGGGTCAAGATTGCCCTTGACGCTAAGCGCAGTTCCAGGCCACGTCCGAAGATTAGTATTCGGAGACGAACAAAGGTCAAGGAGCCTACGGCGCATCACTTACGGTGGGAGAGCTCGAGAGCCCAGTTAGTAGCAACTAAACTCTGCGATCATTCCTGAACAGGAACCGGACATATTTTACTTTCGCGGGGTGGCATAGACCTGCCTATATCGAAAAGCTATAGCAAAACCAGAGTCGCTGTATCCCGAAGCCCCAACTCTCAAGCCGGTACGACCCGCAGGGAGCAATGACTTGTTCGGAAATCACCGGGACACACCAACTCTGGTTTCGTGTTATGCCAAATTCAGCAGGTTTACGGAACGTTGATTGTTGTGACGCTGTACGCAGGTAGAGTCAGCGTCAGTGATGAGCCACTGACTGCCATCGTCCCAATGGACTCCGGCGTTACCGGGCTCCCAGCCGCGCTTTGTGCCGAAGCTGTGGCCGCTGTCATTTGATACATGCTGGCCGTGCCCGACAGGCTGAGCCCGCTGAGCGCTGCGACCTGCGTCGTGTTAGATCGATTAATGGCCACCAATACAGCCCGGCCGGGCGTTGTGCTGTCTGTGCTCACGTAGATCATCACACTCCCGGGGTTGCTGGAGGTCGTTGCCACCGAAGTGTCTCCAAAGTTAGAACCGGCACCATCATAGTTACGGAATGCTCGGAAGCCAGCAAGCTCATAATCGTAGGTTCCGCTCGGCGGCCAGAACATGCCCGCGAAGACACCGTTGCTGGCAAAAACGCCCAGCTGATCCGCTTGCGCGACCGTGCCTGCAATGTTGTTGAATCCGCCCGTTTCGTACTCGCTGATGGAAAGTTTGATCGAGGGGAATTCTGAATTGATCTTTGCTTGCAGTCTTGGCAGCATGTAAATGGGCGCGCCTCCAAGCACTGAGCTGGGCCACGGATTGCTGTTGCCGGGATCCGTAAACGTCGTATCCCATAGATTGCGCGGAGCCTGCACGATCAGCTGCATATCCGCATCCGACAAAGTTGCGCTTGTCATGCTGGTCACCCGCGTGCCGCCCGCGTCGTAGTCCTCAGGATACCAATGGAAGTCATAGACATCCACGAGCGGCTTTCCGTAGGTCGCTGAAGCGGTGGCCAGAGCCTGAAAATACACATCTGGAAACCAGTTGGCGCCGGTTGGAGTGGTGTCAGTGATTCCGACCTGCCAGTTGTAAATGCCGAGGAATCCGTAGTGCGAAGGTCCAAAGATGATCATGTTCGGGAACTGATTCTTCAGAGCCTGCGTCAAGGCCAGTGTCTTGGCAATATATGCGGCAGGTGTAATTTCAGTCGAGCCCTGCACTTCCAAATGAGTCGTGTTCCAGAGCTCAGGTTCGTTGTCCAGGTCAACGAAAGTCGGTGTGGCCGTGGTGCTGCTGAAAATGTTTTGCCCGGGAGCCTCTTGATTCATGGCCCACACGAACTCGTCGTTATAGACATAGGCGTCGGTCGTGATAGGCGTAGTCGTGAACGCAGCGGAGCTCTCCGTATTCTTCGCAGCGATCAGGGTCTTGAACCGCGTCAAGTCGGGAGGGTTGGTAACGCTGACCGGACCGCTCTCATCTCCAGATACTAGACCTTGCATCGGCACTGTGATCAGGGTAGCTTGTCCCGCAGCTATGCCGGCTGTGATCGTCGGCAGTACGGCTGCTCCTGCAACAGAGCTGCTGCTCAAGAAGTTGTCATTCTCGTAGAGATAGTCGCTGCCTGCGTTGGAAGCGTTCGTCTCCCAGTTGTAGGCTGTCCAACGATTGCCACCAAGGCGGTAGATGGTTACGTCTGGAACGTTGGGAATGCTCCCATTGTTGTTCCCGTTGATTCCGTATATGTAGGGCGAAATCTTCTGGGTTTGGGAGGTATTGACAATGATCGTAACATTGGGAGGCACTACGCCGGGTTCCGCGAATACCTGATTTGAATTGGCGCCGGTGCCAGCCGTGTTTATCGCCGCGACCACGTAGTAATAAATCGTACCGTTGGTCAATCCGGTGTTGGTGTAGCTGGTTGTGGTCGATGTGCCTACCGCTGTGTATGGTCCGCCATTCGTGGTCGACCGCAGTATGTTGTAACTAGTGGCAGTCAAACTCGGCGTCCATGAAAGCGCGATTTGCGCATTACCGGATGTGGCTGTCAAACCAGTCGGCGCTAGCGGAGGATCGCCGCTCAGTGGAGCGCAAAGATTTCCATTCACCGCAAATGCCGTCGGAACTGCATTGCCGGCAACTAGGGCTCCATTGAAGCCTATATTGGTCACGCTTCCACCCGCTGCGACGGAACCGTTGTAGCTCTCATTGGTCACCGTCACCAACGCG
>Ga0182013_10007507_pt1 | contig 12003 bp, 12 predicted proteins | sample 612S2MmetaG_FD_120487 | JGI IMG/M metagenome (GOLD analysis project Ga0182013, IMG submission 120487) | Permafrost microbial communities from Stordalen Mire, Sweden - 612S2M metaG | ecosystem: Environmental > Terrestrial > Soil > Wetlands > Permafrost | place: Sweden: Stordalen | collected...
CACAGGCATCGTCCGTAGCCGCGCTGCCATATTTCTTGACCAGTTGGAACACGCCCTGGATGCGACGCATTCCGAGTTCACCCTGGCGAGCATGGATGGCATCGCATAAGGCTCCGATGTTGGGTCCCGCCTTGTGGGCACGGGCCAGCAGCTGGAGCAGCTTTAGCGGCGTACGACGTGGGCGATCCGCATCGCGGATGCGGTGGCCGCCACGCTTGCCGCTCAGATGCTCGCGCAGCAACTCCCCGGTCTTGGGATCGAGCAGGCGCACGAACATCGCGTTCCACTGCACATGCACCTGTCGCCCGATCCAGCCTGGCGGCGCTCCGTAGTAAGCCGCTTCAACCTCGACGCACCCATCCAAATGCACCGTGCGCTCGCCATACTGGTAGTAGCGGAACGGCTCCAGCGGCAGCGCTTGCAAAAACGGCTTCTCTTCGGCGAACATCGCCGCCACCTGGCGTTTCGTTCGGCCATGGATGCGCTTGTCGGCCCACTGTTCTTCCCAGTGATCGAGGTAAGCCTGCGCCTCATCCAGGCTCTCGAACTTCTTGCCCTTTAGCGGCGTCTTCTGCGCATGGCCAACGCCACTCTCGACTTTTCCTTTGCGATCCGGATCGCGCACTTTGCACGGCAGTGCTGTCACGCCGTAGTGCGCCAGAACATCCCGATACAAGGGATTCAGGCCAGGGTCGTAGAAGTCAGCAGACAACACGCCCTCGCGAAGGTTGTCCAGGACTACCACTCGCGGTGAACCGCCAAGCCGGCGGAAGGCCTTCTCGTGCAACTCAGCCCACACCCGCGCACTCGACCGGAAGGCCAGCAGCCGAACACACTTGCGACTCGAGCCCAGTGTCATTACAAACAGCCGCGTGCGCCGATACTTGCCGCTCTCCGGATCGCGCACCATCGGCCCGGTGCCATAGTCAACCTGGCACTCCTCACCGAGTCTGGTCTCGATGATCACACGAGCTTCCGGCGATACCGTTCCACGCAACTTGCGCACGAAACGCTTGACGCTCTGGTAGCCGCCCGTGAACCCGTGCGCATCGACCAGATCCTGGAAGATGCCCGTCGCGTTACGGCCACGCGACAGCTCCAGCTCGATCAACTCCCGGTAGGCTTCGCTGACACCCGCAGAACGCTTGCCAGTCTGTTTCGAAGGCGTTTCTCCCAACAAAAAGCCGGTGGTCACCTCTATGGCCGGTTTTGCCGGAGAACCGTGTCCCCAACCTCCCGGCCTGCGTAATGCGATCCCGGCCAACCGCAAGTAACCGCCAGCCGTCTCGCGACGGACTCCCGTCGCCTCCTCGATCCGCCGCAGGGACCAACTAAGACGCCCCAGCGCAATCACCTGTTCCCGCTTCGACTTTTCCAAGACATTTCCCATGCCAACTGAGGCTAATTTCCCCCGTCGGACCTAATGTCTTAGGCGGTTTCTCTATGGCCGGTTTTGAGGTGACCCTCTATGGCCGGATTTGGGTGACCCCCAAGGCTCTTGACACCTTGGGCAAACAAGTTGGACGGCCATCCGCGTTATCATATCTGCATGAAGCGGAAGCCGCCAACAACGGAGCAGAAACTCATGCAGTCCGCTAAGAGAGCCTTGTCTGGGGAAAACCTCGCCGATATGGGGCCAGCGTCCAAGCCGCTTTCCTTCCACCCTCTCAAACTGGAGACGGCGGTTTCGGCGCTGCTCAAGGTGAAGCCAGAGCCTAGAAAGTAGCCTTTGGCGATAGTTCCTTGTACATCAACCGCTTCCCGGCAACCTTCCCAATCAGCCTACAGGACCGCTCCCCATCCGTGATCTTCCGCGTGTTGTAGCGGAAATCGAATTCGGAAAGATAGCGGTGCAAGTGCCGCGCGCTGACGTGGTGGAACGTGCCGTTGATGCCCCGCTTGAGCAGAGAAAAGAAGCCCTCGACCGAGTTGGTTGTGATGCACACGCCGCCTTCATAGCGCCCATACTCGTTTTCCTTGTGGTTTACCTGATCGTGCTTGCGAGGATGGATTGCGCCATGGAGAACCGTGCCGGAGTCCGTCATGATTCGGGCGCCGTACTCGATATTCCAATTCAATATCGGCTTTAGGGTGGCCGAAGTGACCCGCTGCACATGATGCGAGCGGACATCGCCGCCCCGCTCGACCATCGCGACAACCGCCTGCTTGTTGTCGATGGGATTTAGATTGTCCTGCGGACGGCCCTCGATCTGGGCGGTTTTCGCGAGCAGTTTGCGGTGCTTGGAAGTCCGCTTGCCGCCGATATAGGCTTCATCGACTTCGATAATCCCGGTAAGTTGCGCGGCGAATGGATCTTGCGTTGCGGCGTACCGCAGGCGGTGAACCATGAACCATGCCGACTTGTAGGCGATTCCCAGCATCCGGTGAATCTGATGGGCGCTCATGCCTTTCTTGCTGGAGCAGATCAGGTGGATTGTCATGAGCCAGACGTTTAAGTGGATGTGGGAGTCCTCAAAGATCGTCCCTTTGGTCACGGTGAACTGTTTGCGGCATCCCTTGCACTTCCATACACCAGGACGAACCGGAGACTTGGAACCTTCCTTCGCCTTAAGCCTGTAGGACTCGCCGACCAAGCCGCAGTGCGGGCAAACCGTGCCGTCGGGCCAGCGTTGCGCCTCAAAGAACTCTCTGGCTTCTGGCTCGGTGAAGTTTCTGGCAATGGATTTGAGATTCATCGGCTGATCCCCTTCTAAAAACAAGGATGCGCCTATTTATTGGGTTTGTCAAGTAGTCAATTACCGCACTTCGTGCCGTGCTCGACGCTTCGCGTGAGGCACTTCGTGCGGTTCTGGACGCTTCGCGTGAAAACAAGAGCGGATTCCCTACGGCAGGTAATTAAGGTTTGGTGGCGCGGTAAAGGCCGGCGGTGCCGACAGTGTAGCTGGTCCAGGTGGGGTTGATGAAGCCAGCGGCGGCGATGAGGGCCCTCATTTGCGGGGGGCGGGGGAACTTCATGACCGAGTCGGGCAGGTAGGCGTAGGCGCGGCGTTTGCCGGAGATGACGCCGCCAAGCGTGGGCAGAATTCGGTGGAAGTAGAAAGAGTAGAGCCAGCCGATGAGGCCGCCGGGCTGGTTGCACTCGAGGATGGCGATCTCGCCGCCGGGGCGGAGGACGCGGTGGAGTTCGCGGAGGCCGTCGGGGTAGCTGGTGAGATTGCGGAAGCCGAAGGCAGAGGTGACGAGGTCGACGGATGCGTCGGCGAGCGGGAGATGGAGGGCGTTGGCTTCGATGGAGAGGATGTTCTTGTTGAGGAATTTGGGTTGGGCGAGGGCGAGCATGGTGTGGGAAAAGTCGAGAGCCAAAAGCGGGTTGTTCGTTGTTCGTTGTTCGTTGTTCGTTGAAGGCTGGGGGCGGTGGTAATCGAGGGCGAGGGTGAGGTCGCCGGTGCCGCAGCAGAGGTCGAGGACGACGGCCTCGGGGCGCTGGAGGATGGGGCGGAGGGTGCGGGCGGTGCGGTTCCACCAGGTGCGGTCGAGGCCGACGGAAAGGATGTGGTTGGCGCGGTCGTAAGTGGGAGCGATGGTGGAGAACATCTGCTGGATGTTCTGGGCGGCCTCGTCGGGCGAGGAGATGCCGGCAGGGCGGGCTCCGGGGGCTGGGTCGGGGTCGGGTATCGCGGGTTTCATTACTGTGTCACTCGATCGGGATACCGCGGGTAATCGCGATAGCGCAGGTAATAAAGGTCGAGATGCACGCGGTAGATATTCTCTCTTTTGGCTACGAGTTGAGCAACTGCTTGAAACTGATCGCTGGTTTCCTTCTCAAGCCCTACGATCGACACCCACTGTAGTCGGGCTTTGTTTTCAGCGTCGAGTGCTAAACCATTTCCTACAAAGCTGTCGAGCGGTACTTCGAGCCAGGGCTCTAAATTATGAAGATTCTCGTAGTGATCGCAGAGATAACGATTAAGTGTGCATTCAAACAGGAAAATGTTCAGGAACTTTCGTGCGCTTCCCCAATGCTGCCCGCGCGGGGTCCCGTTCTTATTTGTTCCTGGCGGTAGATACAAGCGAAGCTCCTCTGTTTGCTTGTCGAGCAACTCCCTGAAGGCTTCGGGGCTGTTCGTCTGGGAAAATTCTTGTATCAAGCACGGCCTGAATAAGAAGACGTGCGCACTTTTCATTGTGAGCGGAGGTCCCTGGTTTTGTGCAGCCGATGGACTGATGCCTGAGCCCGCAATGCGCTGAAGCAGTAGTTCCAGATCGGGCTTAAGAACTGTCATTGCTTCCTCCGGTTCGTGAGTGAAAAGCAGATTCATTCGCTGCGCTGCGGAATGACAAACAAAAGGCGGCGATCAAGAGTTATCGCTGCCTCATCTCGTTGAGCATGGCGGTAGTGGCGGCGAGGAGTTCGGGATCGGTGACGTCGTAGGCGATTTCGGTGGAGCCGATGCCGGTGGTGAGGACGAAGGCGCGACGGCCGCTGCGCTTCTTCTTGTCGCTAGAGGTGAGGGCGACGAGTTTGGCGGCTGCTGCTTGCGGGGTTGCGGCGTGCTGGCCGCTGGGGATGCGGAAGGGCGGGATGGGGCCGTAGCGGAGGATGAGGTTGGCCATGCGGGCGAAGTCTTCATGCGAGATGCGGCCGCGGTTGAGCGAGACGTGGAGCGCGGCGATAGAGCCCCAGGCGACGGCTTCGCCGTGCAGGAGTTTGCGGTAGTGGGTGGCGGCCTCGATGGCGTGGCCGATGGTGTGGCCGAAGTTGAGGATCATGCGCAGGCCGGACTCTTTTTCGTCGGCGCTGACGACGTCGGCTTTGACGCGGACGGAGGCGGTGACGACTCTTTCCAATGCTTTGGGGTCGGGCCCAGACTTCGGATCCCACATCTCAGAATCGAGATGTGGGGCACCCGGAGTTCCGAGGATGGCGGCGGCGTTCTGCTCCATATAGCGGAAGAGTTGGGGCGAGCGGATGATGCCGGCTTTGACGGCTTCCTGCAGGCCGGAGCGGAGTTCGGCGGCGGGGAGGGTGGCGAGGGTGTCGATGTCGGTGAGGACGGCGAGGGGGTGGTGGAAGCTGCCGATGAGGTTCTTGCCGGCGAGGAGGTTGACGCCGGTCTTGCCGCCGAGGGACGAGTCGACCTGGGCGAGGAGGGTGGTGGGCAGGCCGACGTAGCGGATGCCGCGCATGTAGATGGCGGCGAGGAAGCCGGTGGTGTCGCCGATGACGCCGCCTCCGAAGGCGAGAAGGATGGAGTCGCGGTCGGCACCGGCGTGGACGAGCTGCTCGGCGAGGGATTCGACCGTGGCGAGGCGTTTGTGGCGTTCGCCGGCGGGGAGGAACAAGGTTGTTGGTTGTTGGTTGTTGGGGAAAGACGCCAGGAAGGGTTCGTGCCAGAGCGCCCAGATTGCGGGCGAGGTCACGACGAAGACGTTCTTCGGGTCGAGAGCTTTGGGCGCGGTGAACTTGCGCAGTCGGGGATAGAGGGTGCGGAGCAGGCTGGAGCCGATGATGACGTCGTACGCAGCTTGCGGGGTGGTGACGCGGATGGTGGGCACGGTAGTTCTATGGTAGTCCAGCACTTCGTGCCGTTCTCGACGCTTCGCGTGAAAAACAAAATGCGGGACTCAGACTGACAAAAGAGCAATGGTGGGCAGCAGCGATGGTGCTAGCCTTGAGGGATGCGTGTCGTTGATTTTCTTGTGGTTGGCGGTGGGATTGCCGGGCTGCGCGCGGCGGTGGGGCTGGCAGACGCAGGCAGCGTCCTGGTTGTCACCAAGGAGGGGCTGGAGGAGTCGAATACAGCGTACGCGCAGGGCGGGATTGCGGTGGCCATGGGCGGCGAGGAGGACGTGGCGCTGCATCTGGCGGACACGGTGGCGGCCGGCGATGGGCTGGTGAACCGGGCAGCGGCAGCGGTGCTGGTGGAGCAGGGGCCGAAGCGGGTCGAGGAGTTGCTGGAGTGGGGGACGGCGTTCGACCGGTACGGGCGCGGCGAGCGGACGCGGGCCGGCGAACTAATGAGGACAAGGGAGGGCGCGCACAGCCTGGCGCGGATTCTGCACGCGGGGGGGGACGCGACCGGGTGGGAGATTGCGGTGTCGCTGCTGCGGCATGTGCGTGGGTTGAAGCAGGTGGAGTTGATGGAATGGGTGACCAGCGTGGACCTGATTGTGGACTCCGGCGATGGCCGGGTGGTGGGGGCGACGCTGCTGGACCGCGAGGGGCGGCTGCACGAGGTGCGCGCGCGCGCGGTGCTGCTGGCCAGCGGAGGCGCAGGCCAGGTCTACAGCGAGACGACGAACCCGGCGGTGGCGACGGGCGATGGGATTGCGATGGCGTACCGCGCAGGCGCGGAGTTGATGGACATGGAGTTCATGCAGTTTCATCCGACGGCGTTTGCCATGGAGGGTGCGCCACGATTTCTGATGAGTGAGGCCCTGCGCGGCGAAGGGGCGTGGCTGGTGAACGCGCGCGGGGAACGATTCATGGGGCGATACCACGCGGGACTGGAGCTTGCTCCCAGGGACGTGGTGGCCCGGGCGATTGCGAAGGAGGAGATGGACGGGCCGGTGTATCTGGATATGAGGCGGGGAACAGGGAACAGAGAACAGGGAACAGGGAACAGGGAACAGGAAACACAGATGGATTTGAAGGCCCGGTTTCCCGGGATATCGAAGTTTCTCGAAGGCTACGGGTTGGAACTGGGGCGGGACCTGATTCCGGTGCGGCCGGCGGCGCACTACCTGATGGGCGGGATACGGACCGACGTGCATGGGCGGACGTCGGTTGCAGGATTGTTTGCGGCGGGTGAGGCGGCTTGCACGGGGGTGCATGGGGCGAACCGGCTGGCGAGCAACTCATTGCTGGAAGGGCTGGTATTTGGGGCGCTGGCGGCGGAGGAGATGGTTCGAGAGCAGCGGACAGGGAACAGGGAACAGGGGACAGGAGTGCAGGGAACAGGAAACCGGGAACAGGAGCGGGGAGACAAGGAACAAGGCGAAGGTGTGGAGGGGTGGATTGCGGAGCTGCGTGCGCTGATGTGGCAGGATGCGGGGCTATTGCGCGATGGGGTGGGGCTGCGGCGTGCGCAGGCGGAGCTGGCGGCGATGCGCGAGAGGATGCCGCGCGGGTTGACGCGAAGGGCGCTGGAGGCGCGCAATCTGCACACGGTTGCGGAGGCGATGGTGCAGGCGGCGCTGGCGCGAGAGGAGAGCCGCGGTGCGCACTACCGGACGGATTTTCCTGAGCCGACCGAGGGGGCGCGGCACTCGATTGTCAGGCGGGGCGAACTGCGGTTTGCCGCGCAGTGAAGGGAGCGTGGGAGAGATTCGCCGCGTACATCTGGATCGGCGTCCAGCCATAGGAAGTGTTGCTGCGAGGGCTGTGTGCGGCTAGATGCTGCGACGTGGAGGCGGCCAGATCCTGCAACAAGGAGTGGCAACGAGCGGAGGTCTTCCATTGAATGGGTGTGCGCATGGGATGAGTCCTGCAAAGCAGATTTGTGTGTCAAAGTTGACTCATAATCTCGGAGGCTTTAAATCTCAGTTCCAGGGCGGCCTCTTTGCACTCGAAAAGGTTAGGCCGTTGCGCGTTCCCGTCGTCGCATTGCAGCCGCGCCCAACAGCGCCAGCATGCCGGTGCCCAGAAGGGCCAGCGATTCCGGCTCCGGCGCCGGGGCCGGATCCGTTGCCGGCGTCGGCGTCAGCAGGTCATACACATCGACCGGGTCGCCGCTCAAGAACTGGCCATAATACAGGTTGTAGTCGGTCCCGCTGGCGACCTCAAACGACACTCCGGCAAGATCCAGGTCGGACGGATCCAGATTCCCCGAGTCGACGACCCCGGGTTCGAACAGCAGATTATCGCCCCCACCGAACTCGACCGGAAACGCGCCTGCCGCAAACAGCGAGCTAATCGTGGACCCGTCCACGGTGCCGCTGATCCCCGTGATCATGTACTGGCCCGCCGTCCCGGTCAGAGCTGTGATGAAGACGCCGGAGCCGGAATCGGACGGCCCGGAGAAGCTGAAGTCGAAGTTGCCCGAACCCGCATCGGTCAGGGTAAAGCTGCTGAGAACGTCATTCGTGTAGCCACCGGCCTGATCGGCAAAGGCCGCGGTGGAAGGCAGCGCGGCGACCATGGCTATAGAGAGCTAGCGTTAGCTTTTTCATCGTTGCACCTCAATTCAAGACAGCAAATGCGGACGCGAATTTCAACGAATTTCCAGGAAAGGTCTGAACAAGTATTCAGCGTTCCCGCAGGGGCTAAAGCCCCTTCTATTTTGTGGCACCTATGGACGGGATGAATCCCGTCCCCTGCAAAACGCCCACGCGGCCAGAGGTTCCCTAGAGGTTCGCATGGCGGAAGAAGTGGCTGTAGAGCGAGATGGCGAAGATAGCGACGAAGGAGAGGACTGGCGCTACGAAGAAGAGATACATGAGTGGGCCCCTTGAATTGCGATATTGCAGCGACTGCGTGGACGCGGTCTGCGTGTTTGCTTGATCTATTGCAAGGGAGCTGCCAAAGTGCAACGGATTGCATATTTTTGGCAAATTGAGTGCATTTCCGAGGTTTTCGGGAGCGGGAAGGGGGACTCATCAGGAATTGTGCGGGAATTAGGGAAAATATTTTCCCTGATGCGAGGGCAATGCGCTTCCATTAGCGAAGTGGTTAACGCTTATGGCCGGCCGGCGCCCAGAGGGAGGCGCAGACGGTGATTGCGAGCACGCCAAGGATGATCAGGAGCGAGGGCGCGGGGCCGATATCGATCCAGCGCGCGGCCAGCATCTTGAATGCGGCGAAGGCGAGTACCGCAGCCAATCCGTAGTGCAGGAAGCGTAGGCGGGTGAGCATGCCGATGAGCAGGAAGTAGAGCGAACGCAGGCCCATGACGGCCATGATGTTCGAGGTATAGGCGAGGAAGGGATTGCGGGTGATGGAGAGCACGGCGGGGATGGAGTCGAGGGCGAAGACAATGTCGGCGAGCTCGATGGCGATGAGGGCGAGCAGCAGGATGGTGATGGTGGGACGGCCGTCTTCGAGGACGACGAAGCGGTCCTGACGCAGACTGACGGGGTGGACGCGCTTGAGCCAGAGGATCCACGGCGGCGCGGCGTCCGGCTGGTCCGGCTTCTGCGGAATGAGCAAACGCACAGCGGCGATGAGGATGATGAGCGCGAAGACGTAGCTGACGGCTTGGAAGCGGGCGAGGAGGGTGATGCCGCCGGCGATGAAGCCGCCGCGCATGAGGATGGCCCCGGCGACTCCCCAGAAGAGGACGCGAGGCTGGTGGTCGCGGTCGATCTGGAAGAAGCCGAAGAGCAGGAGGAAGACGAAGAGGTTGTCGACGGACATGGACTCTTCGAGTACATAGCCGGCGAGGTACTGGATGGAGGCGGTGGGGCCGAAGGCGTGGCGGAGGAAGAGGGCGAAGCCGAGCGCAGCGGCGATCCAGAGGCTGGTAGCGGCGATGGCGGTGCGGCGCGGGGCGTGACCAAGACGGATCTGGCGGCGAGCGTAGACCAGCTCGACGGCGAGCAGCAGGAGCAGGCCAAGGTGGAAGCCGATCCAATCGACTATGGGAGTGGCGGGCACGATTCGATGCTATCGCGAGTGGGGTGAGGAGGTGGGAGATTGCGTCCCACTCATCGCGTGAGACAAGGGCGCGATGAATGGGGCACCCGCAGGTCCTTCGACTGCGCATCTCGCGATAGGACAGCGAAATGCTTCGCTCAGGATGACAAGTTTTTAGCGGTACGGAGAATCCGGCTGCGCCAGAATGACGAGCCTGAGGGGACGGTCAGCGCTGATTGATGAGGCGGATGGTTTCCAGGAAGAGGTCGGCGGAGATTTGCAGGGATTGAGGGCTGATCTTGTCGATGGTGTCTTCGGCGGTATGGTGGTAGCCATCGGGGGCGGAGGCGGTGTGGGGGCCGTAGTCGACGTCGATGACGTCGAGCGAAGGCACGCCGCGCTTGAGGAAGGGAAGGTGGTCGTCTTCTTCGCTGCCCTGGGTCTGGAAGACGTAGGCGCTGTGGTGGGTGTTGGCGGCAGCCTGCTTGAAGAGGGCGCGGAGCCAAGGGGTGGAGCCGGTCTCTTCGAGGATGTCGAGTTCCTTGTCTCCGATCATGTCGGCGACGAGGAGGGCCTTGATGCGCTTGAGGGTGCCGTCGGCGTACCACTTGGCGGCGAGATGCTTGGTGCCGTAGAGATTGTCCGTGCCGTTGTTGGCATACCAGTCCTTGACGGCCTCTTCGCCATCGTCGAAGACCAGCCAGACGGAGTAGCCCTGGGGCGGGTGAGTGCGGAAGTACTCGCCGAGCGAGATGAGCAGAGCGGTGGTGCAGGCGCCGTCGTTGGCACCATAGAAGGCGATGTCCTTGAGCGGGTAGTTGGTCTCGTAATGAGAGGCGAGGACGATAGCACCATCTTTTTTGCCCGGGAATCGGACGATGTAGTTGCGCATGGTCTGCTGGCCGGCGGGGGTGTTGGCGGTGAACTGGTCGGTCTCGAGGTTACCCTTGGCGGCCTCGGGCTTGAAGTGCTGCTTGATGAAGTTCTCCGCGGCGAGATGGCCGGGTGAACCGTTGAAGCGCTTAGGCGCGACGGCGAGGAACTGCTGGGTGAGCGAGTAGACGGCCTGGCCGCTGACTGGGCCGCTGACTGGGCCGGCGGGCGCGGCTTTTTGGGCTGGAGTGGGGAGGGTGAGGAGGAGCAGCGAGAGTAAAAGCAGGAATTGTGGGAGAAAGGGTCGAGCCGTTGTGGCGGGCTGAGCCTTTTCGAGGTCCTTCGACTGCGCCCTATTCGACTCGCCTGCGGTTCGCTCAGGGGCTCCGCTCAGGATGACGAGCTTCGGGGAAATGCGGGGGGCCCTCCACTTCGCAGTAGACGATGAAGCTGTCTGCTGCTCCGGTCGGGATGACGGCGATTGTGGCGAGAGCGAGGGCGCGATCATGCGGCGGCTTCCTTCTTCTTATTCCGGTGATCGGGATGGGCGTACCAGGCGATGGCGATGCCGAAGAAGTACAGGACCAGCATGGGGCTGGCGAAGATGCACATGCTGAGGGGGTCGGGCATGGGGCAGATGATGGCGGCGATGAGGAAGATGGCAAGGATGGCGTAGCGGAACTGGCGCAGCAGGAACTTGGCATCGACGATGCCGAACAGGGCCAGAAAGAAGATGAGGACGGGGAGTTCGAAACAGACACCGAGGCCGAGGATGACGGAGAGGAAGAAGCCGGTGTAGTCATCGATGGTGATCATGTGTTGGAAGTTCTTGCCGAAGTCCATGACCAGGACCTTGATGGCGCCGGGCATGACGTAGCGGTAGCCGAACCAGGCCCCGGCGAGGAACAGGCCGATGGTGATGGCCATGAAGGGGCCGACATACTTTCTCTCGTTGGCGTACATGCCGGGCGCGATGAAGAGCCAGAGCTGATAGAGGATGAAGGGACTGGCGAAGATGGCGCCGAAGATGAGCGAGGCTTTGATGTCGAGGTTGATGGCATCGGTGGGGTGGGTCATCGTCATCAGCAGCCCGTAGTCGAGGAGCGGCTTCTGTAGGTAGTTGATGAGCTGGTTGTGGAAGCCGTAGGCGATGGCGGCGCCGACGGCGAGGGAGGCGAGGGAGCGGAGGAGGCGCTTGCGCAGCTCTTCGAGGTGCTCCATCAGGCTCATGCCGGGCAGTTCGGTGCGTTCGGCTACGGCCTTGCGCGCCCGGTCGACGGGATCGAAATCAGCCATGGATGGTCTCGGTTTCGAGTTCCGCGGGGTGGGCGGCTGGGGTATTGCCGTTCGAGGCGTTGCCATTCGACTCGGCGAGCGACGGGGTGTTGGCGACGGGCAGGCCGGTGGAGGGCGGCAGGATGCTGAGCTCGCCGGAGGTGGCGATGGGGAGGGGTTCCGGCGCCAGGCTGGACGCAGATTCGAGCACTGGTTCGAGCAGGGGATCTTCCGGGTATCGGGTCGGGTAGTCGGGTTCGGATTCGGGGGTGGATTCGGATGCGGAGGCGATGCTGGATTCGGGCGGGACGGGGTCGGCG
>Ga0182013_10007509_pt1 | contig 12001 bp, 13 predicted proteins | sample 612S2MmetaG_FD_120487 | JGI IMG/M metagenome (GOLD analysis project Ga0182013, IMG submission 120487) | Permafrost microbial communities from Stordalen Mire, Sweden - 612S2M metaG | ecosystem: Environmental > Terrestrial > Soil > Wetlands > Permafrost | place: Sweden: Stordalen | collected...
CAGGGGATTTTCCATATCCCCTTCTCGCCCATCTACAGATCCGTTGCATATAGCAATTTATATGCGTCGCCCCTGGTGGTCTGGATGCTCGCATGGCGCAAGGCCCCTTGAGCATCCTTCAGTGTCCCGTGATGCTGAAGATGAGTACCGAGCGTTCGGCGCATCACTTGAAACGTGACGAGTCGGTCCGGGATACCAAACTGACGGGCAATCGGCCTGATCCGCCAATCCAGGAAGTTCTTGTCCCAACGCGGCACGAGCAATCCCTTGCGAACTCCCCGTCCGAACGTTGGGAACATCAAGGCTTCCGGCGACGGATCAGGGCACACTTGCTGCCATGCCTGAATTACCGGTCGGACCTGCTCCGGAACTCCGATGGGAGCCTTGCTTGCACGGGTCTTGAATCGCCCCGGATAAAGCTTGCCTTCGTACGCAGTTCCGTACGGAACCAACGTTGTCCCAGTCCACGACTTCCATTGCAGCCCGGGAACCTCGCTTGCGTGCGGACCGCAAAAGATTCCGACGTACATCAGGCACAAGTCGTGCAAGTCCTTGATGCCACCAATGAGCGTGATGATTTGCTCTTGGTTCATGATCGGCTTAGGTACCGGCTTGGTCTGTGGCATGGTGACGTCAAGTCCTGGATCTGTGGTTAGGAAATTCAACTTCTTCGCCAACCGGTACCGCATGAGCGAACCCATCTTCAGTCCGCGGATTCTGGGCGACCGGCGCGTGGTGTGAGCGCTGACCCAGCGCTCGGAGACGCCGAGTTTCGCCGCAACTTGGCGTGCATTCATCAGCCGGTCATTTCCGGGCACCGAGATCGACTGCGGATGGGTTGCAGACTCGATTAGTTGCAAGGTACGTTCCGGGGATGGAAGATATGATTTGAAGTTCGTTGGATAAGTGGGATAGTTAGATTGTTCGGAAATATCTTCATGACGGGTATCGTGCGGTTGGCCTTCTGTGCCGAAGACTGGCGCATTGGCCCGCATCGCTAGAGTTGGGGCAGTAACGCCGGACTGACTGATAACTCGATTGGACATATAGGACCTCCCGTGCTCGACGATGGCTACATGGTCGAGCGAAACGGGATGCCCGTCCATTACTTTGTATCTAACATCTATTCGCTAAAAGCTATCACTAACTTCATTTTTTAACTGCTAGCTTTTTGTATTTGAGCGTCGATGAGGCTTCCTAGGTTGAGTAAATCGAGAGCTTAAATAGGAAATGGAAAATAGATATCGCGACATCCTGAGTCGGTCAGGAAATATAGCTCCTTTCGTTACTTGCAAAACTTGTATTACTACGATCGACCCTAACTCCTTCGCGACGTGAGCCTCAATTCGGTTCGCGAAAAGCTTACTCTCAGTATTTGCGGTATTCTACTAATTCGACTCAATGCGGCCGATACCATATGCATCCAGCACGTCGGGCAAGGTTACGACGCCCTCAAGTTTATGAAGATCCGCCCTGTGGATGACGGGTAAGACATCCAGATGATATTTGCTCATGCGTTCGAGAGCGTAATACAAGGCATGATCTGTGTGGACGTGCGGAACCTGGGAAATATCCACCAGGTCTGCGACTGGCTGCTCATTTCTTCCATCGCCATCGGCGGACTCAAGCGTCTCCCGCGTTACGATGCCAAGAAAGTATGCCTTGTCAACGACTGGCCAAACTCGGAATTGCCCCGATCGAGTTTGCTGCATTGCATCTTCAACGCGCATTTGCGCAGACAGTGTCGGCGGAGATTTCCGCATGATCTGAGCTACCGTGCGCTGATTGACTTCGTCGCGGGCACTGCGACTAGGCAAATGAATGCCATCCTGATGAGCCAATGCCTCGTAGATCGGTCCCTTCTGAAATCGGGAGGAGATGAAAAAGCTGGTCAGGTTTGCAATCATCAGCGGCACGATGACGGCGTAGTCCCGCGTCATTTCAAAGATCATCAGTACCGATGTCATGGGAGCGCGCACGATGCCCGCGAAGAGCGCTCCCATGCCAACCAGCGCGTAAGCACCAGGAGTCGCGGTGTATCCCGGCAACAAGCCATGGGCTACGGTGCCGATGGCGCCTCCCAGCATCGCACCGAGAAATAAGCTCGGGCCGAAAATTCCACCAGCGTTTCCGGAGGCATAGCTAACAGTGACGCCAAAGAGTTTTAACACCACGAGCAGCAGCATCAACTTGAGCGCCATGGTTCCATTCAGTGCATTGCCGACGTAGGTATAGCCGACTCCCAGCACCTGGGGCACGAACCAGCCCATCAGACCAACCGTTACACCGCCTACGACGGGATGCCACCAGCGCGTCTTCTCCGGCAGATGCAGAAAGAACCTGCGCATCTCTAACAGGAGCCGTGTAAAGGCTACGGACAAAAATCCGCCGGCGATGCCTAACAGGGCGTAAATGGCAAGTTCCAGCGGATGTACCAGAGTGTATTGCGGCACTTGAAACAACGGGTTATTGCCTAGCAGGAGGCGCAGGACCGCCCATGAAGTAGCCGAGGCGAGAACGACTGAACCCAGAATCGGCGCGTGCATGTCGCCCATGACTTCTTCGAGGGAAAACAACACAGCCGCCATCGGTGTATTGAATGCCGCAGCGATGGCAGCAGCGGCTCCCACAGGGATCAGAGCTTTCACCTTTTCTGGACGCAATCCAAGCCATCGGCCGAGGACCGATCCGATTCCCGCTCCGACTTGAACAGATGGTCCTTCACGGCCCAGTGGGATTCCGCTCGCGAGTGTAGTTGCTGTGCAGCAAAACTTGCCCAGAACGGTTCGCAGGGAAATGAATCCATCACGAGCGAAGAGGGCAGCCTTGGTCTGGGGTACGCCGCTCCCTCTGGCGTTAGGAAAAAACCGATAGAGTAGGAAGCCCATGGCCAGCGAGCCTCCCACGGGTACGAGTACTCGCCTCCACGCGGCGCTGCCCACTGGATAGAGGCGCATTCCCAACCGCTCAGTGAGCACGATGAAGGCGACCACGGCGAGCCCGGTCAGCGCCCCAATCAGCAGCGACAGAAGAAGAAATACCTGCTCTTCACGCTGCTGAAGGTGGGAGATCAAGCGCAACCAGAGGGCTATTTGCCATTTCTGTTTGGACCTGTTCTCGTCGACGTTAGCGGTTGCCATATTCACAGTTTACTTGAGGGCATATCCGATCGATGCAGATAAATGAAAGGGCTCGCGCGCTTGGATCAAGTGAAGAACAGTCCCAATCCCGCAACTTCCGACTTACTCATTTACGATCTTGTCGAATCTCAACTGCGGAGAACCTAACCTGCGCTTCTAGGTCCTCTTTCGGATAAGTTCAAGCACAAAGTGCCCAACCAGCGCAGATACCGTCGCAATCAGGAGACTAGTCAACGTAAAGATGTTGTTTAAGGCCAGAGCCAAGCTCTTCCCCTGCCCATTTGTTGAAGTGAACTCTCCCATCAAACGAACGGAATATAGCAGGAAAACAAGAAGCGCGGTCTCAGCCACAGCTCTCCCGAGCGGGGCAAAGCGCATTCGTCTTGTCTTGGAAAGCTCCATCGGTAAATGATAGCAACAACTCAGAAAGTACGCAGTACGAGGACTCGCCCTTCAAAATAATCCTAATTTCGAGGAATCTCCCCCATTCTGCGAAGAAAGGGAACCATCGTCAAGCCTTGCACAAAGACGGAAAATGCAACCACTGCAAAGCTGATCGTAATGATTTCTTCGCGTAGTGGCATTTCTGGCGGAAGTCCGAGGGCAAGCGCCAGCGCCAGCGCCCCTCGCAGTCCGCCCCAAAAAAGGACATGTTGATGTTTCGCGGAAACGCGAAGCGCGCTGTGAGAGAAAAGAAGACAGCAAGGGTAGATTGCAACCGCGCGGCCGAATGTTACCAATGCAATTGCTGTCACAGCGGGAAGCCATATCACCATGAAATTCTGATGCGCCTCGTGCATTCCGATCAAAAGGAATACCAGAGAATTTGCAACAAAAGCTGCGTATTCCCAGAATGTCTGTACGGATTCCTTGCCTCGTTCCGAGATTCCTCCGAGAGGCTTGAAATTGCTCATTACCAGTCCCGCGGTGATTGTTGCCAACACGCCTGACAGTCCAAAGTGGTCAGCAAGCAGGAACGATCCGTATGCTGCGACCGTGGTGAATGTGATTTCTACCAGATGATCATCGGTCCGGCCAGTCAGCAAAAGGGCTGCAAGTGCAACAACCCCGCCGCAGAGTATGCCGCCGCCAATTGTCTTCAAGAGCATGGCGGCAATTTCAACCGATGAGACTTGTTGGCCCGCGGCAAGCGCAATGACAACACCGAAGGCAACTGCCGCCGTGCCGTCGTTGAGCAGGCTCTCCGCCTCGACCAACAGCAGCAGGCGCCCGTGCGCCTTCGCTTCCTTGAATGTCGCAATCACCGAAACGGGATCGGTGGCGGCGATCAGAACGCCAAACGCCAATGCTGCAATCCATTGCCACTGCATCAGGAAATGCATTCCTATTGCAGTGACGCAAGCTGAAAGCACGACGCCGAGGGTAGCCAGAACAAGAATGACTGGAGAATTTCGCCGAAGCTGGTTCCAGGGAATGTAAAATGCAGCCTCAAATAAAAGTGGGGGAAGCAACACTGTAAAGAGGAGTTCTTTGGTAAGGCTAACCTTGGGTGCAAACGGCAAAGCAGCGAGAGCAATTCCCGCTAAAACCAAACCAACACTGTAAGGGAGACGCAGTCTTCTGGTCAGCATCGCTACTACAGCAGCGATTAAGAGCAGAAGCGTTCCGGTTTGAAAAGTGATCTCCATGCCGTACATTCTTCCCTAATGTTTCGGCCGCATTCGACAGTGTGGCCCATCGCTGGTGATTTACCTGGTGTTGACGCGATGGATGAATGATACCAAGGATCGCGAAGATCACCATTACAATCGGAGCCCAAGGAGCAAATGAAGAAACCAACACACCAGCAGAATTGTTCAACATTTAAGCGTAGCTTGGTCAGCGATACCGGAAACCTGCTCTCAGTTGGAGCGCCCACGCTAACAATGCTCCGGCAGCGGCTGCGACAGGCAAGACCGCGGTATGCCAGACAAGGATATGCAACAACTGGAAGTTAGGGCAGTGAAGCTCAAGCATCGTTACACCGGCGAGGCCAGCTAGTGTGCCCGCTACGGCTCCAGCGGCAACAGGGTTCACAGCAAAGCCGCGCCGTAAAAGTAGCCAGCTCAGGAATGCAACAGGGATGGCATGAGCGAGCCCCGCAACGAGACAAGCGATGCCCGCCGAGACAAAGTGAGTGGTGTGGTAGTCGCGGAAGACTCCGCCAAAGATGCCCATCAGTGCTAGACAACTGATTGCCAACAACACACCGGGATGGATGCGGCGCCTGCTGCCGGGGACCATGGAGGCTACGAACTCCGCTGCGGCGGCCCATAGGAGAAGAACGAGCGCCGGGAAGATGAGGCCGCGTTCGAAGGCGGTGAGGCGTTCGATTCCGTAAAGTCCGGCTCGCGCCGCGCCGGCCAACGCGACGGCGGCCGCAATCAGAATCAGACCTGCGGTGAGCAGCCACGCCGGAAGCATGGGGCGAACGGGGCGCATCGAGAGCTTTATCGAACCTGCGATGCTTTCGAGCAAGGCAGGGGACACCGCCGGCGCATCTTTTGCGACCCGCGCGAGAAGTTCGTCAATCTCTCTCTCTTTCACGAGAGTCCTCCCCCGCGGACTTGCGACAATCCCATCGCTGTCAGCCGCTCTCTCAATCGTTCATACCCACGGTGCGCTTTCTGCTTCACCGACCCCACGGTGGACGAGGTTGCTCGCGCAACTTCGTCCAGGCTCATCCCCTCAACCTTCAACATCAGGATGACCTCGCGCTGACTCTCAGGCAGCGGCGCAAGAAGCTCTGCCATCTCTGCCGTCGAGCTTGTTGTCTCAGGCATTGGCGCGGGCAACTCCGATGGTGCCTCAACCTGCTCCTCGTACAGCGCGACACGGCTTGTTTTGCGATAGTGGTCCACGCGCACATGCCGAGCAATCCCGTAGAACCATGGCATCACCGGCTCGCCTGCCCGATAGGTGTGGCGCACCTTGTGAATGAGTAGCCAAGTCTCCTGCAGCAAGTCGTCGGCGTCTTTGCGGCTGGCAAGCTGGCCGACAAAGAACCGGTGGAGCTGCGGACTCAGCTGCTCGATCAGCATGGTGGCCGCGTCGAAGTCGCCACCCTGATAAGCAGCCATCAATATTTCGAGATTGCCGTCCGGCGACATGGCGCAGAAAAATCCTCAAACAAGTTCTATCACGACGCGCCCATCAGGAACTTGACAATCTCGGCGTCTTCAATCGACACCTCCTTTGACAGATATTCGCTCCAGATCGCCGAAAAGTTACGGTGCCTTCGTTCTGTCTGCAAATTATGCCGCAGGAAAAGATTTTCTTTTGCGACCGTAACTTTCTCCTCTTCTCAAGCGAATACCCCATCAGTGAACCTGCTCCGCCCCCGGAGTTCCCCAAGTATCCACCGGGGCTGAGACACCCCCATTTCAAAGGAGATCAAAATGATTTTTCGTAAAACCCGCGAACGCCTGCTGCCTGCCCTTGTAATGCTGCTCCTGGGAGCAACCGCAACCCTTCAAGCTCAAACCTCGAAACCCCTTGTTGTGACGGCTACGAACGCCGCCGCGAACCAACTTCTGGTTTACTCCGCGAACGGCACTCTGCTCCAGACTCTCTCAACTGAGGGCAAAGGCGGCGCCGGCGGTAATGCTGGCGGTATCGAAGCCAAGGACGATATGGTCGCCGCAGTCAACTTCGGATCGCAGTCCGTCTCGATCTTCGAGCGTGAAGACGGCGGCCTGCAACTGGCACAAGTAGTCTCAACCATCACAAATCCGCTGAGCGTGGCGTTTGGTGAAGACCATCTCTATATTCTCGGTACGACCACCATTGAATCGCATCCGATCTATGGGCATGAGGTTGGCAACAGCGCCGACGGGGTGGCAACGTTGCTCAAGGCAGATGGCTCTGCCGCCCAGGTAGGAATACTGCCCGGCCAACTGATTATCAGTGAGAAGAGCAACGCCATTGAGACCGTGGAACTGTCGGACGGAGCCGTGACAGGACCGCCTACGCTCGTGAGCAACATTCCATCGAACGTGAATGCGCCATTTGGACTCGTGACCCGCGGAGACAAGGCTTACGTGACGATTGCACATGCCAACGAGATCAGCCTCGTTCGTCACGATGAAGTTCTGACTGTTACAGGCTCCGGCACACAGAGCGCGCCTTGCTGGGTGACTCTTGTCGGACCGTATCTTTACTCAGCTAACTCGCCGAGCAAGAGCGTCTCGCGCTACGTTGTCTTCGGGAACAAGATCGTCCAGGACGCCGCGGTTGCTGCTTCGATGAACGGCAATCCAACGGACATCGCATCAGGAGACGGATTGGTCGCGGTCATCGATGGCAACGGGACGGTCTCGCATCTGTCGATCTTCAAGGTTGACGCGGAAGGCAACCTGAAGCTCAAGATCGCCAACACGATGGCCGCTGGAGCCAACGGTGTTGCGGTGGTCGGAGTGAATGACTGAACTGAGCTGTCTCTCCCGAACATCGGCTCTATGAATGCCAACTCATGTTGAGCCGCACGGCCGATTCGCTGCGGCCCAACTGATTCAGATTGGTCTGTTGCTCTTAATATCCTTCAGCAATTCGAGAACGGTTGTGGAGACGTGGATTGCCTGTGTGCCTCAGTGACCTTTGCCCCTTTGCATTTTGTCGGCGGGACCGCCAAGTACCCCAGACTTTTTCCAGAGCTTTTCCCAATTCCATATCCTCGCAGTCACTGCGCTCGACAACGGAAATCCGAGCTGATGCGCCAGCATACAAACCTGCCCGCGATGGTGGGCCTCGTGACAAAGCATGTAGCAAAGCATCTCTGGCCCAACCGGCCATGGCTGAGCCCAGCCGTCTCTCACAAACTGCTCGACACGGCCGTCACTATCGCCGAGCGCTTCAGCAAGCATATCCACACAGGAGGCAGCGCTTTCGGCCAACCTGCACGGGCCTGCTGCTGCGTGCAGTTTGCGCGGTTGAGCTGTGGTGGAACCTTCAGGTGCGGAGCCGTGAGCCTGATCCACTTGGTGCGGACATTGTGCATATGCGTGAAGATGGCCGCTATGGTGCGGACATCGCCGACAGGTTTGGCTCTCCACGCGTCAGGGTCAAGGTGCTCCAGAAGGTTCTGGTTGATGTAGTCTGCAGTAGCAAAGAGATTCACTGCGGCTCGTCCGAGCTGAGTGTGAACCTTGAGTCGACGCGTGGTCACGGCTCTCTACTCCTTGCCCCATGATACTTCCACTCCGTAGGCAAGTCGAAGTTTGCCCATACGGCCTTTTTTAACGAGAACAAATCCCCTCGTCACTGTCAAAACCAGATTGGTACTGTTAAGCGTGCAACTTGTCTTGGCCAGACAGGATGAAGAAGATGGGAAACTATCAAGTCCGGTTCTTAGTAGTGCACCCATCGCCCGCTTCGTAGCATCGAACACTGCATGGCCCCGACTAATCCCAAGATCGATCTTGAAACCGAACTGAAGAAGCAGCTAAAGGCGTTACTGGATGGTGGGCAGGCGCACGCGAAGCTCGATGACGCAGTGAACGACATGCCCTTCGAGAAGCAAGGCATCGTGCCGGATGGCCTGCCGTACTCCGCCTGGCAGTTACTCGAGCACATCCGCCTCGCCCAGAAAGACATCCTCGAATTCAGCGACAATGCCGACGACTCCTATAAGCCAATGAAGTGGCCCGACAATTACTGGCCAAAAGACGCGGCACCGCCCGACGAGCAAGCGTGGGATAAGTCCGTCGCAGAGCTGAAAAAGGATCGCGCAGCCTTCGAGAAGCTGCTCAAAGACCGCGATCTGACCGAGGCTTTCCCGTGGGGTGAGGGTCAGAATCTTCTGCGCGAAGCCCTGCTGATTGCCGACCACGAAAGCTACCACACAGGCGAACTTATCGTGATACGACGTTTCCTGGGTGAGTGGAAACCCAAGTAGGGTCACGCGTCAACGACCCCGGTGTAATCCAAGGCATGCTCGCGGCTAAAACCGTCGCCCTCGTTGGGCTTTCCGACGATCCGATGAAGCCAAGCCACTTTGTCTCCGCCTACATGCAGGCTGCAGGCAAGCGCATCCTGCATGTCAACCCATCGATCCAAAGCGTCCTTGGCGAGGCTAGCCTTCCGGTACCAGATAGTCTCGGCACGACGGAGATAGGCTGCTAACGTGCATCTCGGCAATCTGCCCATCTATGCCTACGTTTGATGCACTGTGTTCAGATGAGCGCGGGATAGCTCGTGTAGCCGGCAGCGCCTCCTCCGTAGAAAGTCGTTGGGTCCGGTTCATTCAGAGCGGCTCCGAGTTGCAGCCGCTTTGGTAGATCTGGATTGGCTAGGAAGGCGCGGCCGTATGCGACAGCGTCGGCACGCCCGGTCCGTAATGCTTCCTCTCCCCTGAGCCCGTCATATCCGCCATTCACGACGTAGAGACCTTTCCAAAGTGTTCTCAGTTGAGCTGACATGGCGAGATCCTTCTCGCTGCTTCCTTTGCTGTTCTTCGCCGTCTCAACGACATGAAGGTACCCGAGCCCATAGCTGTTGAGTCTTGCAACTGTGACAGAGAAGGTTTCGAGTGGGTTGGCGTCCGTCATATCATTAAAACCACCTGTCGGAGAAATGCGCACACCCACATATCTGCTATCCCAGACTTCCAGGACGCGTTCAACCGTTTCAGTGAGAAAGCGGACTCGATTCGACGCAACACCTCCATATTCGTCCGTTCGCTGATTCGATCCTGTTCGGAGAAATTGATCGATCAAGTATCCATTCGCCGCATGAATCTCGACCCCGTCAAATCCAGCTTCTTTTGCGTTGCCGGCTGCCCGCCGATAATCATCCAAGGTCTCTTTGATCCCGCTAGCCGTCAAGGCAACCGGCTCCGAAACCGGTGCCAGACCCGTGGCAATGAGCGTCTGGCTATTGGCGCGGATTGCGGATGGAGCGACGGGTTGCACGTTGTTTGGCAACAGAGACGAATGAGAGATTCGTCCGACATGCCACAACTGAAGGAAGATTCGGCCTCCACTCTTATGAACGGATTCGACGATGCGGCTCCATGCTCGTACCTGTTCGGGGGAATGAATCCCTGGAGTATTGATGTACCCTTTGCCCATCGGCGAGATTTGCGTCGCCTCGGTCACGATAAGTCCAGCCGAAGCGCGTTGTGAGTAATAAGTTGCCGCGAGTTCGCCCGGCACGCCATTTGCGTCAGCACGGTTTCGCGTAAGGGGCGCCATGAAGACGCGATTTGCGAGGACCAAAGTTCCAAGCTGAACAGATTCGAAGAGATTCGCCATTATTGTGCTCCTGTTGTCCAACGACGCAGTGAGTTGCTTGTGATGAGCGGCGGTGAAGAGCTCTTGTCAGGTTCGACACTCGTGCTCTGCGCTCAGACCGAATATGGTTGGGTTCGAACTCTTTACTGAGTCGGCATATCGCTCGCCTTCTCAGCTCTCCGCTCCTTCCAAACAGCAAATGCGGTGAGCAAGTCGAGGAGGAGGACGACAACGGGGATCACAGGTGGCTTGAAACCGAGAGGAAGAACGCTGGCAGGCACCCCAGGCTGCAGGTGGACATAGATTGCCACGCACATCTGAGTAAAGAGGATCAAACACGCGATCAGCAGGATTCGCTCTCTGCTTTTTGCGGTCAACGATTTTCGAAGCCATGGCAGTAAGAACAGGCACCCGGTGACCATTTCCCCCAGTTTGCCCGCGAGAATCGCCTCGTGGGGCAGATGACTCTGTTGAATCTGAATATCAAACCATCCACGGATTGGCTGGAAGAACTTCAGGAACCCGAACGTGAACATCCAAACTCCAAGGAGCAGCGATAACGGCTTGATGAGACGAGACATTTTCTTTCTCCACTTTCGAAGTTTTCCGACTTCCCAGCACCTATGATCTTCAGGGCTGCTTGGCGGGATTCCTTGAGCGCTAGCTGTCGCCCAACGATGTAGTCCAGCGTTGGCCTGACTCATCACTGGCGCTAACGCGACATCCCAGGACTCATTGCGTCGCGCATTCGGCTAGCTCATGAATCAGCTACTAGCCAGCGCCGCAATCTCACGCTCGTACGTCTTCAGGTGATCATCGATTCGCACTTTACCAAGGTTCACTGCAAGGCAGCCTCCCGCCCGCACCACGTCTACATCGTCGATGCCCATGAAGCTCAGTACCTTGCGCAACACCGGCGTAACCAGGTCAGCGGCCTCGCTCGGCTCGCCTGGCGTGTAGCTGTCACGCGACACGACAATCAGCCTGGCTTTCTTGTTCTCCAACATGCCGGGCCAGCCTGGGGCCAGACGGAAGGTGTAGCCGGGACGCACCACATAGTCGATCCACGACTTCAGAACCGCCGGAATGGTGAAGTTGTACATCGGCGTGCTGATGAGGAGCACGTCGGCAGCTTGCAACTCGGCGATCAGTTCGGCCGAGAGCGCTAGCGCCTTCTGCATTTCGGGGGTCCGCTCCATGTCAGGGGGAGCATACACACCCGCGATCCAGTCGTTGTCCATAAAGGGGATGCGTGATGCGTTCAGGTCGCGATAGATCACGTTGCCGTCCAGGTTGCGTTTTTGCCAGTGCTCCACGAATTGCTTTCCAAGGGCGCGCGAGATCGACCGGTCTCCACGAGGGCTTACATCCAGATCGAGCAGGGTGGGCATACTAAATTCCTTTCGGCTGAGCTTGAGACTGGATTGATGCGACTCAGAGCAGCGTGAGACCGCCGTACTATGACCAGTTCTGGAGGTCACACCCAGCACCAGCCCACAGGGCCATCTTTCGGAATTCATAAAGCTGATTACAAGACAGACATCTCTGTCTTTATAAGAAATAGTATAGACAGACCGGTCTGTCCTCTGTCAAGATGGTTACAATGAAAACACCAAAAAAATCCGATGCGCG
>Ga0182013_10007512_pt1 | contig 11999 bp, 11 predicted proteins | sample 612S2MmetaG_FD_120487 | JGI IMG/M metagenome (GOLD analysis project Ga0182013, IMG submission 120487) | Permafrost microbial communities from Stordalen Mire, Sweden - 612S2M metaG | ecosystem: Environmental > Terrestrial > Soil > Wetlands > Permafrost | place: Sweden: Stordalen | collected...
ACCATCACCGCCAGGCTGATGCGGTCGATCTGCGGTTGCTCATGGATCAGCGTGCGCACGGTCTTGCTGATCTCGTAGTTCGTGGTTTCTTCCTGGCGCGCTTCCTGCGAACCGGTGCCGGCGTTGCCGGCATCGGCATTCGGCAGGTTGTTCTGCACCGACACGGTGCTGTTGGCTTCGGTCGATTTGCTGGTCGAGTTGACGGTCTGCGTGCTGCGCGTCACCTGGCCGTCCGGATCGAAGCTCTCATGCGTTTCGTTGACCTTGTCGAAATTCATCTGCACCGTGGCTTCCGCACGCACCTTCCCCGGTCCCAGGCTGCTTTCCAGCATGTCCTCGACCGCGCGGGAGATGCGCAGTTCGGTCGCGTGGCGCAGTTCCTCGGTGGACAGAGCAGCTCCGGCGGCATCGACGGGTTCGCCAGCCCGCGCCAGCAGGTCGCCGCGAGAGTCGACGATGGCGATGTTCTGCGGCCGCAGCCCCGGCACCGCGGCAGCGACCAGGTTGAGGATCGCCTGCACGCCTTCGTGGTCGAGCCGTTGGGCGCCGACCATGGTGAGCAAGACACCGGCCTGCGCATCCTGCTTGTCGCGCGCGAAGGGTTCACGCTGCGGCAGCACCAGGTGCACGCGGGCAGCTCGCACGCCGCGGATGGCGCGGATGGTGCGCACCAGTTCGCCTTCCAGCGCGCGGGTCTCGTTGATCTTCTGCTGGAAGTCGGTCGGCGCGAAGGTGTCGCCGCGATCGAAGATTTCATAGCCGACCGAGCCGCCGGACGGCAGCCCGTCCTTCGCCAGCATCAACCGCGCGTCGGGCACTTGCTCCGCCGGTACCATGATCTGGCTGCCGTTGGGCGCGATCCGGTAGGGCACATGGTTGCGGCCGAGCAAGTCCACCATCTGCGCGGCATCGCGCGTGTCGAGATCGCCGTACAGCAGCGCCATCTGGTCGGTCGTTCCACGCAGGGTCATCAGCGCCAGCATGCCGAGCATACCGATGGCGACGGCCGCCAGCGCGGCGATCCGCGCCGGGCCAAGCGCCTTCAGCCCCTCGAGCAGGGCCTTCATCGCGCGCACCCCTGTGCCAAATTTGTTCCTTGCACGATCACGGCTCGATCTCTGCGCGGCGTCTTGCCGTGCCCGGACCTTGGACCAGGAGGCTTACTGCGGGGTTAATGCACGGTCAGAAACCTCTCCCGCGGGAGCGGGAGAGGTCGAGGGCGCGAAGCGCACGAGGGTGAGGGTGATCGGGAGGCACGCAGCAGGTCGCCGGCACGTAGTACGTAGCCGGCACGCAGCAGGTGCAACGTGCCGACCCGATCACCCTCACCCTCGACGCTACGCGTCTCGACCTCTCCCGCGAAGCGGGAGAGGTTAACTGCCCCCCACACTCGTGATCGAACTGAACGGCACCGTCAGCGCGCCGATCTGCAACTGCACCGTGTTGTTCGAACTCACGACCCCGGTCGCCGTGCCGGTGACCGTGAACGGCAGCGTGCTCGTGCCACCGCCCACGTTGCTGCCGGTCGCCACCAGCGTGTAAACCCCGTCCGGCACCGTCTCCCCGGCATTGTTGGTGCCATTCCACTGGAACGTGTTGTTCCCGGCCACCGCATTCACGCTCGTGTCGAAAATATCCGTCCCCGCCGAGTTGGTGATCGAGACCGCCACCTTCTCCGCCGCCGGCGACGTGATGTTCACCGTCCCCGTGCTGTTCTGCAGCGGGATCTGCGTGGACTGCACCGTCACCTGCTGCCCGACCATCCCGCTGCCCTGGATCACCTCGCTGCCCTGGGTAAGCTGAATCAAACTCGTCAAACTGCTGTTGGTCTGGATCTGCTGCTCCACCGACGAGAACTGCACCAGCTCGCTGGTGAACGTATCGGTGTCCATCGGACTGGTGGGATCCTGGTTCTGCAACTGCGTCATCAGCATGTTGAGAAAGTCGCTGAAATTCCCGTCCAGCGACGCGAACGACGAGGCGCTGGCTGACGAGGCACTACTCGCTGCTGCCGCGGCACTGGCGGCGTTCTGTTGCGCGACGACCGATGCGATGCTCATGGTGATGCGATCCTTCAGGCGGTGATGTCGAGGCCGGCGCGCAACCAGCGAGGCAACGGCGTCGCGCTATCGTCCAGGTTGGGGTCCGTCCCGTCCCCCGCTTCACCCTGGCCGCCGAACCTGCCGCCGGAGCCGTTGCCGCCGCTCTGGCCCAGATCGGCGCTGGCCGCCGGGCTGGAGTTCACGCTGCCCGCCGCAGCGGTGGGCTCCGGCGCGGTGACATGCAGTGTCAGGCTGCGGCCGTCGGCGGGAACACCCGCCTGGTCCAGCGCGCGCTGCAATTGCGGCTGGTCGCGCAGCAGCAAGGTCAGGGTTTCCGGCCGTTGCACGCTGATATCCACCTGCGCCGGCGCATCCGTCGGCCGGTCGATGCGAATCTGCACCTGACCCAACTCGGCCGGTTCCAGCCGCAAGGTCATGCGCTGGCCGCCCCCGGGCGTACCGGCAAGCGACACCAGCGCTGCGGATACCTGCTGCGCCGGCGCCGCAGCGGAGGTGTCCGGCGACGCGGCGGCTGCAGCCCCTTGCGGCGGCGCCGCGGCGGCTTCGATCCGGACCGGAAGCGGCACCGCCGCTTGCTCCTGCTGGCCGGCAGCGAGGATGGATTGCGGCGGCGAGGCACCGGTCATCACTGTTGCCGCCGGCGTTTCCGTCAGGGCTGGTGCCGCCGGCGATGCGGCGAGCGGGGCCGGGTCCGCAGAACCGGCAACCGTAGCCGATGGTCCGGATCCGGATTCCGAACGCGGCGGGCCGCCCCTGGTCGGGCCAAGCCTCACCGCGACGCCATCGCGTTTCACTCCACCGAGCGCCGATGCCTCCGCCGGGGTCCCGGCCGATGGCTGCGCCGACGCGGACGCATCGGCCGGCGGCAGCGTTGCGGGAATGGCCATGACAGCGGCGGCGGCAAGGGCTTCGGATCCGGCGGAGGCAACAGAAGCAGCAGCACCACGCGAAGCGCCGGAATGCCCCACGGCCGCGGGCCGCGGTCGAACCGCCGTGTTGGCGGCCGGCGCTGGCAGGGGCGGCTCGGTCGGCCCGGCTTGCAGCCCGGATGGCGCAGCAGCCAGCGCCGCAGGAGCCAACGATGCCGCGTTCGTCGTCGTAGTCGCGTTCGGCAGCGCTGCCTCGTTTGGCGTCGTTGGCTGGTTCGGCGTCGTGGCCTCGTTCGGGGTCGCAAGCGCGCTCGGTGTTGCCGCCGTATCCGTCGTCGTGAGCGCGTTTCGTCGTGGCGCCGCGTTCAGCGGTGCCACGAGCTTGAGTGTCGGTGCCGCATTCAGCGTGCTGGCCGGAGTTGGCGGCGTTACCCGGTTCAGTGCCGCCGCCGTTGGCGATGCCGTAGTCCCATTCGGCATCGTGGCTGTGCTCGGTAACATTGCCGCCCGGCCGGCAGAAGGAGCCTCCGCCAGGTCCGGCACTCCTCGCTGTGCGTCGGCGTCGCCGGACACTCTGGTGTCCGCGGCAGAAGCTGCGCCGCCGCCCGACGGCGCCGACGGCGCGGTACTCCGGCCGAACTGCGACAGCAGGCCGGCGAACACCGGCGGCTTGCCGTTGACACTCTGGGTGCCCGGCGCGGTCGCCGGCGGCGCGGTGGCCGCGGTCACCGGTAGCTGCATAGCCATAGCCTGTGGCATTGCGTACTCCCGCGTTCGCCCGGAATGGCAAAGGCAAATGCCGGGCCAACGTCATCGCGCCGGAATGGCGGCGAAACCGCATCGCCTGCGGCAGAAAGTGCCGGGCTTGCACTGCCCGGTCGGCGCTTGGTGCCGGGCCGGACCGGCCTGGGTGCACCGTCTTGCCTCCCTTGTTTTGCGACGCCGTTGGAGAAAATGCGTGCCCAGGACTGGATAGAGTGAATGTGTTCGCAGGCTTCCGCGCCGGCCGCCTGGCACGAGAGGAACGGGAAAACGACCCGCGCCGCCTTGGCACGGTTCCTGCTGTTCACCGTGCAGAACACGCTGCGGACCACGCGAATCATGCGCGGACCAGGCCGCAGATTGCAGTGCAGACGACGCAGGAGCCTCCCGATGTCCTTGCTTGGTGCGATGAACACCGCGATCTCCGGACTGACCGCTCAGTCCGCCGCATTCGGCAACATTTCCGACAACGTCGCGAACAGCCAGACCGTCGGCTACAAGCAGGTCGAGACCAACTTCGTCGATTACCTCACCACCAGCACGACCACCGTCAACGACCCGGGCGCAGTGGTGGCGCAGCCGCAGTACGACAACAATGTGCAAGGCACCATCACGCAGGTCGATAATCCGCTCGGGCTCGCAATCGCCGGCCAGGGCTTCTTCGCGGTGTCGCAATCGACCGGATCAGTCAACAACGTTCCGACATTCAATCCGCAGCAGTTCTATACCCGCGCCGGCGATTTCCAGCTCAACAGCGCCGGCTATATGGTCAACAGTGCCGGCGAATACCTGAACGGCTGGTCGATCAGTCCCGCCACCGGCATCGTCAACCAGAACAGCCTGGCGCCGATCCATGTGACGCAGACGGTGTACAATCCGGTTCCCACCGCCAACGTGACGTTGTCCGCCAACCTGCCGGCCACCCCGGCCACCGGCACGGCCACCGCCGCATCGCCGATCTCGTCGGACATCGACGTGTACGACGCGCTGGGCACCCAGCATGTCATCACCCTGGACTGGGTGCAGAACGCATCGGGCGACTGGACGGTGACGGTCAACTCGCCGGACGACACCTCGGGCGTGCCGGACATCGGCAGCGCCGAGGTGCAGTTCGGCTCGGTCAGCGGCAACGCGGTGCCGGAGGGCACGGTCGGGCAGATCACCAACACGACGGGCACCGTCACAACCACCGGCTACACGGCCGCCAGCGCCGCCACGCTGAGCTTCACGACCAATTTCGGCTCCGGCAACCAGACGATCAATCTGAACATCGGCACCTACGGCGGCACCACCGGTGTGACGCAATACGCCGGCACCCAATACAACCTGGAAGGCTTGACCCAGGACGGCGTGCCGCCGGGCAGCTTTGCCGGGGTCACGCCGCAGGCGAACGGCGACATCGTTGTGAACTACAACAACGGTCAGACGCGCACGATCGCCCAGGTGCCGGTGATCACCTTCAACAATCCCGATGCATTGCAGCGGCAGGACGGGCAGTCCTTCACCGCCACGCTCGACGCCGGCACGCCGCTGGCGGAGCAAGCCAGCACCAACGGCGCCGGCAACCTGGTGACCGGCTCGGTGGAAAGCTCGAACGTCGATATCGCCACCGAGTTCAGCAACCTGATTGTGGCCCAGCAGGCCTATAGCGCGAACGCGAAGATGGTGACCACGGCGCAGCAGATGCTGCAAACCACCGTCGATATGAAGCAGTAAGCGGCGGCGGGAGCGGGAATAATCCATGGGCCTCGGCGCCGCCCTGTCGATCGCCACCAGCAGCCTGGCCAATGTCAGCAGCCAGTTGTCGCTGGTGTCGCACAACGTGGCGAACGCCGACACGCCGGGTTATGTCGCCGAGACGGCGACGCAGCAGAGCGAGACCGTGGACGGCCTCGGCCTCGGTGTCGTCACCGGGCCGGTCACGCGTGAGATCGACACCGCGCTGCAGGCGCAGGCGTTTCAGCAGGCCAGCACCGTCGCCGGATTGCAGACGACGCAGACCGCGTTGCAGGCGATCGATGCGGTGCAAGGCACCCCTGGCCAGGGCGGCGACATCGCCAGCCTGCTCGGCGGCTTGCAGGACCAGTTCTCCACCTTGCTCAACGATCCCAGCAGCCAGACGCAGCAGGAGGCGGTGGTGTCCAGCGCCGGCACGCTGGCGGAAACCATTAACGCGCTGTCCAGCACCTATACGTCGCAGCGCCAGACCGCGCAGAACAACATCGTCAGCGAGGTGGCCACGATCAACACGACGCTGGGCACCATCGGCCAGTTGAGCGCGCAAATCGTGACGCTGAAATCCGGCGGCGGCAGCACCGCCGACCTGGAGAACCAGCGCGACCAGGCGGTGCAGCAACTCGAGCAACTGGTGGACGTCAACACGCTGGTGCAGCCGAACGGCGACATGTTGATCACCACTGCCGGCGGAGCGGCGCTGCCGATCCATGGCTCAGCCGATCCGCTGTCCACCGGTACGGCGAATGTGCAGCCGGGCACGTCCTATCCCGGCGGCGGCATTCCGGCGATCACCCTGGACGGGGCGGACGTCACCGGGCAGCTCACCGGCGGCCAGCTTGGCGCCAACATCACGCTGCGCGACACGACGCTGCCGACCTACCAGGCCGAGCTGGACGAGTTCTCGCAGAACCTGGCCAGCCGTTTCTCGACCCAAGGCCTGACGCTGTTTTCCGATCCGACCGGCAATGTGCCGGCCGGCGGCGGGTCACCGGTGCAGAGCGGCTATGTCGGCTTCGCTTCGGAGATCCAGGTGAATCCGGCGGTGCAGGCCAGTCCCTCGCTGGTGCGCGACGGTACCAATGCCAGCACGCCGCCGGCCGCCGTGTTCACCCCCAATCCGGCAGGCGGCCCGGCCGGCTTCAGCGCGCTGATCGACAACGTGCTGACCTACACGCTCGGCGCCGACGCCGCCGACGGGGTGCCGCAGCCGCCGTCGAACACCACCGAGCTCGGCCCCTCCGGTACGCTCAACGCGCCCTATGCGACGCCCGCCACGCTGGGGGACGAGGCTACGAACCTGGTCGCCTCCCAGGCGCAGGACAGCGCCAACACGACCAGCCAGCTCAGCACAGAGCAAGCGGTGCAGACCACGCTGAACAACACGCTCAGCGCGAGCACCGGGGTGAATATGGATACCGAGATGTCGCTGATGATCCAGTTGCAGAACGCCTATGGCGCCAACGCCAAGGTGATTGCCGCGGTGCAATCGATGTGGACGCAACTGATAGGAGCGGTGCAGTGATGCGATTTGCGCCATCCCGCGTCGTCGTCGTGACCCGCGAAACCCTCCCCCTCCCCTTGTGGGAGGGGGTTGGGGGGAGGGGAGCGTGCGCCCGTGGCGAACGGAGGCTCGCACCCCTCCCCCCAACCCCCTCCTACAAGGGGAGGGGGAGGGTTGTCCCGGTCACCGGCCATGACGGGGCAATCGCGGGCCGGGAGCGCGTGCCATGAGCATCGCCGCGGCCGGTCCCGCCGACTATGGCCAGATGGCCAGTCTCATCAGCGACAGCGCTGCGGTGAAGCAGCACCTCGACCAGCTCACGACGCAGGTCAGCACTGGCCTGGTGTCGCAAACCTATGCCGGGCTCGGCAGCGCGGCCGCGGTGTCGCTCAACCTGAATCCGCAGATCGCCGCGTTGCAGACCTGGCAGAACAACATCAACCAGGCCGCCAGCGGGATGCAGGTGACGCAGACGGCGATGACGCAGATCCAGCAGATCGCTGCCAACTTCCTTGCGCAGACCGGCAACCTCGAAGGTACCGACGCCTCGGAAGTGGATAGCGTCGCCGCCTCGGCGCAACAGGCGCTGGTGCAGGTCGCCGGATTGCTCGATACGCAGGATGGCAATGCATACGTATTCGCAGGCCAGGACAGCAGCAATCCGCCGGTGCCGGATCCAGACTCTATATTGAGCAGTGGATTCTATACGCAGATCGCCGCGCAGGTCGGATTGCTGGGAACCCAGGGTGCCGCGGCGACGACGGCGAATACGCTGGTCATCGGCGGTTCGAATGCGCCCGGCCTGTCGCCCTTCTCGGCCTATCTGTCACAGCCGTCCACCAGCTTGCAGGCGCCGACGATCCAGATCGGCCAGGGCCAGACCGCCTCGGTCGGGCTGCTGGCCAGCGCCAATTCAGCCGTCACCTCCACGGGCGTCGGCACCACCAGCACCGGCTCGTATATGCGCGACCTCATGACGGCGCTGGCGACGATCGGCGCGATGAGCAGCAGCCAGACCGGCGATGCCGGGTTTACCACGCTGGTGCAGAGCACGAATGCCACGCTGACCGGCGCGGTCAGCGCCATGGCGGAAGACGTTGGTGTGCTGGGCAACACGCAGACCAACCTGACGACGGCGCAGACGACGATGTCCGACACCGCAACGGCGCTGACCACCCAGGTCGGCGACGTGCAGGACGTGGACGTGGCGCAGGCGATGTCGAACCTGTCGCTGGTGCAGACCCAGCTTCAGGGCTCCTACCAGGTGATTGCTGCGATGAGCGGCCTTTCCCTGGTGAAATTTTTGCCGGTGAGCTGAGGCAAAGCGCATGCGGCTTCACCGACTGTTAACCCGATCGCTCCAGGATGGGGCCAACTCGCAAAAGGCGGGGCTATCCGTAACCTCTATGGGCAAAGGCAAGATACCATGTCCGGTTCTCTGAACTCCGTCGTCACCAACACGGGCGCGATGATCGCGCTCGAATCCCTCGACAAGACCAATTCCGCGCTCAGCGGCGTGCAAAAGCAGGTTTCCACCGGCTATCGCGTGGCCGATGCCACCGATGACGGGGCGGCCTATGCTGTGGCGCAGTCGGTCCGTTCGACCGTCGGCGCGCTGACCACCGCCAACCAGCAGCTCGGCAGCGTCCAGGGATTGCTCTCGACCACCGAGTCGGGCCTGAACGACATCTCGAATACCATGGCAAGCATGCGCGACGTGCTGGTGAATTTGTCCAGCAGCAGCGTGCAGGGCAACGAGCGCACGCAGTATGAGACCCAGTACACCTCGCTGTTGGCCAACGTGCAAAGCTTCATCGAGGATGCCAACTACAACGGCAAGACGCTGATCGGTAATATTACCGGCAGCGCCGGCAGCTTCGGCGAGGTTTCCGTGGTACGCAACGAGAATGCCGCAACTTACGGTATTGCCACGTTCGGCGGGTCCGAGCTGTACGGCTCGATCGCCTTCACCACCACGCAGATGAACGGCGCGACCACGGTTGCGGCGCTGATCAGCGCGACGGGCACCTTCCTCAACCAGATGAATGCCGTCGGTGGTGCGCTGAACGCAATCGGCTCGTCAACCAACTACGTGAACAACCAGATCAGCTACAACAACGACAAGATCGACTCGTTGAACACCGGTCTTGGTTCGATGGTGGATGCCGACCTGGCGAAAGAATCCGCCCTGCTGCAATCGCTGCAAATCCAGCAACAGCTTGGCACCCAGGCGCTGACGTTGGCCAACCAGGCACCGCAGACGCTGCTGAGTCTGTTCAAGTAATCGCGTTGTTACGGGACGGGCAGGTGCCCTTCCCGTAACCGAGCGACACCAACGCGGAGTTTCCGCAAAACACGTTCTCGCCGCCGGACACGCTGACGGCGCCGATAATGCCGTCGATAGCGCTCCCGGGCGATGCCCGGGCGGCGGTGTGCGACGGCACGTGATGATCCGAGCGCGAACCAGGAAGGGGCGCATGTCGAATCTCGTTTTGGAGCTGCGCCAGGGCGAAGTCATGATCGTCAATGGGGCACCGATCCGCTTTCGTACCAAATCCCGCATCGAGCTCACCGCCAAGGCGCGCTTCCTGTTCGGCAAGCAGATCATGCCGCCCGATCAGGTCGATAGCCCGGCGCGACGCATCTATTTCGCGCTGCAATCCGCCTATATCGGCGATGACGACGAGCGCCCGCGCGGCCTGCTGACCGCGCGGCGACTGATCGCCGAGTTCAAGTGCGCCACCACCTCGGCCCTGGCACGCGAGATCCTCGACAGCGCGCTGGCGGCCGCGGAAGCCGACGATTGCTACCAGGCGCTGAAGCTGACTCGGCGGATCATCCGCCACGAGGATTCGGTGCTGGGCCGCACGCCGCCTTACGGGTCGGCGCAGGCCCCACGTGCAACGCCCCCGCTGGGGACACCCCCGCTGGGAACGCCCCCTCTGGGAACGTCCCCGCTGGGAACGTCTCCGCTGGGAACGCCGCCACTCGCCACCTCCCCACTCACAACCTCCCCACTCGCAATCTCATTATCGCAAACGGAGCCACGCCCATGATGATGCACCAGGCCATGCGGGCCTATGAGGCGGCCGCCACCCACCGCAGCCAGCGAGAACAGGAGGCGGATGTGTTCCGGCGTGCGATCGGCGCGCTGAAGGCGGCGCGCAACGGCAACGCGCTGCAGCGCGTGCGCGCCCTGGCGGACAACCGCCGGCTCTGGATGACGGTGAACGACCTGATGCGCGACCCGGACAACAACCTGCCGCCCGAGCTGCGCGCCGCGATCGTATCCGTCGGCCTGACGGTGCAGCGCGAGATGGACAGCGACACGCCGAATTTCGGCTTCCTCATCGCGATCAACGAGAACTTCGCCGAAGGCCTGTCCGGCAGCCTGTAAGCCGTCAGCATCCCGGTGCGCATCACGCGCACGACCGGATCGCGCGTCGCGCCAGGGGTGCCACGGTGGCAATGACCGCGCAGCACCCGGCGGCAGGTCATCCAGGCTCGCCAACGGTGTGACGCCCGACATCAGGCCCCGACATCAGGCTCCCATCATCAGGCCCAGGAGGGGCCCGCCATGCAAAAACTGCACGCCGACGCCAACGCAGACATCCTGACCAAACGGGCCGCGCAATTGGTCGCCGCGGGCCGCATCGGCGCCGCCCGCCCATTGCTCGCCGCGGCACGGCGCCTGGCGCCCGGGTCCATCGGCGTAGCCGACATCAGCGCGCGGCTCGCGTTGCGCGCGGCCACCCCGAACGACGCGACGGCGGAACTGGACCAGGCCATCGAAGCCGCCCCCGGCCATGCCGGATTGCGCACGCGCCGCGCCGAGCTGCGCTGGCGCGCCGGCGACATCGAAGGCGGCGCGCGCGATGCCGCGGAAGCCGTGGTGCTGGACCACACCGACGCCGCCGCCAAGGCATTGCTCGGCGTCCTGATGCTGGAGCTGGGGCGCACGGCGGACGCCTTGGCATGCCTCGATGAGGCAGATCGCGCCGAGCCAGGCAACCCTGGCTTTGCCGCCGGACTGGCCACAGCGCAGGAAGCGGCTGGCAACCCCGACGCCGCCCTCGCCACGCTGCTGCGCTGCGTCGCTGCCGCGCCCGGGCGGATCGATCCGCGCAACGCCGCGATCCTGCTTTGCGTCCGCCGCCGCGATTTTCGCCAGGCGGTCCGGCTGGCCGAGGACGCCCGCCATGCCGGCATCGCCGATGCCTGCTCGTTCGGCTTGCTCGGCCACGCGCTGTCCAGCCTCGGCCAGCACGAGGAAGCGACGGACGCTTACGCCGAGGCGCTGAAGCTGGGCCCGCAGGACCCCTATGTGCGCCACCTCGTCGCCGCCGCGGGCATCATGCCGGGTGCGACGCGCGCTCCGGTCGAGTATCTGCGCGCGGTGTTCGACGGCTATGCCGAGCGGTTCGAGTCGCACCTGATCACACTCGGCTATCGCATGCCGGGCCTGTTCCGCACGATCCTGCAGCAGCATCCGCGGATCGCCGCGGGGGAACGGGTCGGGCCGGCGCTCGACCTGGGTTGCGGCACCGGCCTGGTGGCGGTGGCGATCGCCGACCTGCCGGTGGGTCCGCTGATCGGCGTCGATGTCGCCCCGAAGATGCTGGCGCAAGCCGCGGCGAAGGGGTTGTACGCAGAGCTGCGCGAAGCCGACGTGCTGGAGGTGCTTGCGCGTAAACCTCTCCCGCCTGCGGCGGGAGAGGTTTTCGGATACCCGCTCATCCTGGCCGCCGACGTGTTCTGCTACTTCGGCGCCCTGGGGGACGTGTTCGCCGCCGCCCACGCCAACCTGTCGTCCGGCGGCTGGCTGGTCGGTTCGGTCGAGGAATTGCTGCCCGACCGCGACGGCGCGCTGCCGGGCACCAACGGCAACTGGGCGCTGCAACGGCAGGGCCGCTATGCCCACAGCCTGGCCTATATCCGCGACACCGCGACGACGGCGGGCTTCCAGGTACTGCGCCTCGACCGCGAGACCGTGCGCTACGAGGCCAACGCCCCGGTCGCCGGCTTGCTGATGGTCCTGCAACGGCGTGCGGCATGACGGCGGAGGCG
>Ga0182013_10007513_pt1 | contig 11999 bp, 12 predicted proteins | sample 612S2MmetaG_FD_120487 | JGI IMG/M metagenome (GOLD analysis project Ga0182013, IMG submission 120487) | Permafrost microbial communities from Stordalen Mire, Sweden - 612S2M metaG | ecosystem: Environmental > Terrestrial > Soil > Wetlands > Permafrost | place: Sweden: Stordalen | collected...
AACTGCCTACATTTCGCTGGCAGCTCTTGTCCTAGGCGTGGGACTGTTCTTTGCGGGTCGAGCAAGTGTCTCCAACGCCCCCGGTTCGCCACTACAGCCTGCCCCAGCAACTGCCGTGAGCGCCACCACAAGCACTGTCTACTGGATGGCGATGAACAAGTCATCCTCTGTCACCGTCGAGAGTTCGCCTGTCAGTCACGACCACTGGCGCGTTTCCGACTCGAAGGGCCTTGACACGCCGGCCGGTGGTGGACCCTTCGCGGGCGCATTCGTTTTCTCTGGATCTCACGAGTGGCTCGTCGAAGGCAACGATCGCGGGGTGAGTGGCAGCGCTCAACTGTCGAAGAAGGGTACGTGGGTGCCGTGGACACCACCTTGCTACTCCGTGGGGAACAGTATGGCCGTGCCGAGCGCTGCGACATCGAGCCAACTCTTCGCGGTGTGTCAAATGGGAGGTTTTGCTTCACCACTTTCGAAGTCGGCACCGCGAGGAGCGGCTTTGGGATCGACCTGGTTGTACGAATCAATCAATGCCGGACGGACGTTCTCGGCGGTCGCGGAACTTGGAACGCAGAGTCAGTACGTTGGACCAGATATCGCCACGTCGAGGTCTGGAACGGTCCTCATCACCCAGAACGCTTCCCAGAATCGAAACTTGCTGGCCAGCTTCGACGCGGGTCGCCACTGGTCGGTGGCGTACATCGGGTACGTGGCCTTCGTGCACTTCGTTGATGCCAACGAAGGGTTCGCCTTGGCTCAACGATCCCGTGGTCCGAATCGCTTGATCATGACGTTTGACGGTGGTCACAACTGGTTGCCCGTTGCTTTCTAGACGAACGCAGAGGATTTCTCGACCTTGCATCGATTACTTCAAGGTCCATCAATCAAGGCACGAGCCGCAACCGGCCGGTCGAAGAGAGTGCACGCCCACTCGCCGCCCCGAAATGCGACCACCGGTCATCAGAGTTAGCCTGCACGGATGATTTACCGGATCGCCCAGGTAAATGTCGCTCGGCTTCGAGCCCCACTTGACTCATTCGAACTGACAGATTTCGTCGCCGCACTCGCGCCAGTCAACGCCTCGGCGGACCAAGCTCCCGGATTCCTTTGGCGCCTACAAACTGAGGATGGCAATTCGACGTCGATCAGAGCGTTCGAATGGGACGTCGCAGGCAGTGCGGGTGTGATCGTCAACTTGAGCGTGTGGGAAACGATTGAACAGCTTTCTGAGTGGGTGAACGGCGCGATGCACCGGTCAGTGTTGTTACAACGCAGAAAATGGTTCGAACGAGTCGCGGAAGCCACCACTGCGTTGTGGTGGATTCCCGACGGACATCTTCCCTCGACATCCGAAGCGGAATCTCGCGTGCGAGAGCTGCGACAACGAGGTCCTACTCAATCGGCATTCACGTTCCGAAACGCCTTTGCACCACCGGATCGACTCGAGTCATCGTCGAGCCAGGGTGCTGAACGTGACGTTGAAACCTCATAGACAGTGATGCGGCGGAGCCGCAGGAAGAGCCTTCGCACCCGACGAGGCTGGACTCCTTCGTTCACACCGCCGGGTCGTACATGATCTCGCGGACCTCTTGCGCACAGCGACAGGCCGTGGCGAACCTTGCGGCCCACTCCAACGCGTCCGCGTGCGAAGGCACGTCAACAATCGCGAATCCGCCCAGGATCGCCTTCGTTTCCGGAAAAGGGCCGTCGGTGGTCGTCCCATCGGTCCCCACGATTGACGCGCGTTGACTCCTCAATCCACCGCCGAAGATCCACACGCCCGCGTCCTGAGCCGCCTGGACCACTTCGTGTGCGGCGAGGCCAACGTCCTCGAAATCCTCCTCGGGGAAATCCATAGCACCGTCATCGAACGAGATCAGATACCGCGTCATCCCAATCCTCCTTCGCGGACTCCCCCGGGCCGCCGGACCGATTCTAAACAGCGACCGACGTAGTTCAATTTTGGATATCTCGTTCGCTGCGGGTAGGGGTTGCCTTGGAGCCTTGAGACTCCTCACTTTGCGGTCCCTCACTGCGTGGTTGAATTGTTTCGTGCGAGATGACGTGCGCGATGCGCTCAATATCAACGACTCTTCGACCGTCGAAGATCGCACCATCGACATCACCACGACGGGCCGACGTTCCGGAGAGCCTCGCCGAATCGAGATCTGCTTCTACCGGTTCGGCGACGCTATCTATCTGAGCGGTATCTCCCAGTCCTCGCGATCGGGACTGGCTCGTCAATTTGCGCAGCGATCCACATTTCATTTTCCATCTCAAGAACAATGTCGTCATCGATCTGCCGGCCGTCGCCACGGTGATTATCGACGCCACGGAGCGTCATCGAATATTGGCCAAGTTCGTGGACGATTTCAATCTCCGTAATGGACCGGGCAGCGGGTGGCCACACGCCGTCCTCGAAGAGTGGGTCGAGCGCAGTCCATTGGCAATGGTGAACTTCGTGGAGACGGATTGAGTTAGTACCCAGTGGGACTCGGGTGCGTCAACGTGAACGTTCTACGAGGACGTCGAGGTCTCGATTCGCGTACCGGTTGTGCTCCCACTCTTCGTTCAGGATCACGTGGAGGCAATGCAGAACGGTGTGCGGCACTTGGGGGTGGCCCGGTGTGGAGGGTGGATGGCAGACCCTCTCCAGGTCACTCATTGACAGCGACGCGATCGTCATCCCGACGTCGGCGAATCGCCCTTGGCGCACTGCGAGGACTTCGTCGAGCGACGGCGTCGCGGACAAGTCCAGGCCGAGGCTCTCCGGATCGTTGAGAAATGGACCGGCGAGACCCCAGGCATGGTAGGGATGAGGCTCTCCCTTGATCATTCGACCATGCCAGCAGTCAGTGGCCATGATGAGATGACGAAGTGTCTCTAGGAAGCTCCACTCTTCATTGACGCGCTCGTGAAGCCACGTCTCGGGCAACGCCCCCGCTCGCGAGATCGTCGAAAGCCATATCCCTTCCAACATTGACCACGCTTGGGTCAGGACCTTTGGATCCGTGGCGCGCAGTGATGCTCGGCCAGGCCAGCGCCGGTTGAGTTCGGCTTCGATCAATGGAAGAACCTCAACGCCGTTTACGCGTAGCCCTCCGACATCGCCGGAAAAGTCAGCGTTGAGGAACCAGCCATCGGTGATGACCGTGTTTTCGAAGTTCGGACCGTGGAGTCGAACGCCGGAGAAGTCAGCGTCCTCAAGGCGCGTCGTGGACGCCTCTTGTGACCGCTCGTTCGACACACCTCACCCCCAAAGAGTCCGTCCGGCGCACCAACCAACGAGTGCATTTTCATTCATAGACTCCGCTCACGAGATTAGGTTGCCCCAGTGACAGAACGGTGGTCGAAGGCGGTCAACCTCGCGACGTTGGTTCCTTAGCGCCCATCCGGGCCAACTACCGAGACAGGTCCGTCGATCACAGCAACGAAACCTAGGCTCGTGGCTAATGCAGGGCGCGACGTATCCCCTTGAGGCACAATGGACGACTTCGGTCTTTCGACGTCGCGACGTGGCGCGAACCCGCCTGGCGTTCGCGATCGTCATGGGTCTCATCGTGCCTATCGCAATCTGGTGGATTCGTGGAATCTGCTGGGAGTCCTTCGTCGGATCACTCATCGTCTTCGCCGTCGGCACCCTGTCCCTTCGCGCGCCGTGGGCGTTGTGGTTGACGACGATGGCCGTCGTTGTCACCTTCGGCGCAGCGGGGTTGCTGGGTTGGAGCGCAGTGAAGTTCCACAGCGTGAACGTCTTCTCCTCTTCGTACTCGCGCATTTCATTCTGTGGACGCGACTTCGAAGCCGAGGGTCCGATCACGTCGCATCTGAGCACATTCGGCGATGCGCGAATCCACGTCGCGGGTGTGACGCCATCCGGAAGTGCGATCCTCGGTACTGGTGCCTGCCTCTCCACCCTGTGGGTGAAGTCGCCCGGACCGAGATTTCAGTCGTTCGATCTAGAGGGCGGTCCCTAGGGCAGCTCCATTGCCCAACAACGATCGAGCCCTCAATGGGCACTCGATGTCCGACCGGAGCCGTCTTGAAGGATTCGTTCGAAATCGCTCCGCGTCGCGAGTTGGAATGAGAGACTTCGTCCATGAACGAAGAACTCTGGACGAACGTCGACAATTATTTGGTTTCTCAACTCGTGCCCGCCGATGAGGCACTTTCGAACGCGCTGGCCGCCAGTGATGCGGCCGGACTCCCCCGGATCAACGTGGCACCGAATCAGGGGAAGTTGCTCACGCTGCTCGCCAAGATGATGGGGGCGACGCGCATTCTCGAGATCGGCACGCTCGGCGGCTACAGCACGATCTGGCTCGCCCGCTCGCTACCGTCCAACGGCACGCTCATCTCGCTTGAGTTGGAGCCTCATCACGCTGACGTCGCGCGAACGAATCTCGAACACGCGGGGCTTGATTCCCTCGTCGAGATTCTCGTCGGACCGGCAACTTCGTCACTGCAGAAGTTGATCGACGATGGGACCGCACCGTTCGACTTCATCTTCATCGATGCGGACAAGGAGGGCTACCCCGACTACCTGGCGCTCTCACTCCAACTCTCGCGCACGGGCACCGTCATCGTGGCCGACAACGTCGTGCGAGACGGAGAGGTGGTGGACGCGAACAGCCCTGACCCACGCGTGCACGGCGTGCGGACCTTGATCGAGCACGCGGCGGCGAACAGTGGGCTCGATGCCACCGCGGTGCAGACAGTTGGGAGCAAGGGCTATGACGGATTCGCTCTTCTACTGGTAACCGGGACAACAATGTGATTGGTCTCACATCATGGTCATCGATCAGCAATACGATTGAAAAAACCGAGCCAAGGCCACTAACCCGTGGATACGCAGGCATCCTTGAACTTGGGTAGCTGCACGGTTTTGCCTGAAGAGACGTGAAAGTAGCGAACGCGATTGGGCCATCGAATCGAGACGTCGGCGCTCACGGTGACGAAGTAGTTGCCAGGGGGTGTGTAGAACTCGAAGTGCGTGGGACGTGAATTTTTATCCGTGGACGTCCACATCGCAAGTGCGCCACTCGCATAGTGCAATCTGATATTCACGGATCCTTGGTACGTGGCGGTCGCCGGGCATTGACCGATGATCCCTTTAATGATCCCCGGAGCGACACTGGCTCCACTCGAGCACGCAGGCAGTAGTGACAGAGATGCCACCACCGCGCCAATGAAGGTAGTCCGTCGCAACCGTCCCATTGAAGCCACCCCTCTGTCCTCACCACACACTGCCTGGCGCCGTGAGTACCCTAACCCTCGTTGACTGCAGAATCCGACTAACTGCGCCGGTTGATCATCGCAATTCGACTCGTCCACTTCTTGCCGCCGTCGGTCGTCGTGGCGATCTCATTGGTTGCGGCCACGATTACTTTCCCGTCGCGACTATTGAGAAACGCGACCTGAAACGTCCCGGCATCGGAACCGCCGAGTAACGGTTCCACCGGCGTCCATTTATGGCCGCCGTCCCAAGTCACGTTGAGGGAACTGCGTCCTCCGACCTCGAAGACCACTTCAGTGGACACGGCGTCAATTGAACCGAGGTACCCATCATTCAGCGGCGACGAACAGTGCCGATTGGTCGCCGCGACGGTGGGGTCACAGGGATTGATGACCGTCCAGGTCCGGCCTTCGTTCATCGATCGCACCGTCGACTTCGGTTGGAAGCCGGTGCTCGGTCCGCTCGCGCAGACGCCGATAAGTGCACCGCCCGGAGCGGCCGACAGGGCCACCGACAGTGCGTCGATGCCGCAAGCGATTGACCGCTTCGTCCACGTCACACCGTCGTTCGCCGTGAACCAGAGCTCGGCGTGGTCAGTGGTTCCTTTGAAGTTGACGATAGGTGGGAGCACGACGTAGGCGACTCGAGGATTTACGCGAATGAGAAAGGACTGACCCGACGAACGTTGATCGGCGACTTGAGGATGGACGGCCGCGCCCTTCGGAAACGTCGGAGATTGCGTCCACGTTCGGCCCCCGTTGCTCGAGGTTTCGAGCAGCAGAGGACAGTATCCATCCGATCTCGCCTCGAGCTTCGAGCACACTGACACGAGCTGCCATAGCGAGTGTCCGGCGCTCGCGATGGCGACGACGTCGCCGCTGGAACGCGAGGTGGTCCATGAACGCCCGCCATCGTCACTGACGGACAGCGTGGGGCCGTAAAGAAATCCGTTGCCGCCGTCGAACGTCAAGGCGGTGGGCATTGCACCGTTGGCACAGTTCCACCTCGTCGCGAGCACCAGATCTCGAAAATTCGCCCCACCATCACTCGTGCGCCCGACGTAGTCAAAACATCGATCACCATTCGTCGAGACCCTCGAGAAGAGGCCGTACCCGTCGAGGACATTGGAGAAGACCATTGACTCCAGAGTGAAGGGTGATCGAGTCAGGGGCGCGGCGGCGGCATCTCCCGCCCTGGCGATGGCCGACGGGAAGGTTGCCAGAGCGGTCCCGAGGGGTGCCATCACGAGGAGTAACGCTGCAGTTCGACGGATCTGCCATCGCAACTTCCTTCGAGAAGGAACTAGCACTCGAACCCCCTGGCTCTCTTGGTATGCGCTCACTTCATAAATGACGTGGACGGACGATTCATTACAACCTCGCACCGAACCGCTGGTGGCTGCACCGCCAGCGAAAAATTCAGTCCGATGCGCGACCGGAAATGGAGAGGATATTGCCGTCAGGGTCCGAGAACCAGGCGACGAGGTCGCCACCCGGGGCATGCCACACGCCCAGTTCATCCTGATCAAGGCCGTCGAATCTATGGAACGCCACGCCGGCATCGCCCAATTGACCGACCGTGGACGCGACGTCATTCGATGACCAACCGGCCACGGTGAATGGCTGTGGGTGCAGGTCGGCAACGGGTGTGAGTCGAAGTGTGGTTCCATTCGCGTTCACCACGAGAGCGAAGTCATCCTCGTGGACGAACGTCAGTCCAAGGGTGTTGACGAAGAACTCCTTCGCATCCGTGAGATTCGTGACGGGGATGAATCCAACGAATGGCGAGTCTGCGAGCATGCCCCGATCGTACCTACGCGAGACGCTCGACGAGCAGGACTACGGGATCCAGTACCGGCGCCACGTCAACTGGTCATCAACCGAGAGCCCGGTCTCGTCGAGCAGTCCTCCGTTGCGCTCGATGGCCTTGGAGGAGCCGATGTTGAGGTCGCTGCAGTACATGAGCACGGGACCCACACCTTCGGATCGAGCGATGATCAACGCCTGGCGCAAGATCTCCGAGGCGTAGCCCAGGCGTCGATATTCGGGGCGCACGTAGTAGCCGATATGTCCGCCCTGGGATGCGAAGAAGTCGTTGAGTTCGAATCGAATTGATGATCGCCCGACGATCTCCCCATTCACGTCGGCGGCCAGTTGCACGCCGCGAACCACGTAGGTCGAGTGACGTAGTCCCGCGCGCTGGTCATCGATCGAGTTGAGGAAATCGTCCCACGTCGTGTCGTCGTCAAAGCCGAGCAGCATGTGCGAGCCCTCGGACAGGGCGACCATGTGGGCACTTCTCGCCGCAGACTCGTCCGCGTTGGTATAGGGACGCAGCCGAAGATTCATGTTGTCGAGATTATCCATCCACGGCGATGAGGCGTTGTTCGTCTCGTCGACTCTCCGCGTTGAATCCAACGGCGCTAGATCTTGAGAGGACCTTGCTCGGACTCCTTGAGTTCTGAGAATTCCGTCTGCGTGTGCGGCGTGTTCGTCATGAAGAGCGAGACGATCAACCCCAGAACCAGCACACCACCGGCGGCGATCGGTGCCGAAATCGTCGGCTCGGTCACTTTGTAGATCGAACCGAAGATAGCGCCCACGGTCACCGCGATGCCCACGGCGCAGGCGAAGTAGAGAGCCATCGACTTACCGCGATCCTTCAGTCCGACCAGGGCACCGATGGAGATCAGAAGGTAGATCACCGCGATGGCGAAGCCGCCGTACGTCGAGAGCCAACTGAACATCGCGAAGTAGTGCGGGTAGCCGGTGATCGCGAAGAGCGACGTCGTCACGGTCAGCGTGATGGAGAGCGCGTAGACGAAGAGGACAAAGTTGCTCGCGCCGATCGGAGTGCCCTTCGTAGAGATCTTGGCCAGGGGCTGGGGCAGGCTGTGGTCGCGCGCCATCGCGAAGATTCCTCGCGACGCCGAGACGGCACAACCAATAAGCACCGCGATCATGTCGAAGATGACGACCAACTCGACCAGGCGTCGCATCGCCACCGAGCCGTAGCCACCAGCGGAACTCGGTCCGGCGAGCGTGAACAGCGGTGCCGCGGCATTCTTGCCGAAGGAACCGAGGTTGAAGTGAAAGCCCGACATCTGCGCGAAGGTCGCGATGATGTAGAAGCCGGCGATGGCCAACACCGAGAGCAGGACCGCTCGGGGAATGTCGTGCTTTGGATTCTCCGTCTCTTCGCCGAGATTGGCCGACGTCTCGAAGCCGGTGAAGAGCAACACGCCGTAGAGAACACCGAAGAGCACACCGCTCCAGTGCGTGGGCGAACTGTTCGGTGAGAAACCGGTCACGATGTGGTGAATGCCGCCACTCTTGCCGATGACGAAGATGGAGTACACGAAGACCACAGTCAGCGAAATCATCGCCAAGGTCAACTGCATCCGGGTCGAAAGCGTGACACCGAAGAACATGACGACCGCGACGAGGAGAAACAGCAAGATGTCCCACACCAATTGTGGGAAGGGCTGGACATTGAACTCAGACTGGATCGTGTCATGGATGGTGCCGCCGATCATCGGCAAAATGGCCGAGCCGAGCGCCACCATTCCCGTGTAGTACAGCCATCCCGCGGCAGTACCCACTTTGGTGCCGAGCCCGTCGGTGACGTAGTCGTAAAGCGATCCGGCCGCCTGGATCTTGCGGGTGTACTCCGCCACGATCCAACCCAGACCCACGACACCAATCGCCGCGATCAAGACGGACAGTGAGGCCGCGTTACCCGCTCCCCGGCCAGAGGCGTTCATGCCCACCAAGAGCGGCACCAAGAACGCAATGGAAAAGACCGGACCCATCAAGCCGACCGACTGGGCTACCGCATCCTTCAGCGTCAGTTTCTTCTTGCCGCCCAACGTCTTCGTGCCAACATCGCTCACCGTTGAATCCCCCCATGTTGAGCCACCCCTTCGTTAGAGGTGACCGCATGAATGTACGGACTCAAACGACATTTGTCAAGATTGATTCCCATTGACTTCTTAGATACCGTGATGATCTCTCGTGCCAGACACGACTACCGACACAATGAGAACTCTCGGCCCAATCCGGCGCTAGCTGGTGCTACGGCACCGGACCACGGCTGGTGGAGGGTCATTCGGTGCTGGCCGTGTCACGCACACGGCGGCGCCGGTTTCAAAGGTGAACTTGGCATTCGATCCGTTGGCGACGACGCGTTCTCCCACTCCGGCCGGGAGGATCGATTCGTACTGGGCAATCGTCATCCCCCGAATGCCGCCGTTGGCAACGTTCGCGTAGTACGCAGTGGTCGCCGAAGTGAGCGCTTGCTCGGCGTGGACAGAAAGACCCGTTGGAAGGTTCGCGCACGCGCTAATAGATTTGGTGAGCGCATCGCCATGAACGGTGTCGTACGGCGCCAGTGACTTCAAGAACGCGCGGACCTTGGGGTCCTTCGTGGCGAAGCTGGGTGGCGCCCACTCTGGGTGGCGAGTGAACGACCGCATTCCACTGGCGTCACCGATCAGATTGGAGAAGGCCACGGCCATCGGGCCGATCTCGGTATGCACCAGACGTGTGGGCGCGTACACGGCGGTATTCTCGAGATACGACAACTCCCACCGAGCCGTGACGGGCTTGTGGATGCCGCCGTTCCAGAGATCCGAAAAGCCGAGGGTGGCCGAGCAGTACTTTGCTTGATTAGGCGACCACCTTGCGACCACTGTCTTCACGCTGACACTGGCCCCCGCCGCGACGGGGAGTAAGCCAGTGACAGCCAGCGATGCTCCCACTACCACGCCGATCGCGATTCGTCGAGAGTTCGCTCGTCGCGGCAAGTTCATTCTCCAGTATGGCCCTTCGTTCGGTCTTTCGCCGTGCGGCAACGCAATCGTTCGCTGGACGTCAGCCGCGAGGATATCCGTTCAATCCCGCGTCGAATGAGACGTTCTACGAGTATCGGTTCTCGTAATCCGCGGACAACTCCTCGCTCGAGGTCGATGCGAGACGCCGAGCGAGGGCGTGCGGTGACGAGAGGTTCACGCCTTCTTGGAGAGATACTCCGCGGAACGCTCTACGAGCCATCGAAACGTCGGGTCGGGCTTTTCAAGGAGTTCGGGGTGCCACTGCACGGCGAGCACGTCATGACCGGGAAGTTCCACCGCTTCGACCACGCCATCGGGAGCCGTGGCGGAGACCACGAGATCGTTGCCGAGGACGGCCAAGGTTTGGTGGTGGAGTGAGTTCACACCAATCGACGCCGGGTAGAGCGATGAGAGCAACGAGCCTGGCACGACGTTCACCTCGTGGGTGCGCTCGCGCCCGTCGGTGTCCCACTGGGGATGACCGGCGCCATCGTCAAGTTCGATGTGTTGGTTGAGTGTGCCGCCGTAGTAGACGTTGGCCAACTGGGCGCCTCGACAGATGGCGAGAATCGGCATCTCGAGTCGACGAGCCTCGCGAAAGAGGGCTAGCTCCCATTCGTCGCGGTCCGGCTCGATCGCTCCGAGGTTCTCATCGGCGTGGTGGCCGTAGCGATCGGGCTCAACGTCCGCTCCCCCGCTCAGGATCAGCCCGTCGAGACGAGCGAGGACGCCCACGACGTCCGCGTCACGGGTCAGTTCGACGGGAAGTCCGCCGGCCGCGGCGACCGACGCCGGATAGTCCGAGAAGTGCAAGTCGAATTTAAGTTCGTACATGGCCTTGGGCACGTTGTCCGCGAGGGCCGAGGCTGGCCATCGACGTCCCGACATGCCAATAAGCGGTTTGCTCATCTCTCCATAATACGAAGCGGCGGGTCCCGTCGTGGCGCAATCTCGTTTGGCGCCAAACAAGTACTCTGGGCTCAACGAAAGGGGTTCCATGTCGTCAGATGCACCCGAAATCGACATCACGTCGCACGACACGTACGTCGCCGGCATTCCCCGCGAGGTCTTCGCGGACCTGCGAGCGAACAATCCCGTGGCGTGGACCGAGGAGACCGACGGCGGACGCGGCTTTTGGAGCCTGACCAAGTACGAGGACGTGCTCTTCGCGAGCCGCCACACGGAGCTCTTCTCGAGTCGCCTGGGTATCCGCCTGGAGGACATGGACGAAGAGGAGACCGAGGCCCGTCGCACGATGATGGAGATGGACTCACCCGAACACACCCGACTTCGCCGGATTGTCGCGCGACCGTTCACTCCCCGCGCCGTCGCCGACTACGAAGGGGCCGTCCGCGAGCTCGCCAAAGAGGTACTCGCCAATCTGGACGGTAAGTCGGAGTTCGACTTCGTCAAGGACATCGCCCGTGAACTACCCATGCGAATGCTCGGGCGCCTCTTAGGACTTCCCGACGAGGACCTCGACTGGTTGGTCAGCAAAGGTGACGCGCTGATCGGCAATTCTGACCCGGACTTCACCGACTACGTCGTTGACCAGACCGACACCAGCGAGTATCGACTGCTGCCCTTTCGAAGTCCGGTCGCAATCGAACTCTTCGAGTACGCCCAACTGGCGCTCGAAGAGCGTCGACTGACGCCCACCAACGACGTCTTTACCGCATTCCTCGCTCCAACGAAGGACGGTGACACGCTCGACGACGCCACGTTGAAGAACTTCTTCGCTTTGATGGTTGCCGCCGGCAACGACACCACGCGGTACACCATGACCGCGGGAGCACAAGTCTTCATCGATCACCCAGAGATCTTCGCGGCCTTACCGGATATGGATGAGGCACAGGTGAAGTTGCTCGTGGACGAGGTCCTTCGTTGGGCGACGACCACCATGCACTTTCGGCGCACGGTCGTCGAGGACAC
>Ga0182013_10007515_pt1 | contig 11996 bp, 9 predicted proteins | sample 612S2MmetaG_FD_120487 | JGI IMG/M metagenome (GOLD analysis project Ga0182013, IMG submission 120487) | Permafrost microbial communities from Stordalen Mire, Sweden - 612S2M metaG | ecosystem: Environmental > Terrestrial > Soil > Wetlands > Permafrost | place: Sweden: Stordalen | collected...
GCCACGTCGCCAAAATGAGCCGCGGGCTTGAGGCCGACATCTTCATCACCTCGGCCGGCGTCTCGGTGGGGGACCGCGACCTGGTGCGCGAGGTGCTCACTGAAATGGGCATGGAGCAGGTCTTCTATTCGATCGAGGCCCGGCCCGGCGGTCCCACCACCTTCGGCGTCAAGGGCGAACGGCTGATTTTTTGCCTGCCGGGAAACCCGGTGGCCTCGATGATCGTCTTCGATGAGCTGGTGAAACCCGCCATTTTGAAGGCCATGGGGCATAAACGCATCCTCCCGGCGGTGATTCGCGCGGTTTTGCAGGAAGATGTGCCCAAAAAGCCGGGTTTGGCCAAGTTTTTGAGGGTTCGGCTGGAGCGCGGCGGCGAGGGATTCCTGGCCTCGAGCTCCGGCAAGCAGACCACCGGAATGCTGAAGACTCTGTCACGCGCTGACGGCATCGCCGTGCTCCCCTCGGAGCGTTCATCGTATAGCGCTGGCGACGAAGTGGACGTGCACCTGATTTCAGACTACGTGCTCAGGCTTGAGGCGTAGAGCCGGGTCCTGCCGCGTCTCCGGCGCCAGGGGCAGGGTGAAGCGGAAGGCCGCGCCGGAGCCAAGTTCGCTTTCCACCCAGATGCGGCCGCCGTGGGCCAGGACGATGTGCTTGACGATGGCCAGCCCGAGGCCCGTGCCGCCCGACTCGCGGGAGCGGGCCTTGTCGATGCGGTAAAAGCGCTCGAAGATGCGCACGAGGTGCTCGCTGGCGATGCCGGGGCCGAAGTCCTGGACGCTGAATTCAACTTCAGAAGCGGGATTGGAGGCGGTTTCAGCTTCCAGCAGCCGCGCGCCGACTCGGATTCGCTTGCCGGCCGTGCCGTACTTCAGGGCGTTTTCAATGAGGTTGCCGAAGACCTGGTTCATGGCGTCGGGATCGGCCAGAACCCGCAAATCCGGCGCGCCAGCCGATTCCAGCTCGACGCCGGCGTCGGCCACGATGCCACCCAGCGACTCAATGGCGTCCTCCAACAGCGCGCTGGCCCGCGTGGGTTGCAGCGCCAGCTTGTAATCCGGGCTCTCGAGGCTGGCCAGAGCCAGCAGATCCTCGGTAAGGCGGTTCATGCGCGAGGCGTTTTTGTGGATGATCGCGAGAAACTCGCGGGAGGTCTTGGGATTGAGCCGGGGAGCCTCGACCAGCGTCTCGACGTAGCCCTGGATGGAGGTCAGCGGAGTGCGCAGCTCGTGGCTGACGTTGGCGATGAAGTCGCGGCGGGAGTTTTCCGCGGCCTCGACGCGGGTGACGTCATGGAGCACGGCCAGCGCGCCGCCGGTGGGCAGGGGAGCGGCGTTGATCTCGAAGACGCGGCCGTGGACGAGCGAGCTGGCGCGGCCGTAACGGAGCTCGCGCTCGTCGAGCGCCGCCTTCACGCAGGCCAGCAGTTCGGGGTCGCGGACGGAGTGGACCAGAGGCCTTCCGATGCGAATCTGCGTGCCGGCGATGCGCTGCATCTGGGCGTTGGACCAGCAGACCAGCCCCTCGGAGGTGATGGCGACCACCGCCTCCTGCATGGCGTCGAGCATGGCGGCCAGTTCCCGGCAGCGGCTATCAATTTCGGCAAAGCTCTTGCCCAGCCGCGCGGCGGAGTGGTTCAGCGCGGCCTCCATGGTCGCGAGTTCATCCTGGTCGGGGGCTGCGGTGAGCCGGGCGCTCAACTCGCCATCGGCGATGCGCCGGGCAAAGGCGGTTACATTCTCCAGCCGCTTGCGCAGGCGCCAAGCGACCCAGGCCGCCAGGGGCAGCCCCACGGCCAGCGCGATCAAACCAGCCCACAGCGCCGCGCCGCCCAGCAGAGAGAGGCTCTCCGTGGCCGTGAGCCTCATTCTGCTAGCAGAAAGCAGGCTGCCGAAGAGAAGCTCCATCGCCACGGCGTAGACGGCGAGCAGCAGGAGGAAGAGGCCAAGCAGCTTGGTGAAGAGTCTGCGGGTCAAAGCAGCCTACTCGCTCTTGGGAAGCTCGAAGCGGTAGCCGGCGCCGCGCAGAGTCTTCAGGTAGCGCGGATTTTCCGGGTCAACTTCGATCTTCTCGCGGATGCGGCGCACGTATACGTCAACCGAACGGGGAGTGACGAAACGGGCATCGCCCCAGACGGCGTCCAGCAGGTGGTCGCGGCTATAGACCCGGCCGGGATGGCGCGCCAGGTAGTCCAGTAGGCGGAATTCTGTGGCCGTGGTGGTGGTCAGCTCGCCGCGCACCTTCAATTGCATCGCGTTGGCGTCGATGATGACCTCTTCAAAGCTGATGACCGAGGGCGTGGTGGGCCGCTCGAAGCGGCGCAGCACGGCCTTGACGCGGGCCACCAGCTCGCGCGTGGCGAAGGGCTTGGTGATGTAGTCGTCGGCGCCCATCTCAAGGCCGAGCACACGATCGTTTTCAGCGGCCCGCGCGGTCATGAAGATGATGGGAATGGTGGAGAGCGCGGGATGGGCGCGCAGGCGGCGGCAAACGTCCAGGCCGTCACCGCCGGGCACCATGATGTCCAGCAGAAACAGCGCGGGCGCCTGGCGCTCGGCGTCGGGAATCACATTGGTGGGAGTATGAAACAGCCTGGCTGCGAATCCCGCGGCTTCCAGATGATGCTGCACCAGCCGCGCGATGTCGGCGTCGTCTTCCAGTACAAAAATGGTTTGGCTCAACCGGTCTGCCCTCACCCGGCGGCCGTTCAACTTCAGATGCGGAGGCCGCACGGAATTATTAACAGAGTACTGCACGCAAGCAAAGAGATTGCAAACGCTGTGTGAATTTGACCGGGAAACTCGACTTTCCACAGCACAGCGGCAGCGCAAATCGGCCCCGCTACGGCAAAGGCCCACCATGATTTACGCTAGATGCGCGGGCCCGGCCTTCAGACTCCGGCGCGCCCTCGGGGAGGCTTGCGTGACCTGGATCATTTTACTGGTTGGGCTACTGGTGGGAGTGCTTTCCGGCGTGGTGGGCATCGGCGGCGGCATTATGTTCGTTCCCGCGCTGGTCTGGCTGCTGGGCATGAGCCAGCACAAGGCCCAGGGCACCTCGCTGGGCGCCTTGCTGGCCCCGGTGGGCATCTTTGCCTTCTGGGAGTACTACCGCAAGGGCAACGCGGACGTGCGCGTGGCGCTGCTATTGGCCGCCGGTTTCCTGGTGGGCGCCTACTTCGGGGCCGTGGGCGCGCAACACGTCTCGGAGTTCTGGCTGAAACGCATCTTCGCGCTGACGCTGATCGCCATAGGCGGACATATGCTTTTCAGCCGCTGACCACCTGCGGTGGGGCCAGCGGCGCTTGCACGCCATTAGGTTCGTGACCCCCTCTTCAATCACAGAATGATTCGAGGATGGGAAATCGGCCATCACCTTTGAGTTTTTCTAGCTGATAGGACTCTTAGTATTGCGCTGGATGCGAGGCTGTTGATCCCAACGAAGCTGCTTCTGCGCCGAAGGCGAGTTGGCCCCACCGCAGGTGGTCAGATCGATTGCACCGGCACGAGGGTCAGATCGTCCACCAAACCCACTTCTCTTTGCACGAATGGCTCGCCGTAGCGCACTCCGGCCAGAAGGCCATAGTGGCGCGCCTCGGCGAAGGTGCGCTCGCGAATCTCCTCCTCGGGGACAAAGAGTCCGCCGCCCGCGGGCTGGTTGGCGTATTGCGAACGGTAGGCCATCAGCGCCTGATAGCGCTGCTCGATGAAAGGAGTAATGTCCACGATGAAGCTGGGGCGCACATCGGCGTAGAGGCTGGCGTAGACGATTTTGAAGGGGCGATGGGGCACCAACTCCAACGACCTGTGGCTATCGCTGCATCCCAGTCCCTCAGGGGCTAAAGCCCCAGTTTTATCTGTGCAATTGATGTACGGGCTAAAGCCCGTACCCTCCATTCCGGGGAGATGATCCTCTGCCTGTATTTTCGCCTTGGTCAAACCCGAGAGGAAGCAGGCCTCGTAGCCCAGCGTGGCGACCGTCGCGTGATCCGGGTGGCGGGCCTGCCAGTAGGGCAAAATGACCACGCGGGGACGAAGCAGGCGCAGGACGCGCACGATTGTGAGGCGATTTTCGAGAGAATTTTCGACCGCCCCGTCGGGCAGATCAAGGGCCTGCCGCCAGCCAACTCCCAGCAGGCGCGCGGCTTCGGCGGCTTCGCGGGCGCGCTCTTCGGAGTTGCCACGGGTTCCGGCCTCACCCTGCGTCAGGTCAAGAATGGCGGTGCGCAGTCCGCGCGAGGCCATGCGCAGAAGAGTTCCGCCGCAGGTCTGCTCCACGTCGTCGCGATGAGCGGCGATGGCCAGCACATCGGCCACGGGAGAATCAGAAACGGAATCGACGGCCGGGAAGGGCATTTTAGATGGCTCCCGATCAACGAACGGCGACCGAGCTTTGTGGTTTCCCAGGTCTCAGGAGCGAGACACTTCGACTCCGTTCAGTGCAGGCTCTGGGGCACCCCAGCATTGTGTAGCAGCCGGCAACGGTTAGTAGTCGGTGTTGTCGCTGTCGGAGGTTGCGTCCATGTAGGCCACGTCATAGGCCGTGCCGGTGACCGTCACATTCGAGTTGTCGATCGCCGCGCCGGCGGTGTAGGAGCCGCCGGTCGCGTAGATGTACACTTGCCCACCCTCGGCCGTATAAATCTTGTGCAGGCCGGTCACGGCGGCAATGCCGGTGGCATCGCCGTTATAAGGCTCCAGCAGGGTCACGGTGTTGGTGGAGGCGTTGAACATTGTGAGGCAGCCATCGGCCAGCCCCGCGGCGGCTCGCTCGCCCGTGTTGCATCCGGTCATACCGATCCAGAGCGTGTTGTCGTCGGCCAGGATCATGCGGCTCGTTCCGCCCGGGGTGCCGTCGCTGATGGAGACCGGGTTGGGAACCGCACCAGTGGGGGTCACAACCGCATTGGTCGAAAGGTTGACCACCGTCAGGTAGCCTCCCCAGTAGCTGTCAGACATCAATTTCTGGCCCACGACGTACAGCGTGGAGCTATCGACCAGGGCATTGCTGGCGCCGCCGGAAATGGGAATGGTGCAGCCGGTCGCGCCGCTGGTGCAAGTTGTGCCGAGGGTGCTCGCGGTGGGCAGCGAGCCCGAGGCCTCGCCGGCGAGAAAGATCATCGGCGCCACCGACAGCGGCGTCACCGAAGCCGTTTTTCCGCCGCACTCCGGCCCGCAGCTCAGCACATAGGCCGTTCCGCCGTCACCGGAGAAGACCGCCTTGACCGGCCGGTCGAAGGTCAGGGCTTTATTGCTGGAATCCTGCGCCTGGAAAAGGCACCAGCCAGGTGCATTCTTCGGTTCGCAGTCCACCGCGCCCGCGGGCCAGCTGCTGGAGCCGCTGCTATAGGCGAGGGTCTGGTCAGCCGTCAGCTTGCGCGGATAGTAGACGTAAGGCGAGTTATAGGCGAAGGCCAGGGCCACCGAACCTCCCGTATTCACGCTCAGGTGGTTCAGCTTGTCGGGAGCCTCCAGCGTATAGGTCACGGCGCTGCCCGAAGACTGGTCCACCACCGTCAGCAAGCCGGTACCCTGGCCGGTGGCGAAGACATAGGACTTGTTGCTCGTGATGAAGATGCTGGAAGAGAGGCCGCTGAGGCCACTCACCGTGCCGGAGGACTTCTCCGTGGCGTAGTTGATGAGCGACAGGCTGCCGCTGCCAGAGCTATAGACGGCGCCCAACTGCTCCTCGGGCATATTCTGGATGGTCGTGGGCAGCGAACCGGAGAACCCGGAGATGGAGAACGCCGGACTCGAGCAACTGGTGCTGTTGTACTTGCAGCGAATGTCGTAGTAGGCGTCCACCAACTGCAGTGCGCCGCTGGACGAGGCGCTGGGGTACTGGATCGTGATCAGAACACGATTGGCCACCCCGCTGGGCGGCAGCGTCCGGCCCGCAAAATAGGTAGTGGAGCCACAGCCGGCCAGTCCGGCCGCAAGCAGCAGGGCCGCGGCGGCGCTCATCCAAATGCTTCTGTTGTTCAAAATCCCTTACCTCGACGAATAACGCGGATTATACTGCGCATGAAGCCCGCGGCCAGGGCCGCGGCGTAAACAACGTGAACCAATCGACGGCGGCTGCCGTCCAGGCAGACAAACGGGAACGAGCGGGCAAACGGTAAATAGACCGCTTCGAAACGCATCCCGAAACCGGCGCAGCCCAAGTTTATGACTCCCGAAGTATAACAAAGCAGCCTCGCCTGCTGACGCACCAGGCCCGCGTGGCTTAGCATGAGAATAGAATGCCATCTTTTGCCGACATCTTCGCCAGCCGTCCCGTGCTCTTCGACGGCGCCATGGGGACGGTCCTCTACGCCCGCGGCGTCACCATCAATCGCTGCTACGACGAGCTGAATCTCACCGACCCCGGCCTGATCCTCGCGGTTCACGAGGAGTACCTGCAGGCCGGCGCGGAGATTCTTGAAACCAACACCTTTGGCGCCAACCGCTTCCGGCTGGGCCGCCACGGCCTGGCCGGGAAGGTGGCCGAGATCAACGCCGCCGGGGTGCGGATCGCCCGCCAGGCCGTCGAGCACCTGAAGGACAAGCAGGCCGGAGAGGCCTGGGTGGCCGGCGCGCTGGGCCCGCTGGGAGTGCGCCTGGAGCCGCTGGGCAAGACCGGCCTCGATGAGGCCCGCGAGGCCTTCGCCGAGCAGATTCGCGCTCTGGCCAAAGCGGGCGTGGATTTTCTGGTCATCGAAACCATGCCCGCGCTGAACGAAGCCCACGAGGCGCTGAAGGCCGCCCAGGAGACCGCCCCCGAGCTGCCCGTGCTGGTGATGGTCACCGTGGACGACGAGACCAACTGCCTGGACGGCGCCTCGCCGGCCCAGGCCGCGGCCCTGCTGACCGAGTGGGGAGCCGGCGCCATCGGCGTGAACTGCTCGACCGGCCCGGCCACAGTGCTGACGGCTATCGAGGCCATGCGCGCGGCCACCACGCTGCCCCTGGCCGCCCTGCCCAACGCCGGAATGCCGCGGGCCATCGAGGGGCGCAACATCTACCTCTGCTCGCCCGAGTACATGGCCAGCTTTGCCCGCAAAGCCATCGAGGCCGGGGTGCAGTTTGTGGGCGGCTGCTGCGGCACCACCCCCAACCACATTCGCGCCATGCGCTCGGCGATGCGGGCCATCGACGCGCAGGCACGCGTCGAGGTCATGGGCAAGGCTCCCGAGCTGACAACCGAGACGCCACCGGCTCCTCTGGGCGCGCGCTCCCGCATCGGGGCGCTCATCGAAAGCGGCAGCTTTGTCACCCTGGTCGAGATCGTGCCACCCAGGGGCATCAATTGCGTGAAGGAGATCGAGGGGGCGCGGCTGCTCTCCGGTCTCGGCGTCCACGCCATCAACGTCCCCGATTCGCCGCGCGCCTCGGCGCGCATGAGCGCGCAGAGCCTCTGCATCCAGATTCAGCAGCACGCCGACGTGGAGACCATCCTCCACTACACCTGCCGCGACCGCAATCTGCTTTCGATTCAATCGGATCTGCTGGGAGCCTCGTCCATCGGCCTGCACAACATTCTCTGCCTGACCGGCGACCCGCCCAAGCTGGGCAACTACCCGGACGCCACGGCGGTCTTCGACGTGGACTCGATCGGCCTGGTCAACATTGTGCGGCGGCTAAACTACGGGCTGGACATCGGCTCGAACTCGATCGGCGCCAGCACCAACTTCACCATCGGCGTGGCCGCCAACCCCGGCGTCCCGGACATCGAGCATGAACTGCGCCGCTTCGCCTACAAGGTCGAGGCCGGGGCCGAGTACGCCATCACCCAGCCGGTCTTCGACCTGCGCCTCTTGGAAAACTTCCTCAAGCGCATCGAGGAGCATCGCATTCCGGTCATCGCCGGCATCTGGCCGCTGACCAGCCTGCGCAACGCCGAATTCATGAAGAACGACCTGCGCGTCTCCATGCCCGAGGAGATCATGCTGCGCATGGCCCAGGCCGACTCGCCCGACGCCGCCCGCCAGGAGGGCATTCTGATCGCCCAGGAGATGCTCGAGGCGGTGCGTCCCTTCGTTCAGGGAGTGCAGGTCAGCGCTCCCTTCGGCCGCTACACGGCCGCCGCCGAGGTGATCGCCTCGGTGCTGCCTAAAACTCTTCCGGAGTAATCGCCATGCCCTCGTTTGAAGACTCGCTCAATAAGCTGGAAACCATCGTCGATCAACTGGAAAAGGGCGACCTGGCCCTGGAGGAGTCGCTCAAGCTCTTCGAGGAGGGGGTGAGCCTCTCGGCCGCCTGCAAGGCTGAGCTGGATGCCGCCGAGGGCAAGGTGCAGATACTGGTCAAGCAGCGCGACGGATCGCTCAAACCGGAACCGTTTCTGACCGAAAAGCCCGTCTAATCTAGTTCATATTCCGACCTGTAAGTTATTCTGATGTGGCGGAAAGCTGTTCTGAGGCGGCAAAAGTTGTCCGCGCCGCTGGCGTCCGCCCCAAAACCGACAATTTGCCGGCCCGCTGCCCTGCGAACCCGCAAAATCTCTGTTTTGCCCGTCCCCCCCCCCGCTTTGCCAACTCGCAGCTCTCCTGCCTTGCCGGCCGCGGCTTATCTGCCGGCAAATTGTCCATTTTACCCATCTGCAAATCTGCCATCTTGCTTTGTGCCAAACCGCCAACTTCGCCAACTTCCCCAATCAAACTAACCGCTTATTATTAAACTAGATGCGAATATCTTCTTCATCCAACGCATTAAGGCAATACACGCCTTCTCTCCTGTGAAAAAAACCTGACTGTCACACAGAAGACGCTTTCTATAGCGAGTGCCGTCTACCGGCAACGACTCTGCTCTGAACGGAGACGGTCCTTCCCACTATTTAATGCTTTCCAATCTTCCAAGCTCTTTGCCGGTTCGCCAATTGCCTCGTTTTTGGACAGATTTCATTCCAGGCCGCGGCAAGCTTGCGCTGCCCCATTGCAAGGAGCACAGCTTGCCCCAAATCCTGCCGACCCGCCTGACCTATGCCGAGAGCTTTCGCTGCATCGGCTCCGCCTGCGAGGACACTTGCTGCCAGGGCTGGAGTGTGCCCGTCGATCAGGCGGCCTATGAAAAATTCCAGCAGCTTCCGGACGGCCCGCTGCGCTCGCTGATCGAGGCCAGCGTGATCGAGGCCAGCATTCTGTCGGCGCCGCCGGGCGCGGTTGACGAGAAGGCCTTCAAGTCCGCCAGCTTCGCCCAAATCCGCATGGACAGCCAGAACCAGTGCCCGCTGCTCACCGAAGAGAGGCTTTGCCGCATTCACGCCAGCCTGGGCGAGGGGTTTCTGCCGCGCATCTGCGCCACCTACCCGCGCGTCGTCCATGAGATTGGCGGCTTTGAGGAGACAGCACTGGCGCTCTCGTGCCCCGAGGCCGCGCGGCTGATTCTTCTTGATCCAAAGTTGCTGGCGCCAGTCCGGCTCGCCCGGAATGGATTGGCGGCTGTTAGGCAGGCTCGTTACGCGCCCGCGGAAGCCGCCGTGGGGGGTGGGTTGCTCTCGCTTCTGCCCTGGTTCCGGCCCATTCGCCAGGTTGTGCTGGCGCTCGTCGCCGATCGCGCCTACCCGCTCTGGCAGAGGCTGTTTCTGCTGGGCGTCTTCTGCCGCAGGCTAGACACGATTGCCAGCGGCGAGTTGCCACGGAGCATTCCGGACTTTCTCGCCGATTTTGAAGCCACGGTCGCCTCCCGGTCGCTGCTGACCGCCATGGAGACCCTCCCGCGGGATTGTGCCGCCCAGTTGGACGTGGTGCTGCGTCTGGCGGGAATGCTGCTGCACCGCTCCAATGTAAGGCCACGCTTTGTGGAGTGCATTCAAGCCTTTACCGCCGGCATCGGCAATGCTCCCGGCGCCACCCTGGAGAGCATCACAGCCCATTACGTCCAGGCGCACGACCGCTATTTCGAGCCCTTCCTGCGCCGCCAACCGCACATCCTGGAAAACTACCTGGCGAACACCATCCTCCGCTGCCGGTTTCCCTTTGGGCGGGAAGGAGCGCCCCAGAAAGCACCGCTCTCGATGGCCAGGGAATGCGCCTTGCTGACGGCTCAGTTTGCGTTAGTGAGGGGATTACTGATCGGCGTGGCCGGCTTTCACGGCGAGGCCTTCTCCGCCGCGCACGCCGTCCACGCGGTGCAGGCCGCCAGCAAACACTTCGAGCATCACCCGGAGTTTTCCCGCCTGGCCTATGAACTGCTGGTGGAAAGCCGCATGGACGGCGCGCGCGGGCTGGCGATACTGCTCCGGGATGCGGAGCCGGAGGCGGCTTCCGGGGCGGTCAGGCCAGCCTCGCCGGAGATGCATGCTCCAGGATCACGGGAAACAGGAGCAGCTTCAACGAATTTCTAGCTCCTGACTGCTACGAGCTAGAAACTACTCGCTTTCCCCTGTCTTTTTGCTTCCCTTCCCTTTGGCCAGCCGCGCCACCACGGCCAGCTCGCGCAGAACCTGCGTGATCGGACGGGCCGGCGTACCCCAGAAGACCGTTCCAGGCTTCAAGCCTTCGTTAGTGACCGTCTTGCCGCTCAGCACGCCGGCCTGCCCGCCCAGAATCACGCCGGGGCCGACGTGCGCATGGTCGCCTATACCTACCTGCCCGGCGATCACCGCGCCGCTGCCCACCGTGCAGGAGCCGCTGATGCCCACCCCAGCCACCAAAATCACGTCCTCGCCGATCTGGCAGTTGTGGCCCACGTGGACCAGATTGTCGATCTTGGTTCCCCGGCCGATCTTCGTCTGCTCGAGCGCTCCGCGGTCGATCGTCGAGTTGGCGCCGATCTCGACCTCGTCGCCGATCACGAGCCTTCCCTGCTGGGGAAACTGCGTGTAGGCGCCGGTCGCAGAGTCGCGCACATAGCCAAAGCCGTCGGCCCCGAGCACCGCGCCGGCGTGGACGGCGACCCGCTGGCCGAGCGTGGTTCCCGGATAGAGCACGGCGCGGGGGTAGATGCGGCAGCCCGCGCCGATCTCGACGCCCTGGCCGATGACCGCGCCCGCCTCGATGCGGCTTCCCGCGCCGATCACGGCATCTTCGCCGATGACCGCGCCAGGGCCGATGGTGACATTCTCCCCGAGCCGCACACGCTCGCCGACGACCGCCGTGGGATGGACTCCAGCCACGGGCAGCGCGGGCGCGAGCCGTTTGGCCGCTTGCGCGAACCAGAGCCGCGGCTGTGCGGCCGCTACGACGCACCTGGCCAGCGAGACAGCTTGCGCGCCGGCCTCGATGACAGCCTCGGGCAGCACCACCACGCCGCCCTGGCTGGCGAGGGCTTTGGCGGCGGAGGCCGCATCCTCGGCAAAAACCAGATCCGTGGCGCGGGCCAGCTCGACTGAATTCACGCCTTCGACCGGCTGTTCCGGCTCTCCCGCGATCAGTGTGCCGCCCAGGGCTTCAATCAGTTCGCCCAGCTTCATGCGAATCTCCATTTGTGCAGGGTCAAAATCCTCAGTAGATCCCCGGCTCGCCTGCCGGACGAGTCTTCCAGCGGCGGTGAATCCAAAGCCACTGGTCAGGATAGCGTCGAATCCAGGTCTCGGTCACGCTGGCGCATTGCTGCGTGGCGGCGATGATGTCGGCCTCCTCGTCGCCGGTCTGTTCGAAGATCAATGGCGGGCCAAAGTGCAGCACGTAGCAGCGCTCAGCCTCCTCCCACACCATGAACCCCGGCAGCACGGCCGCGCCGGTCTTCAGAGCCACGCGGGCCAGCCCCGAGGCGGTGCAGGCCGGTTTCCCGAAGAAATCCACGAAGATGCCCTGCGGCGGGGTCATATTTGTGTCCATCAGAATGCCCACGGTCTGCCCGGTGCGCATGGCGGTCAGCAGGCCGCGGGCAAAATCGCCCTTGTCCAGGACGCGGTTGCCGTGGAGGCAGCGAATGCCGTTGACGTACGCGTTCAGGCGGCGATTGTCGAGCCGGCGAATGACCATCCCCATGGGATAGCCCATCAGCGAGTGGTAGAAGCTGGAAAGCTCCCAGGCGCCCAGGTGGCCGGTGAGGACCAGAACGCCTTTGCCGCGC
>Ga0182013_10007517_pt1 | contig 11995 bp, 10 predicted proteins | sample 612S2MmetaG_FD_120487 | JGI IMG/M metagenome (GOLD analysis project Ga0182013, IMG submission 120487) | Permafrost microbial communities from Stordalen Mire, Sweden - 612S2M metaG | ecosystem: Environmental > Terrestrial > Soil > Wetlands > Permafrost | place: Sweden: Stordalen | collected...
AATAAGGTGGTGTCCGAACGCATAGGCGAAGCCGGACGTGCCCGCCTCGCGCACGATCTGACGCTCGAGCAGTTCTTCGATCGCGGCGAGGCCGGGCGCGCCGCTGACGCCCGCGGCGCTGCAGACGACGTCGGCATCGAAGGTGTTGCCGCAGACCGCGGCGACCGCCGCGACCCGTCGCGCCTCATCGGACAAGCGCTCCAAGCGCCGCTCGATGACGGTTTTCACGCCCGGCGCGAGCCGGCCGTCGACGGCCGATTCGAGCGCCTCATGAATCGCCTCGCTCAAGAACAGAGGGTTGCCTTCACTCTCGGCAAACAGTTCGTCGCGGTCGAGCGTCGCGTGGACGGCGCCGGTGATCCCGTCAACGACTTCGGCGATGTCCGCCCGCGTGAGGCGGCGCAGCGGAACCCGGATCGCGAGCCCCTCGGCGGTGAGATCGCGCAGCAGCGCGCACCGGGTGCTCGGCGCCGACTTCTTCATCGCGAAAGGTCAGCACGAGCAGAATGGTCGCGTGAGCCGTGCGCCGCGCGAGCGCGTGCAGCAGTTCGAGCGTTCCGCGCCCGGCCCAGTGTACGTCCTCGATGACGACGCACAACGGACGCGTTCGCGCCAGTGACACCAGCGTCGCGCCGATCGCATCGAAGAGCCGGCTTTGCTGACGCTCACCCTGCACGTCGGGCGGCCGGATGTGGCGCGGCTCGGCCGAGTGCAACTCGGGCAGAACTTGCGCGAGAATCTGCATGCGCAGGCCGTCGGTGCGCGACTTCTCGATCAGCGGCAGGCCGGCGCGGAGGACTTCGATGATGCCTTGGTACGGCGTCAACTCGGGAAAGCTCGTCGTGCCCGCCAAGGCGCGGCCGCCTTCGGACTCCGCCGTCAAAGCGAACTCGGCGGCCAGCCGCGATTTGCCGATGCCGGGTTCGCCTTCGATCGCCACGACGCCGCCTTTGCCGCGCACGGCCCGCTCCCAAGCGTGCCGCAGCCGCTCGAACTCGCGCGCCCGGCCCGCGAACGGCAATCCGCGCGGACGCTGCGGTCCGTGCTCGACGCGAACGCGGTCCAGCGACGTCGGAAGCACCATTCCGCGCGCCACCGCATCGCGCAGCGCCCGCGTTTCGGGCATCGGTTCGACGCCGAGTTCCGCGCGCGTACTGCGCGCGAAACGTTCGTACTCGGCGAGCGCACCGGCGGAGTCGCCCAGTTCATAACGGGCGGCGATGAGTTGACGCACGGCGTCCTCGCGCCATGGATCGTGCGCGAGCAGCCGCTGCGCGTAGCCCACGGCCCGGCCGTAAGCGCGATCGCTGCGTGCGCGAACGATCAGCGTCGCGAGCGACGTGAGGTACAGCGCGCGCAAACGTTCGCGCTCGGCGAGGATCCAATCATCGTAAATCTCGGGCAGCAGATCGCCTTCGTATCGATCGACGGCCGCGGCGATCGTCGCCGGCGATGCCGCCAGTTGCTCGAATTCGCAGATGTCGATGCGCGCGGCGGCCGCCGGATTCCAGCGCACGGTTTCGGCGTCGGCTTGTATCCACGGACCGCCGTTGTTCGGCAGCGCCTTGTGCGCGAGGTAGAGGTAGCGCCGCAGTTCTTTGAACGCTTCGGCTTCGCTCAATTCCGGAAAGAGCGTGAAAGCGAGCGTCTCACGCGACACGGCGCGCTCGCGCTGCAGGATGAGAAACGCGAGCATCGCCATGGTGATCGCGCGCTTCGCAAATTTGACCGGCGTCCCGTCGACGCACACGCGGGCGTGGCCCAACAAGTGTACGTCGAGAACGGCCGGCGCGATCATGCGTCGTATCGTTAATGGCTGCCGCGAACGTTCCCCTTTTGCGCGAACGGCGCCCGCGCGCGGAGGCGTGCGGTTCACAGCAGTCTTAGGACGAATGATGCATGCGGCGCGGCGCAGGGCGAAAGGGTTCTGATCGCGCGCCGCGTTGCGCGGTGGCACGCCCGTCGAGAGCAGCTCGCAAGCGCCCGGTTAACGCTCGACCAGCGCTCTCGCATTCGCCTAGCTCGCCCGCGAAGGCGGCAATTTCGGGGCTGACGGTTCGATTGCTCCGGATCGCGCGGTGGTGACGACGCTCGGCGGTACGCGCTACGTGCAAGCGACGCTCGCCGACTTGCAGCGCGCACGCGAATGGTACCACTCGCCCGAGTATGCGGCAGCGTTGGAGATCCGGCGGACGGCGCTCGACCGCCGGCTCTCCTTCGTCGAAGGTGCGCCGGCCGGCGTAATCCGTTAGACCAACGCGACCTCCGGCAAGCTGCGCAGCGCCGCGTCGAGATCGGTCTCCTCGAACGTGACGTCTAGCAGTTTTCCGGCGAAGTAATCGGTGTAGGCCTGCATGTCGAAGTGGCCGTGACCGGAGAGATTGAAGAGAATCGTTTCCGATCGGCCTTCGGCTTTGCAGCGCAGCGCTTCGTCGATCGCGGCTTTGACGGCGTGATTCGATTCGGGTGCGGGGACGATGCCTTCGGTGCGCGCGAATTGCACGCCGGCGGCGAAGCATTCGAGTTGGTTGTACGCGCATGCTTCGATGAGGCCCAAGTCTTTGACGTGGCTGACCAGCGGCGCCATCCCGTGATAGCGCAGGCCGCCGGCGTGAATGCCCGGCGGCATGAAACTCGAACCCAGCGTGAACATCTTGACCAGTGGCGTCAGGTGCGCGGTATCGCCGAAGTCGTAGGTGTACCGGCCGCGCGTGAGTGTCGGGCAAGCCGCGGGTTCGACGGCGATCACCCGCGCCTTCGACCGTCCGGCGATCTTTTCGCGCAGATACGGAAAAGCGATGCCGGCGAAGTTGCTGCCGCCGCCGGCGCAGCCGATCACGATATCGGGTGCGGCCTCCGCGTCGCTCATCTGCAGCAGGGCTTCCTCGCCGATGACCGTTTGGTGCAGCAGCACGTGATTGAGCACCGACCCGAGTGAATACTTCGTGTCGTCACGCTGCGCGGCGACTTCGACCGCTTCGGAGATCGCGATGCCCAGCGAGCCCGTCGAGTCGGGATGCTGCTCGAGCACGGCGCGGCCTGAGGCCGTGAGGGTTGACGGACTGGCGACGCATCGCGCGCCATAGGTTTCCATCAAGGCGCGCCGATACGGCTTCTGGTCATAGCTGACCTTGACCATGAAGACGTCGACTTCGAGCCCGAACAGCGAACCGGCGAACGCGAGCGACGAGCCCCACTGACCGGCGCCGGTTTCGGTGGTGAGCCGCTTGACCCCGGACTCTTTATTGTAATACGCCTGCGCGACGGCGGTATTGGGCTTGTGACTGCCGGCCGGACTCACGCCCTCGTACTTATAGAAGATCTTCGCGGGAGTATCTAGCGCGGCTTCGAGGCCGCGGGCCCGAAAGAGCGGCGAGGGACGCCACATGCGATAGATTTCGCGCACGGGGCCGGGAATCTCGATCCAGCGTTCGGCCGAGACTTCCTGGGCGATAATCGGCAGCGGAAAGATCGGCTCGAGGTCGGCCGGTCCGATCGGCTGACCTGTTCCCGGATGCAGCACCGGCGCGGGGGGCGTCGGCAGGTCGGCGACGAGATTGTACCAGGCCTTGGGCATCTGGTCTTCGCTCAGTAGGTATTTCCGCGTCCCAGCGCCCATGGTTCGTTTGCCTCCAATGTTGATGGCCGCCGCGCAAAACGCGGGCGACCATGAGTGTTTCGCCTTGCAGAACAAGCTATCATTCGCGGCGTTGAGGGAAGGCGTCGTCCCCGCACGGACCACGTTGCGCACAGCATGTGGTTCCGGCCCACTTTGGGCTGCGTGCCGCATGCACGTCGGCCGACAAGTGAGGAGAAACTGCTGCGTTCAACGGGTCGGCGTCAGCGTTTGAGATTGTTCTCGCCCAGGCTTGCGCGTTTGACGAGTTCGTCGAGGTGTCGATCGATGTACGCGTCGGTGAGCGGAAGGCGAAACTCCGTGAGACCGCGGGCGGGCGCGAAGAGCACGTCTTTCTTGAGCAGTTGGCTGCGCGCCGAACCGAGTTCGGACGACGGGAGCCCGAGCGCTGCGGCGATTTCTTCGCTGTGGTGGACGCCCGGCCCGAGGCGGTAGAGAGTCAGCACGTAGATGGCTTCGCGCGGGCTGATCTGCGCGAACTGCCGGTGGTAGATGCTTTCGTCGAGCATCGTCTGAACGCCGAGCGCGACGGCGTTGATGTCGGCCTCCGTTATGACGTCGTCGCGGTGTTTCAACCACGCCGCGGACGCGTACTCTTGCACGAAGTACGGGTACCCGCCGCTCAGAGCGAACAAGGCATCGGCCGCGGCGGGCTCCCACACAACGCCGAGCCGGCGCGCCGGCGCATCGACGGCTTCGATGGTTGCCGTTCGGCTCAGTAGCTCCAGGCGCAAATAGGCATAGCGCTCGGTATACGTGCGCGCCGCCTTCAACACGACCGGACTATTGGGTAACCCCGCGCCGAAGAGCAACACCGGCTGCTCGCTGCCGGCGGTCTTGTGCACCACGCGGATGATGCGCAGCAGATCGGCGGCCGGACTCTCTTGAATTTCATCGATGCCGATGACGAGGAAACGGTCATGCTCGCGAAGTTGCTCGTTGAGCGTGAGCAGCGTGTCTTCCAACTCGTCGGCACCGGCGGTTTCGTGCTCGTCGAAGTCGCCTGCCGACAGGGAGATGCCGCCCGCATCGTGCGGCAATTCGTAGGAGATTTTCGGCAGCCGCTCAGCGATCCGCGATAGCGCCGCCGTCAGCCGCTTGGGGAGCGGCTCGGTTCGGGAGAGCGCGGCGAGCAGTTCGCGGCGCATGACCTCGCCGAAGCGCAGCGCCTTGTCCGCTTCAGCGACGATCGGCAGCGCGCCCTCGGCCCAAGCGCCGGCGGCGCAGCGCCGCAGCAATGCGGTTTTTCCCATGCCGCGCAGGCCGGTGAAAACGATGGGTTTCGCCGGTATCCCCGCGCGCGTCATGGCGATCGCATAGTCCGCCGCACCCAGCTCGCCGTCGCGACCGGCAAGCTCCGGCGGAAGGCTGCCCGGAGCGGTACGGTACGGGTTCCGACGTGCGCTCACGCCAGTATCATGGCATCAAATTACAAAAGTTACAAGTTCCGCGACCGGCTTCCGATAGGCGTCAGGCACGTATAACGCGGCAAGAAGTTCATAAGACGTCAGATGTGGCGTGCGTGGAGAGGCGCCATCTCGTCGAGTCTTTCTCGCTTGCCGGCGAAGCCGAGGTCAATTTACAATGGTGACAAGTTAGGCCAGGACGTTCGCGATTGCCCGGCGCAGCCGCGTCATCGCGTCGTGAAGCTCGGCTTCGGAGATGATGAGCGCGGGGATGAAGCGCAGCGTGTTGCGGCCGGCCGCGTTGATCACGAGGCTTTCGTCGAGCGCCCGTGCGACGAACGACGTCGCCGTGTACGGTTCACGCACCGGCAGTCCGCGCATCAAGCCGTGGCCGCGCGGTTCGCCGAATACCTCGGGCCAGGTTTTTGCGATCGCATCGAGTTCGTCGCCGAGCAGCCCGCCCAGTCGCGTGACGTGGCGGTCGAGATCGAGCGTCTCGCGCAGGCGCAGATGTTCGAGCGCCGCCGCGGCCGGCACCGGCGAGCCGCCGAACGTCGTGCCGTGATCGCCCGGCCGCAGCGCGGCCGCCGCATCGCCGCGAATGAGCAGCGCGCCCATCGGCAGGCCGTTGGCGAGCGCTTTCGCGAGCGTGACGGCATCGGGCCTCACGCCGTAAAACTCGGACGCCAAGAGTTTTCCCAGGCGGCCCATCCCGCACTGCACTTCGTCGAAGATCAGCAAGGCGCCGCGTTCGTCGCAGATGCGGCGGGCGGCTTGCAAGAATTCGCGCGTTGCCGGCATGACGCCGGTTTCTCCCTGGACGGGTTCGACCAGAAAGCACGCGGTCGTGTCATCGATCGCGCGGTCGAGCGCGTCGATGTCGTTGAACGCCGTCCAGGCGAAACCGAGCGGCAGCGGACCGAAGCCTTCTTTGTACTTCGGATTGTCCGTCGCCGCGAGCGCGCCGAAGGTCCGGCCGTGAAACGACCCGTGCGCGGCGAGAATCGTGGTGCGTTTGGTTTCGCCGTTGCGATAGGCGTGTTTGCGCGCGAGCTTGATCGCGGCTTCGTTGGCTTCGGCGCCCGAATTACAGAAGAAGACGGCGTCGAAGCCGGTCAGCTCCGCGAGCCGGTCGGCCAGCGTCCCGGCGGGTTCGTGATTGTACAGGTTGCTGACGTGAACGAGCTTCGCCGCCTGATCCGCGATGGCGCGCGTGATTTGCGGGTGCGCGTGGCCGAGCGCGCACACCGCGATGCCCGCCACTAGATCGAGATAGCGATTTCCCGACTCGTCGAACAGATAGACGCCTTCGCCGCGCACGAAATTCACTTCGGCGCGCGCATAGTTGGCGAGCAGATGCGGATGGCGCGTGAGCAGCCGCGGGCCGGTCTGGATCGATGCGGTCATACGAAAAAATCTCCAAGCGCGTTCGGGTGATGCTGCGATGGCCGGCGGATGCGAGGTCGGCGGCGATGGCGCCGAACCGGCGCGGGAAAACGTGCTGCGGTCACGTCCGGTAGTGCGCGTTGATGCGCACGTAATCGCTGCTCAAGTCACAGCCCCAGCCGGTCGCCGTCGCGACGCCCTGGCCGAGGTCGAGCCGTACTTCGATCGTCGTTTCCTCGAGCAGGGTGTGGGCTTCGGCTTCGCTGAGCGCCTCGATCGCGCCGCGTTCGACCCACGGCTGACCGCCCAAGAACAGTTCCCACTTTTCGGGATCGATATTGACGCGCGCCGCGCCGGCCGCCGCGATGACCCGGCCCCAATTGGGATCTTCGCCGTAGAGCGCCGTTTTGACCAGCGAGCTGTTGATGATCGCGCGGACGACCGCACGTGCTTGCGCGTCGTCGCGCGCGCCGGTGACGGTAAGGACCAGCGTTTTCGAGGCGCCTTCGCCGTCGCGCACCATCGCGACGGCGAGATCGCGGCACACCGCGGTGAGCGCCTCGCGAAAGCCCGCCGGCGCATCGCCTTTGGCCGGTTTCGCGAACGCGTACACGGCGTCGTTGGTCGACATGTCGCCGTCGACGGAGATCATGTTGAATGTGGTGTCGACCGCGGCGCTCAAGGCTTCGCCCAGCGCCGCGCGCGACATCGGCGCGTCGGTCGCGACGAACGACAGCATGGTGGCCAAGTTGGGAGCGATCATCCCCGAGCCTTTGGCGATGCCGCCCACGACGTAGCGTTTGTCGTTGTCGCGCCAGGCGTAGGACGCAAGCTTGGGCAGATGGTCGGTGGTCATGATCGCCTCGGCCGCGGCGTACGCCGCCTCGTGGCCCTCGGCAAGATCTTTGTGCGCGCGCTCGATCCCCTTGGACAGCCGGTCCATCGGTAAGTACACGCCGATGACCCCGGTCGAGGCCACGATGACTTGGGTCGGCCGAACCTTGAGGAGCGTGGCCGCTTGGCGCGCCGTCGCGCGCGTGTCGCGCATCCCGCGTTCGCCCGTGCAGGCATTGGCGCAGCCGGAATTGACGACGAGCGCGGCCATCGCATCGCCGTCGAAATCGAGGTGCGAACCGCTCACGAGCAGCGGCGCGGCCTTGATGTCGTTGGTGGTGATGACTTGCGCGCAGACGTGCGGGCCGCCCAGCGCGATGAGCGCGAGGTCGCTTTTGCGCTTCTTGATCCCGGCGTGAACGCCCGCCATCTTGACGCCGGGCACGGCGCCCAGACCGCCGCGGACGGCAATCAACCGCACGGGCTCAGTTGACGGCAATGCTGCGAGCGGCAAGTCCGCGTTCCTCCGGAAGTCCGAGCATGAGGTTCATATTCTGCACGGCTTGACCGGCCGCACCTTTCCCCAGATTGTCCAGACCGCAGGTGATGTGCACGATTCCGCTGCGCTGGGCGACCGCGAGTTGCGCGTCGTTGGTCATCTCCAGCGACGGCAGATTCGGCACGCGCGCGTCGTCGAATACCGTCACGAACGGGCTTGCCGCATAAAAACGCATAAGCGCCGCGAGGATATCGTCGCGTGCCAGCGGTGCTGCGGGAATCAGATACACGTCGGCCAGGATGCCGCGCCGCAGCGGAACAACATGCGGCGAGAAAATCAGCGGTGCGGTGATCCCGGCCGCCGCTGCTTCCTGCACGATCTCCGGTCCGTGCCGGTGACCGTTCATTCCATAGGCGCGCACGTCGCCGTCGGCTTCCGCGAACAGCGACTCGACGCGCGGCGTCCGGCCGGCGCCGGTGATCCCGCTCTTGGCGTCGACCACGACGCTGGCGATCCGATCGGCGAACGGTCCCAGCGGAACGAGGGCCAAGAGGGAAGCGGTGACGTAGCAGCCGGGATTGGCGACGAAGCGCGAGCGGGCGATGGCGTCGCGGTAGCGCTCGGGAAAACCGTACACCGCGCCTTCGGCCTTGGCGCACAGCCGGTAGGCGTCGGAGAGATCGATTACGCGCGAACCGCGAGCGAGCAGGCCCGGCACGTGGGCGTGCGCGAGTTCGTGATTGCCCGCCAGGAACACCACGTCATCGGCCGCGGCGCGTTCGAGCACGCTGCCTTCGGGATCGCACGTTTGCGTGATGCGCGGCAGCGCGGCGAACAGGTCGCAAACGCGTGCGCCGGGCGAACTGCGGCTTTCGAGCGTCGCGATGCGGACGTCGGGGTGCGCGTGGAGCAGGCGAATGAGTTCGGCTGAGGCGTAGCCGCTCGCACCGATGATGTGAACCGTGATCACGCGGACGTCTCCCTCAAGCTTGCGATCTCTCTTTTCGTTTGCGCGATCGAGTCGGCGACGGCGGCCGGATTCGTCGAGCCGGCGGTGCGTTTGCCCTCAACCGATCCGCGCGCGTCGACCGGAGTCTGCGGCACGCCCAGCGCCTGCGTGTCGCTCGCATCGAGCGCCCGGCCCGCGAGTTCCGCGCGCAGCACGCGTTCGCCCGCGGCACGGTGCGCCGCGCGCGCCGTCCTTCCGCTCACGATCACGGCGTCGGCGAGATCGGTGGCGACCGTGTAGCCGTCGGCGGCCCGCGCGGTCATCGCGCGTTCGTCGAAGACCAACTCGTCGAATGCGCGGGCGAACGCGTCGAGTGCCGCGAGCGCGCGTTCGGTTCCGCGAATCACGTTGGCCTTGGTTTCTTGCAGATCGCGATGGTAGGAGAGCGCGATCCCCGTCGTGGTCGCCAGCGCGCCGCTGTAGAGGGCGGCGATCTGCGCGGCGCCGGCCCGCACCAGCTCGAACGGGTCGGGATTGCGCTTTTGCGGCATCAGGCTCGAGCCGGTCGATGCGGCATCGCCCAGGCGCGCGTAGCCGAACGCCGGCGTCGACCAGATGACGAATTCTTCGCTCGGACGCGAAGCGGCGACCGTCGCGCGCGCCGCCGCGTGCAGCAGATCCAGCGCGACGTCGCGATCACCGATCGTATCGAGGGCGTTGCGTGAGGGCCGAGCGAAACCCAACTCGCGCGCCGCGGCCCAACGGTCGAGCGGAAGCGACGAGCCGGCGACGGCACCCGAACCGAGCGGACAGTTTTCTTTGGCCGCGCGCTCCACGTCGGCGAATCGCCGTGCCGCGCGCACGAATCCTTGCGCGCACGCATCGAGCCAAAACGCGAACAAGATCGGCTGCGCGGGCTGCCAATGCGTGGTCGCGGCGAGCAGCGCGCCGCTCTCGAGCGCGGCGGCCGCGCGGTTCTCGAGTGCGCCGGCGATTCCCGCACACAACTCGCGTCCGCGGCGCGCGCGGTCACGAGCGTACAGCAGCAGCGTGGTCGCGACTTGGTCGTTGCGGCTGCGGCCGGCGTGCAGCGATTCGCCCGCGGCCGGCGCGAGTTCGCGCACCCGGGCGTCGATCGCCCCATGGACGTCTTCGTAGGTTCCGGCGCGCGCGAACGCGTCGAACGTGCCGTCGGCGACTTCGCCGGCGACCGCGTCGAGCGCCGCGCGCAGCGCGGCGGCGTCGGCGTCCGAGAGCAAAGCGCCGCCGTGCAGACTCGCGACGTGGCCGCGCGAGCAGCGCACGTCGAAGGCGGCCAAGGCGAGATCGTCGGCGAGCGACGAGCCGAACGCGAGCAGCACCGCATCGGGTGCCGCCGCGAACCGGCCGCCCCACTGCAGTTGTGATTCGGTTTCGGCCACGATTAGACAAGCGTCGGCGTCGAGCGTTCGGCGGCTTGCGCGGCCTTGGCCGCACCGGCCGCTACGGGCAGACCCCAGATCTCGATGAAGCCGCCGGCTGCGTCGTGACGGAACCGGTCGTTGTGCCCGTAGGTGGCCAGCGACTCGTCGTACAGCGCGAACGGGGAACGCGAGCCGGTGACGACTGCCCGCCCCTTGATGAGCCGCACCCGCACTTCGCCGGTCATCCGCGCCGCGAGCTGCGCGTTGAACGCGTCGAGCGCGCCGCGCAGCGGCGTCGACCACTGGGCGTCGTAGATGAGCTCCCCGTACTTCTGATCGAGCCCGGCTTTGAGCCGCAATTCGTCGCGCGTGAGCACGAGCCGTTCGAGCGCGAGGTGCGCTTCGATGAGCGTGACGCTGCCGGGGCATTCGTACACTTCACGCGACTTGAGGCCCACGACGCGGTCCTCGATCATGTCGATTCGGCCGACGCCGTTCGCCCCGGCGATCTTGTTGAGTTCGAACACGAACTCGGCGCCGCGCCGGCCGCCCATCGAGGGCACGCCGCGCTCGAAAGCTAGGACGATCTCGGTGCCGTTCGGCGGTTCGGTCCCGGGGGTGGCGGTCCAGTCGTAGCAATCTTCGGGCGGCGCGTTCCAGGGGTCTTCGAGGATGCCGGCTTCGATCGAGCGGCCCCACAGGTTGGCGTCGACGGAATACGGTTTGGCCGCGGTTTGCGAGACCGGCACGCCGTTGGCCGCCGCGTAGGCCAGCGCGTCGGGCCGCGAAAGCGGCGTGTCGCGCAGGGGCGCCAGCGTTTTGAGGTGCGGCGCCGCGGCCCGCACGCCGACCTCGATGCGGACTTGATCGTTGCCTTTGCCGGTGCAGCCATGGGCGACCGTGTCGTAGTCGAAAGCGTTCGCGGTTTCGACCAGCAGATCGGCGATGAGCGGGCGCGACAGCGCGGCCGAGAGCGGATACACACCCTGATAGCGGGCGTTGGCGGCCAGCGCCTTGTAGGCGTAATCGCCAATGAAGCGTTCGCGCGCGTCGATGAGGATCGCGTCTTTCGCGCCGAGCAGCAACGCTTTGCGCCGCACGGCCTCGAGCGCATCCTGCGAACCCTCGCCCGACACCATGTCGGACTCGCCGACGTTGGCCGTGATCGCCACGACCTCGTGACCGGCCGCGACGTATTGTCTGAGCAGGACCGACGTGTCGAGTCCGCCCGAGTAAGCCAAGACGATTTTCATACTGAGTGCTGCGCTCCCAATTCCTTATTCGGTCTGCGTCCGCATGTCTTCGAAGCGCTGCATGACCATCGGCATCGCTTCGGCTTTCTCACAAATCACGAGCACGGTGTCGTCGCCGCCCAGCGTGCCGATGACCTCGGCCCAGCCGGCCGAATCGATCGCCGATGCGAGCATCATCGCGCCGCCCGGCGGCGTGCGCAGCACGATCTGGTTCATGCTCCCGCGCACCGACAGAACCAGCTCGGCGACGACGCGGTGCAGGCGTGAGCTGAACGATGGCCCCACGCTGGGCTCGACATACTTGAACTGACCGCCGGTTGCGCCTTTGAGCGGAACCTTCATCAGGCCCAGTTCCTTGATGTCGCGCGAGATCGTCGCTTGGGTGACTTCGTAACCTTGCAGTTCGAGCAGCATCGCCAACTCGTCTTGCGAGCGCACGGGGCGCGCCGCGATCAACGACAGGATCGCGCGCTGACGTTTGGTTTTGGGCTGGGCGAGATGGGCACTTTCAACGGACATGTTCTTCATCACCTAATCCGCGGAGATCGGTCAGCAGGGCGAGGAGCAGGGCTTTCTGCGCGTGCAGCCGGTTTTCGGCCTGATCGAAAACCACGCTTTGCACGCCGTC
>Ga0182013_10007518_pt1 | contig 11995 bp, 11 predicted proteins | sample 612S2MmetaG_FD_120487 | JGI IMG/M metagenome (GOLD analysis project Ga0182013, IMG submission 120487) | Permafrost microbial communities from Stordalen Mire, Sweden - 612S2M metaG | ecosystem: Environmental > Terrestrial > Soil > Wetlands > Permafrost | place: Sweden: Stordalen | collected...
ATCTCGGCACTGATCCTGCGCGAGCTTGCCTCCTGGGCCAGCCTGCAACTCGATCGGCCCGTACAAAAGGCGGTCATTACCGTTCCCGCGTATTTCTCCGATGCGCAGCGCCAGGCCACGCGCGAGGCCGCAACTCTGGCCGGTCTTGAGGCCGTTCGCATTCTGAATGAGCCTACAGCCGCAAGCCTGGCATATGGCGAAGGTAGCCGTCATACCGCCATGGTCTACGATCTGGGCGGAGGAACCTTCGACGTCTCGATTGTCTCGCTCGAAGGTGACATCACCGAAGTGCTTTCGAGCCATGGCAACAATCGCCTGGGCGGGGACGACTTCAACGACCTGCTTGCCGAGCATCTGCTCAGCGAGTTTCAGGCGCAACACGGAATCGATCTGCGCAGCGGCCATCCGCAAGCCCGCGCGCGAATCTGGTGGGCCGCCGAGGAGGCCAAGCGCCGCTTGAGCTTCGATCCGGAGGTGACCATTCGCGAGGAGGCGCTGGCCACGGTCGACGGGAAACCGCTGCATCTGGAACTGGAAATCGAGCGCGAGGAGTATGAGGACATGATCCGCCCCCTCGTAGAACAGACGCTGGAGCATATGTCCAAAGCGCTTGCCGACGCCGGCAAAGGTCCGTCGGATCTGGATGCCATCCTCCTGGTTGGTGGCTCGACGCGCACGCCGCTGGTGGCGCGCATGATTCAGGAACGCACCGGATTGCCCCCCCGCGAAGAGATTCATCCGGACCTGTGCGTTGCATTGGGCGCGGGGGTAATGGCCTCGCGGCTCGCCGGCCACCAGGTCGAACGGGTGCTGGTCGATGTGACTCCGTACTCATTCGGCGTGTCCTTCCTGGGCGAGCGGGGCGGCATCTCTTATCCGCACTGCTACAAGCCCATCGTGCGACGCAACACGCCTCTGCCCATCACCCGTAGTGAGCGATTCTTCACCAGTCATCCATACCAGGAAGAAGTGGATGTCCGCGTGTATGAAGGCGAGGATGAGGATGCGCTACGCAATATCTTGGTCGGCGACTTCAGGGTCAAAGGCCTGACTCCCACGCGCGATTTCAATGAAGTGATTTGCCGCATGAGCCTCGATCTCGACGGCATCCTCAAGGTAACCGCGATCGAGAAGAAGTCGGGACTGTCCAAGAACATCACCATCGCCCGCGCTCTCGAAGCCATGAGCGAAGCCGAAATTGCCGCCGCCCGCAAGCGTCTTGAAACCTTGTACGCCACCCGGCAAGACGACGATTTCGACGATGAGCGGGATGAAGACAACGATCTCGCCATGCTCGACGGCCACGATGCGCATGTGATCGAAGGCGAGGTCGATTCCGCGGAGCCGCGTGAAACGGCCGAGGACGACTGGAGCGCTGCCGAGGAAGAGGGCCGGAAGATGATCGAGCGCTCCCGGCTCATGCTCGACAAAATCCACGATGAAGACCGCGAGGAAACCATCGACTTGAATCAGGCGATCGAATCCGCAATCGAAGATCGCGATGCCACCGCACTCAAGAAGGCCGTTCACGATCTGCGCGAAATGTTGTTCTTTGTCGAGGGCCGCGCATGAGCGGCAATCTTCCCAGCCCCGCCTATTGTCCTGTCTGCGGAGCTCGTTTTCGCGGCTCGTCGCAGTGCTCCCGTTGCGGCGCCGGCCTTACCGCGCTGATGCTGCTGGCCGCTCATGCCTACGTCTTGCGCCAGGCTGCCCGGCAATCTCTGCGGCAAGGCGATTGGCAAGCTGCGCTGGACTCCGCTCAAGCGGCCCAGCGATTGCATTCCACCGAAGAAGGCAGCCATCTCACCGTCATCTCGACAGCGGCGGCCTACCCAAGTTCGGGACGGCCTCAGAAACCAGCTTGAGCCATTGCCGATCCGCTTTGCGTAGAAAGTCCGGTCCCCCGGAAAATGAGCTGACGCTCCTCCTCGCTCAACCATGCCGACTGCAGCCGCACCGGATCGCTCGAGAGACCCGCCAGCAGCAGATCGCCCCTGCCCAGTAAATGCTCCGCTCCGGGCTGATCGATCAGCACCCCGGAGTCAATCCGATTGGAAACTCTCATCGCAATCTTTCCAGGGAGGTTCGCCTTCAGATTTCCGCTGACCACCTGACGGCTGGGCCGCTGTGTGGCGAGGATCAAATGGACTCCGGCAGCTCGTCCCACTGCGGCAATCCGAATGAAGCTCTGCTCAAACTCATCGCGCTGCTTCTTTCCCCCGGACAGCAATAGCTCGGCGAACTCGTCGACCGCAATGACCACACGCGGAATTGTTAGACCAGTTCGTTGCCTGTATTGCATCAGGTCGTCCGCAGCCGCGTCTCTGAGTAATCCATTACGGCGTGACATCTCTTCGATCAAATCTTCCAACAAAGAGAGCACGGAGCTATCCGGCGAGTCAACCAGCGCATTCGGACGCCACAGAAATGGCGACCCGGCCAACTCCGGAAAAGCGTTCCTCTTCGGGTCCACGACAGCCAACCGCAAGGTCTCCGGGGTATTCGTCACGATCAAGCTGGCCACGGCGGCGCGCAGCCACTCTGTCTTGCCGCTGCCTGTGCCGCCACCCACCAGAACATGTGGACATTCCCCGCTCAGTTCGAGGAAGTGGAGCCTTCCGCGCAGGTCCACACCTGCAAGCACCTTGGCCGTTCCATTTTCCGGGCTTGCCGAGCCAAGCTGTGCGCGCAAACTACCGAATGAAACGTACTCGCGGTTCCGCCTCTGCACATCCACGGCAATCCTGCCTTCGACGCGGTGAATGATCGGCTCCTGGTCGAGTCCCAGCCGCATCTGCAATTCGGCGCCGCGCCTTTCGATTTTGCTAACGGTGATGCCGCGCTGCGGCTCCAGAAGAAAACGCACGAATGTGGGGCCCATTTGCGGATCGCCAGCCAACTGAGCCTCCGCACCGTACTCCCGCAAGGTCCGTTCCAACTTCCTCCCCATCTCGATTTCCGCCTCGCCCGGCTTTCGAGGCCATGCTTCAGCTCCCTGCACCGCCTCGGACCCGATGTCTCCGAGTTTGATCGAGGAGACTCTGGCGAGGGCCCCAATGAGAGCAATCAGTGTTGGGCGAGCCTCTTGTAAGCTCGCCTGCTGGAACAGAAGCTCTTCCTCCTTCGGACCATTGCCGAAATGCAGAAGTGCCGCGGTGCCGTTACCTCCCAGCAGTTCGTGATAGAGGCAAACCTGCACGGCGTCAGCTTCGGGATGGCCACCACCCAGCTTGAACTCCACCACGCACCACCGATCCGGCCCGATGCGAACAAACTGATCCAATCGCCCGGAGACTACTACGGGACGGGTCCAGCCCGGCAAGCAAAACACCTTCTCCGCTTCGTATTCAGCCTGGATCAGCGATTCGGCGCCAGCCCATTCTTCCCGCCGCTCGCCGTAATGAATCGCGCCGCGTTCGATAGCCTCGCGTAGCAAGCCGCAGAACCAGTGAACGAACTGCTGCGCGGCGTTCCACAGCTTCAGGACGTCCTCGCCGCTGTCGGCCAGCAACGGTTGCAGCCGCATCAAGCCCGGACCCAGAACGCTATCGTAGAGAGCAGCTAGCCACTGTTGCTCGTCCAGTGTGGAAGTCAGAACACTCTTCCAGCAAGCGGGGTGTCCATCGGTCAGAGCGCAACTGGCTGTTTCATGGAAGAGCCCGCCGGCAAGGCTACCCGCGCCCTCAGCCGGGCGGCCCGAGATCTTGAAAATCTCCTGCCTGATCTCACTGACGGTGAGCCGTACCGGCCTATCCGGCATCGTCGGTCTCCGTTGTCGAGGCCGAAGCGACCGCCAGGCAGACCACAGGGCAAGAGCCCCCAAACCAGCGAATATCAAGCGGGTGCGTGCGCGCATAGCCTTCGATCTTCTCCTTCGGCCACGAGGTCGCCTGCGCGGCCTCATCGACGGAAACTAGCTTACGCCTGCCGACCAGTTCCAGAAGAGCTTCCGCACGAGCGTCTAGCTGTGGCGCGGCCGCTTCGCCGAGCAGCTCGGCGGCAAGCCGTTCGACCTCAGGCGGCAGATTCTTCGCCAGCCACTCACGAACCGTCTTCGCTTCAACCGTTTCTCCATTTGAACTCAGGTCGCCGCTAGTGGCCGCCGTCAACAGTTTGCGCATCGCGTCTAGTGCGGCCAGCGCATCCTTCTCGACGCGTATGACGCGGCCACCGGCATCTTCGATCTTCTTCAAGAGCTCCCGAGTAACTTTGGCCCCGGCGGAGATCGGAAGCCGCTGGTCGCGAATGAGGCAGAGCTGGGTCCCTGGCGTCTTCTTTTTCAGGAGTCGCTTCAGGGTACTCGCCAAGCTGCTCAAGTTGGAATGGTTGATGAAAACTGCATCGACCCGAGATCCTCCATCCTCGATTGTGAGGCCAGTATCGGCGCTAGTCGCCTTTTTGCCCAACATCTCAAGAGCTGCCGGCAAAGCGTGATCCAGAATTGCATCTGCCATCTCCGGCGAAGTGCGGACCTCCGCGTTGGTCCAGAGACGCTCAAACTCTGTCCGAAGAAACTCCGGCGTTGAAACAAAAGGTGGCGGCGCACATCCCTGCCATTCAGTGAAAAGCCGCCGGGACTCGTGGATGAGCCTGCGCGCGTTGCAGCTTCCATGCTGCTGCTCGTAGATAGCACGTAGACCGTTTTCCGGGATCGGGTCTTCCGCTTGGAGTTCTGGAATGAGCCCGAGCCGGGAATCGATCAGCGCTCGGCCCTCTTTCAGGTTGAGGGGATGCAGGGCCGCTACAATCTTGCCAATTCTCTGGTAATCGGAGACCATCGAGCCGTTTTGTAAATCGACACGCGCGGTTTCGAGAATCGTCGAAATCACCAGCACATTTGGGCACCCATCGATCAGTGCGGTACCCATTCGACTGAATGGAGCAAAGCTGCTGTTCCCCTGCTGCGCGATGCCGAGGGCTTCCACCTGATCGAAGCAGAAAACGACGGGCGAAGGCGCGCTCATGCGCGTGATAGCCAGAACCATGCGTCTGGCATTTGCCTCGGCAATCTCCTCCTCCACTTCCTCCGGGCGAACCAGAGGCAGATTCAGGAGCTGCAGGTCCGCGTCCGAGAGTCCGTCGCCAGCTAGCCATGCGCGACATAGCCGTCGTTGGTTGCCCGCTCCAAACTGGACGAGTACCTTCGTGAGATCGAGTCCGAGGTCGTTGATTTCCGCATCTTCCAGCGCCCTCCGCAAATTCCCGGAGTGCAGCGCGGCAAAACGGACCAATATCACGTCCAGCGCACACTTTCCATCTGCCGATCTCCGTGTTAGATCCTCCGCGAAACGCTGCCGGATGTACCTCCAGATTTGACTCGGGGCCGTTTCCATGCGGATCGCTATCAAACTCGCGGGAGCAAGAAAGGGCGGCCTATCCATCTCGCCGGATAACCAACGCCGAAACCGGCTCAGCAAGTGCGTCTTGCCGCACCCCGCGTCGCCGGAAAGCAGCACGGAGAGTGAGGAGCGCTCTCGGACCACCAAGTCATAGGCTTGCCGGCAAAGTTCGAAGGACTCCCGATGTATCTCCGGTACGTCTGCCGGAACCGCCTGCACAGGGCTGGTGACAATAGAGCTGTTAAACGGATTCGAAAGCGACTTTCGGTCTATCACCCGCTAATCCCCCGCTCACGCGCAAGCGCAACGCCTATGAACAATTCGCCCGCTTCATCCTCGACATAGATCCACTTATTCTCCTCAGGTACAGGACGCGGACCGTCATAGCGCGACAGTGCCAGCTCTCCCGCGTCGGCTAGCCCAATCAGAGTTCTATTCAGGACTGCGCAGAGCTCAGGTGCATTTCTCAGATGATCGATCCTTACGTAGGTGCCTGAGATTGACTGGAGGCGAGCAATTACCTGGCGAATCAAGGATGTGAGCGCACTAACGCCCCCATCCACTTTTCCCTTGTCGGCCATCCAGTTGCGCGAAAGATAGATCGCCGACTGGCCAACCGGAAGCCGAATAACGACACCGGATTGCGTCTGGCGCGGTAGCAGCACCTTGATCTCCTTCACAATGTGTTTCTCGGGAACCTTCCGCAACGCCTTTTTCACTGCTAGGACCGCCTTTGCTACGGTCAACGGCTCTTCATCCAATGCCTTCAGGAGAGCTTCCTCGACGCACGCGGCGAGAGGCCGGCTGCAAAACAGAGGAGAGCGCCTGAACTCGGGCCAGACGTAGATGCCTTCACTCCCCGGAAGACTCTCTTTTGTCTCCGCGGAAAAGCGGTCCTTGCCGGGGACGCTCATCTCTCTTTTCACCGCGGCCCAGATTTGGCTGGTGGTCATCGGACCGGCGCCGCGCTGAACCGCAGCCTTCGTCGCCTCCAGCAATTCGCTTGTCATAATCGATCCTGGCCTCGGAGAGAACATGCCCATTCTACCCCCTACACACCCGCCTACGATGAGTGCGCTTCTTAGTGCTGCTGTGAGGTTGATCGGCTGGCCGCGCCTGGTTTTTGTTTTACTGAAGTAAATTCCAGTGAAACATAGAGGTCAAGCTCGTCGATCTGGATGAGATTTCCTTTTCGTCTGGGTGCTGATAATGAATGGCTTATACCTGAGAAAAAAGGGCCTGAAGCGTCTCGTTGCGCCGATCCATCCCAGCTTGGAGCAATATGGGGCAAGGAGCGACGGGAGCGATGGGAAATACGGGAAGGGTGGCATTGTATTCTCTGTAAGTTACAGATTCTACAAGACTAATAAGTGTTCGAATCCCACTCTCTCCGCCATACCGTCAAGCAAAATCTTTAGAATCTTGTAAATACAGCAAAATACATAACTTACGTAGACGCTAAAAAGTCTCCATTGTCTCTACAGTGCCCTTTGTAGCTAGAATTCTCCCAATTTTTCGAGCTAAGCGGGGATTTTCGAGCTAAGAATTTGGCGTGACCGTCACAGTAGCCGGGGAGCGAATCCCCGGCTTTGTTGTGCAGAAGAATAGAACAGGCGACGTAGTCTTCCGAGGTCATATTGTGGTACTTTGGAGTCGGTGTGGAGTAGGCGTGGTAGCCTGCCATTTGAGCACCCGATTTAGCACCCAAGTTAGCGCCCCTTGCATAAGCAAGCAGCTAACGTCCGAGTATCACGACTTGGTCCGACCATCAAGCCGTCAGTGTTGGAACTTATTGCTGCTAGTCGAATGCTTACGCTTCGATAATTTCTCCGGTCGGGGAGAGAGATTCGGAGTGTTTTGCATTGACTACCGCGCCTGATTTCGCCAATCTCCACGAATATCCGATTCTTGCCACCCTCGTTGTCATCGGCGTTATCTGCGCCATTGGCATCGTTATAACCTACTTGTTCCGAGTCATGGGGGATGTGGTTGACTCCTATTATGACTTTCGGGCAAAGTGCGCTCTGGCAAGGGAGCGTTTTCGGCAGTCGATGAAGGAACGAGCGAAAGACACTGGATAGTAAATCAGATAGGAGACGCCATGGCAACCCGAAAGAAAGCTAATGCAGTCGAACCTGCAATCGAACAGACGCGGGAACAACCTGTCATCGCAAATGATGCTCCGACTCTTCCAGTCCCGTCCTTGAATTTCGCTCCGGCCAGCTTGGAACGCCCCATTGTTTCCAGCGTCAGACCTTCTTCCAAGGGGAGCAAGGGTGGGGCGAAATCTGGCGGTGGCAAGGGGGCATCAGGTAAGACCGTCAGGGTCGGTGGGGGCGGTCACTCCCAAAAACCAAAGAAGAAAAAAGCGAAGAAGAAGGGACTCACGTTGAAAGGTTATTCTCTCGGAGGCCGTAAGAGCGAGCCACGCAAGATAACGACAAAGACGGGTCTACGAAAGCGCGGTCCTTCAAAGAGTCGTTAGTGAGATGCGGCTACCAAAGGCCATCGGAATCAGGAGGGATATGGCAACCTGTTCGAACTCTTCCGGTGGCAGGTACGCGCTCGCTCCACCGCCATCGATCGAAACGACTCCGATCGCCAGCCATTTTCTCTCTTCGCCATTTGCAGTTCCCCCTTTTGCTGCAACTGCGCTCATTTTCGCTTGTCTCACTTTCGGGGGTCACTCCACCGGCTATTGGCGACACATTTGAGCAAATTTGAGCAATGAAGATGGGCTACGCCAGGATCTAAACCGATGACCGGGAAAGCCAAATATTGGAAACGCGGTTTCTTTTGCACATGGTGAGAGCGAAAATTAATGAACGGAAAGCGTGCGTGCGAGGACTGTCGTCGGAACTCCATTCTCTTGCCTTGGGTCGCCGACGATGAACTCGTTTGCGGTAAATCGACACGTCTTTGACAAATCACACTAATGAGTGTGATTATGCATTGACACGAAAGTCCGTGAACTTGGTACCTTTCAGGGTGCAAGTAGATCGTCCAAACGTGTCTCGATTCTTGAACCGTTGATTTGTTTCTGCGATCGATACAGAATCGTTCCGGACAGGACTTCAGGCAGGACTTCAAGAATGGAGATGGCTTGATGTTGCCGACTATGACATGCTGGGAACTGGTTAACAGGATCCACTCGATGCTGGGTGAGCGGCACAAAGATGCCATGTATGAAGGCATCATTACGGGTGGGGATGAAGATACTGTGTCAGGCATTCTGGTGGCCAACGAGCCCTCGGTAGAAGCGATCCGCCTTGCCGTCGCGACCGGGAAGAACTGCATCCTGTGCAGGGAGCATCCCTTTTATCTGTTTGGCGAGTATCTTGCCGTGGGATTGGCGGATGCGCTGGCGGACGATCCCGTTCTTAAGGCCAAACGGCAGCTGATCGAAGATCATCATCTGCTTATCATTCGCCTGGCAGCCCTCTGGGACACGGCTAGACCCAAGTGGTTTTCAAGTGCGTTGGTCAGGGAGTTTGGCTGGCAGCCGGAAGCGGGTGACCCCGGCGATCAGTGGACCACAGCCTACTGCAACATTCCCAGGACCACGCTTTCGGAGCTTGCTAACTTCGCCTCCGCACGTTTGGTGGCAAAGACGCTTCGCATGGTGGGCGACCCGAGTCAGTCGATCACGCGCGTTGCGGTGATCCATGGCTTCGCATTTCCCACGCTCGTCTTAAGCCATGCGCTGCATGACCCTGCGGTCGACTGCATCGTCACCGGAAACACGCCAGAAGTCGACCACTGCACCACCTATATTCGAGACGCCATCACGGCTGGCCGCAGGATCAGCCTCGTGCAAGTCGGTTACGAAAAGTCCGACTACCCCGGCGCTGTCGAGTTGACAAAGTGGCTGAAGGGCGTCTTGCCGGGAATGCCCATTGAGGTGCAACCGCCTCCCAGTGAACTCTGCTGGCTTGCTTGAAGTACCCGCTGGATAGCAGGAGAAGATCGGGGATGCAATGTTGATTTCTCGCAGGACGTTTGGTCAGGGGGTTGGCGCCACGATGTTGTTGAACGGCGGGCTGGCTCGCGCTTACGCCACAGCAGCGGAACGCCTGACCGCCGAACAGGTTGTGCAACGGATCTTGAACAAGATGGCCTCTGACGGTATTACGTGGCCATCGAACTTTACTTGGAAGCCATCGGATGGCTTCAAGTATGGTGATCCTGCGACCCCGGTCACAGGCATCGTGTTCACGTTTCAGGCCACCTTCGAAGTCCTCAAAAAAACTGTGCAGGCGAAAAAGAACTTCGTGATCTCGCACGAGAGAATGTTTTGGGAACAACTCGACGATGTTGGATCCCTGAAGCACGATAGGCTGTTTGAGCCTGCCGGCTCGCCTGAGACCGAACCCGTCATCTTGGCGAAGCGGCAGTATTGCGAAGAGAACGGCCTGGTAGTGTGGCGATTCCACGACCACCAACACATGCTGAGGCCCGATCCGATCATGACAGGATTAGTTGCAAAGCTCGGCTGGCAGGACTATACGGTCCAAGTGCAGGGACAGATGATAGGCACCGCCTACACAATTCCCGAGACCCCGCTCAAAGATGTAGCGCGCCATGTGGCGCGGTCCCTTGACTCACGCAATGTACGGGTGATCGGAGATCCGAACCTGCCTGTGAAACGAGTCGGATTGGGCGCGCACAAACTCATAGAGATCCTCAAACCACTGCAAAGTTGCGATGTCGTCCTAATGAGTGAACCTCAGGATTGCGATGCTTTTCCCTACCTGCGGGATGGGATCAGTCTGGGTTTACCGCACCCGAAGGCACTCATCGCGATACCCCACGAGAGATTCGAGGAGTGGGCCGAGCAAGATGCGCCTGCATGGTTAAAGCCTCTGGTTCCAGAAGTCCCCATTGAGTTCATCTCGGCCGGCGATCCGTATTGGACTCTTCCAGACAAAGCGGTCTAGCGCATACTGTGGCGACTCAGCCTCTGGCGGTCTCTAGGTCGATTGACTGCACACTCTGCGTCCGGCGCTCGTCAGATAGTTCGCGAGAAAGAGATCTACTGCCGCTTCTATATAAGTCGATGCGTGCTCTTCGCTCTCGAAGTATGAAGGTCGCTCGAATAGCAAGCGGCCAATTATCGGACCCACCAGCAAGCCGAGGAACTGCTCAACCGCGAAATCAGGATTGGAAATCGCCATTCTTTTGAGGGCGATCTGGTCATCGAAAAACCTGCGCAAGCGCGTTCGCAGACGTCCTGGCCCTTCCACCCAGGTCGCCGAAGCAAGATCTGGGAAGGCCCGCGCCTCCGCCGCAAGGACCACGAAGAGACGCTGCGACTTCGGATCGCGGAACACTGCTGTGACCTCCATACCGAACTGGATAAGGAAAGCTCTTGGAGATCGCTTCGGGTTCTCCGCGACGTGTTGCGGCCGGAATACAATTCCACTGAAGCGACTGGCAAGGGCGCCGAACAAGGCATTTTTCGAGGGGAAACGAGCGTAGACGGTTTGCTTTGTGATCCCCGCTCTCGAGGCGATTTCGTCTATCTTCGCTCGCGCAAAGCCCTCTTCCAGGAAGACACTTGCGGCCTCTTCGAGGATTCGCTCATCCATGAGGGCCGCAACTTCCAAGGTTGGGCGTCCAGGTCTTTTTTTTGCAGCCTTTGGCTTTCCAGACACTCGTATTTCTTTCACGTTTCGATGCTCTCATAAATGTTGCGCCTGGATCGCCACAAAATCGGAACAACCCCTTAAACGATGCGAACGAACGGTTCTGCAACAGACCGCGATTGGCGACACATTTGAGCAATGAAGATCGGCTACGCCAGAGCGTCGACCGAGGACCAGGACACCGCCGTCCAGGAGAAGGCGCTCAAGGCGGCTGGTTGCGAGCGCATCTTTCGGGAGAAGGCCTCTGGCGGACGCTGGGACAGACCCGAACTCCAACGGCTTCTCGATCAAATGCGCAAGGACGACGTGCTGCTGGTCTGGAAACTTGACCGGCTGTCTCGCTCCCTACGCGACGTACTTACCATCATGGAGAGGCTTGGGGATTGCGGGGCGGGGTTCCGAACCTGACTCAGGCCATCGATACGACCACGGCGGCGGGGCGGATGATGATGCATATGATCGGGGCTTTCGCGGAGTTCGAGAGGGCCATGCTGAGAGAACGGACCAAAGCAGGGTTGGATGCCGCACGCAAGGAAGGTCGCATCGGTGGACGCCGTCCGAAGCTTTTCGAGCGACAGCAGGCTGAGATTCGAAAGATGGTTGTCCAAGGACGACAAGACTGCCGCCGAAGCTGCCCGGTTGTTCAAGGTCCACCCGGCCACTGTCTCGCGGCTAATGGCGCGAGCAAGTTCGGGGAAGGTCAATCTCGTCAAATAGCGTGCAAACTCCAAAGCCAAATACCTTGCAACGTGATCTGAGGTATGCCGATTTTGGGCTTGGGCATGCCCAAGTGTCGTCGACCGGTAATTCCAAATGTTGCCATGAGCCAACCGCTCAGCGACCTAGTGCTGCTTCCAAGTCACGATGTTCAAAGGCCGACGCCATGCGGTCCATCTCTGTTTTCGTAAGGCCTTGCCGCGCGGCTTCGTCACGCCACTTCGATACTGCTTTTCCGACTTGCGCCGCGATTGCGCCAGCTGCTGCCGCGCCGAACCCGAAATAGCCCGCGAC
>Ga0182013_10007519_pt1 | contig 11995 bp, 8 predicted proteins | sample 612S2MmetaG_FD_120487 | JGI IMG/M metagenome (GOLD analysis project Ga0182013, IMG submission 120487) | Permafrost microbial communities from Stordalen Mire, Sweden - 612S2M metaG | ecosystem: Environmental > Terrestrial > Soil > Wetlands > Permafrost | place: Sweden: Stordalen | collected...
CCGCTCTGGTCGAGCCAGTTGAAGACGCTGTCGTCTACTACGACGCTCTGGGTATATGTGCCGCCCGACAGCGTCTCCTTCACCACCCGCGGATAGCCGGAGTCGTCGATATACAGGTTGTTCGAACTATCGATGGCCAGGCCGGACGGGTCCTCCAGGCCGGCGAATGACAGGGTGCTCTGGGTATACGTCCCGCCGCTGCCCGGCGTGAACTCGAACACGTGGTAGACGTAGGAGGACGTCGCAATATTGTAGGACTGGGCCACGATGAAGACGTCTCCGCTGCTGTCGATCGCCAGGGCATTCGGATTCACAAAGTTCCCGCCGGAGTTCTGCATGACGACCGACTGCGTATAGGTGCCGCCGCCGGCCGGCGTTTCCTTCAACAGCCGGTCGTTGGTCAGGTCCGAGATGTACACGTTTCCGTTGCTGTCCACGGCGACACCCAGCGGATTCTTTACACCGCCGCTGGTGGTGTAGCCGTCCACCGCGACGATGCTCTGGGTATAGGTCCCGCCCGACAGAGTCTCCTTGTAAACGAGACTGCTGTTCTCGTCGGAGATGTACAGGTTGCCGCTCGCATCTGACGCCATGGCGGTAAACGACTGGGTCCCTGTACCGGTGATCACCACGGCCTGGCTGCCAAAATGCTGGGTGGCCTGAGCATGTGCCCTGACAGACATGGCCATCCCAACGGCCAGCGCAACGAAGACGGAAGAACGTAACAGTTTGCGAGTCACCGTTTTCTCCTGGAGATGCCTATGTCGAACATTAAGCTGAAGCAACCTTTTGGGAGCGCTTTCCGCCAAACGAACCCGGCGTCAGCTTCCTGCCGTGAAACCACAAATCCATCTTTGGCGGCGTCCTCGAAATGGCACTCGCTAGCCGCAGGCTGCTACGGATTCAAGGCTATCGGATCGTTGCAACGCGCGACTCTGATGCTTGAGACGGGTGGGACCTGGCAGGTACTGATAGTTCGTTAAACGCGCTGTTTAATCCATAACTATGGCGGTCAGAAACGAACCGGCTTGCCTTCGTCGGGATAAGAACCTCCGCCGCCGAGCTGTAGACAAGAGTAGGGTGACGGTCGTTGCGATGGCAAATCACGTGCTCGTGCGAGGAGGTCGGGCTAGCTTGTCCACTGAAAATCCGCAGATGCAACAGGCAGTTGCGGAAAATATACACTACAACGGCTGTCCCTGACCAAGTCTCTTCGGAAGAAAGGAGGCCGAACCAGATACAACCCGCCTGCCCCCACGCCGGGGTACGGCCATCCCTGCGACGCTGCCACTCACCGAGACGCTTCGATCCTGCCTCTGAACTGTCGGAGGCAATGAGGTTTCCGTAGGGATCCATCGCCATATCGTCGATCCCGTCCGCCGGGCCGACGTTGTTGACTGTAGCTCCGGTATCGGGCAAGCCGATGGAGCCAACCATGCCCTCGAATCCGTTGCCGAAGACGGTATTGATGTTTCCCGAAGAATCGACGACGCGGACCAAGCTACCGCTGCTATCGGCAATGTAGACGCGGTTGGCGGGATCCACATAGACGCCTGAGGGGGACAAGGACGCGCTGGTCGCGGGAATGCCATTGACCGAGGCCGGCTGTGCGCCCCCACCGGCATAGGTCGAGATGTAGCCGGTGGAACTGTTGACCACGCGTACGATGTGGTTCGAGATGTCGACGATATAGGCATTTCCCGAGGAGTCAAAGGCTATGCCTTGGGGAAAGCACAGGTGCGCCTGGGTGGGCGTATAAGGCGGAGTGCTGGTGGAATACAGACTTCCCGCACTGCAACTGCCGAAGCCGCCTGCTGCATCGGCGACGACTCCGGCGAACGTTGTAATGATATTGGTGGAGTGATTGACTACGCGGATGAGGTCGTTATAGCTATCGGAGATATAGATATTGTTGCTGGCGTCGATGCCCAGGGCCCAGGGGTTGTTGAGTTTGCCCGACGTGGCTGGACCGCCGTCGCCCAGACCGCTGCTACCTCCGCCCGCGTAGACCGAAATCGCCCCGCCCGGAGTGATCTTCCACACCAGGTTGTTGGAGCGGTCGGAAACGTAGACATTGTTGCTGGTATCGATGACCAGCCCGGCGAGTATGCCGAGTTGTGCGCTGGTTGCAACGCCGCCGCCGAGCGAGTCGCCAAAGGTTCCGCTGGTGCCTGCGAAGACACTGATGTCCTGGGTGACGTGGTCGATCCTGCGGCCGACGTAATTCTGTCCGTCTGCAACGAAGAGGTTGCCGCTGGAGTCATAGGCGATGCCCACGGGATAATTGAGCTTGGCGGCGGTTGCGAGGCCTCCGTTCCCGGAACTGCCCTGGCCGTTCAGGCCGGCAACCAAGTTCACGGTGGCGGGAGTGAAGAGGAGGGCCGCCGACGATCCGGAAGTCGGTGGGCCATACTGCTGCGCGAGGGCCGGGCCCTGGGCAACGGCGAGAGTGAGTGCGGCGGCTGCCGCCGTCCAGAGTTTGCGCATCGTCTGATGTTCCTTTGGAGTATTTCTATGTGGGTTGCGAGGGCCCTGGAGAGAGACTAGGACAGCGACACGATTGCGCAGCAGAATGAATTGACCGGGAACATCACAGCAGCTTGCGGTGATTGGGAACGATGATGCAAGCGTCTTGAGAGCATGGCTGGATCACTCCTGTGCGCGTTCGTTTCGGCAAACCCCAGCCATGCTGGTCAGATACGGATCAGGCTTGCGTTGATCGGTGAAAGAGACCTCTGCCCGCCGTGCGGTGGATGAGTGAGTCGGCTTACGGTCGCTATCGTGACGAATCACTAGCGCCCGCTAGAGGAAATGGGCGTTTGAAAGGGAGTACCTAGAGTATGGATAGGTGTTTGTCCCGGTGTCAACCGTCGTAAGTCTTTGCGTGAGCGACGGTGGCAAAGCAGGTCAGGCAAATTGAATCGAAGCCGTCCCGATTGCGCCGGTGGGGATATGAAGTTGGAGTGTTTGCCATTCATGCCTCCCTGAGATGCTGCGTAGCCGGCAGAATCGGGCGCAGTTTGAATTCGGTGGGGCCGCCAAAATAGCAAGCTGGCCCGCTCCCGCCAAATCGAAGCGTCGTTGCAGGGCGGGGGGCAGAACGCTTTGAGGTCAAGCCTCTCGACGGCGTAATCGATATCCGCTCCCCCAAGCCAAAAGCCAGAAACCCATCTAAGAAAACTTACGGACAGCCTTGATCGGACCATCCCTAAAATGCGGCGCGCGGATCACGCGACGCGAGGCGGCGCAGGAGGTAGTCGATCTCGGCGCGTGCCGTCGCGCTGAGCGAAGCGCCCGGAGCACGCTGCGTGTCGCAGGCGATTGCGCCCCGCTTCTGTAAAACATACTTGCGCACGGCTAGACCGATGCCTTGCTGCTGTTCGTAACGAATGAGCGGAAGATGAGCATCGAACAGGTCGTGCGCGGCGTCGCGCTGTCCCGCCTGCGCAAGCTTCACAACATCGACCAGCATGTCAGGAAAGGCGTACCCGGTCATGGCGCCATCCGCGCCACGCTCGAGCTCAAAATCGAGAAACAGGCCGCCATTCCCGGTGAGGATCGAAAGCGGCCGCAGCGAACCGTCGCGTTGAAAACCGCGCAACGCGGAGATCTTTTCCAGGCCCGGCCAGTCTTCGTGCTTCAGCATGACGCAGGATGGGTTATCCATCGCAATCTGCCGGATGACCTTCGCGGTCATCACGACCGTCAGCACCAACGGATAATCCTGAATGACAAACGGAATATCCGTACCGATCGCCGCCACAGCTTGTGCGTAATAGTTGACGATCTGATCGTCGCTGCGCAGCGACGGGGGGGGCGCGATCATGACGCCCGCGGCGCCGATTTCCATCACTCCACGCGCCAGAGACCGCATGGCCGCGAAGCCTGGCGCGGACACGCCGACCACCACAGGCACATTCGCCCGGCCGATAACCTGGCTGGAAATAGCCAATGCCTCCGCCATGTCGAGCTTCGGCGCTTCGCCCATCATGCCGAGAATGGTGAGGCCGGAAACCCCGCAGGATAGATAGAAATCCGTCATGCGATCGACCGATGCCGCATCGACCGCGCCATCCGGCGTGAATGGAGTTACAGCAATTGCGTAGACACCCTTTGCGGTAGCCTCGAGTTTCTTCACCAGGTGCATTCCTTTTCGGTTACAAATTGATCGGCGCTAGCGTTACCGGCGCATAGCATCTTGTATGGTCTCAGGAGTCAGCGTCGGTACTGCCTTCGCGCAGCAGAAAATTGAAATCGCAACCCTGGTCGGCCTGCAGAACGCAGTCCTCGAAGAGTTTTGCGTAGCCGCGACGGGCTCTTGGGCGTTGTGGCGGCAATTCCTTCCACTCGGCAAGGCGCCTTTGCATCTCAGCTTCGTCAATCAGCAGTTCAATCCTGCGTGCTTCCACGTCCAGCATAATCCGGTCGCCGGTCTGGACGACGGCGAGCGGGCCGCCCACAGCGGCTTCCGGCGCGATATGCAACACGATGGTGCCAAAGGCAGTACCGCTCATGCGCGCATCGGATATACGGACCATATCCTTTACGCCCTGGCGGGCCAGCTTCATCGGGATCGGCAGATAGCCCGCCTCGGGCATGCCCGGTGCTCCCTTCGGACCGGCGTTGCGCAAAACCAGAACGTCATCGGCATTTACATCAAGATCGGGTAAGTCGATGCGCAGGGTCATATCTTCTACCGAATCGAATACCACGGCACGGCCGGTATGACGCATCAGGTCAGGGGAAGCTGCCGATTGTTTGATCACGGCGCTATTCGGCGCGAGATTTCCGTGCAGCACTGCGATCGCGCCCACCTTCTTCAACGGCGCCGCCAGACTGCGAATCACATCCTGGCCCGGCACCGCCTCGGCTTTGGCAATCGCATCGCCGATGGTCGCGCCCGAGACACTGAGGGCATCGGGATCGAGAAACGAATTAAGTTCACGCATCAGTGCGGGCAAGCCGCCGGCGTAGTGGAAGTGCTCCATGTAATGCGTTCCGGAGGGCTTCAGGTTGACCAGTACGGGAACCTCGCGTCCCAGTCGATCGAAAGCGTCGATGTCGAGTTTTACTCCGGCGCGGCCAGCCATGGCGGTCAGGTGGATCAATCCGTTGGTCGATCCGCCGATTGCCTGCAAAACGATCATCGCATTGCGAACCGAGGCTTCGGTGATCAGGTCGCTCGGCTTCGGCGCGCCGCAGATCGCCATCTCCGTGGCACGCTTGCCGCTGGCCTCGGCAATGCGGCGGCGGTCGGCATGGGTCGCTGGCGCTGTGGCGCTCATGGGCAGCGCCAGGCCCAGCGCCTCGACCAGGCACGCCATGGTGCTCGCCGTTCCCATCACCCCGCAAGTGCCCACCGTTGGAACCAGGCGGCCGCTGATCAGATCGATCTCAGCTTCGTCGATCATGCCGGCGCGGTATTCAGCCCACAGCCGCCGGCAGTCCGTGCAGGCGCCCAGCACCTGGCCCCTATGATGACCCACCGCCATTGGCCCGGTCGGCAGAACCACAACCGGTAAATCCACGCTCGCGGCGGCCATCACCTGGGCCGGCAAGGTCTTGTCGCAGCCCCCGATCACCACCACCGCATCCATCGCCTGGGCGCGGATCATCTCTTCCGTATCCATTGCCATAAGGTTGCGCAGAAACATGGAAGTGGGATGGGCAAAGCTCTCGTGAATCGAAATGGTAGGAAACACCATGGGCAGGCCGCCCGCCAGCATAACTCCACGCTTCACGCTTTCGATCAGATCGGGGACATTGCCATGGCAGGGATTGTAGTCACTGGCGGTATTGGTTACACCGACGATCGGGCGATCGAGCGCATCGTCGGAGTATCCCAGCGCCTTGATGAAGGCTTTGCGATGAAACAACGAGAAACCAGCGTCGCCATAACTGGTCAGTCCTTTGCGCAGCCCCTTGGTCATTTCCTTCCCTCTGCTTCGACCGTCGATGCTTGTCTCTGTTTCACAGGCAGGGTCAACGATTCACCAATTTTGCCGGGACTAGCGCAACGATCAGAATCGCCGACGCCAGCATGCATCCTGAAACCAGAAACAATCCGGAATTCAAGGTGCCCGTATAGTCTTTCAGAAACCCGATAATCGCGGGGCTGAAAAAGCCGCCAAGATTTCCCGTGCAGTTTACCAGTGCAATGCCGACGGCTGCCGCACCCCCGCCCAAAAAAGATGTGGGCAACGCCCAGAACATGGGAATTGCAGAAACCACGCCAACCACCGCCATGGTCAGGCCGATCATGGCAACCATCGTGCTGCTGCCTGCCTGAGTACACAAGGCAAAACCCAGCGCCGCAACGATGCTGGGCACAACCACGTGCCAGCGGCGCTCGCGCGTCTTATCGGAATGGCGGCCGAAAAGGATCATGGAAATCAGTGCGAGCGTGTAAGGCACCATGGTCAGTAGGCCGATATGGAAAGCGTCTTTGACACCGGTCTGGCGAATAATCGTGGGCTGCCAGAATCCGATCGCATACGACCCCATTTCGATGCCGAAGAAGATCAGGCCCATCAGCCACACCCGTGGAGAAGTAAACACGGAGTGGATGGTGCAGTGCGTTTTGGCTGCTGCTTCTTCCTCGATCTCTGCAGCGACCACGGCCTTTTCCTCATGGGAGAGCCATTTCGCGTTCGCCACCCGGTCCTCGAGACAGAAGAGGATGACAATGCCCAGGACCACCGCGGGGGTGGCTTCCAGAATGAAAAGCCACTGCCATCCCGCAAGATTCAGGCTGCCCGCAAAGTAACGCAGGATATAGCCGGAGATTGGTCCGCCAACGATGCCCGCAACTGCGCTTCCAGCCAACAGCAGCGCCACCATTTTGCCTCGTCGATGGGACGGAAACCAGTAAGTCAGGTACAGGATCATGCCGGGGAAGAATCCGGCCTCGGCGACGCCGAGCAGAAAACGGACGGTATAGAACTCCCATGGGCTTCGCACCAGTGCAGTACAAGCCGAAACAATCCCCCAGGTAACCAGCACCCGGCATATCCACACCCGCGCGCCGACCCGGTGAAGAATCATGTTGCTCGGGATTTCGAACAAGAAGTATCCCAGGAAAAAAATGCCCGCGCCCAATCCATAGACACTGTCACTGAATTTCAAGTCGCCGATCATTTGCAGTTTGGCAAAGCCGACATTCACCCGGTCGAGATACGCGATGATGTAGCCGACGAACAAAATCGGCATGATGCGCCATGCGATCTTGCGATACAGCGGACCGTAATTGCCAACTGGGAACGGTTGCGGCGCGGTGGAACTCGATTGAGGCAATGGTCCCCCGATTTTTTTGAAAATTGACCTGAACCGTGTCGCAATCATCATGCAGCGATGAAAGAATCTTGCGCGTTCGGCGGCCGGGCAAGATCTAGTCTGCCGATTGCATCCCGTGTCTATTCGGCAGCTTTGACCTGGCCGTTGCGGAAAGCCTCATACCGGGCTTTGGTCTCCGCATTCGGCGGGTAGAGGCCGGGCAGAGAACCGCCCGCTTGCACCTCGCCCATAATCCACGCTTCCAGCCTCTCCTGCTCTGCTGCTTCTTCCACAACCTCCGCAAGCAGCGCTCGCGGAATGACGACTGCGCCATCTTCATCGGCGACGATCGCATCGTCCGGATACACCGCGACACCGCCGCAGCCAATCGGCTCTTGCCAATTGACAAAGGTCAATCCGGCTACCGATGGCGGTGCAGCCACTCCCATGCACCATACCGGTAAGTCCGTTTGCAGCACGCCCGCAACATCGCGGACGACTCCATCGGTGATCAGGCCTGCCACATCGCGGACCTTCATGCGTTGGCAGAGAATATCGCCGAAGATACCGGCATCCGCAATGCCCATGGCGTCAACCACCGCAACACAACCCGGCGGCATAGACTCGATCGCGGCGCGGGTCGAGACCGGAGAATTCCACGATGCCGGCGTCGCTAGATCTTCTCGCATCGGCACAAACCGCAATGTGAAAGCAGGGCCCGCAACCCGCGCCTGACCTGGACGCAGCGGCTTGGCGCCGCGCAGCCAGACATTGCGAAGTCCCTTCTTCAGCAACACGGTTGTCAGCGTCGCCGTCGTTATGCCACAGAGCGCTTCAATCGTTTTTGGGTCCAATTTATTGTTCATGCTTCACGCTAAAATTCCCACTAGATGCTGCCGATCAAGCCACCATCCACGCGGATCATGGCCCCAGTGATATAGGCGGCCCGCTCGCTGGCGAGGAACGCCACCACATCGGCGTATTCTTCCGGCTCGCCGTAGCGGCCCAGAGGAATGCTGGCTGTGCTCTCGGCCGACACGTCCTCTACGCTGCGGCCTTCGCGCTTGGCTTTCGCTTCGTCGAGGAATTTGATGCGGCCGGTCGCGATCCGCCCGGGCAGAATGATGTTAGCGGTAATGCCGTCCTTGCCCACTTCACGCGCCAGTGTTTTCGACCACCCGACCAGCGACAGGCGGAGCGCGTTCGAAATGCCGAGGTTGGGAATTGGCGCCACCACGCCGGAGGACGCACTGGTGATGATGCGGCCCCAGTGCCGTGCCCGCATTCCCGGCAGCACGCGGTCGGTGATGGCAATGACAGAAAGGACCATCGCCTGAAAATGCTTGGACCACAATACCGGGTCTTGACCGCTGGCCGGCGTCGGCGGCGGACCGCCGGTGATGTTCACCAGAATCTCCACCGGGCCGAGCTCGCGTTCGATCTTCGATAGGTTCCCATCGATCGCAGACAGATCTGAAATGTCCCAGACAACACCAAGACACTTGCCGCTGGCCGCTGCCAGTGCTTCCTCTGTTCCCGCGATGGCTCTCGGTTCGATGTCGGCAAAGGCGACGTTTGCTCCTTCGCCCGCCAGCGCTTTCGAGATGGCCCGGCCCAGACCGCCGCCGCCACCCAACACCAATGCCGTCTTATGGGTCAGTCCAAGATTCACAGTGCTCTCCTGCCTAATGCACTATACAACAGGCGATGGTACTTTCTGGTGGCGTCGGCCGCCATCGTGCCGCCAGCAAACGACAAAGCCCCCCGCATTGTTCTGGGTCAGCGGCATGGTAAAGTCATACAGCCTGATCGGCATCGTTTTTGCAACGATCAAATGCTGCGCGACAGGGAACAGAAGATGGCGTTTGTAGCCGTGACAGACACGACGATGGAGCGCGGGGTGAAGGGCTGGAAATGCGCCGTCGGTGCATCCATTCTGGGCTGGGTGCTGGACGCATTCGACTTTTTTGTCATGGTGTTCCTGTTCGATACGCTGGCGGACCGATTTCACGTGTCGAAGGCGTCCGTGGTGTACACGCTGACCTTGACGCTGGCGATGCGGCCGCTGGGAGCCTTGTTCTTCGGCGCGCTTGCGGACCGTTTCGGGCGCAGGCGTCCGCTCATCGTTTGTGTACTCTACTTCTCGCTTTGCACGGTGCTCACCGGGCTGGCGCCAAACTACTTGTTCCTGGTGATCTGCCGTGCGCTGTACGGCATCGGCATGGGAGGATACTGGGGCATCGGCGCGTCGTATGCGATGGAGAGTTCGCCGCGCCGCTTCAGGGGCGTGCTGTCAGGGATGATCCAGGCTGGCTATCCGATGGGCTACCTGCTGGCGGCGGTGGCGATGCAGGCGTTGGCGCCCGCGTTCGGCTGGCGGTCGGTCTTCTTTGCGGGCGCTCCGGTGGCGGTGTTGATTGTCGCGCTGACAGTGCTCGCGCCGGAGTCCGAGGCGTGGAGGCAACACCGGTCCGCATCCATGGGACAGATCTTCGGCTCGCTACTTCGGCATAAAGGGATATTCTTCTACCTGTTGCTGATGATGAGCGTACTTCTGTGCCTGTCGCACGGCGCGCAGGACCTGTATCCCGACTTTCTCAAGTCGGTCCCAGGCATCGCGGCGAGGACCGTCTTCGGGATGAAGGCGCTGTATGGGATACCGATCGTCTATAACATTGGCGCAATCGCCGGCGCGCTGCTGTTCGGGCACCTGTCGCAGGGGATGGGCAGGCGAAAGGCGATCATGCTGGCTCTGGGGATCGCGCTGTTGGCAATTCCGGCGTGGGCGTTCGGCGCCTCGCTCGGCGTGCTGGTCGCGGGTTCCTACCTGATGCAGACCGGGGTGCAGGGTGCATTCGGGGTGATCCCGGCACACTTGAACGAGCTTTCGCCAGACGCGGTGCGAAGCCTCTTTCCGGGATTCGTGTATCAGCTTGGAGTCCTGCTGGCGTCACCTGCAACGATCGTTGAGTTTATGTTGCGCGACCACTTTGGATATCCTTGGGCGTTGACAATCTTCGAGGGCGGCCTGATCGCTGTGATGATCGTAGTGTTCTGGTTTGGCCCTGAAGCCCGAGACCGCAGCTTCCTGCGAGAGGCGGAGAAGTGACGCAGGAGAATCCGCAAGCGGGATGAACGGCTTATGTCTGAGGAGAAGGCAATGAACGAGAAGCGGATCGGCATCATCATGAACGGCGTCACCGGACGCATGGGGCTGAACCAGCATCTGGTCCGATCAATTCTTGCAATTCGCCAGCAGGGCGGAGTTGCTCTGGCGGACGGCTCGCGGCTGGTCCCCGATCCGATCCTGGTAGGCCGCAACGCCGCCAAACTACAGCAGATCGCCAACCAGCATGGCGTGGAGCGCTGGACCACGGACCTCCGCGGCGCGCTCGCCGGCCCGGACGACTCGATTTACTTTGACGCGCAGTTGACCGCGCTGCGCGCCCCCAGCGTAGAAGCGGCAATTGCCGCCGGCAAGCATGTCTATTGCGAGAAGCCGCTCGCCGCCGATTCGGAGACGGCCTTGCGCCTGGCAGCCCACGCCAGGGCTGCGGGCGTCAAGCATGGTGTGGTGCAGGACAAGCTTTTTCTGCCTGGAATGCGCAAGCTGAAGCGGCTGGTGGATAGCGGCTTCTTCGGCAGAATTCTCTCTGTGCGTGGCGAGTTCGGCTACTGGGTCTTCGAGGGCGATTGGCAGCCCGCGCAGCGACCCTCATGGAACTACCGCAAGCAGGACGGCGGCGGCATCATCGTGGATATGTTCTGCCACTGGCGCTATGTTTTGGACCACTTCTTCGGCCGTGTGCGCGCAGTGCAGTGCCTGGGCGGAACCGCAATCCCCGAGCGCTGGGATGAACAGGGGAATCCCTACGCGTGTACCGCCGACGATACGGCGTACGGGACCTTTGAGCTTGATGGCGGCATCGTCGCGCAGATCAACTCCTCCTGGTCGTTTCGCGTCTACCGCGATGAGCTCTTCAGCCTGCAAGTGGACGGCACCTTGGGCAGCGCTGTCGCCGGCCTGCGCGAATGCCGGACGCAGCACCGCGTCAATACCCCGCGTCCAGTGTGGAACCCCGACGTCGAGAACCCCTTCCACTTTCGCGAGCAATGGGAGGATGTGCCGGACAATCAAGTGTTCGACAATGGGTTCAAAGTCCAGTGGGAGCTGTTCCTAAGGCACGTTGCCGAGGATGCGCCGTTCCCCCATGATTTTCTGGAAGGGGCGCGCGGAGTGCAATTGGCAGAGCTTGGCCTGAAATCGTGGCACGAGCGCCGCTGGATCGATGTGCCGGAGATTGGGGCATGAGCCTGAGGACATCGGTGAAGTTGGTGCGGCCTGATGGGTCCACCTACGATTACACGCCTGCTCATGAGCCGCTCACGCCGCCGCAGCGGGGCCCGTGTGAAACCCGCGTTGCATTCGCGGCCGCTCATGTCGTGGTTGACCCGCTTCGCACGGCGGAGCCGCTGACCCATTCAGTGCTGGACTGGGATGCAACTCTCGCTTACCGCGAGTATCTCTGGTCGCTTGGCTTTGGCGTAGCCGAGGCGATGGATACGGCGCAGCGTGGGATGGGGCTCGACTGGCCGCTGGCCCTGGAACTCATTCAGCGCAGTACAGCGGCCGCGAACGCATGCGGCGCCCTGATTGCCAGCGGTGCAGGTACCGATCATCTGCCCCCAGGCAGAAGGTTCACGTTGCAGGAGGTGACCGACG